>FTCU01001097.1_pt1 | contig 10453 bp, 14 predicted proteins | sample 1639521 | NCBI WGS metagenome assembly FTCU01 (sample SAMEA3914864, study PRJEB12502) | metagenome | biome: forest; material: soil | place: USA | collected 2012-03-12 | depth 0.3 m
AGCGATGGCGGACCAGTCCGTCTTCCGCATTACCAAGGTGCGCCGCCCGTGCCTCGTCCCCCTCTGCCATGGCGGGGTTGAAGCGCTGACCATGACGCTGATGCCATTCCCAACAACAGGAGCTGAGCGACCTCCAGAAGAACTCGGATCTCTGTAAGCCTTGCGCCTGCTACGCGAGGACTGGGGCCCACGGCATGTTCGACCCTCATCTCATGGCTGACTCACGTTGTCCTCCAACTAGCCCTAGCCGTCGCTTGCCGTGACATTGACGTGCGCAATGTCAAGGCTCTGATCATCGGGCCCCACGAGACTCCCTATGAGTTTGGCTTCTTCGAGGTAAGACAGCGCTTGCCCTGCAGACGATGGTTTGGCTTGCTAACATTCCGGCAGTTTGCCTTCAAATTTAACAAAGGTATAGGGTTGGACGAAAACAGGTGATTGCCCTGCAAGAGACACTGACCCTCTGTTCAGAATATCCTCGGAAGTCCCCTCAGGTCACGGCTCTCACGACAAACGGAGGTCGGTGCAGGTTCAACCCCAACATCTACGCCAATGGCAGAGTATGCTTGTATGTCAAAGTCCTACCTTCCACACGGACGCAACGTGAGCTGACTTAGTCGGTTTATAGGTCGATTCTAGGGTAATCACTGTCTCCCAAGACATACACTCACGTGCCGGCCGGCGGGCTAATTTGAAGCAGGACGTGGCGTGGAGAGCGGGGCGAGGAGTGGTCTGCCGCGCAGGGCCTAGAATCCATCCTCTTGTCCATCCAGAGCTTGATGTCTTCGAACCCCTACGAGAACGAGCCCGGTTTCGAGGATGCCAACGAAGCGTCTGACAAGAAAAACCAGAAGGAATACGTCCAAAAGGTGATGCATCCTGCGGCCGGTCAAGGCTTGTGAGACTAACTGGAGTCCAGATCCGTCACGAGACGCTCAGGGTCTCGGTCATTCAACGTCTAGAGGAGTATCTCAAGATTGGGCCTGACGGTGCGGTCGCGCCGGCTGTCCCGAAGGAGAGCTATGAGCTCGATATGGACACCATTGAAGACGAGTCAAGCGTTCCGTTCGAGCCGTTCAAAGATCTGTGCAAGCGCAGGTTCCTGTGGTACTACGATTCCTACCTTGCTGCCGTTCAGAAGGGGAAAGAAGAGGTCAAGGATGGCCAGGCGTTCCAGCGAATGCCCTTCGAAGGGCCGCAGAATACCATGGAGGGCAAGTTCAACTACGCCGAACTCGAGCGCCGGCTCCAGAACATCAAGAAGGCCCTCGACGAGGAAACCGAGGCGTGGGCATCTGAGGGGCTGGCGGCAAAGGCCAAGGACACGACCGTTGCTGTCAACCTTCAGCGGCAGTTTGAGCAGATTGTCGAATCCTTCAAGCGTTCCGATGTACCCCACAACATCGAGCTGGTGGACGGTAATCCGTTTGTCTGGGTCCTGACCTACTTCGGCAAACCCATGACGAATCTTGACGGCGGCCTCTTCCGGACCAAGCTGTGCTTCAGCCCCCGCTTCCCCGAAGAGCAGCCACGGATCAAGTTTGAGACGCGCCTGTTCCACCATAGGATCGCTGCAGACGGTACACCTTGCTACGTGGCTCCTTCCAGTCGCCGAGAAGACGTCAAAACACATATCGAGGCCATAATTGAGGCGCTGGAGGAGGAACACCCTCCCTACGACCCCCGGACCCTCGTGTATCCCGAGGCCTTCAAGCTTTACTGGGGCTCGGCCGACGACCGGCGGATGTACAACCGGCGCTTGCGGCGCTCGGTTCAGCAGTCAATGGAGTAAGTGTTCCGCATCTGTAGAGCCATACCTTAGATGCTGACAGCCAGCAGGGATTTCTGAGTGCGTTCACTCGGGAGATTCCATTTCCTTTTTTCTTCCTGGATTCAACTCTTCGGACACGGCATCACCGCTTGTTGGGTCTCACGAGACTCGACCAAGCTGTTCGGCGTTGGGACATGGCTGGGCAAGGCAGGGGCGGTCAGTCGGGGTGGAGTTCAGAGTTTGGGCTCGTTTTCGGTTTGCCTTTCGACATGGAGGAGTGTGATGATAATCAATGACGTGGTTTCTTATGGCAGGACAAGCACAGGGGCTTTCTCACGTCGCCTTGGCCAAAGGGCGAGTTGTAGATACACGCTGTCATGAATTCAAAAACTCGACGAGTTGGGACGGTGCTTCATAAATCCCGTTTCATTCTTGTATCCCCTAGTTATTCGCAAGTGAGCAAAGCAGGAGGCTAAGTTCGAAGCATCTACTTCAACACCCTGGAGACAAACCCATGATGGGCAAACGATCTGCTGTTCTCATCCCCCACCCTAAAGCGCATCCCAAAACGCCATGCCATGCTGCTTGTTCTTTTGTCTCATACTCGTCATCATACACCGATTCATTCCTTGCCCGTACTCATATGTCATACACTTCGTCGTAAAACAGCAATAAAAATAATGATGAAGGGACTCAACGCCTGGCCCCCTTGCCCGATTTCTTCTCCAACTTGTCCCGCAGGGGGTTATACGGCGCCGCAACACCCACCAGCCGCCGCGCTGGTTCACCACCATCACCACTGAACCCTCCCGCTTTGAACTCGAAGGCCCCGCCACCGGGTCCCAGCACCGCGGGGACGCCCGGGGTCGGGGCCGCGACCTGTTCGGCGTGGAGCTTGTCGAGGGAGTCGCCGACCACGCCGTACTGCGCCCAGTTGATGGGCGGGCAGCGGACGACCGTCTGGGGTTTGGGAAGGGTTTGCCAGGCGGGCGGGTTGACAATGGAAGATTTTTGTTTGTGCTTCTGTTTTGTTTTTGGGGCGTCTGATGGAGCGTCTGCCATGGAGACGTCTGTGTCGATGGTGAGGGGGTTGGGTTCGGAGAGGGCTTGCTTTTGAGCGGAGTCAAGCTCGGAGTCAGAGTCAGAGTCGGAATCGGAGTCGGAGTCCGAGTAGGATTCTCGGGCTGCTGGTCTTGTGCCGGAGAGAAGAGGGTCGCCATCTGCCCGCACCCTCCCGGCTGCCAAGTCTGCAGCGAACGACTGGGGGCTGGCCATGGCGGCATCTCGCGCCCGGCTGAGTGACTGGATATCGGCCGTCGCGCGAGCGCGCTGGAGTTGTAGGATTGAAATGGCGCTCTTAAGGGCCAGGACGTCGGGGTTTGAGTCAAAGTCGATCGGTTGCGCTGGCGGAGGCACGGCGCCGACCTGGTCGGACTGGGCGGTATTTGTAAAGGTGGGGCGGCCGAGCGCAAAGTCGGGAATCGCATGGTGTGCTGCTGCTGGAGACGAGGATGCGCCCGGGCCGGTCTGACCGGTGCCCGGTAGTTGTGTCGGGCTCAGCATCGGAGTGAGGGGGCTGATGGGAGGGCGCGACGGCGATGATGGTGGTGATGTCCGCGACGCAGCAGTTGAGGCGCGTCGAGGATTCGAGGGCGGATGCGGAGCTGTCCCAGATGCCGGGCGGGCGTCGGTCGCAATAGTGAGGCCCGGCATAGTTGCGTGGCTATGCGGTGCAGGATCTGGTGTGAAATTTTGGCAAGATCCTGCCGAACTGCCGGCGGAGTCCCGGCGGTTTTTCACAGCAAGGAGGTCGGCGTCTGCGCAGAGACTTGGAGTTGGAGTGATGGGTGTTCAGGATGCGATCCCAGTCGACGCAGTGGTTCACCCCGCCACCTTTGTCCCTGCCCCACCTTGCCAGGCTCCAGCCCCACTGCTTCTCAGATATGCAGCAGGGGTCTGAGCTGACCTCTCGCTTGCGCAAAAGCAATTCCATGTCCGAGTTGGAAACTCACACACACAACCTGACTCTTGACGGAAAACAGGATCAGCTTCGAACTGAATACTACAGTACGACTTTGCCTTCTGATTATGCTGGTTATCGTTCCTCGACAAGCCCAAATTCGACGACCATCCCCGTGGACCAGTGCCACAGCACAGCACCCAGAATAGACCCGCGGCCATCGATCTCAAGTGGCATCGGGCATCGGTGGGAAGGATTCGAGATCTGGAAAGTTCCACGAGTTGCCGCCGCAGCAGTCTCGATACTCGCCGCCCGGGAACTCGACGTTTGCAGCGTGTATGTCGCCAAGCGCGTACATCGTAGATGTTGGTCACCGGTGTTGCTTTGGGCTTGGGCATGGCCAGCCTCGAGAATCCTCCTGTTCTAGGAGTGCATGTCTATGTCTCACCCAGCAAGGTGAAGAACGTTATTGGAGCGGCGCAGAGCCGAGACGCAGCAAGGTCGGCGAGTACTTGGACACATATTGCCAGGAGCGGTTGGAAATGGTCATGATTGGGTGTCCGATCTCCAAACCCGCCGGTACTGAGCTGCCATCCTGGCTTCTAGACTCACAGAACCAGTGATGGGGCCACGAAAATCCCTGCACCCGGCTGGAGCTCGCAGTTAGCGCCCCTCACATGCACCAGCATTTGCAGGGGCATATCGGTATCTTGCAGGGCAGTGGTGATGGCGCCATGGCTGCTCAGCCTTTCCAGATTTGTCCCTTCTCCCAAGCTCTTCGTCGGAGTCCCTCTCCTCAAGATCACTTTATCCAGGTATGCCGAGATGCTCAACCACGCCGAGTTCTTGAAGAAGTGTTAGCTCATAGTTTGTCAGACTCGGTTCAAAGACTGCTCCAGCCGGCCGATAATCTCGTGGCTCAGGACTGCACCGTTTCAGGGGGTGTTCGAGGGATATACCCGGGATAGGCTCTGCTTCTCTGTTGCGTTGGTCCTCGAACCATGGGAAGGATGGCCGACTGATGCACCACGACATCGTCACTCTACCGCGGAGCACTCTCTACCAGGCCCTCCGAAGCTTCTGGTTCCCGGCGCAAGTCTACCTCACACCGGCCCCTTACAAGGAGGGAACGAGTGAGCGGACAGCCTCCCGAACCCGACGACAACGAGAGCACCCGGCACTCTCGGGAATCCACCAGGTCCCGGGATCGATGCACTGCGAGAACATCGCAACAAGCCGTTGAGACCATGGCCCCAGACAACCCTCTCACCATCTCCCGAGCCCCCCGAAGGCCCAGCTCAACCTCTCAACATACCACCACCTCAACTTCCCCAAGCCAGAAATCCAAAACCTCAGCAACACCCAAACCGACATCAACCCCCGAACCCTTGCACAAACCCCCCTCGTGGTTCACCACAAAGGCGAACAAACTCTCGACCTGGCTTGCCACAAGCGAGCCCTCGGCCCAAGCCCTCGTCCAGCACCGCAGGGACTCTTTCCAGAGGGCCGGTCTCTCCCCAACAGAGCCAGAGCCGCACGCCAAACTACACGCCCCCATCGGCGACATCCCCCCGGGCGCCATCCAGCCGACCACAGGGCCCACGCCCGAGGAGGTCATGCTAAGAAAGACGGCCGAGCGCAGCAAGAGGGATAGACACCACCACACTCGACAGGATACTGGTAGTAGCAGATCGGGGCCCACGTCGTCTGATTTGGAGTTGTGGACGTTGTTGTCGTCGTATGGCGGGGGGCAGGGGTCTACTACGTCTGCGTCGGATTCGGGGAGCGGGGGCGGTCGTCCGTGGACTGGGTCGAGTACTAGATGACTACCTGTCTCGCCTGTTGACCTTATCTACATAGATGGGAAGCGCAAAATAAATTTTATCCAATTACCACCAGGGGAAAGGATCGGATGAAGACATGTCGGGCCCCGGTTAAGCGGCGATCTGCCGCTGTGGCTCCGGCGCGCCGACCAATTACGGCGCGGCAGCATCGTCTGGTCTCAACTGAGCCATGACGTCGTTGATCGATGGTCATAAGGCGACTCCAAGGCGTCAAAGCGAGGTTTGCCAAGTTTGAAAGGAATCCAGTCTGAAAAAGGATGGGTTAGGAGAACGCGTAACACCATGACGGGGGCTTCTTGCAACTAAATTTAACTATCGTACAAGGTCCTTCTTTGCCCAACTGAAACCGAACCGTTTTTGCCGTTTCGCTGATTGATTCGCAATCACCCAACCAACTTACACGGCATAAAAGGAGTCTGGGGATCCCGCAGTGACACCGACATGGACAGGCCCGACCCGAGCCCGACCCCGGGCCGGTCCTCCGAGGACACCCCTCCGAGCGAGCACACACGGCTGCTCCCGAACCGGGTCGACACCGCCCCCTATCTCTCGCCCGACGACCCCGCCGTGTCTCCGTACAATCTCTGGACTGTCCGGTTCGTGCGATGGGTCACCGTCGCACTCACCTTCACCACCTTCGTCTGGTGGGTGTTGATGGTCGTCTCGGTGTTCATCACACCGCCGGGCCTGCACGTTCGGGGTTCCCCCTTTTTCGCATTCAGCTACGCCTCCATCGCGCTCGTGACGCTGGCCACCTGTCTGCTATTTTTCTCGGTCCCGAGTAAGCTGGCTTGGATCCTTGGCATCGTTAACGCGGCGGTGCTGCTTGTCGATGCCATTATTATTCTGCTGGTTCCGGGGCTCCGGCATGCAGAGATGTGGGTCGGAATCGTCAGTGTTGCTTGGGCAGCGGCCATGGCGGTCTGGTTCGTGGTGGCTGATATCACGGCACAATGGGGCAAAGCCGAGGAGGAAGAGCGGCTGACCGGCCGGCCGGAGGACAGGCGCACCTTGCTGGAGTGGATTGGGGTTTTGCTATCGAGCATCGCCCTCACCATCATGGCCTTGGTTGTGGTGCTGATGACCAGCATGCTCACACTGCGGGCCTTCGACTATGGCCTGGCGCCTCCTGGGGAGAAGTATTGGGTAGACAGCGACAGATACCAGATCCATCTGTACTGCCATGGCAACAAGACCGGCCTAGCCGGAATCAAGACGACGACAGTACTCTTCGAGGGTGGCGAAGACCCGGTAGAACGGGGACTCTGGCAGTTTGCCGAGAACGCTGTCAAGAACGGCTCGATCAGCCGGTTCTGTTTTGCCGACCGTCCAGGCATGGCGTGGGTAAGACGATGGATGGCTTTACCCTTCCAATTGCGATGGCACACTGATTGACCGGTAACAGAGTGATACAGCGCCATCGCCTTTCTCAGCCAGTGTCGCCTCCGATGCCCTCAGCGAAGCGCTCTCCAGAGCCGGAGAAGAAGGGCCGTGAGTAGACCTCCTTCGCCTCCACAGTAATCCTTGGGGAGAGGGAAAAACGTGCTGACAACTAGGCACTCTTATCAGCTGGGTGTTGGCCAGCGCGGGCACCGGCTCTCTGTACTCGCGTGTCTTCAGTGCGCGCCACGGCGATGACGTGCACGGCATTCTCATGGTCGACCCGCTGCACGAGGACCTCCTCTCCCGCATAGGATCTCCCGGGCGCGGGTTCTTGCTCTGGATCCGGGGCATCATCTCGCCTTGCGGGCTAGACCGGCTCCCAGGGGCCATTATCAAGGGGAGGCGGGCCGTGGACCGGGTCTGGGGCCGTTCCTCGTATCAGTCAGGGACGACCATTTTTGCCAAGCTTCAAGAGAGCCTTGTGGCAGAGTCCCTGACCAAGCGAGACGTGGTGTCCAGCCGCGCCATCCAGGATAAGAAGACTCCGCTGGTGGTCATCAGCTCGGGCCGGCAGATTCGCAAGGATAGCGATTGGGAGGACAAGGTTGGTGTTGCGCATCTTCACCCAGACACCGAGTGTTGCAGTGCTCGACTACTAACATATGGGATAGCAACGGGATCTGAGCCATCTCACCACGAACCTCCGCGCCTGGGACATTGTGAAAGACGCGCCGCACCGAGTTTGGGATACCTTGAAGGGCAGAGACGCCATTGAGACGAGACTGAAGGAACTGGTTACTCTGTAGTCAATGAGCCTGTGGCGGGGAGAAGACTCTGGGTGGTTGGGGGCCCGGACTTGGGATCCGAGTCTGACTCCACCGAAGACGCCCAGGGCCAGGAGCGATGGGGCTCTGCTGTGGGACTTGGGGCTCAAGGTGTCGACAGCGAAAAGATTGAGGGGCCATGCTTGGGCGTGAGAAGTCGCGCGCTGGACAAGGGGCCGAGTCACATCTTGGTTTAACGTTGTTTTGATTGGGAATTGACAGGTTGAAGACACCGAAGAGCTTCCATTCCATGTGTGGTGAGAAAAGCGGAACCCCAATCGCTCCCTTCCCCAGCCTCGAGCCAGTGAAAGGGCCAAAACAACCGGCCTCTGTTTTGACACTAGCGCTACAGAAAATTGAGCAAGGCGCACTACCCTCGATTCATCGTATCTAAGGTACCATGTGGGAAACCTGGGCCGAAAAGAAGGCGGTTTAGGTCTTGCTGTCTCTCGCGAGTTCAGTACAAAAGTACAGACCAACGGACCAGTATCTCACTCCTTCCCCTGGGCGTGCAGCTCGGTGCGACTGTTGGGTTGTTTCTTGGGTATCCGTATGCCGGCGTTCTGGCTCGACCAGCAACGCCCAGGATCCCCTTTTCTGTGGTCTGGCTTGGACACGAGCCTGGCAATTTCCCCGTCCGTGCCGTTGACAGGGGAACTCTGTCGCTGCTGTGGCCGAGGGGTTCCTGCATGCAGTCAGTGGCTGCTGCAGGGCCTCCTCATGGTCGAGTCTTGAACCACTGCAGAACCCGCGCTCTCCCCGCCGCCACAGGTCGATCCCAAGTGCCCTGCACAGAAAGATGCAGGACAGCATCAGGCGCGTTTTGAATGCATATGCAACCTGACATTTTCCTGTTTTGGCAGTAAGTGAGGCGAGTGCTGTGCCAACGTTCGAGATTCTTGCCCAACACAGATTGGGCAGCCCGTCAGTGCCTCACTCAAGCTTGGGCCCCGCTGCCCGCTGCCCACTGCCCACTGAGCCACTGCCCACTGCCCGCCGCCCACTGCTGCGGTGCTGTCCATCGAGGAGCCTGGAAATTAGCACTCCGCCGTGGCGGGGGCTTGTCGATCGGTGCTGGCTGAACCCGACCGGACTGGGAGACCAACCCGACCTCCTGAGCGAGAGAGCACCGGCGCGCCTGCACACTGCACACTTGCATCCCCGGCTCTGCTTGTCATCGCCAGCCGGTTCCAGCGCACAGGTGTCCGCAAGCACCACCCGAACCCGGCGACATCTATTTTTGCATCTGGATTGAATTCTTGCTTCAGCAGATCTGACCTATCGACCTTACCGAGACAGACAAAGCGGGAACGCCCCCCCAGCTGCACAGCGACCTACCACAGCCGGACTCGACTCGCATCGACCGGCCTGCACTGCTCGGCCTGCACCGACCTGCACCGACCTGCACCGACTGCGCCAACCACTCGCTTCCTTTCCTCGCAACGGCCATCCCCTCATCCTCCAACCCACCTACATTGTTGCCCAGCCCCTCACCAGTGGGTGCATCGCTCGCACAGCCTCTGTCCAGTCCGACAACCATAATCGCTGCGCCCGACCCTTTGGCCCGCACAGATACGACCGGTCCCGTGATTGCATTGCATCTCTCTCGACCATCAGCTGCTTGATGCCGAGCGAGTGTGTGGTCCCCGCTTCTGCTTCCGCAGCGCTTCCGTTTCCGCTTCCGCTTCCACACCACCTCAACCTTAATCTCACCCTCGGCTGCCAAACGTCCCCGGCACCTCGCACCCCCGACCGCGACTCCAACCACGACCGCGACCGCGACTGCGATTCCTGACAAGAGGCTCCCATGGTGGGCGTGATTGAAGAATAGAAGTGGGTGGATTGAGAACCAGTCTGCCATGGCGGGATACGATTACGGTGGCCCTGGAGGCGAATGGGGCCACGGCCACGGCCACCACCCTTCTGCCGACGCCCCATATCGGATGGACCAGGAGCATGCCAACCTAGCTCCCACAGTGTCTCGACACAACGGGGGCCATGGCAACCAAGGTGGACGACCCCCCGTCTCCCCCGCCAGCGCCGACAACACAGACACCGAGTCGAGACGTAGTGGGGAGAGGAACGGATCGAGACCGAGGGGCTCTAGGTCGGCCAGCGGTCAGGTGCGAGCCTGCAAGAAATGCGGCGAGCCGTTGACAGGGCAGTTCGTGCGCGCGCTGGACGGGACATTCCACCTGGACTGCTTCAGGTGCCGCGTGAGTCCGCCACGGGATCCCACCACCTCGGCGAGCTTTGTGTGCTGACAGCTCTACAGGACTGCGGGCAGATTGTCGCTTCCAAGTTCTTCCCGGCAGACGACGAGAACGGCGGGGGGCCGTACCCGCTTTGCGAGACCGACTACTTCCGCCGTCTCGGGTTGCTGTGCCACCAATGCGGCGGCGCGCTGCGGGGATCGTACATCACCGCCCTCGAACGCAAGTATCACGTCGACCACTTTACTTGCTCCCTGTGCCCGACCGTGTTTGGCGCCCAGGACAGCTATTACGAGCACGATGGCCACGTCTACTGCCATTACCACTACTCCACCCAGTTCGCCCAGCGCTGCAGCGGGTGCCAGGCTTCCATCCTCAAGCAGTTTGTCGAGATCTTCAGGAACGGTCAGAACCAGCATTGGCACCCGGAATGTTACATGATCCACAAGTTCTGGAAT
>FTCU01001525.1_pt1 | contig 10447 bp, 13 predicted proteins | sample 1639521 | NCBI WGS metagenome assembly FTCU01 (sample SAMEA3914864, study PRJEB12502) | metagenome | biome: forest; material: soil | place: USA | collected 2012-03-12 | depth 0.3 m
CACTAATCGGGATTCGGCTGCTGGTGGGCTGGGCATTTGCTCCTCTTTTTCCAGTTTCCACGCAGTCGTCCCAATCTTGAATCCACACTTGGGGCGACTTGTTGTGTGGCTCCCGCGCAGCACGCAGCAATCCTCGCTATGATCCATCCTCGCTAGTCGCCACAGGCTCAGCAACGCCAAAATCACATTTCGGTGGAGGTTTGCGCCCGGATCATGTTGTTTCCCCCCACGGCAATCTGAGCTGAGGTCGGCTCGCAAGCGGCGCACAGCGGTTCTTCATGCATCCCTGGTTGACACCGAGCGCCGCCCAAGTTATCAGACGAACACGACCCTGCACTCTTGCAGAAATCACTATTAGGCATGGTTGGCACTGACGACAACTCGGCTCGTCTATCACTGGAAAAAATGCTCTCGAGAAACCACAGCCACCACTTGGGCTTTCCATGTGAGATCGTATTTCGGGCTGCTCCGTTCCGGCGCTCACGACCAAACGCAGCACGCGAGCCGAAGCCATTGAGCTAGCAATGGGGTTCGCCGAGATGACACGCGAGTTGCTGTCCATGCCGCCGCCGAACCCAACTGCTCAGTACCTTACCTACTCTGTACTATGCACGCTCAACATTTACGGGAGCCGCCTGGTTGCTCCTGGATAGGTCGGAGAGAGAGGCCAGTGTGGCGGCATGCAGACACCGGGTGGGCTGATGACCGCCTTGAGGGTCATTGGGGTCTTTGGGGAGGGAACTTCATTTGACACGCTGTCTCGCGCAAGCAAACCAACCCCATGACTCCAAGGCTCCAAAGCAAAAGAAATGACAAAAATAGCCCGATAAGCACCCGTCCACCACTCGTCAGAAGTCCTTGACTTGTTGGCTGGCAACCCTTGCAAACGGAGCATGCAACGCGCCGATCTTGACAACACAGCCCATGGGGCATCGGGAGTACGGGCAAATGCCTGCTGGTATGCAACTGGCCGATGCCTGTGGCACAAAAGCTCGTCCAATTGGTCGCAGTTGATGTCTTCGGTGCAGGCTTCTCGCAGGCTTCGGTGAGAGAGAAGGGGGGGAAGGGCCAGTAGCGGCTGTGAAACCACCCGCTCAAGCCCCCATCCGCTCCCAATCAAAACCCCCCAAAGGACCCCGAAGGTGAATCGGAAAGAGCCGAGATATATAGGGCTCAAGGGGTGTTGTTGGCCACGGATCTCGGATCTCGCCGTCGCTGATGCCTTTTGGCTCTGCAAGGAGCCGGGGCACCCGGACAGCTGGGCGAGTTTCACAGAAAAGCCACAATGCACAGCATTCAGCATTCGACCAACCAAGCTTGGGGAACACAGTGGCTGTCCGGGCTGCACAGATGTGCTCGTACCCGTACCTTGGCCAGAGGCACGCAGGCTCTGACGCCGCGCCACGTCTCGGGGACTCAGCCGGGAGCTATGGGAGAATTTCTTGGTTTCTTCGGTCGCCAAGACGGCCAAGTCGTATGCTGACGCAGGTAAGGCTGCTGCTGATCCAACAAGGGGTCTCGCTCCAGCTGGACAGCAGCAAACTTCGACGTTGACGCTCTTGTGCACTCTCCACGCCAGAGCAGAGAGTCGTCTCACCCTTGCCACTAATGCAATCCATGGCAGACTTCGTACAAGGACGCAAGAACTTGTCAACGCCATAATCCGATCGTACATCTTGAACTTACCACAACAGGTTAGTCGTCGCTTCAAGTCTGATGCGTCTCCTTCACTTCTTCGTGGTTGTCAAGCAGTCCATACTTCAGAAGGCGGGACGCGCATTGCCTGCCGCGAATCCATCTCCGATCCTCAGCCTTTTCCCACCAAGTTGCCGTTATCAGGCCAAGGACGGAGGACCCGCAAGAGCCCCCATTTCCTCGCCTAACTACAAGTACCGATCATTTTCACATGCTTCGTTTCCAAGAAGAGCTGTGCGGCTCACCGACACATTGGAATACCAGACAGCGTCAAGTCTTTTTTCAGCTGTGGTTCTTGAGACACAGGCGGCGAATCATGGTCAAGGTAACTCCGTATGTCTCCCTGATGTCCTCGACACTGCTGGACTGATCGGCGTTTGGTACAGGTTCTTTCTTGTCGTTGACACTTCCAAGCCGGGGTTTTTTTTGGGGTCTACAGCCACCGGCTGCCCATTGGCAGAACTGAACGGTTGATCCCCTGGCGCTTGCACCTTGCGCTACACTGATTTCGGCCATAGCCGAGAGCGGTTGCGCGTTTGATTGGTTGCCACTGACATCCTCCCCTGATGGAGCCAATTGGATGCTGAGGACCCAGATGCAAGCCCAGAGATGTGGCTGAAGCAAACGGCCCTTTTTTCAACGCCATCCCTGGCACGGGTCTTGGCTCCCGCAAGGCGGGGGCGTTCAGGCCCAGCACTTGGCGTTTGCGACCGATCACGAAACCTCGCAAGCCTCGGTAGAAGTGGCATCGTCTGCTCAGCTGCAAGCCTGCAACTTCAGCTGAAACGGCGACCGACAAGCCACTTATTATTATCGGATTGTTCTATATCCCATGCGGATATTCCACTTAATTATTCACCGACTGGCGGACGGTGGCCTCGGAGATTTGCGCTGGGCAACGACGAGGACGAGGACGAGGACGAGGACGCGGACCCCGCGAAGCAATCGCCCAGTTTTGCACTTTTGGGAGGGCTGATCGGGTGGCATCACACGGCAACACTGCATCATGCAGCACGAGCTTGCGCCATCAAGCAACAACCCGCCATCACATCGCTCGTCCCCTCAGCCAGTGAGCTTGAGAGCTTTCCAAATTAATGTCCCCTCCTGCAGCACCACGGGGTCTGTCCTCCTCTTCCTTCGTCTTTGCTTTCGCATCCTTTTCGCGCAGCAGGCAGTCACGTCCATCCAGTGGCCAACCAGCACAGCGTCGTCGTGGTTGCGCCCCCATCAACGAACCGACCCTGCTCGTTTTGTTATCAAGTTGCCATGGCGGCTGTCTCCGCCGACCGCGCCGCGATCACCCAGAAATCGAGGCCTTGCCAAACACGGCAAGGCGGTACTGCGTGCGATTGCAACGTTCCATCCGTGCTCCCCAACGGTCTCCCCGCGTCTTGGCACGCCCCTAACCCTCTTTGTGACCGAAAACTTGCCCCAAGACACGTGCAGTGTTGTCGTCTTGTCCCAGCGCCACATGCTTCGCCGGGCAAGTTTCCCAGGGGCGATGGGTGTGGTGAGTGGTGAACAGTGTCGGCCTCTTCGGTCTGGTCTTCCTGAAGAAGAGCCCCTGCACACACTGCTATGGATATCTGCGGCGTCTCATCCCATAATGTGGAATTACTCTGTATACTTCGTACATTATACCTCTCCGAATCCTGAGGACAGGCCGGCTTCCGGGGCTCGAGCGGTCGAGAAAGGACTTGGCTTCCCACCGCGCACTCGCCTCCTCGGCCATTGTTCACTCGACCCCTTGGAGTCCACGGCACGATTCCGCGCAACACATCTTGTCGATCTCTTGCCACGAGAAGGCCGATCCCCGAACGGTTGGCCAAGGTGTTGGAGCGGATATACGCGGGGCAAGCCAGCCCCTCACCTCCCAGATGCCCGGAGTCCCTCCCAAGCCCGTGATGCCAATGTCTCGACTTGTACTCCCCCCTCCATGTAACGGTCTCGGGCTTGTCTAGTACCAAGCATGGTGCATGGCTGACGTCGACATGCTCGGCCTGGGACTGAGACAGCCTCGCTGGATCACGACCTGGATGGAGCACGACGCCTGCTCAGGAAATCGGTTGTTGAGCCTGGCAGTGCGCCTACCTGTACTCCGCTGCGGCACACTGCCGCCCATCCCACGTGCCCAGGGCCCGTCTGACCTCTCCTTCCTCTCCCTTTGGATGTGTTTCTGTCTATGAATAGCATCAGGGTCAACAGAACCCTACGCACACTCAACGGCCTGTAATATCGGCCCGTGTCTTAGCCCTCCCTCCTCTTGGTGCTCCAGAAGCACAAATAGAAGAGGGGAACGGCCCCGGAATCCAACTGTGTGTAACTCAGTCATGCATATCCCCCTTCATGTGTTGGGTTACATACAAGCCAAGCTGCCCTCGGAATCCGCCAGACCCTCCCGCACTTCGGAATCCATATATTACTCTGCTTTTGGTGCAGGACACTGCATCCTCCATAGTTAGAACCTTCCCCCGCAAACTCAACCCATCTCCCCCAACTCACTAACCCGAATGGCTGGGACAGGAGGTGCCCTCATATGCCGCTCCCCAGTGGTGAGCTTTTCCAGCTGCTGCTTTGGACATCTGCGCCTGGCTTTTCAAGGTTTGTGGTGGTGTTTGGGGGTGAAAACACTTGCCTCTTGCGCTCTGGGCTCTGTCCAGTTCGGGAAGATGAGGAGTTCCGGCTTGGGGGTCAAGGCCCATCTGCACCACGCCTTGATCCTGCATTTACGTGACCACTTCTCCCATATCCCCCGTACGAAGGCTTGGTAAATCCCTTCTCAATATGCCCCCCAAGGAAGGCACACTGCGGGTGACCTTGAGTGACCATCTGTGGGGAGGTCTGAGCCACATCATCTCACGTTATGCTGTGAAAGACTTGGTTGGGCTCGTGACCATGAGCGGTGATTCCAACAGGCTGTCGTCTTCTAGCGAGGAACTTGGAAGTCAATGATAGTCCATGCAAGTTGTGTTGGACAAGGAGTGCCTCGTGGAGGATTGGATGATGTGAAGGTGCTCTGCCCTGCCAGCGACGGTCACCGCCCGAAAGGGTGTATTCCGCGATGGATTCCGCGATGGATTCCGCGATGGAATGTCTTTTATCCATCAGAGCCCTTCTGCTCTATTTTTGTCCAGGGTTGTTCTTGTGGGCTAAGGAAGCTCGTGTTTGTGTGAACCGTGCCTTGTTGTTTCCCCATGTCTCCCTCAACTGAGACTGCCCCGAGAACAGGTTCTGCCACTCAAGGGAGCCACCACTCCATTTGGGGCACGAGAGACATTGCGTCAAGAGGCTCGAATCATATCGTCCCTGACATCGCCAGTGCTATGGAGATAAAAAATCTCCTCAACTCCTAATAAACACCCACGTTACACTTCAGATCCGAGTGCCGAGAAGCTGCCTAGGGAAACTCGTGAGACAGAACTGGAACCTACAACTATGACGTTACGGACGGAATCTGAGATCCCAAAACCCGATTCTTGTTAGCTCAACGCAGCCAGGGAGGCCCCGGAAGTAAAGCAAAGAAAGACAAGTTAGGTACCCTGAGGAGATGCCACCCACGCAGACACACGTTTCGTGCCACCGCATTCCCGGGTACGCTTGGCTAGGCGCGTGGAACTGTCTCTCGCTAATTTTTTGAAGGAGCAACCGCTGGAGTTAGAGATTGTGCCTACCTACTACACTCAAGAGAGATTCTTGAAGACGTGTCCAACTGCCGTCCCCGAACAGACCAGGCGCCTGTGCGAGCTTCAATACAAATATGCTACTCTCAGGAAACACAATGCACTTCGAAAATGGTGACTTGGGGAGATACCCGAGTGACCAGCATTTCCCGATGGCACATACTCCTCGGGAACATGTTCTGGCACTTGGTGTCGATACAAAAGATACCTAGTCTAGGTGCTCCGGATTTTTTCTTTTTTCTCTCTAGGGTCAAATTAGTGACTATCTGAGCCTATCCAGTGAAGGACTCGGTACACTGTGAAAAGGTAAGCATTGTCTTGTCACTATTTGCGGACCAATGGAAATGTGTCAGCAACAGCGGTTTGTTTACGTAGACAAGATTCAGGGGCAAGGGGTCAGTCAGATTTGGGTGAGATCTATAACCAAAGGAATTACCTATGAGAAGACAACCATTTCCATGTTGTATGACTAAGTTTATATATATAATTAAGATTGAAGTTATGGTAGTGTCAATGCCTTTTGTACTGCTGTCCTCCTTGTAGGTGCTGCTTACATTGTCGTTTGTTGACCTCCTAGCGTTGTTTTAGGACACAACAATGCCCTTGCAGCTGTCGAGTCAACCGTGAGACGGCGAGAGAGCATATGCCTTTCCCGATACTATGCATAGACACCTAAAGCCAAACGTTGAACGAGTTGCTCCACAAAGCCAAATAGAACTCGGCCCGTCAATTGCTCTGCTCGATTGAATAGCATTATTGTGCAACCCAGGGCCTCCTGATCTCGGGTAAATAATATGAGAGTATTCACCAAACTTAGACGCTCCCGTCGTCATTCCAGAGCAGCGCAAAACTGTGACCGTGCACTCCTCAACACCAAGGACATGGACACCACCCATCCTATTTCTCACTTCGCCAGCTCGGCCAAAATCGTCTCCTCTAGTGACTTTGGGTTGGTTGCTGACCACCAACGGCCCTTCACGGCACCATCCTTGCCAACCAAGAACTTCTCAAAGTTCCACTTGACTCGTTTCATGCCAAACATGCCGGGTTTTTCGTTTTTGAGCCACTCGAAGAGCGGGCTGGCCTTGTCGCCGTTGACATCGACTTTGGCCATGATGGGAAACGTGACGCCGTAGTTGATCTGGCAGAATTGCTGGATATCGTCGTTGGAGCCGGGCTCCTGGGCGCCAAATTGGTTGCAGGGGAAGCCGAGGATGACGAACTTGTCGGGGTGCTTCTCACTGACAGATTTCCACAATTCCTCAAGCTGCTTGTACTGTGGAGTGAAGCCGCACTTCGAGGCCGTGTTGACGACCAGGACCACCTTGCCCTCGTAGTCGGACATGGGGACCTCGACGTCCCTCTCTGTGGCTGGTTAGTGGATGGCACGTGACGATCCTCCGGGAATAGGAGGTGGATAATGACATGGGCCACGGACTGTTGAGGGGCTTGAAGTCGTAGAAACTTGTTGCGGAGGCCATGGCTGCGAGGCGTCTGGGGAGGGGTCTGGGAAAGAAGGAAGCGCCCTTGGCGGCTCGAGGGTTTGATCCGAAGATGTGTGGCCAAGTTGATGTGTGGAAGGACAGGATACGGCGCGGGGCGAAAGACGCAATGACAAGAGTTGTTGTTTGTGAGAACACTCGTGTTGTGGCGGATGGGCGAGGGTATACGGCAGATATGGCAACGATGGACGGAGCGAGGATCATCCGAGGCCAGTGTCAAAGCAGCAACTGACCCGAGAGCTGGCGCTTGAGAGAAGGCGCGACGACAAGTCGGGAGCCGAGAGTGGGATCGAGCTTCTGATTCCGAACCGATGGCACGCGAGAGCCCGGCATTCCTATTGGTTGCTGTGGGTGCTCAAATCCTCTCGCGCAAGGCCATGACGACGGTCCAGTGCGGGGACACTTAGGCGAACCTCTGGACCCCAGGCGGACCCCACTGATCTCTGAGTAGAACTTCGTAGCGTCACCAGTGCTGCGCGCGGCGTGCCAACCCTCATGCTATCCATCGCCATCGCCTGACCTGGCTTTCGGGCTTTTCATGAAGTCATCGCGGCCTGGGGCTTTTCACTGCTCCGGCGGGAAGTTTCTCCCTCCTCATTTGTAGTCGATCACTCCGTCGCTGTGCTCTTCTCCTGCTCGTTCCTTCTTGTCGTCTTTGTCTTCGTCTGTTCTTCTTTGGGTTTGCTTTTCAGTTCATTTTTCCACTTAGCGGAACACACCCACAGCGAGAGGACCAGGAGGGCCCGACGGAATACGGAATAGATACTTCGGCTTCGGAGAATCGGGCGGTCCTCGCTGCCGATTTCCGGGCGTGTGTCGGACCCCGACACAATCAACCTCGCTCAGGCCTTGCCTTTGACCCCAGCCACGTGGGCGCCCCGCAATGAGAAGCTCGGGCCACCAGCATGACGGCAGAACAAGCAAGGCGGGCCGGGTCCAGGGGACTCGCGCCAGGGCACCCCCCTTCATTGCGACCCCGCCTGGCAGCATGTACCTCTGTAGGTGCAAATACTAGCTGCTAAACATTGGGAACTTTGGGGGCAGAGGTCGTTTCTTCGAAGGAGGAAGGGAACCTGGCAAGCGCCATACCGAAAAGAAGCTGGAAGCAACCGCGGGAATTGGGAAACTGGGCAGGGCCCTGAAGCAACGAGCCCGTCAATTGACCCCGCATTCGGTCTTGCACCCAGGCCGGGCGCAGTTGCACCGGAGCAGCCATGGATGCGCAGCAGAAGAGGAACATTGTCATTGTCGGTACGTCTACCGAAAGGTTTTCCCAACAATATCAGGTGCAAACAAGCTCATGCAGTTTTACTCACCCAGGTGGCGGCATCATCGGATGCACGACGGCATACTACCTGACGCGCCACCCCCAGTTCAACCCCACCCTCCATACCGTCACCCTCCTCGAGGCGACAGCCATTGCCTCAGGCGCATCTGGCAAGGCTGGCGGGTTGTTGGCCCTGTGGGCCTATCCGAGCTGTCTTGTGCCGCTCTCATACCGTCTACACAGGGAATTGGCCGCCCAACACAATGGCGCGGAGCGATGGGGATACCGACGGCTGGGATGTGGGAGTTTGGCCGCGACAGTCAGGGCAAGCGACCTCAGGCCGAGAAATCCAAGGGAACCCAAGCCATCGGTGCTTTCCAACAAGACAAACAATGCCCACGACCCTCGCCCCATACTGAGCATCGCCCCAGACGAAAAGACGAAGGACTGGGAGAAACTCCCAAAGCAAGACGACACGGCTGCCGGACTGCTGCAGGATTCCCCCTTGCCCGGCGACCTCGATTGGATCGATGGCAGTTTAATCCAGCACTACGAGGAAATGGGCTCACCTGGCGCCACCGAAACGGCCCAGGTTCACCCATTCCACTTCACAAATGCCTTGGCCGAACTCGCAAAGGAAAAGGGGGTCGACATCCGCCTTCGTGCAAAGGTTACCCGAATCAACGACAGCACCGCGGCCGGGATACGGAGCGTTACATATGAGGACCGCGACACAGGCGAGATTTGCGACATTGACGAGGTCACGGATGTTGTCGTGACCGCAGGGCCATGGACGGGGAAACTGCTTCCTCGGACGAGAGTGGAAGGCCTGCGGGCGCACAGCGTCGTCTTCGAAGCCGAAGTCAGCCCCTATGCCGTTTTTACCGACATCCAGCTGCCGGCAGACTACGTACCCGACCACCGCATCAGCCAAGGTCAGAAACGACGGCACAAGGGCAACGTCGACCCTGAAATTTACGCCCGTCCCTTTGGGGAGGTCTATGCGTGCGGTAAGCCCATTAACTTTGTCCCACCCCTCTCTCCATCATGTCACAGGAACTGACAAGACGAAAGGCGAACCCGATAAAACAAACCCCCTCCCCCCCACCGCCGACGAGGTCCTTGTTGATCAATCCCAATGCGACGACTTAATAGCGTACATCGGCACAATATCCCCGACCCTCACGTCGGCGCCCATAAAGGCCCGCCAGGCCTGCTATCTACCGCAGCACATCCGTTTTGGCGAACAGAGAGGCCCGTTGATCGGGCCGACCTCAGTACCCGGCCTATGGGTTGCCGCAGGGCATACCTGCTGGGGAATACAAAACGGCCCTGGTACGGGTTACTTGATGGCAGCCATGATATTCGGGGATGAGGTTGACGAGGAGGTGGGAAAGTTGGATCCGAGGAAGTTCAAGGTCTAAATTTATTTGAGAAGGAGGGTTGATATCTCAACTTTGGAGCGAATTTCTCAACTTTCTAGGAAGGTTGTTTCTCGAGCACGGGAAGAAGGATGGCTGCCTGAAGATACAGCCTGCTTTTCTTGGAGAATCCTTTGTCGAAATGGAAGGGCCCAAACCAAGGGCCTTTGACACGGGTCTCCGTCGCATGGTCCCTTGTTTGTTTCCAGACCCTCCAACTTTGAGCAGCCTTCTGAAACAAGGTCCGGCCCAGGAACTGTCCAACCTCACAAATGCCGGAGGATCCTAAACACCGGAACCTTGTTGTCCAGGTACTTGGTCGGTAACGTACGGGGGACAACTCAACATGGACCATACAAGTCACATTGATCTCGGGAGACTTGGGTGACACTTCCAAGTGATGCTACCTATCCAACCTCCCCAATGCATTAGTTTGGCTTAATATCATGGACCGCCTCATATCCTCGGCCGCCACTCCTGCGGCCGGTCGGTGTCAGACTTCAGGGAATGATTCCCTTTTGCAAAAAATTTCCCAATCCCAAAACGATATCCCGACATATTTCTCCCTCCCTATAACGACTTCTCCAGCTCCATGACCTCCCTCACCCCTTCCTCGATGGCGGCCACCTTGGCCTTGTCCAGCCTCTTCAGCGGCCGCCGCGGGTGGCCGCCGTAGCCAAAGTAGCTCTGGATCGCCTGCTTGGTGCCCGCGATGGCGGCCTTGGTCAGCACCCAGTCGCCCTTGGCCAGGATGCGCTGCATGGCGATGGCCTCGTCCGTCTTGCCCTCGGCGTACAGGTTCCACACGCGCGCGCACACCTTGGGCATGACGTTGGCGCCGCCCGCGATGATGCCGCTGCCGCCGCTGGCCAGCGTCTGCAC
>FTCU01002996.1_pt1 | contig 10434 bp, 11 predicted proteins | sample 1639521 | NCBI WGS metagenome assembly FTCU01 (sample SAMEA3914864, study PRJEB12502) | metagenome | biome: forest; material: soil | place: USA | collected 2012-03-12 | depth 0.3 m
GGCTAACATCGGCCATTCAGCAGGCGTTGATCAGGGCCCGCGTTGCTGTGCCAATGTCCAGAAGCGCCATGAAGGCAGCGCCAAAACTTCGCCAAAAAGCAGCAAGAAAATGAGAAGCTATAGCATCAAGATGGGACCGACGACAGAGCATCTAAATTGTAGATGCTCCTCACATGACCACCCGACTAAATGGCAGATATATGGCAACAGATCACCCCACCCCCAGAAGCCATCACAGCGCTCGCAGCTTATAAACCCCCGACCAACCCTAACCCCCCATGTTTCCCCCAAAGACAAATGATGGACACTGCGTCAGCCAAAAAGAATTGGCGACATGAAAATGAGGCGAAATAGTATTTGTGCTGCATGCTAGGGTTGATGAAAATGCGGCACAGCTATTAATTGACTGGTTGGGTGTCCAACGGAAGGGCAGGGCGATGATGACCCAAACGCAAAGTCACAACCCCAGCAAATTGCCGGGAGTTGGCTCGCGTGCAAAGAAAATGGGAAGACTCCGCAAGGCAAGGCAAGGCATTTCCAAGAAAAAGCAATTGCAATCCATCAGCGTCGGAAGCCAGCTTCACAGAAGACGGCAAGCTGCGTTGCGCCAGCGCCAGAGTCGCACCGGACGGCTGATTCCGATGATCGCGCAACTGCAATTTCAGCTCTGACGTGAGCAGTCACGGAGGCGGGTCAAGCCACCAAACAACAGCAAATCTGAGCCCAATCGGTGATATCTTTCAGGCGTCCCAACTGCCACCGGGTCCTGTATCGAAGTCAGCCTTCCAAGATGGAATGGCCAAGTCAGGCCTCCCCTACACTACGGATCCCAACAAACCGCCCATGACCACTGCGACCATGATGAACGAGAAAAACAAGCCAACCACCACACACTGAAACAAGCCAGCCCGCACAAACCGAGCGGCTCCCCAAAAGCAGTGCAGATCAACGCCCCAAAAGGCCAGCATAGCCTCGTAAAAACCCAAAAGTTTCCCTGGAGTCAGGGACTCCCGCGGCCCCCGCTGGCGAGGGACAGGGGGCACGCTAACGTCAAGCATCAATGATCGCCCAAACCGCATTTCCCCCGCCCCAATTGCCCTATTTCCCCCATTTCCAGGGACCGAAGCGAGTTTCCAAAATTGGGCCCTGGCGAAAAAAAAAAAAAAAGACCACCTGGGCAACCAAGCAGAACAGAGGGTTGGTTGGTTGGGCGCGGGCTGGGTCGATCCGGATATTCCAGTGATCTGCTGGCTCGCGTGGATCACGTCCGTCCGTCGGTCAGGCAGTCAGTGGTCGTCGCACCAACGAGGACAGCCACACCGCACTGGCAACCAATGCCCGAAAAGGAGTCCAAGACGATGGGGGGAACACAGGGTAGGTAAAAAAAAACGGTTGCAATGTACATGAGCGGGAAACGCTCTAAAAAGGCCTCCTATATCCCCAAATCCCTCAAAGGTCTCCCAAAAATAGAAGAGAAGTGGCCAAATCCAAGACAGCGAACTGTTCCAAGCCCAGCCCAGAAGCCGCTCGCTGCCTTGGAGGAGACAGAACCAACATCCCTCCGTGAATATGAACAAGAACATGAACCTGCCGGCTCCAAAAACCGCCCTCTTTTTTTCCTCCACTCTTGGGAAACACCATCGCCGCATCAGAAAAGCGTCACCAAACTCCAAGGAAAGAAAAGAAGATTCCATCCAAAGCCCTCGAGAAACAGGACCGCGCGTCCCCAATGGTATTTGTGAGTGTGTGAGTGTGTAGTTGTGGTTGTGTGGGTGACTGGCTCGTTCCAAAAAAAAAGCTGCAGAAGCCGGGACAAAACATGAAGTAATGGCGTCGGGCCCCGGGTACAGGTCTAAAAAGTGTAGTGAAGGAGAGAGAGGGAGGGCAGCAGCCGCCGCAGCAGAGCGGCGTGGCCACACAACTCCCGACATCAAACCGCCGTACAGCAAACAAAAAAAGTGACAAAACAAAAGACACCCCCAGGCATCGGTCCCTCGTTCGCGCGATTGATCGATCGATCCAACCACCCAAAGCGTGTGTGGCAAGACGTTGTGATATCCAACCCCCCCATCCTTCCCCGAAACGCCGATTATGCTGCTGATGTCAAAGTGGAATACAAGGCGAAGTTCGTTTGTTGTCATCAGTTGGCGTGCGATCATGCATTGGTGACCTAGTTTCCGTCAGCAAAAGGTCAAAAAAAATGAGTCAGGTGAACCAGGGTGAGGGAGAGTCAACATACGCGAAGGATCCTCCTCGAGTAGTCCTCGTTGTCGGCGATGCTGCCGTCGCTCATCCTCCTGTGAGCCATGACCGGGTCCAGACGGGCATCTGTCATGGATCCCGCGGTACTGCCGGGCGACTGCGACTTGCCGATGAACGCGTTGACGGCGGCGTTGCGACGGTGCTCTTCCTCAATCTCCTTGTTGCGCTTGCGGCGCATGAAAAGATACCCACCACCAATGGCGCACGCGATGACGACGATGCCCACGACAACGCCGGCCACGATACCGGCCGTGTTGCTGCCACCGCTGCTCGAGGCTGTCTCGGTAGCCGACTGGGTGGCGGCGGCGGTCGTGTGGGTCGCCGTGGTCGAGGTGGCCGCCGATGTCGACGAGGAGTCGTCAGAATCGGTGCTGTTGGGGTCGGTATAATACTTGACCGCCAGTGACTTTCCCGTGTTGTACACGCTCCAGAACTCGATACCACCACCTAATTGAACCCGTTAGTTGTCGGTCGGCTGCACGAGAGCCACGCAGATCAAGACTCACATGCTTCAAGGTCGTAACCCCCGCAGGCAACGTTGCAATTCTTATCGGCAACGATGTCGCCCTTCGGCGGGTAGAGGTTCCCGCAGAAGCACTGAGTTCCTGCTGTTGTGGCGGAGACAGCATAGCCCTTGTCCTTGCACAATGTGGCACACGAGCCACTGCTGTTCCACTCGGGGGTTCCTTCGGAGGTCAAGTTTCCTGATGACTTGAAGCATCCTTGCGAGGTCACGGCGTTGAGGGTCGCGGGAACTGCTGGACTTTGCGGAGCCGTCTTGTACCGGGCCCCGATGGCCGCCCTCGGCGTGCGCGAGGCCCTTTGGAGGTCGTGGATGACGTCTATGTTCCGTCGCCTGTGCCGCAACAGCCTCTCGAGCCCGAAATTGTCTGGCAGCGCGTCGCCAACAGCGACGAGCGCTGCTACGAGCAAAACTGCCGGCTTCATTGTGTATATGGCTGAGAGAAAGGCGTGGTGGGTGTGCCGAAAAAAGGTCGAATCGAGACGGGGTCAACGCGCAGACCCCAAGTCGAGAAAATCTCGTCGGGCGGCTTCTTCGGAAAGCTGTCGGTCGACGACGGCTGTCTCGGTTCTGCTTGTTGTCGGTCCGCGGTCCACAGAACCTTGCAAAAAAAGTTCCGCAACCAAAAGAAAGAGGTCGAAAAAGAGAGCGGAAGGGCCGATGTCCCTTGTGAAATGAATGGGTGGTGGTTGAACGAGTGTCGGGGATGGCGATTGCTGCCTGCGTGCTGTGTGTTGCGAATTCCCTGTTCAGCGGCCAAGCGCTAGAGCAAAGGGGACATCTCCGGACTCCTGCAACGTGCTGAGAAGCAGCGATAGGAGCTTGGAGAAGGGGAGAGAGAGCAACACCGATCCTCAACTTGGGACAGGCGGCGGAGGTGGAGCGAGGTGAGCAACGTACGTGTAAAAACGGGTTCAAAAGAGCGACTGGTGGAGGGAGCGAAAGTGGTTTTGTTGCAAGGTCGAGGTCTCGCAAACGCAGGGAGGGAGACGCCGGGGGAACCCACAAAGGCCGCGCTGTCCCACCCAGTCGACACGAGCCACGAGCCACAGGGGAAGCGAGAGCGAAATTGCGCTGGGGACCTTGGATGACGCCGGGGCACTCCTGCACCAGGACCCCTGCGCTTTTCCGCCGTTCCTGCTGCCAGCAGGAAGCAGGGCACAGGCACGTCGGCCCCTGGCGCCAATCCGCTTTCGGCTTGATGCAGTGGATCAGCCCACCACCATCTGGGCCAATCCTGCCGTGTCCCGCCCACAACTCGCCGTCTGACCGCAGCTCATTGGCCTGGGCGAACGCGCCAGCCCCGATCAAATTTCAGGGGCACCCGTCGATCGCTGGTCCGGAATGCCAAGTTGCGGAATCAGCTGCGTGTTATCGGCAACCAGCGAGTGTTAAGATAACCACGGCTTTTCCGCTCTCAAGCTAGCGCGCACTATCGCAATCCATCATCACGAGCGCGCCGGGTACGGACGATCCCTCTTCAACCGCTGATTTACGCGCACGCCACCCGTCTCCAAATTCCGAAGCGTGACGCCCCGCCTGCTGCCAACCCGTTTGCTCCGGATAAACGACCACACCTCACAGGCGCCAGGAATCCGTTGCACGCGGTGGGGGGAGTGCGCCGATTGCAAAACGATCGACTTCTGCTTTTCCCCAGGCTGCCGTCGACGAGCCTGCCGTCGACCGGGATTCGACAACATGAAACAGGAAACACGGGGCTGAGTGGAGGAAACGGTTGTGTGCCCCGACTTCACTTTTTCGGGCCAGACTTTTGTGTCCTGGGTGTTGGGCGAGCGGTTGTGCCCATTTTAGCCGTTGGCCTTGGTTTGTTGCGTCGCTGCGTCGCTCTCGGTTGTCGGCCGATAAACAACATCGGAGCCCTCGGGCAATGTGCGAGTATTGAATGAATCGGATAGGCACGGAATACAATACGAAGCACCACAGCAGCTCCGGTGGTTCCACGGCCAGCGGGGTGGCTGCATGATGTCGCTTTATGCTCCGCCTCAACGCCTCAAACGGGCACTTGCCAGCACCCCGGGAGCTTCCGTCTCATCCCAACCCTCCCGCTGACGCGCAGGGCCCAAAACAGCCTTGGAACCCGACACAACCCTTGACCTCGGTGACGCCTCGAGCCCTGTTGACGTTGCCCGTTCCTCATGCATGTCCGCCTGGTTTCGAGCTTCGGTCAGCAGGACTGAATGCTCTTGGGCCCAGCTGGCCGGCAGGCTCCTCGATCAATCACGACTACGCAAGATTTGCTTCTTCTCGAAGGAGAAAAAGGGACACGCGCAGGCCAAGAGGCGTCGATGTCGTTCTCGCGGAAGAGACCGTGTTAAGAGCACGCTGCATTGAGTCGTACGATGTGTTGTCCAACATTTAAATATCTTGGAGAGATGGTTTACCTGGGTTTTAGACCTGGTCTGTTTGGTTTATCAAAGTCAAACATCGTTTCCTTCCCCTGACCCCTAATTCCGTTTACTTGCTCTTTCGCTCAAGCTTCGATATTTGGATGCTGCACTGCGGCACAGGCTTATCCCGAGCAGTATTGCACGTGCGCGCGGCAATATTGTTAAACAACAAATCCTACATTGTCAAGCCGCGGGAAATGAGCCGGCCCAACTTCCCCTGTCGGCTTGCTCTTGTTCTGCAGTGACTGGTTCAGAATGCCCCGCATCCGAGGTGTTACAAACTGTTGGTTCTGGATGCTGAAAAAAACCTCTCTAGCGGTTTAGGTCCACAGACCCAAGGCAAAGTAACCTTGCCCAACAGATGTGCAGGTGGGCAACTGGGAAGGCTTATAAGTCGGCGGACTTCGGTCAACGCCCGCTCACAATTCCTGTTGTTTTTGACACAGTCCAAGTCCGACTAACAACAACTAATTACCATGGTCAAATTCGCCCTTCCCCTGCTCGCTCTGACTGCGGCTGTGTTGGTCCCCGCCGCTACCATGAGGACGACCTTCTCGTTTGCGCAGTGGGTTGAGGACATAATCGCCAACCCCGACACTGCACTGACGCCAGATGAGGCCATTGCGGCGGCTGAGGCAGCCGACGCGGTTGGCTTTGCCGGCGGGCTCGACAAGCGAGCTGTGTGCAACCAAGATCAGTCCGGCTGGCGGCTTGCCAATGTGTGTCGACTCCCCTTTCTTGGCTGCTGCGCTCTCCGAACTGGGCCGCTGCTAAACGGGTTGATCTGCACAGGGACGGGAGGCTGCTGCTTGTGTCGACTACCTCGCCAAGCTTGGCCAGCTCGGATACAACTGCTTTCTCGAGGCCGATCAGTTTAACAAGACCATGTGCCAAATCGGCTCGGCGACCATCATCGGGACCAAGAGGCTCCAGGGTCTGCGGAGTGTGAACTGGCAAGTCATGCCCTGGTGTCACTTCCTGAATGCCAAACTTGGGTAGCTGTGCAAATTAACATTAATTCCTCCTCAGCAACGATTACGCTCGCACGGCAGGACTCGTCTTCGACAATTGCTGGCGCTCCAACGACACAATTGTGGGCGGCGAGGCTTGTATCACCGACAGCGAGATGTATGTCTTTATTCGGGGAGTTTGAATCCAAAATCGAGAATTAAGGCAAGAATGCAGAGTTTCTATTGGTATCCTGCCGCTGCCTGGGCCATCGTTCTGCGACAATCTTGACAAGCCTTCTTATTTAAGGCGGATACCTGAGGTCGCTGGCGTTTTGAATCCTATTCGGATTTTGGTTAGTCCTTTTGTATGGAGCACATAGGCACTGAGGACGGAGACCTGCACGTGCGCACAAGTGAGCGAATGCTTTACGAAGCCCTCTGAACTGTGTCTGGTGCTGGCTGTTCCCTCCCAAAATAGCCGCAGCGGCGCAGCCTCGTTGTCTTACCCCGCCCTCCAGTTCTTTCCCTCTGCATCAGCTTTCTCCACGACATCAGCAAGCAAGCTTCAATCCAACAGATGGCGGAAAGCAGTAAATCTTCGGGTACCGCGGCACAGCAGAGCGGCGATGCCGTCTTCCATGAGCGTCAATTAACTAGCGAGGAAGTCCAGGCCTTGCTGGACGCGGCGATGGAGGAGGCGAGAAATGCCCCGAGGAAGCACCACCCCCGAGGAAACAGTTCCTGAAGACGTGTAGTGGTATGCAACGACCGAGTATATTCCTAACAACCGGTAGGCCCTCCTCCCAGCAGTGACACTCCAGCGTCCAACGCCACATGGCTCGACTTCTTGGCATATGATGAGGAAAGCGTGCGGAACGAGCTGCAGGACCCGGCTCTCACGGAAGAAGAGCGGGCAGATCTCATCGAGGAGCTGAAGTAAGACATTGTGTGCTGCATTCACCTCGCCGTGACACTTCCCAGACACAGCCGGCCCACAAACTCAGCTGTGAAAAGAGGTTTGGTGGACGACGACACCTGGGCTAACGCACTGACAGGAAAATCGAGCAGCAGCGACGATGGGTCGAATATGTACATTCGTTGCCCCAACGGGCCCGGTAAGCACGCCTCTTTCATTTCTTATACTGAGCTACCGACATGTTATCATCCACGGCCCCAACTGACATCATATCCGCTCCAAGCCCCGACGCGGCCGAGAATGACGCTGCCGAGAATGACGCTGCCGAGCATGGCGCTGCCGAGCATGGCGCCGCTGAGAACGACCAGCCCCCCGTGAGCGGCTCGAATTCGGGAAAAGGGAAGCAGCCGTCGCTTTAGACAGCCTTCGTGTCATTTGATTTCCTGTCGGAGGCCCTGCGAGCTGGAAGTACGATGGTGTTTCGTGCAAGTTTGAGAGGGAGGGCAGAGTTCACGGCAACATTGTAAGTGCAGTCGATACCTGGTGCTTTGCGTCCCCGATTATCTCTAATCGCTGTCTTGATGCAGAAAATGTCGTCGACCCCCGTCAGCGCTCAGAAGGCCATGCTCATCTGCCTAGAAGAGGTTGAAGTCGGCGCATGGCGCTCTCTCCCGACTCTGTTTCGCACCGTCGAGAAGGGCAGAGCCGTCTTCCACGGCATGCTGCTCTGGGTCCCGCAGGCTCGCGCCATCGAGTTGGTGAACGACAGTCACCAAAAGAGCAACAAGCTCATCATCCAATGGGCGTAACAGGTCAGAAACGCCAAGGTCCAGCCGACAGATCAGTTGGATAAGAGAATGCAGGGGAGCATCCAGGGCCTGAAAGCTTGCATCAAAGCCCTCGCTCAGTTTATCAAGCTTCGCGGCGGCTCTGGCAATAACGGTTTCAGGCAGTGGGCAGCCGATGGCATCGACGCTTTTAGCAGCGAAATGTTTGACGCCGCGGTGGACTTGTGGGGCAACCCCAAGCTGGTGGACACGTCCAAGGAGCTTTCAAGAAAGGAAGTGACGGAGGAGAAGAAGGAAGAAAAGAAGGAAGAGAGGAAGGAAGCGCGGAAGAAAGAAAGAAAGATAGCGAGGATGACGAGCTAGAAATATTATGAGAAAAGAGACCTTGCCTCTGGAAGCTATTGAGTGTGAAGTATATTAGGTATTAGTCTGCAATTAGTTGCTTGACAAGTTTGACAGGATCATGACATTTCATCTAGGCTACGATACCTAGGTCTTACTTCGACAGCAGCAAGTGAACCAACCACCTTCCCCCCTGCAAGCAAACGACCAACCCTTCCCCTCTTCTTCCCCTTCACTTCTTGCACTCCACGCGATGCTGCTTCCAGTCCTCCTTCTGGCACTCCGGCGAGCAATACGACACGGCCATGCACCGGGCACACCTCTTCAGCTCGACGCCCTCCTTCCTCCCACAGTTCATACACGCCTTGAGCGGATCCGTCTCCCTCTCGCCCAGCAGCATCTCCCTCGTAACCAAATTCTCCACCAAACCCGACGCAAACACCGGACTGATCCCTACCCTCGTGGCAAACCTCTTCGCAGTCTTCCAACCAGACAGCGGCGGCGCGATAAACCCCTCCGGCACCTTCCCCTCTCCACAAGAGCAAAGCATCCTCTCGCCAACCCCCTCCCCAACCGGCACCCGCCCAGCAACCACATACTCACACCTGCCCTTATCATGCATCCACGTCCTTCCGCGCTCCACAAACGCAGGCAGCACCCTTCTCCACAACCCCATCTCCTCCTCGCCGACCAAAATCCTGCAGCACTGGACCTCCCTCAACGACACCAAAAACTCGTCCAACTCCCCCCCATCCATCAACTGCCGCGTGAGCGGCAGCACCGCCGCGTCCAGCAAAACACTCGCGCGCGCCGCGTCGCGGCGGATCGCGCTGACAAACAGCAGCAGGTGGACGCCGCCGCTCTCCTTGTTGTCGCTGTCGGCGGCCTTGAACGCGAACACGCTCGTCTGGCTGCCTTCGCTGTGCAGGCCCGCGGCGAGCAGGAACAAGGTGAAGATTGTTTCCTTGAGGGCGAGGCGCGGGGCGTGGGAGGGGTTGGGTTGGGCTGTGCGCTGGGCCCATTCGGGGGGCGAGAACATGAGGGAGGTGAGGGTTTGGAGGAAGGTGAGGCGGGACGCGTTGGAGAGGGGGAGGGTGGGGAGGAGGGAGAGGTTGATGTGTGGGAGGTTGAGGGTTATGGGGGTGTTGTTGGAGTAGTGGGTGGGGAGGAGGTAGGTCGAGAGGATGCGCGGCGCGGTGGAGGGCTGCGCGAGAGGTGCCATGATTTCGATGAAGCCTTGTTTGCGCGCGACGCGGATTTTGCTGTCGTCTTTGAGGATGGGGACGGGGAAGGTGAGCGGGACGGTGAGGAGTTTGGTCGCGCCGAAGTTGATGTCGAGGGTGAAAGGGGTTGGTTGGGTGACCTCGATGGGCACGCGGTCGGCGAGCAGTTGCTTGCCTTGGTCCGAGTCGATGCTGATGCGGCCTGTGATGGTGTGGAGGTTGGGAGTGGCATGGCTGGGATCGAAACCTGCCGTAAAAGTTGGCTGGGAGGTCGTAGGCGTGCCCAAGTCCATTCCCTTCGTCAACTGCGTCAGCTCGTCCAAGTCACGCAGCGTGCCCTCGGTCACGCGGTGGCCGGCCAGCCCAGGCTGGTGTTTTGTGATGAAGACAAGCTGTTCCGTAGTGATGGGCACCTCAAAGCGACTGAGCCGTGTGGATCCGTCGGGGTCGATCTCCACGACGCCGACGAGGGTGAATCCAACGTGAGCGCGGCTGAAGTTGACTTCGACAATTCTCGTCGGCACCACAAACGAGATGATCATGTCCGAAACCCCATTCCAGGGCTGGCTGTCCTCCTGCACGCTCACCGTGAAGTCGTCGTGGTCGCGAGCACCCTGCGTCGTGACGGTGCCATATGAGACTTGGATGTCCGGATAGAGAGTTCCAATCTCCGTGTCCGTGGACGGGCCGTTTCCCTGGACTGGAACGCGGCGCACATGACCCACGAGCCCGGGCCTGTGTTTGATGCCGGTTCCAAATTCAAGCAAGTCTTTCCAGCGCTCGACGGGGACAACGACGGTGACAGCAAGGCTGGGAGAGGCGCGAGCCCACTTCTTGAAGGCGGGCTTTACCGCGTGCCCCAGGGGAGCCGCGTCGAGGAGCGACTGAAGAACAGGAGGCATGTCGACGGTGAGGGCGCCGATAAGAGGTTTCGCGTACGCCAGGGCCGGGTCATGTCCAACTGAGGCCAGAAATCTCTTGCACAATCTTCCCATGTCCATCTGGGACCGGTTGCCGATGAC
>FTCU01000842.1_pt1 | contig 10430 bp, 9 predicted proteins | sample 1639521 | NCBI WGS metagenome assembly FTCU01 (sample SAMEA3914864, study PRJEB12502) | metagenome | biome: forest; material: soil | place: USA | collected 2012-03-12 | depth 0.3 m
GCCTGGATCTGCGCCTGCCAGAAGGCGTTGACCACACCGGAGGTCTGCATGTTGGAGACGGCATGGTATTCGCCGGCCCGAAAGCTGGCATCAAAATTCGATGTGCGATACCCCAGTTTGTTTCCTCCTCACGGGCGGTGAACAGCCCGTCGTGCACGCCATTTCGGACCTCGGCGAGCGCGGCGACGACTGGCTTGCGGAATCTCTTGTCGTCGCAAAGCTCGTGGATGAGTGCTTGAGAGCTCTGCCTTGTATCAGCGTATTGCTTTGACACAACCTCAACCACGAGATGGCAGCGGTTGGCCGGAGTGGACTTACGACAACGAGCGTGGTGCCTGAAGGAAGGTTAAGACGGTAGATTTCCCCTGCACCCAATAAGTCACCCGACATGTTGACACCCGAAGGGATGGTTCTTTCTGCTAACCGTATTCCTCTGCGAAGGTCTGAAAGGTTCGCAGTGGGAGTTCGGACTCGATGGCAAGAGCGTTTCCGACTAGCGGCAAGCCCGGTGGTCCTGGTATGGGGACCGTGTTTGTCGTCTTGATGGCCATTTTGGAGTTGCACTGTCTTCTTGAACTGGAGACGAAGGGGATCTCCTGAAGAATGGGCTAGATGCTTGGTCGCACTGGAACCAGCACTTGTTTCGACGCGTGATGGCGTCTTTATACCTCACCGCCTCAACTCGGTTTCACGTCGCGGCCTCCCCCGTGTCCCCGAAACAACGTATTGCGTCCATGTCCATCATAATCATCCCCTTCTGCCAGACCCCCACTGCGGGGCGAAGTCGATCCCAGCAGGATTGCATCGCGGCCAATTCTGGACGTCAAGGCCGAGTGCTGAAACCCAGCAGATTGGAGGGTTGACGAGGGTGGCGTCGGGTTTCGGGAATCGGGTCATGTCCCTCAATGCCGGTCCGTCTGTTGCAGCGGAACCTCGGGCCATTGACGGCTTCGCCGAGAGCACCCACGAGCACACATACAATGGAAGAAGTTGGTCTCAGTGTCGTCGCTGACACAAGGCGCTCCGTTTGCCACCCGTACGTCACGCCTGAGACGCCGCGACTTTTTGAACAATGCGGTGTCAATGTGTAAATATTACCGGGGTGACCCAACGTGTCAGTTTGAGAAGGACCCGTTGGCGTGCCGCCAAAAAGTGCTAAAATTAAGTCCTTGGCGGAAGAAGCCCGAGATTCCACGCGCCGAGCAAATGAGCGCCAGCACCCCAGAGTTCCTCCACGCGCCAAGGAGGACGCTGCAACCTGTTTACCTGCAGCCCCGGTCTTTCTCACATGGAAGAGGCGGGCATGTCCGTCTGTCCGGAACTACGAAGTTCTCCCACGACAATCTCGAATGTTGGGCAAAGCCACTGCGGGGCCCCGGGTCTTTCCCCCACGCGTTCTGCTGTGACGCTGATGCGTGGTGACCGCGGCGGAATTCCGAGCCTGCGCGCCCTGGCAGGGGTGCCTTGTCTGCTCACCACTTGTTCACCACATAATTAGAGTACAAGTACATCCGAGATTTTCAGGCAGGACGGATCCAGGTGGCCCGCCTTTCTCATGCGCGCTTGGGTCTCCGCGAGTGTTTAGACAGGACTCTGTTCCCTGACACACGTGCTGAGCGAGAGTCAAGTTTGACCTCGGCCTTGGCCTCTGCTTGGTAGTGAGATACGCATGGTGCCATTGAGGTAGCTAATGAACATGAAACCTCAAACCAAGCATTCCCGCGAGTGTGCTTGGGGAGGTGCCTAGGCAATGCGCCAACAACCCCTCTGCCCCGAGGTTTCCAGCTGAAGCCGGCTAGTCAGCCCTCCTGACTTGGCCTTGATCAACAGTAGAGGTCTGTCCCGTTTGCGAGTCGGTACCCAACCATGATGTAGTCTCGCAGGATCGCCGTGCCGTTTCTGAGCAAGGCAGTCTGCGATGCTGTGCAAGTCTGAAAGATGTCCCACAAATAGCATTCCGACACGGGGTGAGAAGGTACTGCGTTTGTGACATTGAAAACGTTGTCGGGGCCGCTTGTCGAATACACTTGACGGCCAGGCCTGGCTGTTGATATTTTGCCCGTTGCGACGTCCATGTTGAACATTACTCTCCGAAAGATTTGGTATGCGATCTCGGGCTGGTACCAGGGGACTGTGCGCCATGAGGGTTAGTCACCCCGTCGCCCCTCTGCATGCTTTGATCACACTCTCCATCCGTGGCTACCTTGGTGCCCGGCTCCAAGGACGCGAGAGAAGGACAGCTTCCCGTGTTGCCGGACATAACCCCCGACGTAGGTCTTGTTCGTTTGGATCTTGGCGTAGCCAGCCCGGTGAAAGTCGTCGCGACGTTGGGACCGGATGGCGAGGCTTACTTGCTCTCCACCATACCCTTTGACACATCAGAGGTTAGCCCAAGAATACCGGCAGAAGAGCCAACGGGGACTTGCAATTGCATTGGTAGTCGCGGTCCCCGTAGACCAGAGCAACCTTCACCCCCTGGTCCAAGAGGTTCCCAAGAGCCACGAGATTTTTGCCGAGGACAAAGTCTCCAGTCGACCTAAATGCTGCCTCTGTGTTAGCTGATTCCGTCTGGAGGATGCACTTGGCTGCTTTATCCACGTACCGCCAAACACCGCCGTCGAGAGACCAGTCATGTTCAAGGGCACCCCCAACTCCAGCTGGACTTCCTTGGAGTTGAGAAAGCCGCCGGCGTACTTGGGAGGGAAGAACCCGGGAACCATGGCCGTGATGTCGTAAACGTCTCGCTGGAGTCAGGGTCAGAAGTTGTGATAGCATCCAGAGAAGCGCCAGCCTAAGACTCACGCCGTTTGCAGCGACGCCTCCTGTGATCGTACCACCCATGCAGTAATTGTAGGCATCGACACATACTGCGTTGACTGCGTCTACCTTCCCGACTCCGCCTGGGTCTTTCGTGTCGGCGAGGGACCGGCAGTTGCCGATCCGCGTACGGCATGTCGGGAGGTTGTCGATGGCAGCGTTGTACGCGGCCTCGCTGATGACCTGGAGTCCGTAGGTGTTATTGTACGCCATCCGGGGGTAGGAAGGAATTTGAGTAAGAACGTCGATGCATTCGCCGACAATCCCGACGGTATCGATCCGCAAGGCGATCGAGTTGTTGGCGGAGGGTTCTCCTCCCATCTTGGGGTCTCCTCGGCGAAAAAAGCCGCAAACGCAGGACCGTAGTGGCCACCATACGACTCGGACCAGATGTTGATCTTGTTGTCTTTGGGTGTGTACTTTGGAAACCTGCCAGCAGGCTGGTCAGCGCTGACGTTTCGTAGGCCAGGGGCAAAGGTGAGCAGAGGACCCGTACTGTCGCATCCATATTTGCATAAAATGCCAGGCCGCGAGCGCGGCTGTGGAAGTCGTGTTGGCAGTGGATTTCGGGTTTTGCGATGGGAATGTGCCAAGAAGGAATGTGGAATTGAGCTGTGGGATGGGCGCCGAGGGCGGGATTGGCGTCACGACGAAGGGCAGAAGCGTCTCATCCACGGTACCATTCACGAGTGTGTCGTACGAGAAACCGGTCTGGACCGGCTGGTCGAGGTAGAGCATGTTCACCTCGTTTGTCCATGACCACGGATTGAGCACCGACCGCTTGGAGTCACGGACAACCAGACACGGGCCAGTCTCTCCCAGGGTGGAGGGAGATGACGGCGCACCCGGGCCGCCTTGCAACCACAGCGAGAGGGGTGCTGTTTCTGGGGTTTTACGGGCTTCAAAAACCAAAAGAAACTGTGGATGTCGTATGGTCGGCCTTGGGCCGCGTCGGCTGGGAGGTTGACGTAGCCGCTGTAGGATTGCACGCCCGGGGTGGTCTCACAGATCCGGGTCTTGAGAATTGGCACACATGCCGAGATCAAGAAGAGACCGCGAGCGAGCAGAAGGCTTACTTGTTTATACGAGAAGGTGACTCGAGGGTCAAGAAACGACGTGACGGTCCGTTGCTCGTGTGCAAGAGAGACAAGAGCGCCAAAGGCCAGCAGCCCGGCGCGAAGAAGCTTGAGAGACACTCCCATCGTTGAGGCGAGCAACACGTCGAATGGATTGCGTTGGGGAGAGACTGACTCAACGGACCTTCCGCCATCTCTTATGTCTGGAGACCGCTTGAGCTATCAGTTCACATCCGCTCCGCCACTCGGCGTTGCCGAAAGCTCAGGCACGTCTTGTATGTTGGCCCCATCATGACCAGGTTCATTTGGAATGGAGCTCTGAACTCCTTTATTCAGGCCTATTCAGACACTTATTCAACATGACAGCCGTTCGGGATGAGATCTGATTCGGTCCTTGTCTTCGAACACATGTTCGACGGCACGGGCCGGCTTGAGCACAAAACCCCTGGTTCGTTATTCATGACCAAACTTGGCCATGTCGGCTGGGGTTAGTTTCACATCTGGGATTCCAGCAAGCGGGTTGCTCCGCGAGAGGACGCCGAAAGGTATGCGCGTTGAACTTAACCGCACTGTCCTCGCCGCGCTCGTCGGCTGGTTGGCTCTTATGCTGGACGCTGCTTTGTTGGTGACTTCACCTCCACATGCAGGCGTGCCGGCTGTTGGGCAACTCTTGAAATCGTGAAGCATTGACAGAGAGTGACAACGATGCTCCCTCGCAGAACCCCCGACCCGTACATTGGCTCGATGCTATCGTCATTCCATCCTGCCTTGGAAAGCGCTCTCTAGGTTACAAATATGGCCCGAGAACCTCTTGTGTGTGCTCCCAAACCTTTGCCCGAGCCTTTTCGCGGAGACCAGGCATAACTTTTGCGTTGGGAGTAGAGTTGCACCTGAAGTTGACCAGAAACAGGCCATTTCCCGACCCCCCTTGTGTGTTCACGCCTGCCTTGCCTTGCCAGGGCACGCCGCGCCCGCCAAACGCAGCGCTGGTGCATTGGAAGAGGTTCCTCTGTGCCGACTCGTCATCGCTGAACCCAAACAAGCGGACGATGGGCTCGATGACGAGCCAAACCACCCAGCCCATGACCGAGTTCGGATCAACACCCCTTCTCGCGTTTCCGGTGCTGACCCATCCGGGCCAGGAGTGCATGAAAGTTACGTCGGGATTGTCGTTAGCCAGCTTGTCCAAAGCCACCGTGTTCATGACTGAGTATTGGACCTGGGCCTTGATGGCGCCAAAATTTCCCGGTTTCTTCAGGCCCAGATCGTCTACATCGATTCCCGACGTACGCTCCAGGCCGCCGGCCAACACGCTGACGACTCGGGGAGCTTCCGAGTTGCGCAGGAGGGGGAGGAGTTGCAGAAGAAATAGCAGACGAGAATAGTACTCCAGGCTCTGGGCGACTTCAAGACCCTCGGTCGTTTCCTTGCGGGGTCCCAATGGCGCGTAGCCGGCGCTGAGGAACAGGAGATCGACTCGCGGCTCCTTGCTCTGGATCGTCTCGCACACTCGCTTCGTGTCGGCCAGGAGCGCGACCTCCCCTTGAGTCCAAATGACCTCGGCTTTGGAGTTGAGAGTGTGTAACTCTTGGATGAAAGTTCGCATGCGCTCCTCGGAACTCTGACGGCCGACGAGGTAGATGCGGACGCTCGTGCCGGCTGCGACTAAAGCCCGGATGGTGAGCATGCCAATGCCGGAGGTGCCGCCGACGAAGACGGCAACACGTGGTGCCGTGGCATCGCTGATGAGAGCGTTGGAGGCCTGGATTTCCTTATAGGAGACCATCGTAGATGCCGGGATGAACAAATCGAGGGATGCGGAAGGGGTCTGGACCATCATAGAAGGAGTCGAGGAATCTGGAACAGGCTGGGTAGGAATGTTGCGGTTTAAGAGTGCCAAGCACGGCTAGACAAAAGTTACCGAGAAGGATTGGGGTTCGGCCGAATTGCCTTCCGATTCGGGCTGCGACAAGATCCGCTGATACTTGTCTCGAGAGAAACAGTCGCTCGCACCACGACTGGAACGGCAACATCTGCGTCGAATGGATTGTCGGGGTCCTTCAATTACAGCACTGCGAGGAAAACTTAAGGAAAAGCATCTTACCTCCTCGCCTTATGTCACCCTAACCGCCGGAGAATATCAGCGCAGCCCGGAGCGCGCCGGTGATAGCGGTGCTTGGCAACATTCTTTCTCAGTCCTTGAGCGCGTCTGCAATCTTGAATGAGTCGATAAAGGCGCAGTCGAGGAACACTCTGCCAGGATGCTGACGAACCAGCCGCGGCGAAGTTTCGGGCGAAGTCGCAATAAAGCGAGTTAGTTACGACGGCTGACGATTACCAACACTGTTGAGCAGGACCTCGCATTAAATTAAGTCTCAGTCTCAACGTTGTATCTACTAGTAGCCTGCTGCTGTCTCCTTGGCAGGCAGGCGCGGAATTAGTTAGAAGCGTAGGTCGATACCTAGGCACCTGGATGAATAGCGAGAAAATTAATTCATAATCGCAGTTACATCGAATGCGAGTTGAACGATGATTAATGGTTCGGCGTTTTGCACGGGTTAACCTGGTTCGGACATCGTATTGGGGAGATTGAAGCTCCTTTCGTCATTCGGGCTTCTCGCGACACGAACCGTGCCATCCCAGCGGGATTGGATCGTGATTACTGAACAGCGAGCCAGGGAAGAGATTGGGCGGTGTTTCGTCGGCATCGCATCCCGCGGGGGCTTATTCAGCACTGCCCGAGATCGCAATTCCGAGTCACAGAGGGGATATGATGTAGAGGGTTTTATTATCTGCAATGCTCATCCGCATGCCAAGAATGTCTCGAAGCCCAGAGACTCATCCGACAATTTGAACACCCGACCTTGGCAATGAGGTCAATTACTTCCTCGCTCTACCCCCGGGCCCGTGACAATCGGCTACCGCCGAGCCACCCTGTGGTTGTCAAGGCACGGATTGCTTTCCTCAAAGCTTCCGGGGTGAACTTTGTTCTGCTCCAACTTGTCTTCCTCGGCGTCTTTTGTTACGCATTCGGCTCCTTGTTTCAGCAAACCACCCACACGCACAATCTCCATGTCGTTTTCGTCGACTACGACAGCGGGGGCGCAATCGGCAGCGCTGTCCGCGATGCATACGCCTCTCTCCAAGGGCCGAATTTCCCATCCCTGATCGAGCAGTCGCCGTCAAACTTTCCATCGCCCACGGACCTGAGGGAAGCTGTTTGCCAGACGCAGTATTGGGCGGCTCTCTACGTGAGCCAGGGCGCGTCGGCCAGACTAGAGGCAGCACTGGCTGTCCCGAATGGGGCATCGTCGCCGCCGTACAACGCCACAGACGTCATGGCGTACATCTGGAACGAGGCCGTGTATCCCCAAGTCGTGGACGCGGCCATCTCCAACAACATCCAGCTCCTCTCCAACGCCGCCCGGATAGCGTACAGCACCGGCAACGGGACGGGACAGGTCCGTTCTGTGTCAGGGCCCATCGCGGTTTCTGTCTTAGCCCAGCCCTGGAAGCTCCAATCCATCAACATCCAACCCACACCCCAAGGCTCGCGGGCCATCTATAACACCATCGCCATCATCCTGGTGCTCATTCAGGAGTTCTTCTACCTCGGCATCATCAACGGCCTGTCGGCACAATTCAAGCTCTACTCGCGCGTGCATCCGTACCGCATCGCGACGGTGCGCAACCTCAACTCGCTTTCCTACACCTTTGTTGGCTCGCTGTGCGTGACGGGGGCGATCTGGGCTTTCCGGTCGGGCTGGGCTGTCAACGCAAACCAGTTCGCGCTCAGCTGGGTGTCACTGTGGCTTTTTGCACACGCCAACTTCCTCATCCTCGACGTCTTTACCATCTGGCTGCCGGCGCCCTTCGTTCCCATGGCCCTCGTGGTGTGGATCAGTCTCAACATCACGTCTATCCTGCTCCCGCTACCACTCAGTCCGGCGTTTTATCGCGTGGGCTATGCATTCCCGGCTCACGCCATATACCAACTACTTACCGACATCTGGTCGAGCGGGTGCAATCCTCAGCTGGCATATGCGCTACCGGTGTTGTTTGCCTGGGAGTTGGTGGGACTCGCGCTGTCTTTCCTGGGTGTCTTTCGCCGCTGCCATTACGCGACGATTGCGGACGAGCGGCAGACAAGGGAGTTTGAGGAGCGACTGGACGCGGCGTTGGCATTTGAGATGACCAAGATCCAGGAGGCGAGCGGCGCTGAGCATCTGGAGCGAGAGGACGAGGCGAAGCGGGAGGAGGAAGAGGAGGAGAGCCTCGGCGGCCATAGAGTTGTCCCTGCGCGGGCACGACAGGATTCCCGCGATGTCGAGGCGTTCCGGGAGCAGTTGGCCGAGGTGATGGAGCGGGTCCACACAAGGCAGCGCCGAGAGGAGGAGGAGGAGGGTCTGCCCTGCAACTTTGGGCCATCTTTCGATCTCGCGTTTAGCCCGAGAACAGAGGACGAGCCGGCAAGGGTCGAGTCTCGTAGTTGATGATGAGATTGGTTAAGCATAAGGCGCTGGTGTAAGGAAATGCGCTTTTCGGGGCCAAAAGTACCAGGCACCTAGACAAGGCGGAGGGCGATCGCATGTCATATTGAGTCCAAGAGCATGTTGAGAAGTCTCAACGGGACGATGTACCAGAAGACAGATATTCTCGATTGCGCGGTGTCGCCCAAGGTGCCTGGCCGTATCTTCCTTCTGCGCTTCGCGTCTGATCACAATGACCTTTATTCCTCCGTCACGATCTCCGCTTTGACAAGAAGAGGAATGACAGCCCCCGGCTCAAGCCTGACTTCAGCATGTCCAATCGCCTCATACAAGGCCAGGATGGTTCCTGAGTGGGCGGTAACCGAGACGATCTGAGCGGTATCACTCGCAAACAAGTCCTCGAGAAACCCCTCCACCCTAACAACATGTTCCTCCAGTGTCTCTCTCACATCCGGCCTCCACAAGATGTCCTCCTCGGAAAAGCCAGTCTCGGGCTCAAACGCGGGATGGTTTTCAACGATCCAGCTCCGTGTGCGCCGGCGATCGCACGTGTGGATCCCAAGTCGCTCACGGATGAGTTCCTTGATGACGGGCTCAAAGGGCCGCGGCAGCGTGAGCCCGGAGAAGGTCAGCTCGCAGGTCTCGAGACAGCGGGCGAGCGGGCTTGCGTAGAAGCGAGGAGGGAGGGGGAGATCCAGCGTCGACGCGGCGTCTGCCCAGAAGGTGTTCATCGCAAGGGCTTGAGACTTTCCAAGCGGGGTGAGATGCGCGTCCGCCCAGGTGATTTTGCCGTCGCCGTCGAGCTTTGCCCAGTGGGACTATATGTGGTTCGCGGGTAAGAAGCGGCCATATAAGGAAGAGATCCGGGAGACGGAGGCAGGGAGGACGCGCGGGCATGGCCTTACCTCCCACTTCGCCGTTCCAACTTCCGCCTCCTTGACGTTGTGGTAACCTTGGCCGTGCCGAGCGGCATAAAGCAGTTTGTACACTGCCTGTCCGCTTCGAGACTTGTTCAAGTCGTCGAGATAATGCGCAAAGCGTGCCCACGGATGCTTCTCCCGCAGGGGGTCGAATGTAGTGTCGGTGTCATACGCGCGATCAATCAAGCCCAGCCCGGGCAAAGTCGTCTGCTATTTTGTAAGTACAGGGACTGAGGCAAGCAATCGTGACAGCACCGCAAGTTGGGAACATTACTGCTTCCGCGCTCTCGTTTTCAGGTGCAGTGTCTTGCTGGAAAAACCCAGCGACTGCAGAATATCGAAACCGCGATGTTTTTCGCGCCATCGTGTTCAGTTGTCAAAGGCTGCGCGAAAAGGAGGAGAGTGCGAAAACTCGAGGAGATTGTCAAAAGGCAGAGGAGGTGTTAGACATAAGCGCTAAGTGCCGTGTTTCAAGGGAACAAAACACGTGACTTGTAGATATAGATCTATTTACCTCCCTATTAACCCTAAAAATCGAGGGTTAGACGTGCACTCTGTTAAACCACTTTTGTCACGGACTGGCCACATAGGGCGGCCCGAGGGGCTGCAGGCGGGGCGCGGGGCGCTCTGCCAGCCAATCATTCAGACAAGGGCATTGGGCCAATCCCGGGAGGAACGTTGGCAGTCGCCAACGTTCCCAAGGAACACTAACGAAAGATATCGTTCCTAGGTTGAAACGATAGGAACAACGGATGTTCCCAACGATCCAGGTACAAAGGGACTTCTAGGTCAAGGAAGTCAAGATATATATATATAGCTAGCTAGTCGCTTGTTGAGGGAGTCTAGGACTTCCTTAGTAAGTAATTCAGATCATACCTTAGATTGTATTATTAAGACAATTGTACTATACTTGTTATAAACTCTTTAGCTTTACTAAATCCTTTCTAGCATTGACTACCTCTGGAACCCTTTTAGAAGAGGCTAGGTCTAACGATTTATTATATATTACTTACTCTCTTTATTTTTATTATAGTTTAGAACAGAAGTGTCATGCCCATGGGGTCCAGGGTCCTTTTCAGGGTTAGGGTTGGCTTGTGGGCAGGTTTTGGAAGCGGGGTATATCTTTA
>FTCU01001133.1_pt1 | contig 10415 bp, 13 predicted proteins | sample 1639521 | NCBI WGS metagenome assembly FTCU01 (sample SAMEA3914864, study PRJEB12502) | metagenome | biome: forest; material: soil | place: USA | collected 2012-03-12 | depth 0.3 m
AGACTATACGGAGCTTCTACAAGAGTTTGAGAAGAGGATGGCGACCCTGCGCAAGGTGGTTGAGGCCGCCGGCGCGAGAAACCGAGCATTGGGCGAAGAGGGCACCCAACCAGTCTCGGAGGCTACGGTGGTGGGACAAGCCGCCGACACCTTTCGTCCCGAGACTGAGGTTGGCGAGGACGCGCAAACTCGAGGAGGAGAGAGGCAATAAATGGAGATATATTCGGGAACACTAATATCCCCCTGCTCTGGTTTATCAGTCCAGCCAGAGCACCCCGGACGGGCATTGGAGGAAAGGATTTCGGTTGGATTCTGGCTAGAAGCCATCTCTGCAGGCAGCTGCTTCTTCTCTTGACTTCGGATGGGGTGGATTTGGTGTCGTTCGTTGTCCGGGCCAGGATTACTGAGTGTCCGGACACATGCTTGTATTCAATACCCCGTCGGTTTTATTCCGTTGTAGAGAGGTCACTGGCGAACACGGGGGTTTCATCATCGGGGCAGTCAACATATTCTTCCCCATTCTCACTTCACTGACAGTCATAGATTGTGGGCAAGTGAATTCTATTACAACGCCTCAGTACAGCAGTACAAAGGCAATCAGAAAACGAGCGCTCCCAGATCCCAACGCCCTGATATCGTTACCAATGGCATCACCATGCTCATATGTACTCCGGAAGAAAAAGAAAATTGAGACGCCAACCAACAGCGTCTCGGCAGCGACCGTGGCGTGGTAAGTGTGCCCCGCGCCGCAGTTTCTCAGACAAACAAATCCACACACAATTTTGACGAGAGCGGCCAAAAGCCAGAAGCTGAACCTCGTGTCTCGCACCCAGAATCAGTTTCGAACTGAGACGGAGAGACCTTGACCACGTCTCCCTCATTCGTCCGAGCCCGTAGCGTCAATACCCTCCCAGTCGACGACAAATCGCTTCTTAGTCGCGTCCTCGACTTCACTGTTGGACGGGATATCGAGGCCCCGTGCCCGGTTGAGGCGTCGCCTTGCGGGCCGGACGGTCGGGGCAATGTCGGCAGAGATCTCGGCGGCGCGGGCCGTGTTCATTTGCAGGTCGTCCAGAACGCTCCGCTGGAGAAGGCTGCGCTTCCTCTTCCCACCGCCGTTCGCAGCGCGGTTGACCATGATGTAAGCGACGACGGCGACGACGATGATGACGACAATAAGGACTGGAGTCACACGTTAGTCTACAGGCCGGATGCGAGCGGATACCTCTCATAAACATACCGCAGATACCCAGGCAAATCCACTTCTTCTTGCGTGTCTTGCGGGCCGTTGTCACGGCGACCTCGAGCTGCTCGTTTGCCTTGCCCATATCCTCAGCGGCCTGCTGGGCATTTTGGTCGATAGCCATAACCGTCACCTCCTGCTTGGTGAGGAGTTCCTGCATGTCGTTGAGGAGATCCATGAGCTCGATCAGGCTCTTCTCGATCTCCAGCATCTCCTGGTGGCGTTGCTTGACAGCACCCAGCACGCGATTCGCCTGTTCCGCGCGGCTTCCCATGACGGCTTGCTGGAAGATCTGCGTGTCGCTGTTCACGATCTGGGCGATTTCGGCATCGCTGGCGTCGGGGTGGGCGATCCGGGCCTGGCGCTCCATGCGGCCCTGCATCTCCTTGCGGGATCCCGCCTCAACCTCCTGGAACTTCTGGATAGCCCTCCTCAAGTCGCGGTCCGTCTTGTTGACCTGAGCAACATTGCGAGGATGGCGGCATTCGGGGTTGGACTTGACATCCCTGAGACGGACGGTCAGGGACCTGTACTGGTCCATTATTGACGAGGTCAAATTGTCGACCCTCTGCTTGCTCGCCGAGGCGCTGGATGTATCCGCATCGTCAAGCGCTCGCTTTTGGAGCCCGCCAAGCTCCGCCAGCTTGGACTCGACTTCTTGGATCCCACTTTGAATGGCGGTACATTCGTCGAGGATCGTGTTCTGGTTCTGAGGTCGGGGCGCTGAGAAAGGACGAGGTTAGGACTCCTTTCAAATGGTGCGTGGTGAGATGAATCGGGCCAGACTTACAGCCTCCGAAGCCTTGCTGGGGCGAACCGTAGCCCTGCTGGGGGGAACCGTAGCCCTGCTGGGGCGAACCGTAGCCTTGCTGCGGCGAACCATAGCCTTGTTGAGGCGAACCGTAGCCCTGTTGGCCTTGGTTGAATGACGACATCTCATGTCCCCCCGATTGCATCACGTTTCGGTCGTCGAAAGGATCGGTGCCGTAACCCCTGAAACGAAGCGCGTCAGTTTCCGGCCATGTGTAACCACTTCTTCCCACTCCGTTGTCGGCGCCGGAGAGGAAGGGGTCAGCCGAGTCTTCACATACCTGCCGCCGCCATTACCGCCGTAAGGGTTGTTGTTGTAGTTTCCGTACTGATAATCCGCAGTCAGCGACCGAGATCTCCTCCCCATCGAACTTCGCCAGCACTCACACTCATCCTGGGCGAACTGTCGCACGGAAGCGCTGGGAAAGCGGGTGCGGCCGGGAGAGAAAATGCGGCGTGCGCCCTGGCAACGTCGGAAATCCGGGACGAGTATACTGCTCGGGAGCAAAGCAGCTCAATGCAGACCGAAAGAAGAAAAAAAATAAGCGCGTGGAATGGGAAAATGGGAATCTCGAACTGGGAAGGGAGAAAGTTGGCTGGCAGGGGATGTGGGTGCGACCGAGTAAATGAACGCGACAGGATCCTCAGGAGCGGAATCCCAAACGAGGTTAGGGTCGTGTGGCGCGGGGCCAGGCGGGCCGCCTGTGGTCTCTGCCCCTTGCTGCTGGCCGTTGCCCTGCGCTCCAGGTCCAGGACCTCCTGTTGGTGCCAATTGCACCCCAGCCCAGCCGCCCAACTGCCATCTGCCAACCGCCAACCGAAGCCAGAGGAATGAAACGGCACACCACTTTCTCCTCTTGCGCTGTGAGCATTCCCAACCATGGCCGAGACCAAAGAGAAACACGGAGTGGCCTCTCGCGGTCCCGGTCTCGAAGGAGCCTGGGTCGCGAGCCTGGGTCGCTGGCGAATTGCGGCCAACGATTGGACCTGATCTCTCAGCCCGGCCAGTGGGTGGTGGCGCTTGGCCCGTTGCAAACTGGCTGGCCTTGGCGGGGTCCGGCTGGAAGCCAATGCGAGCCAGCCCAGCAACAAAACCGTTTCAGAACGACGATCGCCAGGAATGTCCACTGGGTCAGGTGTCCGGAGTCTGGGCTTCGACAAAGGCGGCCCCCCCGGCTTTGTGTCACGACTGGCGGCAGATGGCTGATGGCAGAGTCCATCTGAATTTGCGTTTGCCCTGCAGGCAATACCTTGGTGGTCTTCGGACGATGATGCACTCAACTCCATTCCCGTTGACAATTTTTGCTTGTTCCCAAGGCACAGCGGAACTTTAAATTTGGCACACCACCACAGCCCGGGTGGGCTGTGTCCAGGATTGGTGTGCTTCGCGGCGCAAGCAGCCCCGATTTTCAGCTCTGAGGCATGGTCCCTGCGACCCCACCACCACCAATGCGTGCGATCTTTGTCTGGGCTCCGCCATTCAAGACTTGATTGAGTTGCCCAACTTTGCCTCCCTGAGAAACAGCCCTTTGATAGGCATTTGCTCTCGCTCGAGGCTCAATTGGGTCCTGGTCAACAGCCTCCAGCAGCCAAGACAATCTGAGCAAACCTGATTCAATCTCACTGCGCAAAAGGGCCGTCGGTCAACGCTACCCACAAGGATGGTAGTTTACTATCTATGAGCCGTCTACTTGATAAGTGAAAACCCACCCCCCTGTCTCTAATATGATCGCCATCATGGTGTGTGTTTCTGCCCCGTCATGCGTATCATCACACGACGGCATAGGCCGACGCATAGCTGACGCTAAAATCCCAGTGATTCTTGACCAGATTGCTCCTCTGGTACTGGACAAAGTTAAACTTGCCGTCGCCCTTGTCATTGCCAGCCAGGTCCTCTTTCGCGACCGATTCCAGAGCCGCCATCATGACACCAATGGGATGTCTCCCACAGACTGTGTTGTGAGTGTCCTTGATGACCTTGGAAAACGAACTGTGCGCTCCGGACTCCACTGCATCCATGGCCATCTGGTCCAGGACCTTGATGACCTCGTGGATTTCCGGGCCTTTGGGATCCACGGCCGCGTCGCTCCAATCCGGCGTGACCTGCAGAACTTCATGTTTCGTCCCCTGAGCCCTGGGTTTGTCTAGATCCCAAATCACGCCCTCGTGATATTCGGGTCGATAGCTGAACCGGGACCCCCAATGGCAGAAATCGGACGAGACGATCCAGGCGGTTTCGGGGTCCCTCAAGTACCGCGCGAGGAGCTGTCCAAACGACTTCTCCTCTTGCTCCGATGCGTTCCCGACGAGGACGGGGACTATCGGCGGGTACTTGCTGCTGTCGGTGCCAAACGTCTGCTCCAGTCGCTTCCACAGGTAAGGGATATGCATCTCGAGAGAGTGCTCGTCCACCTCGCGGCGGGTTGGCATATCCGAGAACCGGCCGGTCTGCCTGAGCTCGGACGTCGTGGCCTTGTCGACAACGAGGTCGCCGAAAGGAGTTTCATACTTGTCGAATGTCGTGAGGGCGCATCCCTTCAGGTAGTAGGTGTGAGACGGTCCGAGGATGAAGACCCGTTTCGCCGATCTCAGATCGAGGGCCTTGTAGGCCCAGGCCGCACATGGCCCAGAGTAAGAGTACCCAGCATGGCTGCGGAGAGGGTGAGACGGCCAATTCGGCGTGTGAAACATGATTGACATTTTGACTTACGGGGCGATCACCACTCTCGCACCCGGAATTGGGAGAGCGCTGTCATCCAAGGTTGCGGGAACGCGATCCAGGAACTCGTCGAGCTGAGAGGAGAGCTCATCAGCGTCGTCCTCGTACCAAGATCCGGCGTGGCTAGCCTCCCGGGTTCCCATGGCGACTGAGCAAGGGCGTTGCAATCGAGAAAGGTTTCCGTTGTAAACAGGCAATCAGGTGTTGTCGAAATCGCACGTCGAAGAGCTCAGGTACACCAAACAGAGCAACAGCGGGAAGGTCGGGCTCAAGGGCCAGTGGGTGAGGCGGGGTAGTCAGGTACAGACAAGCCTGCCCCGCATTCCCGCCCGAGCTGTCTTACACTGGGTGACGTTGCCTAGAGCGACCCGAGCGGCGAACCCAGCTCGCTCTCTGTTTGACATGAGCCAACGTTTGCGTTTCCAAAGCACAAGCTGCGGAGGAGGCGATTTGAAATCATAAGGCAATATTGGTATCATACAATGACTAATTCTCTCTTCCCGTCATGAGGCGCCGGATCCATCTTGCCCGGGTCTTGCGACACAGCATGCCAGCCCTCACGTCCAGCTCGCCGACTCCAAAAGCGCCAACGCAGCTCCAACCCAGACAGATCCATCCAAGCCAACAGTTATTCCAACAACGCCAGATTACCTTCCCATGTCTTCCCAAGAAACATCAACAAAAAAAGGAACACCCCAAAGACGCTACCCAAACTACCTCTTCATCCACCACGACGAACTCCCCGCCTCGCCGCTCTTGGGCCCGGCGCAGGACAAGCAACGCCGGTGCTCCCCAAGATTGCTGACCGAGCAGCTGAAGCAGACAACTTTCCCACACGCCCCGCACGCATGGTCCTCCAAGCTGAGCCCATACCCGTCAAGGTCCATCATCACATCACCGTCGCTGTCGCCGCCGGCCAGCCCCGTGCCACAATCCTCGCAATTCGTGGGTACAATGTCGGATGCGAAGGCCGGCGACGGCGATGACGTGGACGCGGCAGGGGATGACGCCAACGAGTTTGCCGAGCTGGAGGGACCTGGCGGCAGGTTCCAGAAGCTATGCAGCGAGCGCTGCTGGCAGCTTTGCGCCTGGATTTGAATAGGCCCGCCAGCTCTTGAGACTTGGGCGGGCAGCACGAGCTGGGGTTCGTCATGGGGTCGGCGTTGAGCGGAGTAAAGGACGTCCAAGGTATGTTCTAATGGTGGAAAGGCTGATGGTTAGCAGGTGCAGAAGGTACGGGGCTTGGTTTGAACTCTACTCACGGTAGACCTGAGACTCGGATGGTCTGTTGTCGCGGAATCGCTTCATGGTGCGGCTGGGGAGATGCGATGGCGTCGACAGTCGCGGCGCGAAGAAACCGCGCCGGGCCGTGTCCATTGCAGACATGGAGTTGAAGTTGAAGCCGCCAGTATCTAACGACTGTTCCGACGAGAACAACGAGCCAAGCTCGCAGTCAGACCTCTTGCGCTTGAGGATCATTTTCGAGTCGGGACCGGGAGCCGCAGTTTAGTTGAGGATGAAGCCAAATCGATTGACGACAGTCAATTGACGACGACGTAAACCAAGGACAAAATATGGACAGTTTATCTCCTGGATTGGATAAAGGAGGTTCGGATAAAGGAAGGCAGGCAATGTGAGGGTTCCGGTACCTGAGGTACGCGAACAAAGAAGGGAGCAGGCAAGCCAATCCGCGGGGGCGGGAATCGCGACGCCTCAGTGACGCGCGCGACCTGAAAGGCTAAAGTGTTGGCCTGTGCTTTCGCGCGAGTGGGTGGGGTCCAGCTTGGCACTCTCGTGATTTGGTGTTGTCGACGTGGGGCCAGGGACGCGAACAAGCCAACGCGTCTCGCTGCCCTCTACTGCCCCATTTCAACCCGATCACCCTTACGAGCCCATGACTATCACGGCCCGAGAGGACAGCTGCTTGTTCTACCACCAGACCCAGAGCTACCCCTGCCAGTGATGCAGGAGACCCCGCTGTCATGAATCGCCGGCCCGACCTCCGACCACGACGACTCAGCATACATTCAACCAGAAACCCTCCAAGATGACATCCGAGGCTCAACCTGTGCCCGAGGCTCAACCGGTGTTCGAGGGGCAGCACCCTGTGGAGAGCCACGGGGAGCAGACCGCTCCAACAGCCGACCATGCATCGCTCAAATACTCATTGCTAGGCCCGTCGCTCACCAAGGCCGGCCAGCGTTCGGTTGACCAGTCGAAGGCAGGTTGCTGTCGTATCCTAGCCCCGACGGCGCCCGCTCTGTGCTAATCAAGAGGCCCGTTTGACGTGTCACAGGTCTCCGAGATCATTTACAGTGCTTCCAGGGGCTCCAAATTCTTCAACCACGAGGAGGTGAGGGACAAATCCCTTACCGCCAAAATCGACGGCATCCTCGCCAAGAAGCACCGCCTCGAGACCTTAGACCTTTCCCGCGAGCTCCGGGCAGCCGATAACCTGCTTTCTCAGCTTGAACTCTCCCGCGACCTGACACAGCACATTGTGCACGTGGACTGCGATGCATTCTACGCCGCCGTGGAGCTGCTGGACCGGCCCGAGCTGAAGGATCGTCCGTTCGCCGTCGGCGGCGGGGTTCTCACTACGTGCAACTATGTGGCCCGGACGTTTGGGTGCCGCAGTGGGATGGCCGGCTTCGTGGCAAAAAAACTCTGTCCTGAGCTGGTTCTCCTGCCGCTCAACTTCGACAAGTACAATGCCAAGGCAGCCGAGGTGCGTGAGATCCTGGCCGACTACGATCCCCGATTCGAGAGTGCGAGCATCGATGAGGCCTATCTCAACATCACCGAATACTGTGCCGAGCATGACATGGACCCTGCCGACGTGGTCTCCCAGATGAGGAAGGAGATACACGAAAAGACGCACATCACCGTTTCGGCGGGCATCGCAGCCAACGCTCGGCTTGCCAAGATTTGCTCCAACAAGAACAAGCCCAACGGCCAATTTGTCTTACCTCGCGACCGGACCGTCATCATGGCTTTCATGCGCGACCTGCCCTGCCGCCAGGTGAACGGCGTGGGGCGTGTGCTGGAACGTGAGTTGGCGTCGGTGGGCATCAAAACATGCGGCGACATATATGCACAACGGCAGTACGTCGAGCAGCTGTTTGGCCAGAAGACGTACGAGTTCCTCCTCCGCTGCCATCTCGGTCTCGGCCGCACCAACATCCAGCCCGCCGAGGAGTACGAACGCAAAAGCGTTGGCACCGAGAGGACGTTTCGTGACATGGACGACCCGGTTCAGCTCCGCGAGAAGCTGAGACGGACGGCTGAGGAACTGGAGTCAGACATGAAAAAGGCCGAGTGTAAGGGGCGCACCCTTTGTCTAAAGGTGAAGCTGCACACCTTCGAGGTGCTGACCCGCCAAGTCGTGACTCCGAAGGCGGTGTGTTTAGCGGATGACTTGTACGCTTTCTCGCTCCCGATGCTGGTAAAGCTGGAGCAAGAGATTCCTGGTATGAAGCTGCGCCTGATGGGGTTGAGGTGTACTCAGCTCGTCAGCACCAAAAAGCCAGATACTCGGGCTTTCTTTGGCTTGAGGTCTCAGAGTGCCGGATTGGCCGGCCCAGCTGGAGATGGTAGTGGTGCTGAGGGGAGGAGGGTCGGCGCTGAGGGGGAATGGGAGCAGTGGCCTCAAGAAGACATCCAACTTGAACACGACGCCGAGTCTGGCGAGGCGTCGGGTGTTCCCAGCCCAGGGCGCCGGCATGGGAAGGAGATAATGCCCAATCCTACACGGGAGCAGCCCGTAGCGGTAGAGGAGGAACTCTGGGACTGTCCCATATGCTCCAGGCCGCAGCCTGCAGACGAGAGGCAGTTCAACGAACATATCGACTTGTGTCTCTCCCGGCAAGCCATCCGAGACACGGTCCAACAGGACGCCGCTGCTCAACAGCAGCAGCAGCAGCCGCCACCGCGCGAGAAAACCTCCCCGCCAGAAACAAAGAAGACAAGGGAGAGAAAGAGGGGACGACCGTCAACACCAGCAGACCCCAGGCAGAAGAAGCTCTGCTTTGGGTAGCGTCAAATCTTTGGGGAGTGTTGAGAGCGGCTCCCCGGTACTCATAGCATAGCCTTAGGAGTATTGATTTTACGATGAAACGATACACAACGCAACTCGAGGTCAGGATTCCCTTGACTCATGCTGCCCGTAATTCCACAAGCCGAATGTAGATGCAATTGATTACCCAAGTCTATGATATTCGTTATCTTTTGCTCGGCTTCCGTCTCTCGGCCATGACCCCCTCTATGCTCCTCATACAAAGTGTAATTAAATCTCCTCGCGAGCGTCTATTTCTTTCATATCCCAACTCCATGCATAATAAAAATTCCTCCATCTCCAGCCAAACACCACGCCCACCACAGTTCAACTGACCCAGTCCAAGTCTACCCAAAGACAAAGCAACACCACCACACCTCCTCGCAAGGCGCCGGCGCCGAGGAGATGGCGTCCCTAACAGCCATCGACACTAGGCCGACGGTTCGTGATGCTCCTCCTAATCCGGTGGTCCTCCTCCTCCTCCCGGTGCAAGGTCTCCCCGGGGAGGCGCACGGCGCGGTCCAGGGCGACGGGAAGGCCGCGGTGGCGGCCGCGTATCATGACGACGCAGAGGACCAGCTTGGCCGCCGTGTGCCACGAGCCAGCGAAGCTGTAGGCGTCCGTCGGCACGCCGACGCTGATGCCCACGCAGCCGTACGCCGAGACGACCTCGAAGATGACGTTGAACACACTGAAGTTGACGGGGTCCGCGAGGAAGTTGCTTGTGTTGATGGTGACGATGACGAGAACCGCGAGAACCAGCCACCAGATATCGTGGGCCAACTGGCCGTGGATTTGCTGGTTGATGAAGTTGATTGGGGATTCGGGGCCCTGTTTGAGAGCAGGGGCTCTGGCGCCGACGCCGTGCCAGGTGGAGGCATGGCTGATGGCTCGGCTGAGGCTGGCGACCACGCCGCTGCCGCTGTAACGACGGCGTCGACGGGTCGCCGGGTAGGGTGTGGCAGTCTCGGGGTCGGATTCGGGGACTTCGTCTTCCGCGTAGATGCCGAGCGAGCGCTCCTCGTAGACGTTGGAGTGCCGCATCGTGATGACCACTGGGTAGACTGAGATGTACATCATGACGACGTAGAGGACCTGCAGCCCGATGTACAAGGATGTGATCGGCACAACATAGAACCCTCCGGAACGCACGGCTGGGGACCAGGTTGTTAGTACACAGGGTGCCTGGGAAACGCAGAACGGTCAATGACTTACCTAGTGCCTGGAATAACCCATCCAGCACACGCGAGCCCAGCGGTATGTTCTCCATTGCAGGGTTGCCGAGGTTAAGAAGCTCAAAGCTTACCCAGTCGATCGAGTTGAGGAGAATAAGCATGAAGAGGAGCCACCAGGTCGGACGGGCGGGAAAGAGATTCGTGTAGACGCGCCGGGGGTATTGGAGTATGAACCTGAAGGTGTCTTTGAGTCCTGACCACTCGTCGTCCTTGGTAGCTAAGGTCAAGAGCTTCAGCAGAGACCAGACGATGAGCCTTAGAAAGATTGGGTACGCGGTATTCCCCGCAAGGACCAACAGGCCCATGGTGATGAGGACGAAATACGAGTCCTGGAAGGGGATCATGTTGGCATCG
>FTCU01002458.1_pt1 | contig 10415 bp, 10 predicted proteins | sample 1639521 | NCBI WGS metagenome assembly FTCU01 (sample SAMEA3914864, study PRJEB12502) | metagenome | biome: forest; material: soil | place: USA | collected 2012-03-12 | depth 0.3 m
GAGAAACAACGAGTCATGATACCCCTGGAGGGAACTTTGGGGGAACGGAGGTTCGGGGCAGGAGCAGAGCGTTTGTAAACCGCAAATTCAAGCAGATTATGACCTATCCCGCACAAACGCGCGCCTCCCAGCTCCTGACCTGACCAAACGGCCTCCCGCGCCAGCTCATGCGGCCGTCCCGGCGGCCGACGCCGACACCTGCGCAGCCCCTTCACAGGTCCGTGCGTTCGCCCCCAGGCCGCACTTGATGGCAATGGTGCTCTTGCCCGTGATGGCCACCGGCGACTCAGCAACCAGCACAGTCTGCTGCAGAGTGATCCCTTCCCAACACAAACAACCGTCACCGTCAGCCCGAATCTGAATTCCAGGGGCAAGCAGGACAACTCACATTTCTGGCCCTGCTCCGTAGTCACCGCGTACGAAAACGACGAGTCATCGCATCCCCTTGTGGTGGTGTTCTTGAAAGGGTCGAACAGCATCTTGCACGCCACCGCAACCTCGGGCGGGCCCGAGTAGTTGGCGTTGACGTACTCCCAGCTGAATCCCGAGGCGGCGCCGCCACGGGTGTAGGTGAGGTTCCAGATCCCGTAGGCGGGCTCCGAGATGCTGGCCACGGCCAGGGGGGTGGCCAAGGCCATGGGGAGGAGGGCGACGAGTTGAAGCATGGTTGGCAACTGAACTCGAACTTGGGGTGCCGCGAGGGTGGGCGCCTAACGAGTGGTGATGGGATGGAATGGAGTGGCCGCCTGGATGGCCTTGAGGGAGCGAGCGTCGTCAACCGCGTTTTATGTGCGGGCAACGGAGAGCGAAACGCGCACTCATGAAACGTTGCGAGGCGTGCTGTTGCATTGCTGCGACTTGCATATAGCATCTGCGTGCTACTCCGTACCTTGAATTAACATTGAATAGGCTGAAAGGCTGGGGTTGCATAGCGGAGCAACCTCCCCAGGTTTTTCTTGGTCGGTCTTGATTCAAGGTTGGCTGTTTGTGAACAAAAAAATGGAAAAAAAGGTAGAGAAGAAAAGAAAAAGAAAGCAGGGTAAAATACGAGTAGCAAAGGAAAGGAAACCCGAAATTGTGATCGTTGCTGCACTGCTGAATTTAGCGCCGGCACGTGACAAGACGAAGCGATGTTGCGAGTTGGTGCTGTTGGGAGTCTGGGTCTCTGGGACATGGCCGCCATGTTGCATCCAAGTGTTTGGTCCAAACCAACAACGCGCAAAAGGCAACCAGCGTCTCCGCAACTCACAGCCACGGAAACTTGCAGGTTTGTTGGCACGGCTCGTGCTGACAGGTTGAGGCCGAGCCAAAACACTCCAGATGAGATGGCGGATCTCGACGAGGCTCTCATGGTCACAGGAGTCTTGTCGGTTTAGTGCAGACTAATATCTCCGAGTCCTGTCATCGTGCTGAACCTTAACTGGTGCTGACAGCGGCCGCCACTAGCCACAACCACCGAGGGGTTTGCCACCAATAAACTTATGGCCTGAGCAGCCACAAAAGCGCCAAGAGCGCCGAGCCGAAGCAAGCTGATGTCTTGCCGAGAACGCCAAGACGGGTGTGCGATCAGCTCCCAAGAAACGTGCCCGTCTGGGTCGCCTGCCACAGGTCAGACTCTCTGCGGGCAAGGCTGAAGGCCCGGGCCAAACTCGGGCGGATGAAAGAGGAGGCGATTGCAAAGGGATGCTCACTTCTGAACACTCGAAGACATCTATCACGACAGGACCATTTTCGCGGGTGAGAGCCTTGCTGTCGTGACTCGTCTTTGCTAATTGTGTGCTGGATGAGGTACTTATAGCGGCTCTCCACGACCTCCTGCATCCCCTTCTGGTCTTGGACTTATTTCTCTCCTGTTGTCCTTCTACTCCCATCTGGGCCTTTCCTCTCACTTCTACGTATACTATCCCATCCTTGGTCCGTTGTCATGCCAGACAACGACAGCAGAGCCCCCAACCGGGGCGAAGGTCCCACGGAGCCAGGCGCCGACCAAGAGGAAGGCCGTCAAAGCTCCAAGAGCGCATACGCCTTGACACTGCAAAAGGCCTGTGACAAGGCCATCCGGGCTGTTAAACTAAATCACATCGTGGCTAACAGCAACTGGGCCGCCCCGCTGTCAAGCGCGCTGTCGGCTGTTGCTACCATGGCTATCCTGTTTCAGGTGGCCGACCAGGCATGCGCCATTAGGCTCGAGGTCGACTCGCTCGACATCATGGCCTTGGACTATTCTACGCTGTGTGGCAAGCTGCCGTCAGTTGTGGCATTTATCCTCAGAAGCTCTCCGGAGTAAGCTTGCTGACACCTTGTGATGAGCTCCTCAGGTCAAGGAACTTCCGCACAAACCTCCAGCACTGCAGCGACTTCGGCCGGCAGGCCTTACTCGAGACCCAGCACAACATGGCCACCATCCGTGCCACGGCAAGGAGCCTGACCGCCGAGGAGGGCAACATCGGTTACATCATTGAGCTTCTGGAAGACCCCTATGATGCCAAGCACAACCTGAAGGCGGAGATTGATGCCGTGACCGCGTCGACCGAGAAGTGCTACCACGCCACCAAGGAAATCGTGGCCAAGTTTCGGTACTGGCATCTCGTGATCACGCACCTGAAGCAACTATCCCTGACTAAACAAGGTATGAAAGCTCTCGGATATGAGACATGCCTTTGGGTAGTCCATACGTTCCTAATTCGTGCCATAGGGGAGGTCATCAAGCATAGAGACGAGGCGAAGAAGGTCCAGCGCGAAGCCGAGGAGTCCGTGATGAAGTGGAAGCACGAGAAGAAGTGTGAGCTCGAGAACCGTGATCTCGTGGACAAGATCGAAGAAGGACGTATGAGACTGTCGGACCGCAGGTTTCAGCTGAAGCTGGAGCAAGCCGAGGAGAACCTGTCGAGGGCCAAACTTGAACTGCAGCGTCTGGGTGACGAGATCTTGGATCTGGTACGCAACATACTTCTGCACTTCAGGAAAGTTTTGAGCTGACGGATGGTTCAGGGAGAGATCATGACCATCCTTGAGAACTCGGCGCACCACCTCGGGATATTGAAAGACCAAATCGAGCCGCTCCTCAAGTTCTTCAAGGAGGACCTAGAGGGCGGCATCGGCCATACGGCAGACGAGGACGTCAAGGCCTTCCTGCGGCCGATCCAGAACCGGCTGAACGAGAGCAGCAGCGACCCGAACGACGTGGAAGCGTTTAGGCTTAGCAAGTCGAGCAAGGAGGTGCGTTTCTGTTTACCACCCACATCTTCTCGCCCATCAACTCCCCGACTCACGTGCGGCGTGAGTGATCTAGAAAATGCTCGCGGCCGCGTTTATCATGCAAGGGCGGTTCAGCGCCATCGCCGACCTCAGCGACACCTACATCGACGTGAGCAACACCTACATCCGCCCGACCATCGCCCTGATGGAGCGGCTGTCGACCATGCCCGCGCACAAGTGGGAGCACGAGAAGAACAGGTTCTTAGCCTGGTGCGTCGAGAGCGCGAAGAAGATCGACACGTGCGCGCAGGCCACCGGGGCCGCTGTGGATGAGGGCATCGTGAGGAGCATCTTGGCGCTGCAGAAACGGGTACTTGAGGCGATGGGGGAGGAGTACGAAACAGATTGAGGCGAGCTTTGAAGTGCCTTCAAGTCATCAATCATTATCGTGTTTGGTTAGTACGGGTCGTTGATGTCTTGATGAAACATGCAAAGTCAGATAATACAGGGACTGGCTTGGTGCTTTTACCGTAATTAATCGATGGACTGATGAATGGACTGATGAGTAGAGCTGGAGTTTGATGGCGACGACATCGACCTGGAGGCATGGCCACGGGGCATCATCATCAAGACAGTGAGCGTCGAGGTGGTACTGTATGGCGACTTGATGGCGGTGATGTTTTTGGGACCGCCTTCGGTCTTTTTTCTTTTTTTTTCTGCCGTTCTAACTCTATCCTGCGCTTCTCTGCTGCCTGAAACCGGATGACGGTGTTCTAGGCTGCTCGTTTGGTCGTTGTGATCACGAGACGGTGTTGGAAGGGAAAACGGAGTTGGGAACCGCAAACGGGCAGAATTTCCAATCCTCCCGTTCATCATCGCACAAGAAAGGCAAGAGTCAACCTCGGCGCCCCTAACCCTGGCCCTGGCCCGAATCTGCCTCGCTCACAGTCACGTGGCCCTTGCTCTCAGCAAATCCCGAATCCGGGATTTGGGATGCTGTGGGCGCCTAGATCCAGGATTCTGGCACCTTCCCTCTCTTTGACGCCGAAAAGAGGGAGGCCGCAGTACGCCGGCCCTGCTTCGCTTGCTTCCTTCATCAAACGTGCAAGCTGTTTGGGGTCTGACCTTTAAGCCCCGTCCCCGCCGTTTATTAACTGCCTTCTCTGGCTGCGTTTGCGCTCGCCTCGCCAACTTTTTATGGCCCCTCTTGCCAAGTTGCAATGCAAACAGACGACGGGACATCCGGCGTCCATCTCTCCCGAGCTTATTTATTTCCTTATTCGCCTCGTTGATTCTTCTTTCCCCAACCTCGACCTCAACCTTAACTTTAATCCTCAACACGCGCAAACTCGCACATCGACAACGCGCACCCAACATACCAACGGTCCCATTTTATTCCATTCCATTCCATCCATCCCATCAACCAACGTGAACGACATCACCGCCGTTAATTAAAACTTTAAAAACCCCGCCGCCATGAACCGCTTCGACACATCCGAGGGCGTCGATCCCGCCCAGCGCTACTTCGCCGCCTTTCAGGCGTGGGAGAGCATGATGCACGAACGGGGCCGCGTCGAAAACGACCTCGCTGTGAGCTACATGGACCTGCTGAAGCGTTACAGCGACAAGTGCGCCGAGTGCGATCGCGAGAAGCGCAACGCCATGATATGGGAGAAGGAGCAGCGCATGCAGGAGCGAGAGTTGAATGTTCTTAAAGCGGCTGCTGTAAGTCCCCGTCCTGCCACATGCCCAGTCCAACCCGGCCCCGAAATCAGGTGCTGACGTGTCCAGGAATCTTCCCCGTTTGCGTTTGTCGTCATCGACGGCGATGGTGCCGTCTTCCGCGAAGACCTTATTGCCAGAGGCGAGGACGGCGGCAGAGAGGCTGCTCACGAGCTGCATCAGCAACTTAAGGCCTACTTCCACGACAACCCGGCGCTGAATAACATCGACACCATTTTTGTCCATGCCGTTCTTAGCGTCGACGGCCTGTCCCGCGCTCTACATGCCTCCGGCACCCTTCCTATCACCGATCATGCCGCCCTCACCAAGTTTGGCCGCGGCTTCTGCCGCGCCCAGCCCCTTTTCTCCTTCACCGATGTCGGCTACGGCAAGGAGCAGGCCGACCACAAGGTCCGCAAGCTCTTTGAAGTCATGGAGAAGAACATCCAGTGCCGATTCCTTATCCTGGGAGGCTGCCACGATAATGGCTACGCCACGTTCCTCGAGTCGTTCCGCGGCAACCACAAGATTGGCCTCTTAGAGACGACGCCTCCGGCTGCCGATTTCAGAAAGTTTACGTTCAAGCGCGTTGCATTCCCCTCCGTCTTCCGGTCCGAGCCTGTCCCGTCCAGGCCGGTGGCTCCTCCCCCCGGTTTTGCGCCCGTGACGACGTCTCCGGTCTTTTACCAAAACACCGCCGCCGTCGCGCCTCCTCCGGTCGTCAGCCCGACGACTGTTAGTGGATTGGTCAGTCCCGCCACCACGGCGCCTAGCACGTCTCCTAAGCCAACGCCCCCGGCCGCCCTGGCCACCAGCAAGCCCGAGCCTCAGCAGAGCAGCTACGCTACCGTGGGCCGAGGCACCGCCCCGATGACCATCAACATTGCGAGCAACAAGAGGCCGGCTGCCCCTCGCCCCTTTTACCAGCTCAACAAGGACGATGAGCGCGTGGACGTCCCGCTGCCCAAGCCAGACCCGGCCGCGGTCAAGTCGCTCGAGGACCGCAGACAGCTGAGCGGCATGAACCTTTGCAACCGGTATCATCTGTCTGGCAATTGCAAGAATACAAACTGCAATTTCAATCACGGCGAGCGTCTGAGCCCGGCCGAGATAACCGCCCTGCGCCACAAGACGCGCAACCTGGTCTGCGGCTCGGGCGGCTACTGCCGAGAGCTGACCTGCAACCTCGGCCATCACTGCACGAACCCGGGGTCGTGCTTCTTTGGCGACGAATGCCGCTTCTCCGAGATGCACGGCATGGATACTGTGAGTTTGCCTTGGATCCATTTGTTTGAGGCCTTGAAACGAGCACTGCTGACTGTGTGTGAACAGACCCCGACCATTAAGATCTACGAGGACGGTACACGAGAGGTCGTTAACTGACATTCAAGGGAGGATTGAGTGTGGAGATTGGGGCGGCACTTTTACAGATCAAAGTTTTAGCTTAAGTTGACGTCCAGTGCAACAACTGAAATTTAACAACGGGTTAAGTTATCCTGACGTGTTTGAAGTTGTTTCTGATGTCGAGAGACACCAGTTGATTTCTGCCTCAGCTCTCACCTGAATGTCGTGGCATAACCGAACATACCACGCACGCCATCAAGTTTCCTTTGTCACGGCTTAGTTGAAAACAGGAGGCTCGATGGCCTGAAAGTCTGCTTCGTAGATTCATACTCCCAATCCAGCCGTCTCTCATTCATCTGATGAATCCAATATTGCCTCTGGCCTTGATCCCAAGAAGCATCCTTCCCAATATCCAGTATTACAGTACTATCCCAGTCCATGCCCAACAATAATTATAAGAACATCCAGCCCAGTGTCTAACCTTCAACCATCTAACTCCGCTCCCGCTCCATGCCCTCCTCCACCAGCCGCAGCACCCCAATCCCCCCCCACCACGCGGGACAGTACACGGCCGACGGCCTGCTTACCTGGGACAGTTGCACATCGACAACTCACGTTGTCGGTGGTGCGCCCCAGCCAGCACTTTCGACCATGAACGCTGCAAGCCGGAGCCAGGAGCCGGGATTTGGTTGACGGGAACGCTCAAGCTGTCGCGGAACCGCCGGTCGATGTTGCTGTCGTGCTGAGGCGCGCGCGTCATGTCCAGCAGCCGGTTCAGGATGCGGAACTCCAGCTTCAGCTTGACGCTGTACACGAAGGCCTTGTACGCCGTCTGCAGGTCGTATTGGCCCGTGTACTCGAGCACCAGGATCGGGATGTCGAGGAGGATGACGATGATGTTGATGAGCAGTAGGTGCAGCCGCATCTTGCGGACCGCGTCGCCGTAGAGGCTCTCGGTGTCGAAATAGAAGAAGCACGTTTTGACGTAGATGGCCGAGATGATGAACTCCTGAACGCTGAACATTGTAACCTGGATCTTCTCGTAGATGTCGTACACAGGGACCCAGGAATTATCGGGGGAGGTGTTAGCCCCGTACATAAGAATAATGATAGGGACGTGCAGGATGAAGGCGTTGGTGAGGATCATAGCCAGGACCATACGGAGCCCAAAAGGGTTCCGGAAGATCAGATGGAGCCGCGAGTAGAGGACGAGCGCCTGGCCTGTAACCATAGGCACCCAGCCGATGGCCACAAGCGTAATGTAGAGACCGAAGGTGTGCGAGTTGAGCACATTCTTGAGGAGGAAGCCGAGGTTGTGTGGGATGATGCCGTTGGTGGCGGCCAAGAAACTCCAGAAGTAAAGGCCCCGTCGGCGCTTAAACGAGGAGAAGATGATGACGTCAAGCTCGATAACGTTGTAGGTTGAGAGAGCCATAAACGCGATGATGGCTGTGGTGACGGCCGGCCCATCACATCCCCCCTCGCATTCAGGGCTACCGGCATAGCCCATCTTGTGCCGTTGGCGTTATGCTGCCAGAGTGTCGCAGTGTCGAGCTGCTGAGAGGGGCGATCACGGCGTGAAGCAAATTAACGAAGGTTCAAATGCTTGCCCATTCGTCGATACGACCTGGAACCAAGCACATGTATGTATTCTCCAATTTCTGCTCGCCTTGCTGGCAGCATTGGCCAGATCGTTACCCACTATCGATGTCTGCTGACAGCGCAAGCCATTTTGCTAGTGACCTACCCTTGGGCCGCCATTCGGCCTCGGTGTCCAGCCTAGGCACCTAGGTAGGTAGGTAAGCATGTGCTCCCCGTCCCATCGACATTCTGCCAGTTGTTTGACACCAGATCGTGGGGCTAGCGCAGAAACAGCATGATGGCCAGGGATCCCTCACCGGCCGGAAACGAGTGGGCGACAGGGTCTCACCCAGCAATTTCGCACCGGCGCTCGTGTTGCGGCCACCCCCAACGGCTCATTGGGTCGCTCGGGTGGCGGAGAGACTTGGCCTGCTGGGAACAAGCCTGGGTGCAGAAGAGTTCGATGTCAACGTTGGAATAAGGGCACGGGAGAGGAGGATACACATCCTTTTCGTGACAGAGGAAAGTGAGTTGGTGACTGACTGCTGGTTTAAAATCGTGTTGCCCGTGCCCCTCAACGACCCGAGAAAATTCGGGTGAGCCGGAGCCATGCGCGCAAGAGTAATCCGAGTACCTAAATTATTCCAATACTGCCTCGGGCCCTGATACCAATGATTACCTCTCCTTCCCAATATCCAGCAAGGAGTATCCCAATCCATGTCCAAACCCATCCCGATGACCGATAATAAACAAAAATATCCAACCCAGCATCAGATCTCCAACCTGCATCAGGTATCCAACCTTCAATGATCAAACCCCCCCTTCACGGCCTCCTTCAACAGCACAAGTCCCTCAACCAACCTCCCTTCCCCTTCTGCTTCCTAATCTCCTCTCTCTTCCGACAATGCAAAAAATACAACACGTGAAACACAATCCACATCTGCTCCCTCACCCCCCCGCGACTCAACACCCTCCCGTCCCGCAGCCACCGCATCTCTTCCCTCCACCTTTCCTCTTCTCCTTCTACGGGACGATACAAAGCGCTTATGACCGTCAGCATGAAGCGTGCGTAGTACTCTTCGATGCCGCCTGTCTTTTTCTCGGTCTTCTCCTTGGAGGAGCGGAGGGATGTCCAGTGGCCGCGCTGCCATACGGAGAGAAGGACGGGGTTGACCGGGTTGGTGGTGGCGAGGGAGGAGGACGGGGTCAGGAGGTGAGAGGGCTGCAGGGCCGAGAGGAGGGTGCGCGCTAGGAGGCGCGGGTGGGGGAGGCCGAGGTCCGGGGAGGAGGTCTCCTCTTGTGTTGGGGTTGTGGTTGGGTTTTTTTGGTTGGGGTTGAGACGCCCGGGGAGGAGGGAGAAGGAGAGGGAGAGGGAGCGGCCGAGAGAGAGAAGAGGACGGCGCTTGGAGGGGGTGAGGGGTCGCCATTTAGGGGTTAGATGGGCTGGAGGAGGAGGAGGAGGAGCAGGAGTGCCGGAAAAGGACAGCAGAATGGTGCTGAAGCGGTTGGGGTCTCGGGGTTTGGGTGCTGGTGCAGCGACGGGAGCCGGGGCAAGGAGGACGTCGTTGGCAAAGCGGGCCCAGGCGGATTGGAGGGCCGGCCAGGAGAGCAGGTCTAGCAGGCGGGAGATGGAGATGGCATTTGTGCCTGGGGTAAGGAGGCGAGCGAGCCGTTCAAGTTGTTCGGCGTACGGGAGGGCGGAGGCCGCGAGAGCGCGGATCTCTTCGGTTGAGGCATCGAAGAGGGAGATGGGAGGGAGGACATCGCTGATCTGTGCGAGAGTGTGTTTGCTTGGAGAAGGGATGCCGTCGCGGGTGTCTTCTCGGTGGTTTGCGTTGGTGTCGGTGGAAGCAAGGGAGGGGGTACGGCTCGTGGAAGCTTGCAGCCCGGTCCGCCGTGCGCAACAAGACTGAGCTGAGGCCATGGGAGCACGCCGGTGGTTCATTTGTTCAACACGCCAAGAGTTGCGCAGCACAGCCGCTGGCGCGTCTTGCGCCCAAGGGTTGGCATAGGGCGTCAGGCTGTCCCAGCCGCTCACAGGCCGGTGGCGAGGGATTGCCATGTTTGTGTTCCTGGTTGAAATCAACCGGCTTGTTGACGGCTGCGTGTTGTGAGTTGAGACCAACTTTTGAAAGGCTGCCTGCGGTGAAATCGCGTGGTCCGAGACTTGCAGAAGAAGTGAACAGGGAAAGTGGTTCAAGCATGCTCAGCCGGTAGGTAGAGTAGGGGGGTACCTGAACCAGCTGTCTGACCCGTTATTGCTTCTCACAATCTGTTCAGTGAACAATGTCGTTGTCAACTTGCCAGGAACAGCTCCCTGGACGGCACGGTTGTTCAGCCGCCCTGTTCCCACAACCGTTTCATGAAAAGGGATCTATCACATTTTCAGGGCACCCACACGAGGCGAACAAAGAACCAACCCATGCTTGGCGGCGAGATGACACACGGGGGCTGGGCAGCACGGTCTCCCAGATTTCAGTTTAAAACGGGTGTTCAGCGCCCTCGCGAACCGTCTTCTCTTCTTCCTCATCACTCATCCCATCACACTCCCCAACTCCTCGGACAGACAC
>FTCU01000389.1_pt1 | contig 10411 bp, 8 predicted proteins | sample 1639521 | NCBI WGS metagenome assembly FTCU01 (sample SAMEA3914864, study PRJEB12502) | metagenome | biome: forest; material: soil | place: USA | collected 2012-03-12 | depth 0.3 m
AGGAGAGGGGAGGAGGAGAGGGGTGGTGGCGGTGTAATACTTCAATGGGAGGGATGCTGGTGATGAAGGAAGGTTATGGTATGTAATAATAAATGATCAAGAATAATTCTATTTGTCTCTCTTGCTGTCTCTCTCCCATTCGCACGGGTTAAGCCACGTCTATCCACGCCGCCACGCCACGCCCAACACCATCGCTGTGCTGTCTAAACCAACCAGACGTTGAGTCTTGGTTTGCGCCTTTCCATGCCAACAACAACAACCCCACAAACAAACACACACCACCCCCTCCCGCCCCTCACCTCACGACTTCTGCCTAACCATCCAAGTCAACAAATCCACCTTGGTAACCACCGCCACCGGCTTTCCCCCATCCCCCTCCGTCACCACCGCAGCACTATTCCACTCCAAAAACCTACTCAACGCCGACAACGGCGTATCAAGCGTAATCCTAACAAACTTCCTCTTCTTCCCCTTCAAATCCGACCCAAACCTTCTCGGATCCGTCACCACCTCGTCAATCCTTCCAAAGTCAAACATGACTTCACTCACAGGACTCTGCGGCGACGCCCGCCCGCGCGAGATGTAACTCAGCAAATTCCCCAGCGTGACCAACCCGGCCAGCCTGTCCCCCGCCGGCGCGGCCAGCACAGGCAGCTGGTCAAACCCCTTGTCGCGCATCGTCTCGATGGCTTCGGAGCAGGCGCTGGTGGTGAGGACTGAGGAGACCGGCTTGAGGCGCAGGGCGCGGACGGTGGCGCCTGCGTAGGCGTCGGCGGTGGACTGGGTGAGGGTTTTGGGTTGGGCCGGGGTGTTTTCGCCGGTGATGTTGTCTGCGTCTTGCGGGAGCAGGCCGTTGGCGGCGAGCCAGTCGTCGTCGGCGAACTTGGAGAGGTAGGAGCGGATGCTGTCTGGGAGGACGACGACGACGACGTCGTTCTTGCCGAGGTTGTAGTCTTTGATGGCGCGGATGGCGGCGGCCATGGCGCTGCCGGAGCTGCCGCCTACCAGGAGGCCTTCCTCGGCGATGAGGCGGCGCGCGAGCTGGAAGGACTCGCGGTCGTCGGTCTTGTACCACTTGTCGACTAGCGAGCGGTCGAGCACGTCCGGGACGAAGTCGTAGCCGATGCCTTCGACCTTGTAGGGGATGTTGGGTTGTTCGTCGTTGAGGATCTCGGGGAGGGCGAGGATGCTGCCGTGGGGGTCGGCGGCGATGACTTTGATGTTCTTGTCGTGCTTGCGGAGGCCCTTGGCGATGCCGCTGATGGTGCCGCCCGTGCCGGCGCCCGCGACCACGGCGGTGATCTTGCCGCCCGTCTGCGCCCAGATCTCCTCGGCGGTGCCGAACTCGTGGGCGAGCGGGTTGTTCTCGTTGGAGTACTGGTCGAGGATGTGCGAGTTGGGGATCTCCTTGAGGAGGCGCTTGGCGACGCCGATGTGGCTCTCGGGGGCGTCGGACGCGGCCTGGGTGGGGGTGCGGATGATGGTGGCGCCCAGGGCGCGCAGCACGGCGACCTTCTCGGCCGACATCTTCTCGGGGAGGGTGATGATGGTCTTGTAGCCCTTGATGGCGGCGACCAGGGCGAGGCCGATGCCGGTGTTGCCGCTGGTGGGCTCGATCAGGGTGTCGCCGGGCTTGATGCGGCCGCTCTTCTCGGCCTCCTCGATCATGCGCAGGGCTATCCTGTCCTTGACGCTGCCGCCGGCGTTGAAGAGCTCGACCTTGGCGTAGACCTCGGCCTCAATGCCGAGCGACTGGGGGATCTTGTTGAGGCGCACCAGCGGCGTGTTGCCGATCAGCTCGGTGGCCGACAGCTTGAGGCCGGACGCAGCCATGGTGTGATTTCTGGGCGTGGCTTCGGCGAGGGCGGGTTGTCGTCGGCTGTCGTGGTTTGACCGTTGAACCGTTGAACCGTTGAACCGTTGAACTTGGTGGTGTGCTTGTGTGTGCCGTGCTCTGGGATACAATTCAATTCAAGACTATGACGTCTGAAGTGTCGAAATCCCGGGCGTGAATGGCGTTCTTAAAGGCAGCAATGGCGGAATGCAGTCTGCGCAGTCAGGAAATGGTGGGGGAGGCAAACGGCGTGGAATGTGGGATGTGGGGAGAGAGTGGGATCATGTTGGCCAACGCCAACCGTTCTTGGCGCCACAAGCCGACAATATGCGCCAGATGCGCCGCCGGCGACCCACCGCGGCGCTGGTGCAATCCGTGCTCCGGAGGCCGTGCCTTGGCGCCGGATCCGACTTTTCAGGGTCCGTCTCCACCTTCCGCTCCCGTCTCCCCTCAATTCCAATCCTGGAACCCTTCAACTTCAGGTCCATTCCCCCTTCTTTCCCGTGGAGAGCCTGCAATCCATTTGTCGGCACGGTTTGAGCATCGATGCAGCCATCCAGTCACAGAAGAGAGATACGCCGAGGTGCATCCCCACGTTCCAACGCCCAGGCTCTGTGTCGACTGTCGAGATTCTGAATTGAATCGACAGTGTCAGACCGCGAGGCACCACAAGGCTGGAACCCAATCGCTCGAGTTGCAGACAGCGATTGATGCAGACACAGCCCCGGGGGACGTTGATGGCCGAGCCTGTAACGTGTCACCCGTGTCGAATCTCGCCAACGACTCTCGGATTGATGTTCCTAGATTCCAGCCTCGACTTCGCAAGCGTTGTAATCAGCCGTCTTTCGTTGTGCTGAATATTGCGCTGTCTCGGGGCTCGGGTTCTCGGCGGAGCTTGCCCAACAGCCCGTTCCATGGCAAATATGGTCGAGTTGTTGCCGAGGTTCAACCACTCCTCGTTCTCGACGGCATATGCGTAGCCCGTCTCGGTGATCATCTCTTGAATGAAAATGGTGCCAAGGTATAGGAGTACCAGACAATCTCGAAGGCAAGGCACGCTGATTTTTCATGTCGGGTGCGTAGGTAGGTAGGTGTGTCGTCGGCGCGGCTGGCCGGGGCAATGTGATGAATTTCATCGGCCGGCTCAGGACGTTGGAACTGTGTTATTTTCAAAAGTTAAGAGCTGCGCTCCGTTTTATTTGCGCAGATACAAATCCTTGACGTACCTCTTCCTTCATGATTGCCCGACCGTCATCCAAGGCTAGACAAGCCCAGAGTTCACGCTCTCTTGGGCCTGTGGTCTTTGTGTACCTAACTAACATGTTGGAATGAGGCAGCAAAAAGTATCCACAATACCTTGTGGGCATGCTTGACGAGTTTGCCATGTCCTGGAAATCGACTTGACCGCTCCAACTTCGACCTTGACTAGGTGAGGCCTCAGCTGTGAAAGACAATATTGATGCCCGGTGCGGGGTGTTTGGTGTGATACACAGCGCCTTCGTGACCTCATTGGTGCAACTGCTGCTCTGTCCTCTCTTTTTCCATCGCAAGATCTTGTCTTACATATCGAAACCGATATGGCCCTGTTAGGTATGGCCGCGATACCCTGAGGCTCCGAGCTGGACCCGGTCGAGACTTGAGGTTCCACGGATCCTGAAACCAGCAACTTCTCCTTTCAGCCTTATGACTCATTTGATTTCTTTCTGAGAACTTTGTCCTGCTCCTACTTCTTGCTTCAAATGGTAATCGATTATGGAAGAGAAAGTAGGGTATTTGTTGTTTCCCACAACTCCATCAATGGCATGTTTCTCATACGAAACCTACAAAATCACACCACAAAGCCACCCCACAGCCGAGCCATTACCACACCGAGACGCGCCATTCCTTTTCACCAATTGACCCTCCCGCAGCTTTCTCACCTTACTCGAGTACCTTGGCAATCCAATTGCGGTATTATAAGACGAGACCTTATCACCACCGAAACACGCCACAAGACAAGGCCGGGCGGGACAAGACGGCAAGAACCCCCGGGTCGGATTGGATTTGCCGACGCTCGGATTGGGCGGGATTGATGCCCCGGCTCGAATCGACGTAGCAACACTAAGAAAAAAGCGGCGGGGGGGAAAAGGGCAGGGTTCCGGCGTCTCGCCTCCTGCACGTTGGTTTCCTTCGCAGCGTTGCACGGCCGGAGCTGCACTGCAACGTCGTTGGCCGTCCGTCTCACATAATCGGTGCTGCAGAACTCGGTGTGTGTGTGCGGCAGCGAGTCGACCAGAGCACGGGAGGGAGGTGTTTGATTCCAGGCCTGGCCCATGTCCCAGGCATGTCCCATGTTTGCTGGTGCAGTGGTGCGCCGCCGGCGAACCCCCTTGCATGTGTTGCAGGACGCCGTTGATGCTGTTGGGCGGGACGCTACATCCGACTTCCCCGAGGCCTGCTATCCATGTCCATGCTGGTGCTGGCTGTGCCGCGGGGCTGCTTGGGGGTGCGAGAGGGCCCAGACCGAGATGCTGCAGTGCGTTGGGGGGCCGGCTGTTTATTCCGGCAACGTTGCTCGGGAGCTTTGTCAGGGACTTTGCATGCTGACGAGGCATTTCAGTTTGGTTTGAGCTTTCTGGGGTTTCCAGGCCTGATCCCGTGTCCCTCCCGGCCCGGAGCAGTTGGGGCGAGACCCCCACTCCCGATCTGGAGGCTGTTTTGAGGCTGGTTTTTTCCTCATCGAGCTTCTCGATCGAGCCCGCAGAGTGGAGGTAGCCGAATCGTCGAAACGCCGACCAAGTGGAGATCGGAGATCCCAGCTAACGCTGTCGAGGCTGTTCAAGATCTGGGAACTTCCTGGTCTTGTCTGGCCTTGGCGAAGCGAACCCCACCGAGAATTCCAAAAACCGTTTAACCGAACCCACACCACACACATGCGACCTTGCGACCTGCAGGTGGGAGATGCGGGTTTTTTACATCTGCATGTGGGAGGAATCAGGAGGGCCGCCCTCAGCCAATCGCCCCTGAAGAGACCCTGGCATCCCGGATGCCGAGGACGCAGAGCATAGGGGGTCACTGGGGGTTACGGATGTTTTTCTCAGTGAGACCCCTACTCGTGCATCGCCACCGGGATGCCCTCGCGTGGCACGGGTTGCCTGCTACCCCAGAACGCGTGTCCTGGTACTGTCGGCAGGGGACTTGTTTCCGCTTGTTGGGGGCGGCGAGCCGTCCGCGTTCCCATGGACCGGCCAGGACCCCATACGCCTGATTGCCCGCGGGAGATGCAGCCATGGGCCCTTGCAAAGGGATCGGACATGGGGATCGGGGCTTCAGATGCGAGGCGGGGTATGTTGGAACCAACGTGCCGTGTAAAGGGGTGCTTGTTGGCGGGGTGGCAGGTGTAGGACGCGGTCCTGCTGCCGTCGTGGTTGTATTTTGTATATGAACTGGGAAGCGGCACCTTTCTGTCGGCGCCTGCTCCCCCCTTCTCGTGCACCATCGAATCTCGCCGTTTCTGCTCCCTTGCCCGCACTCCTCCAGTACCGAATACTCGAGAAATCTACTGTAACCAACCCCTGACCAACGCAATGGCTACCGACGGGCTGCCCGACTACGTCCTGGACCATGATGCTGTGCTCAAGGACACCGACGCCAACTGGCGCCACGGCCGGGCTCCGGATTACAGCAAGACGCGCGCTCTCTGGGCCGAGAGTAAGTCTACAGCCTTCACCATACCTCTCGCCCCCACCATACTCACACTCTCCCCCAGCAAAGCGCTCCAACCACCAAGCGGCCTCGCTCCCCGACCTGGTCGAGAAGCTGGTCAAGAACTGGGAGATCGAGGCCAGCTACAAAGTCTCGCTGGCCGACTGGCGCACCATCGATCAGTCGGTGTACACCTTCTCGGTCAACGGCGGGCCGCCGCAGACGGGCGAGCACATGCTCAACGTCGGCACGTACAACGCGCTGCTCGAGCCCAACGAGTTCTACTGCCCGATGCGGTCGACCTTTGACGCGTCGCACAAGACCTTCAAGCGCATGATGCCCACCTTTGCGTGGGAGGTGCTCGAGGTGTACTCGGGCCCGCCCAAGGTCGCGTTCCGCTGGCGGCACTGGGGGACCATGAAGGAGGACTATACGGGGACCAACAAGTGGGTTTTTCTTCTTTTTTTCTTTGATTGGTGGGATACTGACGGCCACTGCAGCAAGGGCGAAAAGGTCACGATCAAGGCGCACGGCGGCGCGATCGACATCGAGGGCATTGTGGTCGCCGAGGTGAACGACAAGCTGCAGATCCAGAAGATTGATGTGTGGTACGACCCTATGGCCATGTTCAGGCAGATGGCGCCGGATGGAGAGACGGGTGTCACCAAGGTGAAGGCGGATGAGTAACGTAATTTGTGTGCACAGAGTATCGATACCAGAATTCAGTTTGTTGTCTCAAAGTCCGGCTATCATTGACTGAGTCCGGAATCGCGTCACTGCCACCGTGTCGCTAGTTGCCCAACAGCTCCTGAGGGGGCAGTGCTGCAGACGGATTGGTTGATGGCGGGTCCATCCTTCGCGGCATTCTGCATTGTCTTGGTTGGGTTGTCGGGAGCCTCGGGCAGTGCCTAGGTGCATGCCCAGGCAGATTTACCCCGCTGTCTGCCGTCTGACTACCCTGAGGCGTAGAGCTTTTGGGTTTCTTGTTTCCTAGTCTTCTTCGGTGGGCCGGCGACAGAAGACAACGTCGGGTCTTGATCTCTAGGTATTCGTTCCCCTATCCGCATCGAGTCGTATCCAATGGAGCTCGGCACGATAGCGGCGGCAGTCCAGTTTGTCGATCTCGGCTGCCGCAGCCTGTCCGCCATCTACCGCTTCGTCAAGGACCTCAAGGATGTCCCCGTCAACCTCCTCCTCACGCTGGAGGACCTGAGTCACTTCTCCGGGTTTATGGACGAGTTGCAGACCGCAATCAAGACAAACGATCCCCGTTTTAGAAGTCTCACGCCCGCACAGCTTGATCGCGCCACCCGCATCCTCGACAGCACCGGAGAGGTGTACCGACAACTCGAGGCGCTCCTTGCCCCGTGCCGTCCCTCGGCTGTCACTCCTCAAACGAAAACTAGCAAGGCATGGCGTGCCTTTGTTTCTGTCAAAAGGGAAAAAGACATTGTCAGGAAGTGCGAGAGGCTGGAGAGACTCAAGCACGACTTGGACCGAGAACTGCTGCTGTCGTTCAAGTGGGTATAACCAACTTCGGTGAGCCATGTGAGATTAACATGTTCTGCACAGGGGCGACTTCACAATCATGTCTGGCACCTTGCAGCAAGCAACAACCGACCTCGAGACCGTATCTGTCACCTTGCAGCAGACCACAACCTCAGTGGCCGATTTGAAGTCTCAACTATGCGGTGTGAATTCTTCCCTTCGAGACATCCACTCAAATCTCGCTACAAACAGCGCCCCCTTTCCTCCGTCTACCGGACTGGCCATCGCGGGACCAACCAAAAATGGCTTGGACTCGTCAGCGAACCTTCAACTGGGTCAAAGTGAAACTCCACCGCTGAGTATCAACCAAATGGTTGCCGAGATCCACAGATGTCTGGTCCTCGGGGAATCCCCAACCAGGGCGGTGAATTCCAGTTTTCAGAACGCTGAAGGCAGAGAAAAGACTCGGGTGGTGAGTTTGTTCGGTGCCACCGCTGGGCGACGCCAACATCTACTAAGCCTGCCTCCTCACACAGCTTGGCATAGCCGCAAGCCGGCTCGTACAGTACCCCGAGGATTTGAGATCTTCGCTCCAAAATTGCACCCATTCGTGCCGCTGCCCCAAGGCCGGAAGTCCGCCCAAGCAACGCCAGGCGAGAGTTGGGCAGTTCCGATACGTGTTTTCATCAAGAGAGCGACACTTGTATGGTTGCCCGTTCTATCTCGAAGCGGACCGCGAGAAAACGCATTCCTTTGCACTTCCCATCCTTCCGTTCCTCGCCGGAACGGTGGAGCTCTTCTCATCAGTTTACGCCCGCCAACGGCTCACCTCGTTCTGGATCAAGTACTATCCCACCACCCACCGTGCCAGCTCTCCTGCCTTTGCCATCTTTCACGGCGTGTTTGGTAAGTTCGACGGCCACGTCAGGACGTCTTCGAGCAGACGCGGGGGTCATCGCATGACTAGGAACACCGAGCCTCCGAAGAACCTCCAGCTGTTGATGCAGGGAATACCAGCAAACCTTGAGGCTTTGTTTAGTTCCGGCGCCGCACTCCCAAGCGAGAAAGACGAATTTGGAAACACACTCTTGTTTGTAAGCGAGGCAAAGCTAATTCTTAAACAAGTTCCCGCAACTTACAAACTCCTAGGAACTCCTCCTCCTCTCTCAATTTGTGTCAGGGACTTCAGCATGGTCCCACGCTTTCATCCCCATCATCAACAGCATTGCAGCACGGCTCATTGACTCCGGGGTGGACCTCAACGCGTCAAACTCCTTCTTCAGTCGATGCTCTCCTGGAAGTATGGTTGTTGGCGGGAAAGGGAGGACGGATTCAGTCGCCGATCTCGCCTTTTGTGCGCTCGCAATGCAGTCCACACCCTGCCACGCCTTGGACCCCGAGTTTTCGCTCTACCACACTCTGATATCAAGAACGGGACTCACCATCGACATGGAAAAACTGGCTTTGATGTCGTTTTGCGCTGCAGATGTTCTCCTGCTCAAGTCAACTCTCCTGGATCTCTTGCGCAGCCCATATCGGCTCGATCTGTGTGAGTTCTCATGAGCACAGCATCCATGATTAATGGGCACCCATAGCTCACAATGACACAGCCACAGACTTGAGCCTGCTCCACTTGGCCGTATTGGATCGATCCTCCTCCGAAGTCCAACGTCTCCTCTCAACGGAGCGCTACAAAACAGGTTCTTGCGCCACGTCGGTCTTGACGCCGATGGAATGTGCGTTGGGATGGCCTGAAGGCTTGCACTTGTTGGCCGCCGCTGGTGCTGTTGCGATCCCCGCCATCGAACTCGCTATTTTTCGCCAGGATGTGGATTCCGTGGCCGAGATCACATCCACAGAGGCTTCAATATTCCTTGACGCAGATGTCCTTGCTGAGGCCCCGAGCTTTTATCCATGGAAATCTTCCGGGCGGAGCAACGGGGTTTCATCCAGCGTGCTACAGGCCAGTCTGTGCTTACACTGCCGTCAGGCGGGAGATTCCATCTGCTCCCTAAAGAAGCCGCGGCCTTGCTGCCCTCACAACACCGAGGTGAAGGGGGCGTCCTCCGAGACACGAGACCGAATACGCCGTATTCTGGTGGCCGCGGTGAAGCAGAGAAGAGACGAGCTTGCGAAACTCGCCCTGGAACACCTGCCAGTACAGAAATGCCGCGAGCTTGGCGTCGGTTTGGACTTGCCCCTGGATTCAAGTGCCTTTGCAGTGTACACGGCCCTCGTTGAATCTGGCGTCTTTGTACCTGCAGCGCTCTACCCGGGGACAAGCCCTTTGCTGCTCTCGTTCAACATCTTGTGCCACTCTGGCGGCTTCCCTCTGGCACAAGCGTTGTTCGACAACCGTCTCTGCGAGTTGAACGTTGCGGTCGACGGAGTCAACCCCCTGGCCTCGACATTTGAAGAGAGCCTTGCGAATGGGGAAAAGGAAGTCGCTATCCGCTGGCTGCTGGATAACGGTGCCAGCGCTGTCTTTCCTTCGAGGGATATGATGCCAAATTTCCTGTTTTATTTGGCAAGCGTCTATGACTCTGCAGACATCTATGACAAGCACCTGGTACTCCGCGCTCGGGAGCTTATACATTGGGACGAGACCTTTCCGAAGACTTTTCGAGCGCCTAAAGAGTACGTAGTAGCGCCATCCGAGCGCAAAACGACCCCGACGATGATTGGGCTCGTGGCGCAGTACTGCAACCCCTTGGAGAGGGACTCATGCAACTGTCCCTGCTCGTCCGGGGGCTGCTTGTCACTGCACAAATTCAGAAACGGCATCGCCTTGGGAAACGCAGCTCCGTGGCCGGGAAGGTGGAATGATTACCGGCTCGCCAAACGTTGGTCAAGTGTCTCAGAAACGCTTCTTTCGTGGATACGGGATTGTCAACTTGACGACACGCAAGCTCGAGAATACCTTCGCGACGCTTGTCGGCTGGAAGTTTTTACACGCTTGGGGATGGCCCATAGGTGTTGTGTATTCGACATTCACCATGACCGTCCCTTTCCCACCCCGCAGGAACGAGACAAAGAGCTTTGTCAAGAACTCGAGGACGAAGACACGGAATTGGCGGAACAACTCGAGGGCATCATGGAGACATATGATGCAGCACTGAGCGAGAGTCAGGGAACAACTGAGGAATTTTGGACAAAGTGGTGGGCAGGCCTCCAAGGCTCGTTGCCAGAGATACCCGCTGAGGAGAGAAAACGGGGGTATGCAGACCATGGGACCGTCGATTATTGCGAGGGGGGCCGTATATGGTTTTCATATTTTGATGGCTGGACCTGTCATAATATCTACAGTTAGACATCTTATTGCGCATGGCAAAGGCTGAAGCAGTAAGTATTGTCTTACATATGACACTTGATTAATTACTCTCGCTCGCTAACGACAAACGTTAG
>FTCU01000688.1_pt1 | contig 10411 bp, 11 predicted proteins | sample 1639521 | NCBI WGS metagenome assembly FTCU01 (sample SAMEA3914864, study PRJEB12502) | metagenome | biome: forest; material: soil | place: USA | collected 2012-03-12 | depth 0.3 m
CAAGAGTGGGATTCGAACCCACGCCCTTTCGGACCACGGAATCTCGGATCAAGGTTGGACCTTAACGTGGCGCCTTAGACCGCTCGGCCATCTTGCCTTTTTATTGGATGGAGGTTTCAGTCCCGAAAACTTTCTGATAAGCTCACTCCGCAGGACGACCGACCCCCTGACTGTGGATTTCCAAACCGCCACTCATTCTCTCGATTTGCCTTGAAGAGGAGAGCACAAGCTCTTCGTATTTAAAAATCGAATTGTGTCTTCAACTGGCAGACATGTCCTCCTTCGTCTTCTTCTTCTTCTTCTTCTTTGCTATGAAGGTCTCAATTATCTTCCCAAGATTTTTTTTTTTAAAAAAAAAATCCCCGCGACCACACCGTCGAATGAGATGAACCAACAACCTACCTCCGTGCAGCAACCACCTCCTCGCCCAGCGGCAGGATGTCAGGCACAGGGCCGAGCGGGGTGATAGACAGTGGGTTGATCTGGGTGTGCGACTTGGTGTAGTGGTTCTTGATGTGCAGGAAGTTGGTGGTGTCGCGGAAGGCCGGCACGTTCCAGTACAGGTGGCGCATCCAGTTGTGGATGGCGGGATAGCCGGAGCGGATGTCGCGGATGTTGCACTTGAAGTGCTGGACGTACACGGGCTGCAAGTGGCGGTCAGCTTCAGGTAAGAGGGGAGAGGGAGGAGATAGAGGAGGGACGGTGGTTCAGGGGTGGTCGCTTACATCGAAGCGGATGATGGTTACGAAGCTGTCACACGGGAGTCATCAGCATGCTCGGCCTCTCTTCAGGACACCAACAGCAGAACTCACAGCCGAATGTCGACCTCGGTGAGGGTCTGGCCAAACCAGTACGGCCCCTCGGCGACCGACTTCTCGAGATGGGCCTCGGCGCGGTCCAAAGCCTCAAACAGCGCCACGACGTTGCGCTCGTAAGCCTCCTGGGTGGTGGCAAAGCCGGACTTGTACACGCCGTTGTTGATCTTGTCGTACTGCCACTCGTGCGTCTCGTCGATCTGCTGGCGGAGGGCCTCGGGGTAGAACTCGATGGCGCGGTACTTTTCGTCGATGAGGTCGTTGAACTGGACCCGTTGTCAATACACACGCCCACCGGGGTTCAGGCCGAAAGAGTACACACCTCGGTCCCAAACATCCTCAAAATCTCGCTGCTCTCATTGTTGACAATGGTCTGCGTCTTAATGTCATACAACACGGGCACGGTGAAGCGGCCCTCGTACTGGGGATTCACGCCAAAGTAGACGTCCCGCAGGTGGGTAAACGCCTCGTGGCCCGGCAAGGGGTCGGGGACGACGTTCTCGCCGGCCGCATCGGTGTCCTCGGGCATGGGGAAGCGCCAGCCTATTTCTCTCACCATCAGCACGTACACCCCGCAAAAGTCGACAATACCGTAATTAACTCACCCTTCGGACCCATGTGCCAATGCACCACGGAGAAGGAGATGACGTCCTCCAGGCCCTTGAGCTTCCTCGCGATGAGCGTGCGGTTGGCCTACCAGCGAGCTCTCTTGTCAGCAACCGCCATCCCCTTCCACTGCCTCCCAGGCTTAAATCGGGTTCACTACTCACCCACGGACACGCGTAGCTGACAAACAGGTGGTAGCGGCCCTTCTCGGGCGGGTACTGGGCGCCGGGCTCGCGCGAGATCCAGTTGCGGAAGGAGCTCTGCTGGCGCTTGAACTCGCCCGACGTGTCGCCGGGCTTGACCCAGTCGGTGATCTTGGCCGGGGTGGTGGTGTTGGTAGCCTGAGAGGGGAGGAGGACTGTGAGATGGGACGAACTCTTTTTGCTCTTCCCAATGCGTGGAGGACAGACATACCATGGTTGCGAGATATCCTGGAAGCACGCGGGTTCGGATGGCTGGCCCTGTCTGGGGTATGCGAAACGACGAAATATTTCGAGACTGGTAAGATGCCGGGATGCGGGTCGATGAGCGGTTCCGAAGAAGTGGGGAGAGATTCTCAAGCAGCGGCGGGCGAGCACGACTTCTTAAGCTCCTCAAGCTTCTCAGGCTCATGAGGGGTTGTTTCTTTGTGGATAACAACGGCCCAACTGCAACCAGCGCGCGAAACCTCAGGGCTCTCTATCCATGTAATATCTCTCTGTCAAAACCCCGTGGATACTATCTCGCATTACACTAACCTTAGTCAAGAGACATGAGATGAACATAAGTCAGCAACAGGATGGGGTGCTTTTTTCCGTGAGGGACCGCGAGGTTCTGTCTTCCAGCACGGGGATCCCAGCAAGTGACAAATTGTGACGTAATCCCAGGGGTCTCGAGTCTTGCGATCCCCGCATTTGGTGCATGGCGATGAGTAACGCAACGAAGCACGTTGCTGACACAGCAAGCTTCACAGGCGTCGGACAGCAAACGAGGCCAACGGACCGAGTCGCAGATCGTGTAGGGAGTACGGAGTACACACGCAGTAATAAACCGTGAAAAAAAAACAAGGTCTATTTCCCAGCAGCCGCTGGTCTGCGCCTGTTTCATACCATACCAATAACAACATACAATCGCCCCTGCCCTTCCTAACCCACATCCATCTACCTAATCTTGGCCTTGATGTACGGCACCTCCACATCCTCCCCGTCGGCATCCTCCGTGACCACCTCGAAGATGAGCTCCGTCTGGTGCGACGGGATCGGCTTCTTGGTCACCGACTCGACCAGCTCGCTCAGCCTCATGCCGAACTTGCCCTTCTGCTTGGCCGCCGGGAAGAAGGACGCGAACAGGAGGCTGACCCCAGAGCTCAGCATCGCAATCGTCAGCCCGCGCTTCTCAAAGTCGTCGAGCAGCTCCTGCAGCGTGATGTCGCCAATCTCGAACCGGTCCCAAATCTTGTCCAGCGTCACCTTGCCGTCGGGCCCCTTGTACTCCACCTTGGGACTAGCGATCGGCTCGCTGAACCCAAAGAACGGCAGCGCCAGGTTGATGAAGCCGTTCTTGTACTGCTCGATGTCCGTCTTGCCGTCAATGATCTTGTACAGCTCCAGGATCACCAGCCCGGTGACCAGCGCCGTCGTCGTCGCGATCGCCGGGATGATCTTGCCCGCGATGAACTTGGTCTTGTGCCGGTCCGCCTGCTCGATCTTGTAGTTCTCGGCCCGCAGGTTGCTGGCAGCCGTGATGAAGTCGATGTGGTAGTTTGTGTCGTCGTCCTTCTCAAAGTCCACGGGCGTCAGCTTGAAACCCGCCAGAGCCTTGGGGTCCGGCAGGTCGGACATGAGGTTCTGGATCTCCGCCGTGTCGTCAAAGGAGCTCACACCGGCATTCGGGTCCTATATTGTTTGCAATCAGCACACTGCCCATACCTCCCATTTGACCAGCACAGGGGCAAAAATGAACCTACCGGCTCCTTGTCGTCGGCCTGGATCTTGACATTCGAGTCCGGCGAGAAGTCCGGGACGATCATCGCGTCCAACGCCTCGAGGTAATCTTGCCTGGTCTTTCCCTTGACATTGATATTGTAGTTAAACGCATGCAAGTTGGTCGCCGCCTCGATGAACGAAAAGTGCGTCTTGTTGTCGGGGTCGAACTTGAGCGGGTCCGGGGCGCGCTTGGGCCCCGACCAGAAAGGTGTCCCAGTCGACGAGACGGCGTCCTTGGGGAAGTTGTAGAGGAGTTGCTGGATGGCATTGTTGTACTGCTTCTCGAACTGCATGCGACCCCACTGGACGCAGTCTTCAAAGGTGAGGGCGCGCTCGTTCTTGAGGAAGTCGACCAACATCTCCAAAGTGGCCTTCTCGTTGCCGCCCTGCTTCAGAGTGGTGTCGAGGTAGTTGGGCTGGGTAAGGTAGAGGTTCACCGTCTCGGCCGGCTTCACGAAGGAGCTCTCAAAGAGCTCGCGCGCCCACGCGATCGTGTGCTCAATCTTGTTGGGGAAACTCCGGAGCGTGCACATGGGGAAAGACTGCTCCGGCGGGTCCTGCGACGAAGAGTACGACTCGGTGAGCATGGGGAGGACCACTTGTGTGTTGCCCTTGGTGCCGAGCGTGCCGCTCTCAAGAAGCGGCTTGTGGAAGAAGACGCATCTCCGGTCGACATAGGTCCGCGCCTCGACGTTGTCCAGCGCGTTGGTCACGCCATCCAGGTTGTTCCAGAACTCCTCGTTGAAGATGTGCTCCGTGTCGGGGCCGACGCGGTCCTTCAGCGAGACGATGTGGCCCGCAAGGTCGGGGTTCATGGCTTGGACGGCCGCCGCGGCACACTCGCTCTTCATCTGGCCAACGTCCTTGGGCCGGAACAGGAACTGTCTGTTCAAGTTGCTCTTCTCAATCTGGTCCATGTCGGTCACCGTGATCTGGCCCTTGGGGCCAGTACCGAGGCCGATCATGGCCCAGTTCTTGAGCATCTCGCAGCCGATGGCGCCGGCGCCGACCAGGAACTGCCTCACGTTTGCAATCTTGTCCTGGAATTCGGTGCCGAAAACCGCAATCTGGCCATCGTAGCGGGACCCGATGGGCTTGCAGAGCCCCTCAGAACGGGAGGATCCTCCTGTCGGGAGCGACTCGAGAGAGTCGAAATACATGAACTGCTTGACGGGGTGGAATTTGCCCGAGACAGCCTTGATCACCTCCTGGGCAGTGAGACCGCCGAAGAAGGCTGCCATGGGGCTGAGGTCGCCCGTTGCCTGGTAGCTGAGCTCCTTGAGGAGCTTCTCGTCAAACTCCACCTCGAGGTGTTCCTCCTGTGCAAACTGCTTGGCCGAGTTGAGAATGACCAGAGCATCCTCCTCGTTCATCGGCCTCGGGAGACGGCCATGGGTCAGAGCGAATGCGTGCAGAGCCTGGAAGCCGATGTGGAGCTGCTGGGGTCGGTCGAACTTGGCAAAATCAGAGATGACAAACTCGGGGTCCTTCATGGCGGCCGAGATGCCCTTGAAGTTGACGAACGTGGGCATCTTGACCTGCTGGTATAACCCGCCCCGTTGGTACTGGCCCAGGCCGGACACATCGCCGATCGAAAAGGTGTAGGGCCCCTTCACGGTGACCTTCCGGGGCTCGCAACCGTTGAGACCTTCCATGCCCTCGACCTCTGTGAATGTGACGTAGTCGCCATCCTCGAGTCCGTGGCGCGTTTCGTCGAGGGCAGAGACCAGCCCGTCCTCGTCGATGTCGGCAACGATGCCGTTCACGGGGTTCTCTCCAGTCGCGTCGATGACGGTGAAATTCTCCCCAAAGTCGCAGAACACGGACCCAAAGAGACCGAAGGTGTCGGCAACGATAAAGTAGATGCCCTTCTCGTGGCAGTAGTCGCCAACAGTCCTCTGGATGTGGAGGGGGGTGTTGGTCAGGACGACGACCTGGTACTTGTCGAACTGTTCGAGGTTCTCGCCGAGACTGTTCAGAAAGATGCATGTTAGCCTCTTGTCGACTCCAACTCGGTACCGCTAGACTTGTGCCGTCCTACCTGGCAGACTCGTGGATGGCAACGGGTGTGTAGGCGTTGAGCTCGGCGACGCGGGGAGCGGTGACCTGGTCGCGGGGCTTGCCGACATCCTCGGCGTGGAGGAAGAACTGAGAGGAGAGATCCGAGATGGCGGCCGGCGCTGGATCGTGGAGGGTAAGGCTCTTGACGCCCGCCAGGGCGACATTCTTGGCGATCTCGACACCGAGGCCCTTGAGACCGACAATGAGCACGTTCGAAGCGCTCATGCGCTTCATGGCCTCATGGCCAAGGACATAGAGCTGTCGGCTGTAGAGGGATTCGTCGATTTCGGTCGAGCCCACGACCGACTGGTCGACCTGCATCCGGGTGACGAGGTCAACCTCGGCGGGTTCCTGTGTGCCCTTCAAATTGATCGTTAGATAGCGCTTCATGGTGCGGAGGCTGTGCGCGATGCCGGGCGGTGTGCGTGTGCGGTGTGTCCAAGACGTAGGCGGTGGAAGTTTGAAATAGATGCCAGATACGCAACGGCCCTCCCGTCTACGCAACCGTCCGAGAGCTCGAGGCACGAGCGCAGGGCGATCAGGGCAACAACAAGCTGGAAGGGATCGGGAAAGTGCAGGCGCAACTCACAGTCATGGTTCGTTTGAGGGAAATAGGCAAATCCCCGTCGGATACCTTGCGTTTCCCCAGTTTGGCGAGATTTTGTTCGGTGTCGAAGGAGCGAAAAATGTGAAGAAAGTTGGTGTTTCAAGATGTTGGTAATCGAGGTGGCCGTGGAAAGTGTAGGAATGCAGCTGTTGGATGCGAATGCCTTGCCGAGCAGTCATGTCAGCCCCGCCGCTCGCAGCCTGCGGGGAGTGACGATGAGTGGGGTCGGGCTGAGCGAAGCTCCTCGAAACCCACCGGATCCTGGACCAGGGCTAACCCGATCAAGCGGAAGCGGGTCTGTTTTCGTGCACCCTTGTGTCTTGGTGCTCTTCCATCTTCTTTCCAGTTCCCTCTTGGTCTTGTTCTGCAGCAACAAAGTGATATTCTTCTACTCTCTGCCTGCGTTTGGGGTTCATGCTTGTCTCTTTTTATTTCCTTTGCTTGGTATTTTCTTGTTTCTCTCCTTTTTGAGCAAATTTAATTCTCTCTCCGTTTGTGGTCTCCTGTTGATGCAGCCCTTCGTGTTTACCTCCATGTTACACAGGACACACGAGCGTTGCAAAACACGGGACTCGATGGTGCGTCGAGGAGACGGAACAGAACCCGTTTGGGTGGTGATCTATCATCATCGATTTTCTATAGGGAAATAGCTCTATGGAAGTAAACAAGCCACACCACAGCTGAGATCGCCAGTGACAATCTCGTGGACTGATACGAAGCAACAGGTTCCCATGCACTGGTTCTTCTAAACTTGGAGAGGAGGAGGAAGCTGATAGGTGAACGCAAACAAACGCCCAGATGTAGGTGTGCAACATACTCCCGTCAAATTACAGCACGAAACCGGAAAAAGAAACTCGAACCCTTGAGACAACACAACGCTCTACCAACCCCTTCTCGCTGGCCGAAAAAAGAGAAAAGAAAAGGAAAAGGAGGGGAAAAAGACGCCAACGCAGAAGAACCGGGGAGCATGTCATTGAATGCCCTTAAGATGAACATCACTACCAATAATAAATGTCAGAATAGGGCTCAAGGGAAAACTCAGGTCGTCCCAGTGACAACGTACAAGATCAGGTCGGCGTTGGGCGGGATATGGCCATGGAAACCCCTGAGAAGTCTGTTGTCAGTTCCAACAACAACAATCTTGTCATCCTTGGGTGTGTTTGCGCTCACCTCTCTCCGTAACCGTAGTCACTACCAAAAACAAGCCACCGTCAGCAAAAACTCGTCGTCATTGACCATGTCAGGGCCAGCTCACCTGGTGATGTCGAGTGTCGCGTGCTCGCCCACCCTCATATCCAGGACGGCTTCATCCCAGCCTGCGCACAAACGAGCAACACAAGCTTAGCCATTTCTTCTAGTGCCCAACGAGACTCGGTCCCGGCTTACCTCTGATCAGCATGCCAATGCCAATCTGGATCACAAAGTCGCCTCGGCCTCTGGACGAGTCGAATCTGAGAGTGACAAGAGTGTCTTTGGTCAGCCCCTTCTCTCCGGTAGTCGGAGGCATGACATGGGATAGGTATGGCGTGGGATATGGGAGATGTGACAACTCACTCCTGCCCCTTGTTTTCGGGCTGGCTGCAGTCCTTCAGCCAGCCAGTGTAGGCGATGACTACTTGCTGGCCCCGGGAGGGCTGGGATCCGCTGCCGGCGACGATGGTTGTTCTTGTGACACCCATTTCGCAGAGTGTTGTTGTGCGTGGGTCTCGAGAATGTATGGGCCGGGAGATGAGAAGGTGGACGGGGAGGGAGGTTGTTGGTATGATGGCGTGCTGCCCCGTTTGTCTTGTTCGCTGGGGCGGCGAGGCGAGGAGGCAAGTCAGCAACACGCAGTTCTTGTATTGCCTCGGGCCGAGCGTGGCAAACACAGAACGTATATGCGTGTGGATGTATCGGAGGAGCGGGAGACACGTTCGAGGTCCTTCGCTTCGGCGGGACTGAAGGGAAGGCGAGTGAGTGTTGGGTGTTAAGGTGAGTGCAGGAGACTGAGGAGAGGAGAGAAGGCCGTGACGCCACAACCTGTATATACCTGCCTATATATAGGATGGGAGGAGGGCAGAGGAAGGCTGGTGGTCTGGGATGGGCAGGGAATGGGACACGAGATCTCTCAGGTATTTAATTACTTTTTTGTGCTAAACGATGTCGGCCCAAGAACCCTCTCGGCCCCTCCCTCGTCTACATATCATGTCGGCCGCCGTCGCCGTGGTCGAGAAGTACCTGTCCCTGTCCTCCTCGTCCCGACCCCACGGCTCCTCTCGCTCGCACACGCCCTGAGGGTGCTCCGACAAAGAGGGGCAGGTGTGTACTGTGCAGGCCCGGCACCGGCTCTGGCTCGCGCAGATCTGTCCCAGGACCGGTGTGAGATACCACGCTGCAGAGCCAGCTAGTCCCGCCGGCAATTTTAGTCTGGGCGTGTGTCGGCACGAGTTTGCAGCGGCGGTCGACGGGTGTTCGTGGCAGCAGCGCCGCGCCGCGCTGGGGTCGCTGCCCTGGCTGCTCCTTGGCTGGTGCTGGCCAGCGCGCTGTTCGGTGACGGGACGGACGCCGGCTCCGGTTGGCTGCTTTTTGGTTGCGCAGCTGGGGCCGAACGGTGGCTAGCGGGGGGTTTTCCGTGGGGTTCAGCGACCCGCAGCGGACCCCTGCCGTCCACTGCAGGCCACTGCCCACCACTGACGTCCATCCACTAACATGCCGCCGTTGCCAGCCAAGGCTTGCCCCTCCACTTCCTTTCTTGACGCCCTGCTTGCTGCTTGCTGCATCCTGCCTGCTGTCTCCCGCCTCCTGCCTCCTGCTTCTTGCTTCCTGCCTGCCTGCCACCCAATCTGCCAACGGTATCTCGCAGCTTGCCAACACGATCACCGCTCGCAACCACTCACCATCGCCCAATGCTTTGACGCTAGCAGAAATCCGATGCGGATCGCAGCTGGCTGCCTGCCGAGAGGGTTGCATGCGCTAGCCCTGATGCTTCTGATGCGATGCGGCCGCAGGCATTGCAATTGCCGAAGACGAGACATTGTGGGACAGAGAAAAAAAGAGATGCTGATCGCGAAGAGACGCTGCCCGTCTGCCCGTCTGCCCGTCTGCCCGCTGTCCTCGGTGTCCTCTGTCCTCCTACCCATCTCCTGTCCTTCCGCCGCAAGCGACGCGCAAGCGGCGCCAGCGTCCGCCCTGTCGCCGAGCCGCACCCGGACTGTACGAAGTTTCATTCTTTTTTTCCCCCTTGCAATCGCCCTTATGCACCGGCCGCATGGGTTTACGAGCTTTCGATGCTCTGTCTTTGCGGGCCCAGAGTGGAGCTGGCTGTGTTGTGCTCGGGATGGGGTCTCATTCTCTCTCACACATCTGGTGAACCCGCCTGACTCTCCGTCGCCAAGTCCCCTGACGAGGCCCGGAGACTTGCCCGAACCCGAGGCATTCTGCCGGTTCGGAAGCGGGCCGTATCTGGCATCTCTCTGCCAAGTCCGATCCGTGCCGTGCGTAGCGAGAGAGTTACCAAACTTCAACATCGTGGTCATCGCACAACGTCAGACAGCGTTATGGCAAACACAAGGCTGCCAGCCAACCACCAGGCCAGGGACCGCCACAAGCCGTAGATGCTGGCAGTCAGACCGTGACGGGATGGATGGGTTGGGTTCAGACGCAGACGCAGGCGACTCGACCGACCAACAGACACACTTGGGTGATGGCTACCCAACGACGGCCGCCTTGGTTCCGTCGTCTGAGCCCGGCGCCAATTCGTGCACACCGCACGACCACATTCGCCGAGCCTGCATGTGCAGTCCATACAAGTATGCCTCGTCCAAAGACGGCTCACCAAGCTGACCGTGTCTACATGCTGCCCGCCCCCCACCATCCGAAGCCAAGAGACTCGGTTGTCGGCCACCTCGACCAACAGCCAACAACCCGGCAGGGGCCCATCGCCCGGAGCCGCGGAATTCCGCCGACTTGGTGCATCTATCCTCCCGACTGCGACTCCCTCGATCATTTCCGAGTGGGGGCCGGGAGGGGGGACGCGGACGAGAAGCAGACCAGGTCTCCGCCGTGGATGCTGGCACGAAACCGGTCGCGGGGCCATGACAAACGAGACATGCTATAGGCTGCGGTACGGGATATGCTGTCCTACCCGGCTTTGGTGCAAGGGTTCAGCGCGGGCGATCGCATAGAGTTGTCTCGATCTGCCCAACCGATTCTTTGCAGCGCTCATCGCACCCGCGGCCAGCGCCGAATCTCGCCGGGCTGGACAGATCCATAATATGACTGGTCTCGGCCCGGTGCAGGAAAAAGGCGGCCAAACCGGAGATGCCACGACCCTGACATGTTTTGGATGCCTGCGTTGGCGAGGGAGCCCAGCATTTGGC
>FTCU01003216.1_pt1 | contig 10403 bp, 9 predicted proteins | sample 1639521 | NCBI WGS metagenome assembly FTCU01 (sample SAMEA3914864, study PRJEB12502) | metagenome | biome: forest; material: soil | place: USA | collected 2012-03-12 | depth 0.3 m
GGAGCTTGAGGAACCGTCTGCAGCCAAGAGGCTGACCCGTGCCTTCTTCATGCCGGGGTATTGAAGGTCAATGATGAGACCGACTTGGATCTTGCCATCTGACGAGTCGATGTATTGGCGCGTCTTCCTTTCCACGTGTTGCCGAGACTCGCTCTACGAGACCTCGCAAACTAGAGATGGAAGGGTGCCTGCCTGGCCGAATGAGACATCGGCTTGCTTGCGAATCTTGCTCTCGTATTTGATGAGGACTGTGCCTCTCTCCTTGATGGACCGGATTAGACGACGGATTTCGGGATCGTCCATCGTAGCAAGAGTAACCAACTCTGCAAGACGATCCTCGATGTAGCGGCGGATGCCAGCTTCGACCTGATAATGCAACTCGGACTCGCCCATGATGTCGAGATAGACCATCTCAGACTCGTAATCGTATTCGAATCGATGGATTTTCGGTTCGTCGAGTTCAGCCAGCCTGGCATCGAGTTGTTCAAACAGCTCGTCCACTTGGCTTGCCTGCCAGTGGAAGCTGAGAATCAACTGGCCGGCAAATTCGCGATTGTAGGCGTCCTGTCGGTTGTCGAAAATGCATTGGATGATCTCTTCAATCGTGGAAAAGTCTCGCACCACCTGCGAGTGCGAGGGGTCAGCAGGCTGCCGTCGGTGCAAGAGAGGAAGAGAGAGTACCGGCTCAACACAACACTCGCTACCGGACGAAGCGGCCGGCACCAGAAAGGCCGGCACAGCGGATGGATTTTGCGGTGCCATTGCCGGTGCAGGCGACATCGCAATCGTTGAGGAGGAGGGGAGAAGAACGGTGAAAATGGGTGGGTCGGAAGAAACGCATGTTTGCCGGGTTCAAAGCGCCTCTTTCACACGCGTTTCGCGTCCACATGCGTCATACATGGCCCGAGCGCGACTCGGGTTTGAGTTGTTCCACATCCGTTGGTGTGAGCAACAACGCACTTTGCTGTGACGTCACCCCTGCCAGGCGATCGCCCTATTAAGCTTCTGCCATCGCCGGCCAAATGTTTCCCCAACACCAACCTAAGCCAAAGGAACAGACTTCACCAACCTGGAGGTTTTGTAACAGCCAGATTGGAAATCTTCCTGTTTTGTTTCTTGTTTCCGCCCTCTAGGCTTTCCTTGTGTTTCTCCTCTGTCCGTTTTTTGTTTCGCCCCACCCGAGCAAAGCAACCTACCCAAGACCAACCACGCCAGTCAGCGAACAACTGCCTAATAACCATCCACCCACCCGACCAGCCAAGGATACATTTGCGTTTTTTTCTTTTGCATTACAATCGTCGCAGGTCGGTCATGCTTGCTCTACTCTGCCATTGCTTGAAGCCTTGGGCGCGCGGAACAGTCAGTAACTAATCTACCATCTGACGGGCAGGCGGCGGCGACCATCCGTCTCTCCAGTCCTCGATATTCGCTGCGCGCGAGCCGCCGTCGTTGGGTGGAAAGCAGCTCGCCAACAACCAGCACTCAGCCAGTATGGCCGAGCCCCCACAAGGCAGCATTGCAAAGCGGCTGGCGCCAGACCTCTGCCTTGACAAGGTCGACGAGCAGGTGATGAAGCGCAGGCGGCTTACACTTGGAGACCAACCCGTCTCTATCCCAGGAGGAACGGCTGCTATACGAACTCTCAATCTACGCGACATACAAGTGCTGCTGCGGGAGGGTCGCGCGGACGGCAGCTAGCAGACGCTGTCCACCGACATCTTGGCGCATTGGGGTGCAGGCCACGCACCGGCTGTCGACAGCTGGCTGCCAGATCACATCGATGCTGATCGGATGTTGCGCGATCTCCAGCGCCTCGCTGGCATCGCAGACGTCGGGGCCGGGAGCAGGGTGCTAGCAGCACGCATAGAGCCAGCTGCCGCCGACGGCGACCAAGAAGGCCGCGGCTGTACCCGCCAAGACCAGAGTGCCAGTCTTGCGACAGGCGGATGCGACATCCGATCGGCTGGGCAGCTTCGAGTTGTCCTCCTCCATCTGAGCAAGTGTACGGCAGCCCGATAGGACGGAAGCGTTGACATTCCTCTGCTGGAGTTTGTTGTACGAAATGTCGATGCCGTCGTCCCCGAGGCCGGCGGTAGTCCGACGCCAGCTACACATCAAGAGCCGCACCGATCGCCCTCTCCACGATCGCCCTCGCCCCGGCGATTCACGCCTTCTTTGCCCAACTCCGACAATGCGACCGGCAAGGACAAGAGCGACGAAGCCAAGCCTAGCGATGCTGTCAAGGCTAGACAGCAAGAATGCACCTCGGACGACGACTCGGACGACGACTCGGTGGTATTCATGGGCGAGCAGTCTGTCACGGCAGACGACTACACGGCCCCGTCTTCTGGGGCGGGGAATGAGCACGAAAGCACGGGCGCGATGGAAGAGAGCACCATAGAGAGGCTCAAGGCGTCGCTCCATGCCGTGGACGACATGGAGCTCTAGGAGGCTACATGCCGGCTTTTCTGTCACGACAAGGCGCGCACATCACACGACCAGGGCGCTCGGCTTCCTGGTACGAAGACACGCCTCCGCCCCCACCAGATGGAAGCTGCGTACGAACTTCTACGTCGGAGCTTCGGCGGGCTAGACGGCGGCATCATGGCCCTGGACACTGGGTTGGGGAAGACCATGGCCAGCCTGGCTGCAGTCGCCGTGATGCGGCTGGTCGAACTCAACCATTCCGAGGTGCGACGGGACCAGAGAATCACCGGCCTGCCCGACCGGCCGCACAACCAACCAGGCGTGGCCGGACCCTGTCCTTCGCACAACCCATGGGGCATCGAATGCTGCTGCGTGTCCGGTTCACTCGCGCAGAAGATCGCCCACGGCCTGGCGCCCGGCCCGTCCCTTGTCATTACTCCGCCGAACGTGGTCACCCAGTTCGCCCAAGCAGCCATCGAGTACCTCGAGAAGGAGATCCAGCTGCCAGGATCCGACGCCCGAATGTGCTTTGTCGACATCCTCGACCTGAGCGCCGACACTACTCACGTTGCAAGAGAAGTCCAAGGCGACATCTTGACAGAATTTGTTAAGGGCCCCCCAGTCTACCAAGCACCAAAGAAGGACAAGCTGCTTGCATTAGTTCCAGGCTCGTTGTCCAAAATGGGATATGCTCCAGAGCAGACCTCGCGGCTCTTCCGCAAGCACCGGCTCCTTGTCTTTAGCAGCAGCCCACAGGCGCTCTCGCCAAGGGGTAGGGTATATCGCTTCTTTGGCCGCCGCTACGAACTTCATCAGCAGCAGAGAGAGAGGTTGAAGGAGTATTTTGCGCCCTGGGCTGTGGCGCCAAGGTTCATCGTCCTTGACGAGTTCCACAGCGCCAAGGCCCCCTCGACCCTTGTTCACCGCGCCCTCCGCCAGATCCAGGACCAGGCCGCCCCCGGCCACAACTTCAAGCTGGCGGGGCTGAGTGCCACTCCTATCGCTGTGTCGCTGGCCAAGAGCCTAGGGTCGGTGCTCTCACTCATTGTGCCGTCTGCCCCTGATCTCGACGCGTTCTGCGCTGCTGCGCAGACAATCGACTCTGCCACCAAGGCTGGGAGGCCCAAGGACAAGGGAAAGTTTGACGAGGCAGTCGCCACATGCGCCCGCATGCTCAAGCTCACCATGACGTTCCGTTCCGTGAGCAGCCTCTTCCATGGCCAGGCGTTAGTGCCGCTCCCCAAGTTCCACGCTGCAACAGTCGCTTGCCGCTCGAAGAGGGCGGAGGAGGGTAACTTCCAGCGTCGAATAGGCGAGCTAACAGCAGCGTGGGGCAAGGAAGCCAGAGCGAAACTCCGGAAACAGCAGGCCGCAAGCGGCAGCTGTATGACGCCTGACAAGCTCCTCCAGTCTGCGCAGTTTAACTCGTCCTTCATGCAGTTACTCTGGCTTGCATCATTCCCCGGCATTGTCGATCTGCCTAGGAATCTCTCGTCGGACCTGGCTAGCTGGCTCAATAGCAACACGATCGACAGCGGCGTTGCGACCAGTGAGGGCCGTGCTGCGCACATCGTAGGACAGCACATCGACACTATTACAAAGGGGAGCGGTAAAATCGAGCAGCTCAGCCGCTGCCTCCGCGACGCCTCCTGCGACCTCAGGTCTGACAACACAGCTGTCAAGAAGCACGTATGCGTCTTTGCCTCGCGGCCAGGCCTTGCGTTGATCATTGCCGCATACGCAGACAGGCATTGGTCCCACAACTGGGATGTCGTCTTGATGCTGTCAGGTGCAATAAAGAAGAGTGGGCGGGTCATTGAAAGTGCCTTCCCCGACATCTTGATCAGGGACGGGAGGAAGCCCACGCTCCTGATTGCCACCACTGGATCGTGCGGCACCGGCGTCGACGGTCTCCAGAGGGCCAACCACGGCGTGCTCTTCGACATGCCGTTCGTCGAGTCGGTACGGAAGCAGACGCCAGGGCGCTTGTGGAGATATGGGCAGCGGTACCCCTGTTACTGGACCGAGCTCTGGGCGGAGGATAGCCTGGCCGAGCGGCTGATCAAGGAGCGTCACGAGAGGCGGCTGGATGCGTTCAACCAGATCTTTGGTAGCGGCGACAGCGACGACAGTCGGGCAGGGGGGAGCGTGAGTAAAGAGTGACGGAGAGAGCGGCTTTGGGCAGTACAGTGCGGGGCCTTGGGATGATCTCGTGGAGGTGTTGCTTTGTCTTGGGACTTGATATATGTATGCCTGGCTGCACAGGATGTGATCGAGAGGCATTGAGCAGAACGTTGGCTGTAGCAGGGGATATGTGGTTGACTTGCACAGGGTGTGATCAAGAGGCATTGAGCAGAATGTTGGCTGTAGCTGGGAGTATGTAGTTGGGACTTGCTTGATATATGGCTTAGATGGCGAGCTGCAGTTGAGGCATGTTGCCGCGGAAGAGGGGTGTGGGAGGCTCCGTCTCGCGGATGGCGCCTCCTGATCTGCTTTTTCTATTTATTCTCTCGTCTCACTCGCGGGGAGCCGCGCTATATGTGTATCCAGGTTTTAAGGGCGCTTGGTGGATGTTTGATCCGCGGGCGATGTCGGTTGTGGTTATTTGGACGCGTCTATCGGCACGCCTAGCGTATGCAGGGAATCCCACTAACCTTCCACTTCCACACCCTCCATGCCTCAAGAAAAGATACAGTCGAAATATACGCTTGCTGCGGTTTCCCAGAAGCATTATGACAACGAGCGCAAATCCGCAACGCTATGCCTCCGCCATTACCTTCAGATCCTTGCCGGCTTCCTCAAGTATCCTCCTCATGCGAGCATACAATCCGCTGACCTCCCTTTTCCACCTCCCACCGCCTGGAAAGACCGCCTTCCGAAGTGTGTTCCTCATCCTGCTCCGACCTGATGGTGCATTCATGCGCAACCCCATGCGTCCCCGCGCCCTTTGCGCCACCCACGAGTTTGGATCCCGTTCCCTAGCGTCAAACCACCTGGCTCAAGCTGATCTGTTCGCTTCTGTATATTTCCTATTAGCCTCTGGAAGGCGTCGGTGACAACAAAGGAGGTGTTTGCTGGCGCTCCCTGTAACCCACTTGTGCTCTGGTCTATCCAACTCCAGGGAGGTATCACTAGATGCCGGCAACTGCTGCTTCTTGGAATCTGAATGACTTGTACTCTTAAGGGCGTAGGGGGGGAGAGAGCCAAGAGCGAGGGGGAGGAGGGGGAGGAAGAGAGGGAGAGGAAGGGGGAGAGAGGAAGGAGCTCGTCTATTTGCCTACACAAACCAACCAGGAACAAGGAAAAGAGCGATCAAGTTCGCCAATCTTTGTCGGGCCCAGCGCCTCATCTCCATCCTCGCTAACATTACCCAGCAGTTCGCGTCCCAGGTCGCTGCAGCAGTTCTTGCTCCCAGCCTGCTCGCTCTTCGAGTGCTTGCAACGATCGCCTTGGTCTCGACCAAAGGGAGCTGTGTTTGGCAAGTGCCCAGCCTGCACGCAGCACAGCGATGCTTAAGCGGCGCGGTGCGCATCTGACGATGTTGAATGCCGCCTCGAGAGCGAAGATGATTCATCGCTCAAAGACCCAAGGGCGCTCAAAGCCTTGAGCTCGACCTCTCTCCACGGTGTCGTCAACGGCGTTGTCAACCGAAGATACTGCGAAATCCTGTGTCGTCCATCACATCAAACCAGTGCGTCCGGCGAGTTTGTCCAATCTCGTTATCGTACGCACTCCAAACAGCACATTGCAGATTTTTCGCCACTTCGATCGGTTTAGAAGGCAGAATACGTTCGAGTTCGTCCAGCCGGTCCATTATGTCCTGACGTGCTTGCGACGTTTTGACGGCGTTCTCCGAGATGCCGGGGTTGAGGAAGCCGAAGGAGGGATCTGTAGGTGTCGGCTCCGAGCTCAAGAGATAGCTGCGGAACCCGCTTCGTAACGGAACTTTGCTATCGTATCTGAGGCCACTGCCAGCGCAGAGACACAGAAGGGGCTGGATGCAGCTCAGACTCCCCGGACACACCTTGCTGAGAACATCAGTGACTTGCAGGGCGTCCTTCAGGCTAAAGATCCGTTTGTTGCTCAAATCCGGAAAGGTTTCATAAAGTTGCAGCAGGGCACATAGAAAGTATGCCTCGGTGAGATGGTGAAGGTCCCGATCGCGGTCCGAGGTGGGGGTGACTTGGTCACGGAGCTGGGGGACATCGGCCGACAGCAAGGCCTCCTCGACCTTCGTAGCTTTTTCGATGTCTCTCATTGCGTCTTGGAGGATCTGGTAGCTCGTGCCATTATTCAGCCTCCACCGAGTGCGAGATCTTCGGCACAGAGCGTTAGCCTTGCCGAACAGTCTCAGGACATCCGAAGAGACGCCGGTCCACGGGTGCAGAACCGCAGGAATGAGAGGCCTCTGCACTACCGGCTCCGGCCAACTGAGCATGTGTTCAAAGTCGATATCCTCCTCGCTTACAACACTGCGGAGCATCTCTTCGTAGACAAGACAACCGTTGAAGAAGTCGAGGAGCTCCTGTGTCTCGGGTTCGAGAGTCCACTCGTCCAGCCGCCGCAACACGGCGCGTGCCTGTCTCACAAACTGCTGGCCGAGCTGGTGAGACTCCATCCAGCACATGGACGAGCTCATGCAGAAGAGCGAGAGGAGCAATTCAGTGGGGAATTTGGGGCGGGAGTCGGTAAAGAAGGTCACAAACTCCTTTTGGATGGCCTCGACCGCATTGTGCGGCGCGAGCCGGGCCGTATCCTTCATGACGTGCGGGAGCCGTTCGACGAGGGATGCGGCCGAGATGGATTGCAGGGCGTAAAAGACAGGCGGCGAAGTTTGCCAGAGGCGTTCTGTCAGTCGCCGGTACGGGTTGGTGGGAGAGTCGAGGGCCGACCACGAAGAGCAGACGGACTTGAACCAATGCTCGATCAAGAAGGTCGGAATATCTACCACTAGTTGGCGGGACAGCTCGGGCGCTTGATTACGCTCATCAGGCTCTGGCTCCAAATTTAGCGCCACAGCGGCTAGGGCGGTATGGGTTCCAAGAACGGCGGCGGGATCCTCGTACTGGGGTAGCTTGAATGGCGGAGATGGTGTTGATGTGGACGAGTGTGCCGATAGCGATGGGGATGTAGACGCCGATAGGGTGACCGACGGGACTCTGAGCCTGCCAGCGGATGATGCCGGGGCCATAACCAGCGAGCCGGTCCCATCAGATTCAGGGTCCTCGGCACCATTTGTAGGCCTCAAGACGATGATGGACTTAGAAGCGGCGGTGACGAGCTGGGTGAAATTGGCAGGGCCGTTTGCACTGTTTGCAGCCGGCTTCTCGTGCTTGATAGACCACTGAAGACGCTGCTGATAGCCGGGGCAGTCGAACCCTTTCCGGGAACAGTTCCGGCACCCGGGCTTGGTCTCGTCGCACTTCAGCTGTCGAGTCGGTCGGTCAGTCAGTCAGTGGATCTGTCCCTTCCCCGTGGGGTTCTCCATGCTGACGTGCTGAGGGACGCCATGGCGCTGCCAGACTGTTAGCCGTGGATGGGGACAGCACATACCCGCCTGAGCTTGCAGGTCCGGCAGCCGGCTCTCGACTTCTGCTTGTTCTTCATCTTGGCTCCGTTATGATATGCTTGAGCTGCTGCTGAATAATGCTGTCGTTCGATTTCGAGGTGGGGGCTCAGAGGAGAAATACTCGGAAAAGCTCAGACAGACACGGCAAACCTCAGGACGCCTGGCATAATCCAGCCCTTAAGCAGACCTCGCGGACCAACCGAAAATGTTGGGATTATGGCCGTGCCGGCACCTGAAGTCCTCAGGGGAATTGACGTGCCCAGCTGTGGCGTAGGTCGCCATGAGTGATTTGCCGGGGGGTTGCCAAGCGACCAGCCGGAGTACTTGGGTTAATTGACCAGCTGTCATGACGAGAACTTTCGGCGGCAGGGGACAGACAGAAACTATTCCCAAATCGCTGTCACTTCGCACCCTGTCACGGTCCTGCATGTTCGGCCACGGCCTTGTCCAATGTTGATGCCGGTGAACAGATTTGGCCGACCCGACGCCCGAGGCGATCATCCCCGAATGACCAGATCCGCCAAGGCGCTTTGCGTTAGCGGCATTGACATGTGGGGTTCCGGACCAGACTTGGATAACTAGGCATACACCACTGGTGGTGGATCCTTTAAGTCTTCCCGGGTGATGAACCCGGTGGAGAATCATCCCGCGCTGCTCGGGACAGGGCCCACGCGCGTGCATGGTGCACAGTATGCGGGCCTCTCGCCATCAAATTGCATCGACGAAAGAAATCCATTCCTGAGTAAGGAATGCTGAATCCCTGTTTCGTACCTGCGGACCCGCAGCGGTAATGGCCGCCTTCTCGTTGTCATTTTCCTCTGCTAGATCTACCCCCGTTCCCCTGGCACACCACCTGCCATGAGACATGATGCTTCTTTGAGGAGCCGATAAGCGGGAGTCATCAGCGCAGTTCCCAGGCCGGCCGGAGGCAGGTGATTTTCCCGGCTCACACCTGAAGCTTGCCAGGCCAATAAGCTGGAGAACCACCCCGCGTTCCGTGGGAAAAAACCACAACCCCTGAATTCCCTACACGGCAAGCAGGTCATGGTCGAGGTCAATGTATATATTGGCAGCCCCTGAAGAGGGCGTGCTCAAGTCTGTGCTTTCTGCAAGCCACGGCGGTTGCCTTACGTACCTTGCCTGCGTTGTTTCCTCTCACCCGAAATCTCCATGTCTTCCACTTGGCCTGCGGCGTATACTCTTACAGACAACATAAGACAGCGAGCTGTAGACGACTTGCTAATTCTTTTCTAGGATGGGATATCTCCGGCTTCAAGCCTGGATAAATTTTTGAACCTCTGCAAGAAAACCGGTGCGACGGTTCAAATAATTGGTGAAGGGCCAAGCCAGACGACTTACGGGAAGAAATTTACAGTGGAGGGTGAGGGCGACCATGTCACTGTCGAGGAGAGCATCTTAACCTTGACACATGCAGGGAGGAAGTTGCCAAGTGACTATCGGAGGGAATCAAACGGAACTCTAGCTGGCTAGGGGCTAGAGGGATAGGTGTGTACTCCTTGGACATATCTGAGTTCTGTTGCTTGTTCTTGTATAGGCAAATGCTAGAAGAGGCTTCATCTTTTACAAGAGCTTTGGGGGCTCGCATTCGGGGCAACGGCGACGGTGCGGATGGGCGGGCCTCTGTGGAATAGGCTTGGGAAGGGGGCCGGCTGCCCCGCACCGTGACCGACTTCGTCGGCGGCTGACCGGTGATCGTGATGGCGCATGCGAGCCAAGGGCTGGTCTGCAAGATACCTGTGCTCTGCGAACATGGGAGCTTTGGAGTGTGCAGAACCGTCACTGTAGGTAGGGGCAGGATCGTACGATAAATGATCCCTCCTTCTCTGTCTGTCTTGCCAGATTCCCCATCATCTCACAACACACAGTCACGAGCAGAACGACTGCGATGCCGGCTACCAAGAGGCGTGAATGAATTGGATAATGTTGAGCACAATGTCAGTCTCCCAAGACACCGGCAGGCGTTGACAAACCGACGGTATCGAGAGATAGACCTGGCTCGAGTCCACGCCGTCTTGCAATTCCACAATCCCCACTCTCCATCACGCACCCTCTGGTGCCGCGGTGTCACGCAACAAGGCAACTCTGATCATCGCCTAAGCAACGAAATTCGAGGCTGCCCATCTTGTTGTCGTCTCTAGTCCCCGGCCTCAAAAGCGTCGGACTAAGAGAAGTGCTTTCTTCTTTTATTCTAAAAACGCAAATGTGCCAGATCACTTGCACCAGTTGGGCAAAATAGCAAATGACCTGTAGAATCAGCGCTGGTTGTCTAAATATTTTAGCAAACACGTAACGTACTTTATAAGCGAGCTGCGCATATAAGCGAGCTGCGCATCCCCCACCACAACGCGTCTTCTTTACACTCAACATCAATTTTTTCCACAACCGA
>FTCU01000646.1_pt1 | contig 10384 bp, 6 predicted proteins | sample 1639521 | NCBI WGS metagenome assembly FTCU01 (sample SAMEA3914864, study PRJEB12502) | metagenome | biome: forest; material: soil | place: USA | collected 2012-03-12 | depth 0.3 m
GGGGATAAGATCTGCGAGACAGGCCTGTCCTGCGCCAGTCGCACCTAAATGAAAGCTGGAGGATTAGCTGTGGTATGCAATTATGTGTGATGCAGACAAGCAGCAAAGACGACGCTGTGCGGGTGATCCAGAGTCAAAAGAAACGGGGATTAGAGGGGGATCGCAAACGCGCGAGTCTTGCAACCAGACACAGAACATGTTGGGGCCGTTTGCGCGCGGTTAATGAGTCCGGACGGTGGCTGGTCTGATGTCTCTCCACGCGATTCTGTCTCCAACCACGGCCCACAGCCAGGGCGGTGACGTCGCCCGAAACCCCATGGCGCCGTTCGGTCTCAGCCCAACTCGTCAGCGCCCAGAGGCTGTGCACCCACTCCAGCACCCCCGGGATTGCGCGCGAACATCGCCGCCATTGGCCAAACCCTGCTGCAATCGCTCCTGTACCGGGATGCCCTGGGACGCGTCCGATCTGGCCACTGGCGCGGAAACGCCATGGGAGGTTTCGCTGCTCTTTCCAGGAATCGCATCTCTGCTTGCATTTTGGGTACCAGGTATCTGCCCGGGACGGGCGTGTGGTGGGGACTTCTCTTTCTCATCAGCTCTGCACCCGCCCATTTGCAGTGAGGTAGGGTCGTTTGCTGCCCGATTTTGGGGGTTTCGCGGCCAAGCACGGGCAGCAACTCCAGCTCGCATCGTGCAGTTCTCCACAACCGGGCTCGGCCGTCGTCCCATCTCAGCCGCACATCACAACCACCCCAGAGCTAGACAGCCTCTTGTGCGGCCTCTGCTGTCGTCGCCTCCCCGTCCCATCATGCCGCAAATCCATCCCACACGTCTCTCTCTCCTTCAGGAAAACCCACGCCGCACAAACTGACAATGTCCGCCGAGACCGTGACCGGGACCAAGCACACCGGGCTCCGCGGGAACCCGGACTTTTGGCCAATCTTCAAGTTCAAGCTCGCCGGCGAGAAAACATAGCTGACAGAACGTGTGTCATCCGGACGCCACAGCATATGTCTACATAGGTACAGAATGCTACACCGGGCTGCGCAGCACGCGCTTCGCCTGCTGACCTGTCGAGAATCGGGCATGCAGACGAGAGCAACCCAACATACGTATCGGTTTCCGGCTTCGGTTTCTCCGGCACGTACACACACTCGGGCAACGGCGCTCCCTCGTTGTGCCAGCTCCACTTTCAGGCCGGCGGTGACGCCCTCGTCTTCTGCACGATGAGCCCGGCGAGGTCGTTGATGGTGCCGCTCGACAGCAACTCCAGGATCTGCAGGTTGGCCCGGAGCTCCTTGGCGATCCAGTTGCGCAGCTCGATGGCAGTCAGCGAGTCCAGCCCGTACGAGGTGATGTTCCTGGCCACGTCTAGGTCCTCCACAGCAATGGTCAAGACCTCGGAAAGCTTCGCAACCACCCCTTCGGCCGCAATTTTGGCCGCCTCTTGGTCCGACTTGGCAGCCCGGAACGCGTGCCCCGGGGACACAGCCTGCCTGGGTGTGTGCCCTTCCCGCTCCGCCTCTGCCAAGCAATCGGCCCGGAGCCCGGCAAACCGGGCGTCGTTGGCAAAGTAAGGCCATTGGCCGTCGCTGCCCAGATGCAGCTTCAGCCCGGTCAGACACTGTGCGCCACAGACACCCCGGACGGCAGCTGACAGCAGCGCGAAGACCTCCTCTTCGCTCACCGTCTCGTTGCCAAAGTTGCGGATGATATCTGCCTCCCGTTCTGCATTCTCCGCCAGGTATCCCGCCCCGGTCACCGCGGTCAAGTCGAGCGCGACTCCGGGAAGATGATGTTGGTTTCGAAACCCCACCCACGAGTCGAGGAACGTGTTTGCAGCGGCGTACGCGGCCTGTCCTCGGCTGCCAACGATGCCCGCGGCAGAGGAGAGCACGACAAAGTAGTCCAGCGGAATCTGGTACTGAACCAACGCGTGGTGTATGTTCCATGCACCAGTGACCTTGGGCTCAATTACCTGTCTGTAGGCTTTGAACGAGATGTTTTCGAGCAAAACGTCCTGCGTTGTCCTGTCAGCACGCCTCCTGCGCACGAGGGGGTCACTACTCACTTGAAGCACCATGGCTGCATGTATCACGCCGCAGATTGGGTGGAACGTCTTTTTGCAGTGCGCTATCAGATCCCGGACTTGATCCTCGACGCTCACGTCGCATTTCAACACCGAGAGATGGGCACCCCGGCGCCGCAGGTCCGCCCGAAGCTGCTCGACCTTTTCGTTGCCGTCACCCCTCCTTGACACCAACAAGAGACTGCGCGCCCCATTCTCGACCATGTATTTGGCAATGGACCGCCCGAGGCCACCCGTCCCGCCCACGATGACGTGAGTCCCGTCAGAACGAAAAATCGACCTTGACACACTGTGGAGGGCCTAGACTAGGAGTCAGCACACGCGCCTGAATTCGCTCGCATCACATCCGGCTAAGACCGCTTACTTGTACTTGATCCTTCCCACCGGCGGTCGCCACCACGAACTCCACGCCACCGCCGTGTGCCGCCCGAATCCCGGAGGACAAATCCGCCATAGAGACGACCGTTGCGGGCCTGCGCGGTACGATGAGGCCAGCCTCGATCTTTTCCACAAGGGCCTCAAGTGCCTTCTGTGTGGCTAGCGGGCGCTCAGCAGCGAGTTGGACCATGTTGACGGATGAGAAAGTTCCATTGACGCCCAGCTCGGCCATGGACTTCTGGTGGGGTCCCGGGGTGACAATCTCGACGAAACGCCCAAAGCTGGAGAGGCGCTCCCACGACTGGACCGTCTGGCCCAAGTTGCCTGACAATGTCAGGACAACTTCCAACCCCTCTCCCTCGGTCGCGTCCTCGATTTGTTGACAAAGGGATAAGCTCCGCGCATCGAGCGTCTGGTCGGACGGTATTCCTGCGCCGATCGCAGCCGCTTTTTGGTCGGGGTCGTCGACCAGCGCGTAACATGTGGCTCCGAGGTGCCGCACGATCTCGACGGCCGCAACGCCGGCAGGACTCGACAGCTGGATAAGCACACGCTCGCCGGCTTGGACCTTGGCAGTGGTGACGATCGCGAAATAGGCGGCCAAGTAGGGCCCAGCAATGCAGGCAGCAACCGCCATGTCTATCGAGTCACTGATGACGGCAACGCTGCTTGCGCTCGCCCGAACGTGTGTACCGAGAGGCCCTTTTGCCAAGGCGCAGACCTTGTCCCCGACGCTGATGGCGCTGACGTCGCGGCCGACTCGCGCGACGGTCCCGCTGCAGCTGCGGGCGATGAGCGCGCCGGACGCGCCCCCTGTGCCTGTCGTGCTGTCGTCCAGCGATAGAGCGCTCGCGGCAACGACGATTTCAACTTCGCCGACTGCCAGCGGCGCATCGGGTACATCCTCAAAATATACTTCCCCAGGAAGGCACTCATGAGCGCGAGATGCGAGTTGGAGGCGTCGCCCGGGTTGGTGAAAGTCCTGTTGGTAGGGGGCAGATGGGCCGAGAGATCGATGGACATCCAGATTGACCACCTCATCGGGCACGAGCCTTGGCACCACAAGCTTCCCGCTGGCCTCGGCGAATTCCATCTCTGTCTCGCTGTCACCCCCAAGCACCGACAAGACGAAGGCCTTTCGGACCAACGCTGCCTTCTCTGAGGTTGCGAGCGTTGAACGCGAGCTCAAGTCGAGAGTGGCGGCAACGGCGCCCCGTTCCGATCGCGCGGTGCGAATCAAGCCGAGGGCCATGTTCTTGTCCGGTTCGTCTGGCGGCAGAATACCCCCCTTAGTCACCCACAAGACGCCGCGCGCCTCTGTAAGCAGTTTCTTGACCTGCTCTAGCCCCTGCGCAGATATGTCCCGCAGGATCGGTTTCTCTTCTTCCGATAGGACGACGAAGAAGCTGTCCCAGTCGTCGATTGCCTCGAGCTTACAAACGCGGGGCGAGACGCCGACATGTGTCTTGATCTCGCGGGACAATTCCCCGAGGAGTGTGTTTTCAGCGCCGCTTTCTTCTTCGCTGACAACCACAATGCTTGCCCCAGCTGTTTCCGGTTTTTCCATCTGTGTCTCGCTCGATTCCAGTTCCTCGAGCGGTTCCCAGGTGGCTTTGAAACACAGCTCGCGTGGCGCCGCGGCCGCGCGGGGGGCTGGCTCCAAAGCCTTGAAATCGAGGCCGGACATGCACATGACGCATGGCGCAGAGCTTGAATCGACAACTAGCTCCGCCATGAAGCCACTGGTTTCCGTCCCTTGGGTGGCGTTGATGGTGAAGGTCTGCCCCGGTTCCCGATTCCACTGGGACCGCAAAATTATATGGCGGACGGAGGAGGGGAGATAAGCGGTCTGGTCTCCTCCGTCGCCTTGGGTCCCACGGATGATGAGGGGAACCTGGAGCACTGCGTCGATAACAGAGGGGTGCAGCGCGTACGAGGTTTCATGCCCCAGAGGCATGTGGGCGGCTGTGTCTCGGACGACGCAATGAGCTCCCACATGCGCCCCTTTCACACTCACTCCGAGGAGAGACTGGAACGACGCCGGATATGACATGCCTTGTGACTCGAGACATCCGTACGCCGCTTCTCCGCAACCGACTAGACATCGGAACTCCGGCTTGAGTAACTCGCCAGCCGGCCGCTTCGTCGAGTCTGCGGCGTCCTCGATCTCATCTGAGCTGAAACCGGTTGAGTCGGAGCTGGCCTCGGGAGACGAAAAAGTATCGGACGGCGAGTCGCTGCTGACAGAGTCATCCGATGTCCCGGCCTGGGCCCCGGCCACGGACGCGTTGGGCGACACCGCGGGAGCCGAATGCGGGCCCGGCCGAGCACCCACCTTGCCCGTGCAGTGCTCCATCCACCCCCGGCTCGCTTCATATGAGCAGATTCGAAACTGGTGGCATCCGCCGTTCGCCATGTTCACGGGCCGGAAGGTCAATATGGTCTCGAACTCCAGGCCCTCAGCCAGGAAGAGATGCTCAGAAACCTGCAGGTCCCTGATCTCAACTTGCTCGTGGACGATCCAACCCACCAACGAACTTTGAGTCGCCGCTTCAAGAACCATGGAGACGTACGCAGCCACGGGGAACACCATACGGGATTGGACTTGAAACTCCTTCAGCCACGGCAAGTCTTCGGTGCGGATAATGTTGCGCCACGTCGGTTCCAGGTCGCTCGACCAGTCTGCCAGGGTCCCCAGCAGGTCGTTGCGCCCGAAAGGCTTGAGCCGGTGCTGGCGAGTAAGCCGGGACTCATACCAATACTTTTGCCGTGACCAGGGGTATGTGTACAGCGAGGGCACCAGCTCGGGCTTCTCGTCCTCCTCGCGGTGGTGATTTGCCTCAAAGAAGTCCAGGGGATAACCGTGAATAAAGAGCCGGCCGGCTGTTTCGAGGCATGTGCGCGTGGCATCTTCTGCTCGGACTAAGGTCGGGAGGTACACGATCTTGGTCGCAGCGGTGTCAAGCCGCGCGAGGGTCTGCAGAATAGGTCCCTTGAGAGCGGCGTGGGGGCCGATCTCGACGAGAATGTCGGGGCAATGCTGAGTGCAGAGTTGCTGTAGTGAGGTTGAAAATCGGACGGCTTGCGTGAGGTTGTCGACCCAGTACTGGGGCCCGAGCTCGGCCAGGCCGATTTTCCGGCCGCGGAGCGACGAGAAAAATTCGACCTTGGAGAGCGCCATGTCCGCAGGGGCTTGGATGTGGGCGATCCTGGCGAGGTACAGCTTGGCGATGAGTTTCATGTGGGGAGAGTGGTAGGCAACGTCGACAAAAAGCTTCCTGTTGAAGACGCCCTTGTCCTGGAAGACCGAACAGAGACGGTCAATCGCTTCCTCGTCTCCGGACAAAGTGGTAGAGGTGGGCGAGTTCTCGCATGCCACCACGGCCCGAGGACCCTCTTGGTCAAAGAGCTCGTCCAAAATCGGGTTCACCTCCTCCGCACCCGCACCCACCGCCATCATGGAACCCTTGAGGTGGGGCTGGGTCTGTTTCAGCTCGACTATGGCTTGTCCCCTGTAATAGGCGGCGGCCATCGCGGACTGGAAGGACAGGGCGCCTGCTGCATACGCAGCCCCAATCTCGCCGCTGGAGTGCCCCGTGACGGCAGCAGGTCTGACCCCGAACGAGGCAAAAAGGTCTGTCAAGGCCAGCTGGATGGCAGTGCAGATGGGCTGGCTGATGTGGGCCAGGCCGACTCGCGAGGTTGCCTTGTCGCGCTGGAGCTCCTCGAGGACGGAGAAGTTCGCGCCAATGAGCCGCAGCGCCTCGTCGGCGCGAATGATGGCCTGCAGAAACACCGGGTGCGTGCGGAGAAGCCCACGGCCCATGGCAAACCACTGGGCTCCCTGCCCGGTGTACACAAAGGCCAGTCGAGGAGGCTCGCTAGAGGCGCGTGCCGAGATGGCGTCGTGGCTGTTCAGTGCGCTGGCAACGTCACTGCACATACCCGCGACCACCGCGACGCGCCACGGAAGGTGAGATCGGCGCTGGCAGAGGGTGTATGCTAGGTTCCGCGGCATGGTGGTCTGGTACAGCTCGGCGTGCTGCTCGATCCAGATACCCAACTTTTTGACCGAGTTGCGCAACGCCGTCTCGTCGTTGGCCGAGACCACAAAGAGCCTAAGGGGGCTGTAGGAAACGCTTTCGGCGACTTCGAGGCCTCGGGTCTGGGGGGCAGCGCTCAAAACGCAGGTCGAGTTGGATCCGCTAAATCCGAAGTTATTGACACAGACGTACTTACGCTTGGCCGGCCACGGCTTTTGTCCGGTAGCCACGCGCATGTTCCACTTCGTCATTGGGATGGACTCGTTCACCCGCTCGAATTCGGCGTTGGGCAAGATGAAGCCGTAGTACAGCATCAGGACTCCCTTGATTACCGACACGACGCCGCTGGCGCACTCAAGATGGCCGATATTGGGCTTGGCTGACCCGATCTGCAACGGGTCCTCTGGCGTGAAGTGGGAGCTCACGGCCTTGTGGATGGCGTGTGCCTCGATGGGATCGCCCTTCTTCGTGCCGGTGCCGTGGGCCTCGAAGAAGCCGACGTCGCAAGGGTTGATGTCGGCTTCCGCGAAGACCTTCTTGAGCAGGTTCTCCTGCTCGTCTGGGCTCGGTGCCACAATGCCGACGGTGCGTCCGTTGTGGCTGACCCCCGAATGCGTGATGACCGAGAAAATGTGGTCATTGTCGGCCTGAGCCTGGGCCAGGGGCTTCAGGATCAAGCATCCCGCACCCTCCCCCCTGGCGTACCCTGACTTGGCACGATGGTCGAATGCGTAGGTTTTGCCAGCATCGGAGAACAGCTGGAGCTTTCCCATGGACACCCAGACGTCGGGTTGTGTGATCAGATGCGAGGCGCCCACAATGGCCTGTTCCGACTCGCCAGCCCGGATACTCTGCACGGCAAGGTGAAGAGCGTGCATGCTGGACGAACAGGCAGTATCGACGGTGAATGTTGGACCTCGCAAATTGAAATAGTAGGACAACCGGCCGGCTAGAAACGCCCCTTGGTTGCCAGTGGCATCAAAGCTGGGGATGTTGTCCAGGTCCCGCAAATTCCCAACCCGGTGCTCGCCGTAGTTCCCCCCAACAAAAACGCCCACTCTTTTCCCCGAAACCGACTCTTTAGGGACTCCGGCGTTCTCCAGGGCTTCGTAAGCACATTCTAACAACAATCTCTGTGCGGGGTCTACCTGTTTAATTAGTCAACTTGGTTGTCGAGGTACGGGCCGGGTTCAACTTACCCATCGACTCGGCTTCCTTCTTCGTGATGTCAAAAAAGGCTGCGTCGAACATGGAAATGTCATCCTTGATAAAGTAACCGCCGCCCGAGTTGAGGCAGCCCTTCTTGCTCGGATTTGGGTGATGGTACGCCTCAGCATTGAAGCGGTCCGGCGGGATCTGTGACCACCCACTCCGTTGACGGCATAACATGCGGTAGAACTCGCCAGGGGTCGACACGTCCCCCGGCAAGCGGCACGCCATGCCCACGATGGCGATGGGCATGGGGTGTTGGTCCACCATGGTGGCAAGTAGCCCAAGCCCAAAACTCAAAAAAAAAAAAAAAAAAATCGAAAAAAAGAAAGAAACGAAAAAAAAGCGGGGGGGCCTGCAGCAGTAGAGAAAAAACGATGTAGCGAACGTTAGGAGCGAATGCCAGCAACAATACTGCTGTCGTCAGGGACACATGAGTACCGAAACGCCGTTGAGGCTAGCAAAGGACCTTGTTGTAGGGTATATCGGCTTCATGGTAACAACCTGCCCTGATTAGCCGATCAATCCGTTGGTGGTCACAAACATATCTCCTCGTTTCGCGGCGTTCAAGGCATATCAATGAGATCAGAGCGGAGTCCTCGGCGTTCCCTCGTCGCCACTTTTTCTTAGCAGAAAACGATGCACTGGTAATTCTGCACAGTATATGTACCTCTTGCAGGACCGGGTCGGTTAACCCCGAGCTTCTGAGTTGCCGTCATCACTCGCGCACTGCATGCTGGGTGGAGACACATGAGATCTAATAATTTGATATCAAAGCCTTTGGAGATCGCAGTTCTGGTAGGTTGTCGTTGAGATTCAAATCGACAAAACGAATGTGGCGGGTAGACCGTTAATGGCAAGCTCAGTAGCATCTGACTAATTTCCGGTCTTGACCAAACTATTTGGGGTGTTTTGTCCACAAGACGGATCATGCCATCTCCGTCACTTAACGACATTTGCTAATGGTACTCGACTAAATCGTGACAGTGCTCCAACGGTGACGAGGCATTTCCGATGAGTCCATGTCGGTCGTCTTTTGCATCTTCAAAACGAGCTTGAGATGACAACACCTCTGGGAACTGCTAGGGCCCCAAGCGGCGCTTGCAGCCTGTGAAGGCAGAGTAGGGGTTCTCCCACGGGCCGTCCCGTGTTCCGCGTTGCGCTGGGCATCAATACAGTTGGCTGCGGAGTGAAAGGGATGATCTGATTTAGTCGAACTGATTACGACATGCAGGAGTTATCACTACGAAACTCTGATCACAGCGCGGTCTGTTGCGTCGCCGGCGAGGGCGACTGGGACCACCAACAATTCTCTTACCGGCCTCACCTGAGCTCGATCTATCCACATTCGTTATTCAGGCCGTCGGGCCTCCTCTCGAGTTTCAACGATGAAGTTTCTCTGTCTCCCTGGAGCGTATGGAAGCGCAAAGGTAAGCCTTCGACCATGCTGATGTTGGGGCACCGCCAGGCTAATCATGCAATGTCAGAACTTTCAAGTCCAATTAGGGCCGTTGGCCGACGAGCTTGAGGCCAGGGGGTTGGCCACATTTACATATGGTCAGGGGGTGCACGAAGTCGAGCCACCCACTGGATGGGAAGACTACTTTGGTGCCCGGCCATTATATCGCTTTCTCGACACTCGCCACGGCGACAACTTTGAGAACCTCCGCCGTTTGCGCCACATGCCATATAGCATGAATGCCGAAGATGCGATGCGCATGTTTCAAGACTGCGGCGAGGGCGAGGACTGGCACCAGAAGGTTTGGCATGACGCGCTCAACAGCGTGCTAAAAATGGTCGACGAGAACCCCCAGGTAGACGCCATCATCGGCTACTCCGAAGGCGCTATGGTTGGCGCCAGCCTAGTTGTCGAAGAGGCCAGGCGGGCACAACTAACCGGGCGTCAGCCACGAATCAAGGTCAGCAACGGCAAACTTTGGACCTAGGGGTCTGTATGGCTAAATGTGTGGTAGTTTGCGGTTTTCATCTCAGGCTCACCGCCGCTCAAGTTGGAGGGTGGCAACCGTGTTGTCGCCCAACTCGCAGACGAGGCCGGCGTCGTCATCGATATCCCGACCTTCCACATCTTTGGCTGTGACGATGCGTTCCTCGGTGGTGCTGTCGCGTTGTACAACGTGTGCGAACCTTCCAAGGCGACTATGTTTGACCACGGGCTTGGTCACATCGTGCCGCGTGACGCCGAAAACGTTCACATGCTGGCTGACATTCTCGAGAAACTGATACCCGATATCGAAGCGCAAGACAGTTAGGAAAAAACAACATTAATATTGGTAGTTTTAATTTCTGGGGAACTAATTAGAGGTTGTGGCACTCCACCTAAACCGTTTCATAAGAATATATGTGCACCTTGGTTTTTTTGACTGTACCTCACCGCGACATCTATCCCGGCACCCTTGCCTAGACCCACCTCTTGTTGTCTAGATGACTGATATCGGTCTCGTAGAATACAGGAGCACGAAAAATGTGTCAAGTCCACTAATTTTGGAGTTTTTTTGACCTCGTGCGGCAACATTCAGTAGATTCTCGAAGGATTCCAGTTGATAAATGTGCCCTGCGGTCGTCTATGCGAGCGAGAAACGGCCTTCTCGACATAAACTCGGCTTGCTAAGCAACTCACCCTCTGTACTGATTCCAATAGCAAAAC
>FTCU01002749.1_pt1 | contig 10375 bp, 9 predicted proteins | sample 1639521 | NCBI WGS metagenome assembly FTCU01 (sample SAMEA3914864, study PRJEB12502) | metagenome | biome: forest; material: soil | place: USA | collected 2012-03-12 | depth 0.3 m
CTCCACCTCCGACTACGACCCCCACACCGGCGCCCTCCTCGCGCCCCTCCTCATCCCCCGCGTGCCAGGCACGCCCGGCCAGCTCGCCGCGCAAGCCCACTTCGTCTCCTTCTTCCGCACCCACCTGCCGCAGTGGGACATCCTCTGGCAGAACTCGACCTCCACGACCCCCGCTACGGGCGATCGCCAGATCCCGTTTGCGAATCTGATACTGCGGCGGGAGCCTGCCTGGATGAAGGCGCGGCCGGGGAGGGGCGGGTATTTGACGCTGGTGGCGCACTATGACAGTAAGATTGCGCCTGAGGGGTTTGTGGGCGCGACGGATAGTGCGGCGCCGTGCGCGGTTCTGATGGATGTCGCGAGGGGGGTGGAGGGGTTTTTGGGGAGGTTGTGGGCGAAGAGTAAGGAGGGGGAAGGGGGCGGGGTGCAGATCTTGTTGTTGGATGGGGAGGAGGCGTTTGTGAATTGGAGTGAGACGGATAGTTTGTATGGGGCGAGGTGAGTTCGCTTTTTGGAACTGTGAATGGTGGTGGTGTTGGTGTGGCTGACTTGGGGATACACGCAGGGCGCTCGCTGCCGAGTGGGAGGCCACGGCGTACCCGGCCATGTCGACGTTTGCGAACCCGCTGCGGCAGATCAGCCTGTTTGTGCTGCTCGACCTGCTCGGGGCGGCGCACCCGCTGGTGCCGTCGTACTTCCAGAGCACGCACTGGGCGTACCAGCGCATGGCGGCGCTCGAGGGCCGGCTGCGCCAGCTGGGGCTGCTCGAGAGCACGGCGGGCAGCCAGCCGATTTTCCACGACGCCAGCAAGAAGTCCAACGAGTTCAGCGGGCGCAGCTTTGTCGGAGACGACCACGTCCCGTTCATGATGAGGGGCGCGCCTATTTTGCACGTCATCCCGGGACCGTTTCCGGAGGTGTGGCATACGCTGCAGGACGACGGGGATCACCTGGATATTCCCACGGTCAAGGACTGGGCGAGGATCGTCACGGCCTTTACGCTCGAGTGGATGGATGTGCAGACGACGGAGCCCGAGGCCAAGGGGTGACGGGGCACACAAGCGTTGTGTTTTTACTGTCGAACTATTCATGTGGGCATGCATATATATACACGAAGAGAGGGCGAGGATGTCTGTTCATTGGGCGCCCGCGCCTCTACGATCACGGAGGGGAACAGCACTCGAGGGCTGGAGTTGTCAAGGGAGGCTTCCCGCGAGGGGCGGAATGATACCAGGGACCCGCTTGATGAGGTGGACAGGGAGACAAATGGACTGTGCAAGGGCAGGCTACGGGCAGCCAGACCTCAGCGGACTCGGTTTGGGATTGAGAAGTCGGTATTGGTGGTGTTGTTGTTGAGCATATTGATATCATTATTAGCGGGTACCTTTACGAATTCAAGAGTCGTTGGAGATTCACAGCGGGCTGGAGCGCGTGGCCGGTGAGCTGACCAGAACGAGCTGTGTAACACTCCATGTAAGCCTGCCATGTCAAGGCCAAGAACTTGGAGTGAGTGACTCCAAGCAGCAACTCGACCTCCGTGTTCAACCATCTTTCGATTCCATTTTCTCGGCGGCCCAGATGCGCTTCCGTTGAACGCTGCATTTTCTTTTCTCGGCGTAGATTTTTTTCTTTTTTCACGCCTTCGTTTCCCTTTTTCTTGTTTTTTTTTGGGCATTTCCGCTGTTGCTGCGTCCTTCTCCAAGCCGTCGGGTTGATCGAGGCCGATGCCCACGATGCTTTCCAGGGATCTGAGTGGTGCAGGCCACTCAGGCGTGTGGGGCGATGGTGGTGGGGTGGCGGGGTCGGCGGCAGCGCAGCGCAGTGGTGTCCCGAAATCCCCCCGTCGCAGCGGCCCAGCCCAGCCCTGGCCAGTCCCGACCTGACGCAGTGTGTTTCGGTTGGTTTTGAAACATCTCACCCAGCTCTCCCCTTTTGCCCTTTGGACAGAAACAAGAACAGGTCGCCCCAGGAAACGCCATTGTTGCTTCGACCTTCATCCGTTCTGCCTCTGCTCTGCGCACTTGCCAACAAACTAGGCATCGACGACTGCCTGCGGGATCCCCCACGCCACGACCCGAGTCCATCCCCCCGTCCCAACAACTCTCGCCCTTGCCGCTGCCATAGCCTAAGCGCCAGGCTCCCTCTATCGTCGACGCCGTCATCTCGCTCGAGGCCCTAGGTGTCCTCTGCTTCTGCCAGCACGGCTTCTCAAAGATCCCAGCCGGCGCCGCTCTCCGACAACGCTACGCAGCCTACTTCCTTCCCCAGGCCCGCCACCGCTGGCAGCACCCTGTTCGATCCCCGACACACGTCGCAGCCTCAGCCGCCGCCAGTCGCCCGCTTCGCCATCTCCGGCATTCCAGATCGTCAGGCAACGACTCCGACACAACTACACACCAGAACGATGGACGGCAAACGCCACGCTGCTTCCTTCCAGCAGCTGGAGAAGCTGGGCGAGGGAACTTATGCGACAGTGAGTTGCCGCGCGGTGCCTAGACTACGGCCTACCCCTCTGATTGCTTGCTAACAAATCCCTCGCAAGGTTTTCAAAGGCCGTAACCGCCAGACCGGCGAGCTGGTCGCTCTCAAGGAGATCCACCTGGACTCGGAGGAAGGCACCCCTAGCACGGCTATCCGCGAGATCTCACTTATGAAGGAGCTCAAGCACGAGAACATTGTCGCGCTCCACGATGTTATTCACACCGAGAACAAGCTGATGCTCGTCTTTGAGTACATGGATGGCGACCTGAAGAAGTACATGGACACCCAGGGCGAGCGCGGTGCCCTCAAGCCCCCGGTCATCAAGTCCTTCATGTACCAGCTGCTGAAGGGCATCGACTTTTGCCACAAGAACCGCGTCCTCCACCGCGACTTGAAGCCCCAGAACCTCTTGATCAACGGCAAGGGGCAGCTCAAGCTGGGCGACTTTGGCCTGGCCCGGGCCTTTGGCATCCCCGTCAACACCTTCTCCAACGAGGTCGTGACCCTCTGGTACCGGGCCCCCGACGTGCTTCTCGGCAGCAGGACCTACAACACGAGCATCGACATCTGGTCGGCCGGCTGCATCATGGCCGAGATGTTCTCCGGCAGGCCCCTGTTCCCGGGCACGACCAACGAGGACCAGATCATCCGCATCTTCCGCATCATGGGGACGCCGACCGAGAGGACGTGGCCGGGCCTGTCCCAGTTCCCCGAGTACAAGACGACGTGGCAGATGTACGCAACGCAGCCGCTCAGCAGCATCCTGCCCCAGATCGACCCCCTCGGCATCGACCTCCTCCAGCGCATGCTCCAGCTCCGGCCTGAGCTGCGCATCTCGGCGGCCGAGGCGCTGACGCATCAGTGGTTCAGCGACCTGATGGTGAGCCAGCAGAAGCCGCATCCGCAGCACCTCCAGGCCCAGCAGATGATGCATCCGCACGGCGGGTACCAGCAGACCGTCCCTAGCCAAGGCAACTACGGCGGCTATTAGTAGTGGCAGCAGCCGGGGCCTTCACAGGGCGGTATCACACAGCAACCCACGCCGGCGCATACTCCAGCACCGATGCTACCGGCAACCGCCAGCAACCCGTTGGGCATCTCCATCGATTATCCGTGGCGGCACTTGCATTGGGCCTCTGGCTATCCGACGGCCGTTCCGCGCTCCGTCTTTGATAACGCGGGACGGCTGGATCCCACAAATGCACAGGGCCGCCCCACGCAAACATCTTCATCCCAATTCTGGCCTCAGCCGCCGAGTGGGCCTGCTGAGTAATGGCGAATAGAGGGCATTATGCCAGACCGACATTTTTGGGAGGCGGCGGCAGTAATGAATGGGTCGGGGGAGCCACGCGACGGGAGATTTCTTGGTGCTTTTTCACGACACGAACTAGAGGGGTAAGTAATGAGGAGTCGAGTAATCAGGGAAACGAGCACGGCACGCAATCTGCGGCGGATCGGATGGTCAAGGGGCATTTTCTAGGTAGAGGGAATATCGATAGAGAACATCTCACAAGCATGCTTCTCTGGCCTCATACTGTGTAACATTGCTAGTCAACGTCAATGATAGGAGTATGTGCATATGCAGTATGGACCCCGATAGCCGAGCAGCCGCATCAGATGGCATTCAACCTGATAACAGCATATCGGCAACCTTGCATCCTCCCCTTGTGATCCACTTTCACCATTGCGATGCTCTGACTGGCTGCCATTCAACTCCCATGCGTGTCTGGCGACTGTCAACCACGAACACACTCCCAACAAAGCAACGCCGGAGATGGGCAGCGCCGGCCGGTCATACGCATCTGCGCTCTCTCGCTATTCACTTTAACCGGCCCTTTCGAATGACCGTACACTTTTGATACCACGATCACTATTTCGCGATGGCCACGATGGATTCGCGCAAAGGTATGGCTGGTGATAGCTGCGACACGACCGCGACGAGGACCCCACCACCAAGGCATCCATTGCTAACCACCATCTTCTACCCTGCCAGATGACGAGGCCACCATCAAGGTCGCCTCGACCAAAAAATCCGTCACCCCGCGACCCCAGTCATTTGGCAAACTCAAGCTCAAGAAGATCCCGCCAAAGCAAGCCAAACCGGGCAACTGGAAGGAGGCCAATATCGTCGAGGGTTCGCGCGCATCCCCATTACTCCACTGCAACCGACCCGACCAGCTAACCCCACGCTTGCGGCTGCAGAAGAGAAGAAGAAACCCTCCAAAGACAATGCCATCACCGCCGCCTCTCCCAGCCCCGTCACCAACCAGCTCGACGACTCCTCCCGCGAGACCTTCATCACAGGCCGCCCTCTTGAAGACCTGCCCGAGATGCTCCAATGCAAACACTGCAAGAAGGGTGTCACGCGGACCGCCGCCAAGGACCACATTGCCCAGTGTCTGAGGATCAAGAAGGAGAAGGCCCAGCGGAAGAAGGAGGCCCGAGAGGCCCGCGAGCGGCTGAAGGAGGCCGCGAGGCAGGTGGACGCTCGCAAGACGGAAGGGGACGGTGCGCCTCGACGCGACGACGATAGCGACGACGACGACGACGAGCCCAAGGGCCCCGACGCTGGCAAGACGGCCGGCAAGGCGAAGAAGACCAACGTCGCCGGCAAGAAGAGGAAGGCCGACAACGAGCTCGAGAAGGGCAAGTCCAAGAAGAAGAAGGACGAGCCGAAACCCAAGGTCGCGAAGCCGAAAGGCCCCGTCGATGTCGAGAGGCAGTGCGGTGTGCTGCTGCCCAACGGCCAACCTTGCGCGCGGTCTCTTACCTGCAAGAGTCATAGTATGAGCGCCAAGCGAGCCGTGCCGGGCCGGTCTCTGCCTTACGACATGCTCCTGGCGGCGTACCAGAAGAAAAATCAGGCAAAGCAGCAAAAGGCCGCGATTGACGCCAACGCCCCCTTGGAGGATGAAGACGAGGCGAATCAGGCAGCCGTCGACAGCGACGAGGAGACAGCCGCCGTGATGGCAGCCCTCGCCAAGTGGAATCCGCAGCCTGTCGTCCCGCAACCGGTATTCGCCCCGACGAAGCGCCAGTACCAGCTGGCGCGCCTCCACGAGCAGCTACAGACCGCCACAAACGGAGGCAGGGTCAACATATTCAAGGTCACCGGCTATGGCGCCCAGCGGCTCCCCGAAGGGCATCCCGGCTTGTACGAGTACGACGACGCGCCGGGCGAGCCCGACCAGGCCATTATGGGTGGCGATTTCTCGCGGCGGTCATCCACATTCAGCCTTGCGGGGCCGCCGCAGCGACGGCCGTCGGTGTCGGGTCGGGCGTAGGATGCTCGCTCGCTCAGCATGCCGTCGACGCAGACGTCGATTCCCCAACAGGCTGCCAACACTAGGCTCACCCCGAATCCCGGCTTGCTCCCGACCGAGCAGGCCATAGGCGCCTGGTTTGCCGTGGCTGCTGCTCGGGCGCAGATGCAAGAACTTGCTCGACACCAGCAACACCAGCAGCTGCGCGCTCAGTTGCGAGCACATGGGCTATTACACCGGTCGCTAGGCCTGCAGCTCTGCCCGCCTGCGCCGGCCCAGGGCCAACGTTTGAGTCGGACCCAGCAAATTCTCCACCAGCAGCTCTCCCAGCAGCAGAGAGCAGGCCCGGGGCTGGAACCGCCGCGGACCGGACACGTGCGGGCCACGTCTTCCTCGGCCTCCTCCTCCAGCCTTGGATCACAACACCCGCAACAGGCGCCATTCACCAACCCAGCCGGCGCGATGGCCGCCGCCGTGGCGATTGCCGGCGCGCATAACCGGAAGCCGGTGGTGTCGGCGAAGGCTTCCTCTCCCCCGGCCATCCCGTCCAAGCCGGCGCATACGGGGTAGCGCACCGATCCGGCTAGGTCGATGGCTGCTGCTGTCGCCATCGCCGGCGCGCATAGCCGGAAACCGGTGATGTCGACGCAGGCTTTCCCACCCCCCGTCAATATTCCATTCCAGCCGGTGCATACGGGGTAGCGCACCGATCCGGCTAGGGCGATGGCTGCTGCTGCGGCGATTGCTGGCGCGCACAGCTGGATGTCGGTGGTGCCGGCGCAGGCTTTCCCCTTCCCAGTCATGCCACCCCAGCCGCTGCGTGAAGGGTGGCGTGCCAGCCCGGCTGAGTCGATGGCTGCTGCTGCTGTGGCGGTTGCTGGCCCGCAGAAGCCGAAGGGGATGGTGCCGCCGTCGGGTTTTTTGACCATGGATCCTCGGCTGCTGTCGTACCGACCTGAGCGGAGGGGCTGGAGTGAGTAGGGGTGGTGAGGAGAGCGGCGAGAAGGGTTGGAATGGGTGGGACGGGCTGTTACTCGGCGTTTCGGCTTGATTTCGTTACTTAGTATATATACCCTACGCTATCCGGTTTCCTTTTCACTTTGTTTTGCACTTCTCATTTTTCTCTTTCCGTTTCTGTTTTCCTGGGGTTTCCATCACCGTGGATTGGTTTCAAGCAAGGGGACGTCGCGTCACAATTTTCTCATTCCGGGGTCTCGTTTCTTCATTCTGCGCAATAGGGCATGTTGGGCGTTTATCAGGGGATGCAACTGCGACTGCAACTTGGGACTGGGTATGGCACTTGGGCGGGATCTGATTTGACACACTGGCGTTGGGCTGTCTAGGTGGTTCTCTGGTTTTTTTTCTTCTCTTTTCCTCCCGTTCCGTCACCGCTTTTTTGCTTCTCATATTCCTTGGTTGGTTGAGTTGTCACGATTTGCATGAGGTGAGGTGAGGCAGGGGGCGCATGCTGCGGGCTGGGTTGGGTTTTGGGCTGTCTTGTCTGTGTGTGTATGTACGTTTAGACGACTTCTGTACTCTACGCTTTAGGGGAGATATTATATACTCCCTCCGTTTCGAATCACACGCATCATTATCATCACAATCATGAACAACAACAACCCTCTCCCTCCCTCCCGCATTTTGAACAACGTGGTGTTGCTTAAGTGGCACCGGGACCCGCCATCCCCTATCCGAAACGACGGGTTGATAACTGCGGCCCCCATCCTGGTGTCTCCATCACAGGAGAGCAATCTCCTCCACTCCACAAGGGCGTGTGGCTCAGTTGGTAGAGCGTTCGCTTAGCATGATCCTGGGTTCTCCGATGGAGGTCCCGGCGGTTCTGCGAAAGGTCCTGGGTTCGATTCCCAGCCCGTCCATTGGAATTGGCTTCCTCGAATGAGGAGGTTGTCTTTTTTCTGGGCTTCTTTTTTTTTTTTTGGTGTGTGTGTGGGGGGCGGGAGGAGGGAGTGGACCCCTGAACGCGGGATGAAGGCGGGACCTCAGGAACTTCATCATCCGGGAGAGCAGAATCCGTCAGGGAGAGGGTTGATTGTGACAGGAAGCCGAGTGGCTTGGTTAAGTTGGTTGGGAGCCATTCAGAGATGGATCGATGAGAATTGGTTCCAGCTCGCAGGCTTAGGCCAGGTAGTCTAGTGTATGTCTCGCCCAGGCCGGGTTTGAATCTCTCCCACCCGTTGATCAGCCCATCTCAACACCGGAAGGTGACGCCGTCCTTCTTGACCTGGTTGCTCCCTCCAGCCGAGAACCCGGTGCCCTCGCGACGCAGCTCCACCAGGCCAGGGCGGATCTTGTCCTTTTCTGCCTTGCCCTCTTTTTGGGGCCTCTCTGTGAGGTTAGCCTCGCAAACGAAACAGCGAACCGGCGCGCCAGCGGACGGCTTCATAAACTGGTCCACGCAGCTCTTGCAGAGGACGTGCCCGCAGGGCTTGGCCAGTGTCGCCCTGGAGGCGTTGGTCAGGCCCTTCTTGCAGGACGGGCAGATGCGTTGGGGCTTTTTCGTGGCCGGATCTGTTTCTTCTGAGAAGTTGACGGTGACGATGGTGTGGAGGGAGTAGTGGTGTGGTTTGTTCTCCGCTGATGCAGGACACGTCGGCTGCGTCTTGACCTTCTTTTTTACCTCGTGCAAGGTGTTGTTGCTGTTGGAAGACGGCGTTACCGAGGGTGCCCAGAAAGATGGTAACGTCGGTTTTGATGCCTAGCAAGACAGTCAGCCAGAGCCAGCTGGGGGCATCTCAAAAACGCATCCCACCTTTTCGTCATCAATGGCCTTCCTCGCCTTTGCCCGCTCCTCCTCGGCTATACGAGATACCTCGTCTGGGTCAAGCGAAAACTTGCGCTTCTCCCCCGTCTTTGCGCCGTTCCCATTCCCGTTGTTCCCATCCTCGCTCGAGGGCTCCCGCGCAGCAGGTGTAGCAGGTGTCTCCGCCCTCGGTCTCCCGCTGCTCGCACTCCCCACCCTCTTGATACTCAGCCCCGCCTGCGTCAGCTCAAACTCGCGCACCGCGCGCTCCTGGGCCTCGGCATCGCGGCGCGCCTTGTCCTCCTGGGCCTCGCGGTCCTCGTGCTCGCGGGCCTTTTCGGCGCGCTTGATCTCTTTCTTCTGGGCCAGGATGTTGCTGAGGACGCATTCGCGGCAGAAGACGTCGCCGTGGAGGCAGGCGACGGGGTCTATGGCGGGCTCGAGACACAGCCAGCACGAGGCGAAGGGGAGGAACGAGTCTCGAGAGAGGCGAGCGGTCGACGAGCCCCAGGCGGCGCGGGCCATGGCCCGCTCGTGGGACGTGAAGATGGGCCGCGTGGTGTTTCTTTTGCCTGGGCGGTCAGATTGGCTTTTCCGGGTTCGAGGTGGACTTGCAGGAGACTTACTGTGCGCCATTGTGCCTGGATTGGATGTGGTTGAGGACGGGTTGGGTGTTGCTGACTCTGGCGCGGAATATCTGCCTGGCCTCGAGATGGATGTTCCAGACCTGGTGCGCCGAGAGCTGAGAGTTCGGAGCTGAGAGCTGCAACGAATGGATCCAGTGCCAAAGCTGCTGCAGGGCGGCCGGGAAGTTTCGAGTTCCCCACACTTCAGCGCCTGGAGCCCAGCTGCAGTGGGCCCGTTTTGCGGGTGTGGGGGAGCAAGCCCCTGTCCTGACACGTGCTAAAAACACCTCCAGGGCTGTGGTCCGCGTTTCAACGGGCCTCTTTCGGGATTGCCATCCCTCACATCCCCAACAATTGCAGCCGCCTGTGGAACCTCGCCGCGAATCGGCTGAAGACGGTTCCTGGCTTGGCCCTTTTTTTTTGAACTTTTTTTCTGGCTTCTTGTTCGGGCCATTCAACGCGCGCGCTTTGCACTCAATTGAGTATGCCGCAGATGGAATTGATGATGGGACCATGTAAACCCTTGGTCAGCAACTCTTGAATAATACCTATTTGGCTTTTGCGATCACCCTTCGAACCTCGCTCGACTGTCGAACCCCGAATCTCGAAGCCATGTCGACGACCCCCGTGCCGGCCCCTCAGCGGCCCCCCCTCTCCTTGCGCCTGAAATCGGCCATGATCATGGGCATGACGGGCGTCTTGTCCAAGGCCTTTCTGTACGGTTTCAACAAAGTCGAGGTCACAGGCTTGACGAGGTTTCTCGACATCCTCGACAGCCGCCGAGATCCCGCAAACCGGCAGCGCGGACTCCTGACCGGTGCGCCGAGCTGCCCACACCCACCCGCGCCCGTCTAGAAGCTGACTTGTCGCAGTCTCCAACCACATCAGCGTGTGAGTGTGCTCGCCACAACCCACCAACCGTCCTGACGCGCCTTCTCACCCCCACCTTCGCAGACTCGACGACCCCGTCATCTGGGGCATCCTCCCCATGCGCTACATCATGGACCCCTCCAACCTGCGCTGGACCCTCGGCGCCGCCGACATCTGCTTCGCAAACAAGTAAACTCCTCCCCTCCTTTCCAACCCCCACCGCAACCATCCACTAACCCCCCTCCGCTCTCCCAGATTCGTCTCCAACTTCTTCACCTCAGGCCAAGTCCTCCCCTGCCACCGCCTCCGCCACTCCCCCTTCGGCGGCCCCTTCCAACCCGCCCTTACCCAAGCCATCCGCCTCCTCTCCACCC
>FTCU01002097.1_pt1 | contig 10369 bp, 7 predicted proteins | sample 1639521 | NCBI WGS metagenome assembly FTCU01 (sample SAMEA3914864, study PRJEB12502) | metagenome | biome: forest; material: soil | place: USA | collected 2012-03-12 | depth 0.3 m
AGCCATAACACCACCACCCATACATAATCCCCCATCCCATTCAGAGCCAGCCCATCCATTCATTTCAACCCATTTTCATCACCCCATCCCATCCCTCCATCCATCCCTCAAATCAACTCAACTCAAACAGCAACAGAACAGTGGTATATGGAGTGCCATGATGATCAGAAAACGCAACGCCGTCGACGCCACCCATTCCCGGTATCATACCATACCACAAAAAGCCAAATAAAAATGATCAGTGGGTGGTAACACGCCAAAGCGGGGGAGGGAGGCAGTAGCTTTCCCCTAGGCCTTTGTTGTCCAGGGCCTCCCCAAGCCGATTCCGCGCCAAGTCCTCCCATCCCAACATACCAATGAACGCCGTCCGACCCAAGGAAAAAATATCAAGTCCGTAACAAAACGTAAGCTGTCGTAAAAAGAAGGGGAGAGAATGGATGGGTGCCCTGATCGCGGAGACGAGCGCTCGCAAAGAGGTACTGTAAATCCGGTGTTGAGATCACTGCGCCCTGCGCACGAAGACCACACCGACGGGTATAGCTAAAGCTATGTGCAAGAAGCGAAGTGAGGACGGGCGAATCAGGACAAAGCAGCGGCATCAGCCGGGGACGCCTCTTCGCCTGCGGCCGCGGCTGGGACCATCGGGTCTTTGTGCGAGGACGTCGCGCAGTTCCGGGTCGTCCTTATCCTTGTCTACATGGTGGACTCGGACATGCCTTGCGCCACGTTAGCTCGGGTCTCTCAGGCCAAAAGACGCAGATATATATGTGAACGTACCTCTGGAGGTTGTCCGGTCTGGGGTAGCGGTGGTCCCTGTCAGGGCAGAACGGACAGACATAGCCCGGAGATTCGTGGACCAGACCATGACGGATCATCTCGTTTTTGCGCTTGAACCCCTTGCCGCCTTCGCCGCGCGCGCAGCCCGGGACCGGGCAGTAGTGCGGCCTTGCCGAGGAGTGCACGTTGGCGTGCGAGTTGAGCAGGTATTGTGTCTGGAACGGCTGCGCCGTGCAGCCCGGAACCTTGCAGACGTAGCTTCCTGGTGGGACGGTCATGCCGTCGATGCTCATCCTGTCGAGACCCGGCGGAGAGCAGGATGGATGTGAGCCCGGCATTTCTGGCGAGTGGCTGGCATAGTCGTGTGGTCGATGGTGGCCACTGACTTGGGCGAAGTAGAATCCGGCACCCAGGGTGGGCGTGGCCAGCGGGTGGACCGGAGAGAGCGGGAGCGGGTCGCGGTACGGTTCACTTGGTGGCAGAGGGGGCGACGCGATGTGGAACGACGCCAGAGGTGGCAGAGCGTGTGGTGATCCGGGGAAGCCGTGAGATGGGGCCCGCAGCCCGGTTCCGGCGAGTGGAAAATCCGCTGGGAGTTGGGATCTGATAGACGGCAGCGTGTGTGTCTCTCTCGGAGAGTTGAGAATCGGCGGTAGGCCCTCGCTGAGGCTGGCCGAGCGTATGCTGGTGGTGGGCGACTTGACTTCCACCTTGATGGGCACCGGCGTCCGTCCATGCTCTCGCCCCTGCTCCCGTGGCGAGTGAATGCTCGGGGGGCTATAAGGAGAAGGCAGCGCGTGTGCGAGATTCCGGTCGTCGCTCGTGGGAGGCTCCGTCCGTCTCGCGTGCGTGGACATGGGAGGAAGAGGCATTGGCTGTGCCTTTCCACCCACAACATCATTCTTGGTAACCGGAGGGGTTGGTCCTGCGTCGGGCTCTGGTTGGGTGGGACTTGTGAACGCGGCCAGGGCGCCAGCGGCCAAACATCTCAGACCTTTCAGATCGAAGGCGCCCATGTTTTCCTCGGGGGGGAAGCCCGGTCGCATCCTTGGATCTCCAGCGTCTCCGGCTCTCGGCTCACTCAACCCTCGATGGTCCTTACCCCGGGCCAACTGCTCCGCGGGGGAGGCGTCGCGGTAAGAGGAAGAACCCACGCTCGATTCAGTTTCGTCTACGTCTTCGTCCTCGGATGATCCAGAGTCAATCTCGTGGTAGGTCGACGTCGCCTGCCGGAACCCGTCAAGATGGCCGAGCAGGAGGGCATCACTCTGGCTTGGCCTCGCCTTCCTTCGACGATTAGATTTGTTCCCGCGGTGAGGAGGGAGACTGACTGAAGCAGGCAGCGCGGGGGCCCGAGGCGGCGATGGTTGAAGCATGGGGCAGACTGGCTCCAGAGGCGGGCTGTTGCTGCGCAGTGCGTCATCATCAGGATGGTACTCCTCACGAGCCGGGGGTTGTGCAGAATTCGGAGCGGCCGTCGTACTCATAGTTTCGAGGATTACCCGGTGATTGGACTCATGGAGCGGTCGTCGTGCACCAGCTCGCCATGGATAGCCGGGAAGCTGGCGAGTTCAGTCGAGTCGCAAGGCCCCCCAAAATCCCACGCCTGGCGCTGAGGACAGAGTCCTTGAAAATGCCACTTCCTCTTCCTCTTGCTTGGCCTCTTTTCGCTCGGTCGAAAATCCGTCGGATGCACCCTTCTCGGGTTGGTCGAGGGGCGAGAACCGAGGTGGTCTGCGCGCGCAGCAACAGCTCCCTAGCGCAGCCAGGCGGGAGGGCGCAAAAGGCGGGGAGCGGGCTTATAAGAGCCGCACAGGCAGCCTGCTGAGCCAGGAATTGGATGGGGCGGACCCGGCGGGGCGCAACGCGGAGGGAACGCTGGGCAAAGGGGTTGCGTTGCGCTTGGAAGAAAGAGGAACGGAGGGAATCCCGTGACCGGTTGATTGACGGGGGGGGGACTGTAAATTGCACAGTTGTCGGGAGGGTGAGGGGTGGCTGGGTTCCCCTTTGCAAGAATGCGGCTCAAGGGCGCAACGGCTGGGGGGGTGTGTATTCGGCACCAGAGGCGAAAGGTTAAAAGGGGACGGAGGGCACGGAGTCGACGGAGAGACGGCGGAATATCAACCAGGTTCGGAGCGATTGCCGTGGAAATCGAGGGCCCTCCCGGGGGGGCACGGCAGACACAGACGAGAAACGGACGCTGCTCGATCTGGATGTTCGGACAATTGCCTGGATCGTCAAAGAAAAGCTGCGGCTCATGGAAGCTTTGGCTGCAGCCGGGGGGGGTCAGGATCGCTTTAAGCCTCAATGGCCACCGGACGGCCAAGCAGCTGCAGGGCCGGGGGGGAGCTGGTAGAGGCGGACGGGAGGCGGGGCGCCGAGCTGAAAGGCGGACGGCTGACTGGCTGGTGTCGGAGGAGGAGGTGGCCCACTATAACGACACAAACGAGGCCCGATGTCCTGACCAGCTCAGCATGCTGGCATCCTCAAAGAGGGGGCCAGGGGCTGGGACCGAGGGCAAGGATGGCGGCTTTCCCAGATTGCTGCGAGAGTGAGACGAAATGCTGGTTGCCGGCCGAGGAGTGTGCTCGCGGCGACTTTTCCTTTGTGGGAAGGGTGCCGAGAAACCCCCCTTGGAAGGTGTGAGATGTGTGAGGAATGAGGCGTCGCGGTGCGACCGTAGACCGTGGACCGAGAATCCCAAGCGAAGCTTGTCTGGCGGGTGAGGCTCTTGTTTCCTCCTTTTCTTTTCTTTGTTTCCTTTCTTTTTTCTTTTTTCTTTGCCGCAGGGAGCTAGACGACGTCGAGAGTGACGATCGGGCAATGCACCCCCGTTTTGCAGATCTCAAAGACAGCGGATGCCCGGGCTGCGACAGTGAAAGCCGAGAAGCCAAACGGCGAGTCTCTTTTTCGGCCGCGTAATCTGTGGGGTCGAATGTCTCTGGTGGAAATCGGATGTCACCGGGGGTCGAGCACAGATGAGAGGAAAGATGGAGCAAGGGCAGAGCAGGCAAGCAGGCAGGAAGACCAGGCAGGCCAGGCATGAGATGAGGGCCCAAGGCAGGTAATTCTTGGGGAGGCAGGACCCCAAGACGCGGACAGCAGTGGATGCAAGTGCGGTGCTGGCGGATGCCAATGTGAGGCGCCGCAGGGTGTGGGGCATCCCTGTCGCGCTCCCGTGGCCGGGAAAGCACAGCGGGCGGGCAGCAGCGCGGGCAGAGCAGCAGCACAACCTTGGATTTGGAAGCAGCAGCGCAGCAGAACCGATCTGCCGCTCTGTCATCCACGGGCATGACATCCCTCTCGCTGCACGACCCCCCATTCCCATCCCCATCGTCCCTCTGTCCCCAACGCCCTCGGTCACGGATTCTGCGTTCCTGCACATGATGACCAGGGCTCGCCGGGGGTCACTTGCGAGTGCTGCAAGTGCTGCAACAGCCCCCAAAGTCCAATCTCTCCAATCTCTTGATCCGAGTCCATCCCGATTCCCGCCCTCCTCCCCACACTCGGCATGCTGGTCGAAAATCCCCTTCTCTCCCCTCATCCATGCGTAGCAGGGCAGCAGGGCAAGGGGTGCAGGCACAGAACCTGCTGGGGTTGTGGGTTGGGTTGTTTCTTCTCGTATCGACGACCCTTGCCGATACCACTGGCCTTTTTCCTCTTGCGACAATGCATTCCATTCCGTCTGGGGCTCTCCTCCCGAGCCCGGCATGTGGTGGAATCCCCGCATAGTCCGCGTAGTATTGTGTGCTAAGGCACCGCTTGATTGTGGAGGCGGAACAGCCAGCCGGGACGATCCCAGCCAGGAACGAAACGGTGCCAGATCCACGACGCACCGGCCAGTCAGTAGCGCATCTCGGCAGACCACGCGGGTCGGCGCTCGCCTCGGATCTGTCTCTTCTCGCACCGGGCGTCATCCTCCAACAGCGGGATACACGACATAGCACCAAGTCTAGAAGATCATCAACAACTATAGTAACAGGACAGCCCCCAACCACAACCCACAATCAGCCCGCCGCCGTCGGCGCGCCCTCGGTTGTTGAGAAAACCTCATTGGAGCCAAGCGAGACTCAGCCTCATCGGTCGATAGCGCCGCATTCCTACGGGTCAGTCCGCAATCCGCGCAGCGCCCTAGCCGCTCTGAGCCAAGCGCCGCGGGGAACTCGTCCAGACTCGCGTTGCAACACCAGATCCCTTCCCTTCCCAGAGAACTTGCCTCTTTCAGCCAAGCTCAACCCGTATGCTGGTTGCGATGAACGAGCCCATCCGGAGTATCTGTCCTCCGCAAGGGCCGGACGCCGGCGGCGGCGACGAGCTCACAGACACCGGGGCAACGGCGCCGTGTCCAGCTAGTTAGCGGGCTACACGCCGGCACCGGCACCGCTCTCGCGTCGGTGACCAATATTCCCGCCTGCAGGGACGGCATGTCGCCTTGGTGCAGGCAGGTCAAGACGCTGCAGAGTCAGCGTTAGCGGCAAGCCAGGCCAGACCGGTGACCCTGGTTGAAGAGGCCTCGCACTGCGTTTGTCCCGGTCCGTAAGCTTGTCGTCTGCTGCTCCGTCCAGCGGGACCGACCATGACAGCGGCAGAGTAAGCTGGAGATTGACGGGGCGAACAGGAGATTGGCCCTCCGCGCCCCGGGCATCGGGTTACATCGACTGCGGCGGAGAGATTGGTCCGTTTGCTCTGCGGTCCGCACCCACAATCCCCGCAAAACACCCCCGCGAAATGCGGTGTGTCACCTGCTATCGCTCCCCATCGAGAGTGGCAGCCATGGTTGGGCCAGCGGTCAAGCACGTGTGATCCGGGGAGACGCCATGCAGCGATCGATATCGAGTTTAGCCGTCGTTGGGTGTCGACTCCCTCAGCCGCCAGATGAGATGTGGGTGTGAGCAACCTCGAGCGAGCCTCAGCAGGGGACATGGGGCGTCCTCGACGCCAGTGCAACACCAGTGCAACACCAGCTCGGGAGGTACGATCCGGCTCTGAGACTGGTAGTCAGGTAAACCTAAAGAAGCAAATCCTACACCCTTAATATATACAGGCAGAAGATCTCGGCATCGACTAGGACGATTTCTCCAAGCAATCCTTCAGGCTCTCTTGCCCGAGCGCTTCTCCCACGGACATCGGAACAATGCAACCTGAAGAGAGAAATTGTACACGGCGAAAGGGGAGAGACAAGGTGCTCCTCATCACGGTTCCATCCAACGTTACCGCTTGGGCAGTCCGGCTCCGTCCTTGTGGCACGGTGACCTCCCCGGTGACACCAAGTGATACTGACCTCTCTCCTCCCCGGCCTCCGTGGTAGTCAGTCGGCTTGGCATCAGAGAGAGTCGAATATCGTCTCTCGACAACGTCGGATCGTGGTCGGCTTGGGGCATGTTTTGGGGATCCGATGGCGATCCTTGCAACTGCTTCAGCCGTCCCTGAGTATCACGCGGCCAGCTACCACAACCATACAGAATATGCCACTCATCAAACGACACATCCTTGAACGCCACTGACGACGCCAGCTAGCCTCACGTCGTCTGGCTCTCTGCCTGAACAAGCCCCTCAGAGGCACACAGCGTCCATACTAGAGCTCTCACAAGATGTTCCCAATCGGAAATTGCACTAGTGCTCGCTCACCCGTCCTAGAGGCAATAAAGCTCTCGTCTCTTCGCATCTCTCTAGGATCACCGCCAGGTCCCCTCCCGGTCCTGAGATATGTTTCTCGGGCACTGCCAAATCTGGCCAGACGGCCGAACAGGTCAAACAGTCCACCCCTGAGCCCACGCCGTGAGACCTCGCACACAAAGCGGTCCAAGGGGACCTCGAGCAAGCAGTGGTCTGTGGAACGAAACAGACGTTCTTTCTTGCTGCCTTCACCGCCGTCAGGACCGTGAGAAAATAAGACAGGTCTAGTCAGCATGCTGCCTCGATTTCTCAGCCACAATTTCATCTCAGGATGAAGCGGCGCAAGGCGCCAACCGGCGCGCCATAATCAGTTATCATAACCAGCGAGCCAACTGTAGTTAGGTGATAACCACCAGGCAGATGCTTGTCTCCATTTGCTGGCTTCCAACTCTAGAGCGTACCGGTGCCATGTTGGCGGCATTTGGGATCTCGAGTGGTCCAGACCACCCCACAAGCCTCATCAGAATTAGGTACCCGAAGCTAACCTCGTACTCATCTCAAATGACTCTAGACCATTCGCTTGGGTCGTCTTATTACATGTATATACATGTATAGAGCCGCGACCCCAAAGCAGAAAACGAAGCCAAGAAAGGAAAGAAAGACAAAATGGACAAAACACGGAGCCAAGTCCGAGATCGCAGCTTCGGCTCCTGCGATTGGGCGCCCAGCTCCGAGAGCCTCTTCAGAGCCTCGGCCATCTCGGTGGGTTGCCGGCTCCCCACATCCGTCAGCGTGGAGACGCGGGGGTGGTGTGCCAATGGGGTGACGACCTCACCTCATGGAAATCAGGAACAAGCCCATCGATATTTTGGGAGTTTGTCAGATACGACTAGTACATAGATCGGCCCTGGAATCTTGGTCCGTCGGATTCTAGTCTGTTGAAAACAACTACCTAGCTGTCTGTCTCTGCCGCGAACTTCAGCATTCCCTGTTTGGACTGCGCCGTGTCAAGCAATCCGCTTCCAGCATCATCATGTCAGAGCTCCCGGCAACCATGAAGGCGGTGGTGTTCCACGGGCCTAAGCAGATCGCTGTTGAGGACCGGCCGGTGCCAAAGCGCAAGTAGCTGCTGCTGTTTACACCCCTCCACCAGCTTTTGTATCAGGTACATTCAACTAACACCCAACCGCAGTGCAAGACCCCAAAGACATCATCGTCAAGGTCCAAGCCACGGCGCTATGTGGCTCGTATGTCTCCTTCACCATCCCTCATATCGAAAGCGAATCTAACACGCCCTGTTAACCCCCCAGCGAACTCCACGTCTACCGCGGCCACCAGCCCTCCCCGACAGGCTTCATAATGGGCCACGAATTCGTCGGCACCGTAGTCCAAGCCGGCAGCGAAGTGACCTCCGTCCAGGTCGGCGACAAGGTCGTCGCGCCCTTTACCGTGTCCTGGTAACCCCCCCTCTCACCACCCCCCATTTTGTTCCCCCACCCTCTCAACCCCTAACTCGATGAATATTACCAGCTTGTCCTGCTTCTACTGCACCCACGCCGCCTCCTCCCGCTGCACCCACTCCACCCTCTTCGGCTGCCCGGCCCTCGACGGCGGCCAGGCCGAGTACGTGCGGATCCCCCACGCGGACGGCACCGTCGTGGCGGCGCCGTCGTCGGTCAGCGACCAGGCGCTGATCCTCATGGCCGACATCTTCCCGACCGGCTTCTTTGGCGCGCGCAACGCCTTCGAGATGCTTGCGCCCAACACCCCCGCGAGCGAGGCGGTGGTTGTGGTGGTGGGTTGTGGGCCCGTGGGGCTGTGCGCGATTGTGTCGGCGTTGGAGTTTGGGCCGAAGAAGGTTTTTGCTGTGGATAGTGTTGTGTCGAGGCTGGAGTTGGCGAGGGGGCTTGGGGCCGAGCCGTTGAATTTTGGGGAGGGGAAGGAGAGGATGGTGGAGAGGGTTAGGGAGGTGACTGGGGGGCGCGGGGCGGACGCGGTGATTGAGGTTGTTGGGTTGAGTCCTGCGCTGCGGACGGCGTTTGATTTGTTGAGGCCGTTTGGGGCGATTAGTAGTATTGGGGTGCATAATGCTGAGGTGGGTGAGATTTCGAGGGGGCTGTTTGATGGTGTGCTGACTTGTGGCTAGATACCCTGGAGCGGGAGTGAGGCGTATGGGTGAGTTGGCGTGTTGCCCCCTATTTGCCCATGGGTGATGGCTGACCGGAAACAGCAAAAACTTGAGACTCCAGATGGGCCGCTGCCCGGTTCGGTCCATCTTCCCCGAGGCACTGGAGGCGTTGGCCAGAAACCAGGACAAGTTCAGGTACGTGACGGGTTGGAAGGCTGAGGGAAGATCCGCGCTGACCTTTGCAGCTTCATGTTCGACAAGATCATGCCGCTGTCTGAGGCGGTCGAGGGGTATGAGTTGTTTGACCAGATGAAGGCACAAAAGGTCATCTTCAAGCCTTGAGGGTAGGCCAGAGCAGGGTGGGGTGACGCTCTTGGAAAGATGGTTTGCATAGTACCGTAGCCCTTCGGGGTATCTCGGTAGGGTGTGAAGTAACGTAATGAGTACCGAGACAGTTCAGTTCTGCCTCGGCTTCACAAGCCCGTCGAATATCCAGTAGTACGTGACAGTCGAGTCGTCCTGGACGGTGGCGAGTAGGACCCGCTTCCCGCGCTTCGGCCCTCTCCAGAGCTTCCACTGGGCATCGGCGCCGTCTAGGCCGACATTGAGGGTCTCCTCGCGGTCTGCGCCGCCCGGCGGCACGGCGTCGATGGCGTCGAACACGGCGGCGAACTGGGCGGGTGACCACTTCTCGGAGAGGTGCAGCGGCAGAACCCACTCTACTTCGGGGACCTGCGGGATGGGCTCGCCGCGGTCTTTCTCGGCCTTGATGATGTCGATCTGCTCATCCGGGTGCACGTAGAGGCGCTTGGGCGGGAGGCCGTAGATGAGCGGGCGCGGGAGGGCGAGGGGGAGTGTGCCCGTGGCGTGGGTCTGCACGCCGGTCCAGTCGTGCTGGTATTCCAGGTTGTTCAGCACCACTTTCGTGAGTGCCGTGATATGGTCGGGCGAGGCCATGTTGGCGGGAGTCTGGTTGTCGTTGGGTTGGTGTTGTTGAGTGTTGTGTTTGGGAACAGTCGATTTGAGATTTGAGATGTGGACCGTAACATTACGGATTGAAATTTCCTAAACTCACATCTTGAAATCGCAGAGGCAGCACAAAAGACGACGTATTCTGTACAGCGCTCGACTTGTAATTGATCATGACGTTTTAGACTCCTGGCTGTCTCATAAAACTGTCTCAGTAGGTGTTCTGGACGCAGATTCATTTCAATCATTCCAAGTTCTGAAGTGCGTGTAACACAGCTCTCTCCGTTTCAGCATCGTAACGTAACGTTACAGAATACAGCCTCTGATTCAACCCCTCAGGCACCTCCATCGCTGCCTTCTCACAAAGCCACAGCGCGGGGCAAACTCATCACTCACCAACTCACCGCCAAAAATCAACTGTACTCGCCCACCTGACGCAAGCCTCATCAAAATCGACATCACAGAATGGGCTCAGTCCTCCTCCCCCATCTCCCCTCGGGCTGGCACGTCGACCAGGCCATCCTCTCAGGTTCGTGAGATCCCAAACCCGGCCCGTCTTGCCCTTCACCCGTTCGCTCACAGGCGAAAACCAAAGCTGCATCTGCACCGACACTAACTCGCCGCCGCAGAGGAAGAGCGCGTGGTCGTTATCCGCTTCGGCCGTGACCACGATCCCGTAAGTCAAGTCAAGCCCAGGCACCGATCATACAAAGAGATCGCAATTCTGACTGAACTCCCCAGGACTGCATGCGCCAAGACGAGGCCCTCTTCAAGATCGCCGAGCGCGTCAAGAACTTCGCCGTCATCTACCTGTGCGACATCGACCAGGTGCCCGACTTCAACGCCATGTACGAGCTGTACGACCCGTGCTCCATCATG
>FTCU01002008.1_pt1 | contig 10366 bp, 11 predicted proteins | sample 1639521 | NCBI WGS metagenome assembly FTCU01 (sample SAMEA3914864, study PRJEB12502) | metagenome | biome: forest; material: soil | place: USA | collected 2012-03-12 | depth 0.3 m
GATGGGGGGAGGGAGGTCATTGTGGCGTATGAGCCGGTTTGGGCGATTGGGGCGGCGGAGCCGGCTTCGCCGGAGCATGTTGTGGAGGTGGTGAGGAGGGTTAGGGAGAGTGAGGTTGTGAAGGCGAGGAGGGGGAGGACGAGGATTGTTTATGGAGGAGCCGCCGGGCCGGGGCTTTGGGGACGGTTGGGTGGGGAGGTGGATGGTTTGTTTTTGGGCCGGTTTGCGCATGAGCCGGAGCAGTTTGTTAAGATGATTTGTGAGGTTGCGGGGGTGGAGTTTCGGGGTGATGGTACGGTGTAATATCGCCATTAGCAAGTGTATTTGAGATTAGAAAGTATACCGAAGTGGTGAGGCGGCAGGCTATCAATCTGGAGGTGGTCATGTTTCCGGAGACTGGGGATGTTTACATGCCTCGGTGCAGTTGTTGAATGGCAGCCCCCGAGACGCAAGGCGAGAAAAAGAAAGCAGGCCCAAGTGAAAAAGAAATCCAGCTGAGCTCCAAATTGAGCTAGCAACCAGTGAAGTGATATCCCTCCCATCTCCACAGCCACCCACGGCCGCGCCCCAACTCTGCCACGTTCCGTGCCCCACGATGTGAATGCAGCTCGTGGCCTTTTATGCAGTCCATGTAGAGGCCAACGCACGAACAGCTGTTGTGCCAAAACCCTCAACCGATGATTTCCCTGTCCCTTGGCTCCAACTTCGCCCCAACCAGCATAACTTCATCGTCGGGGTCTTCCAGCTTGATGAAACCAGGCTCCAACTTCACCTCCATCTTAACCTGCATCTCCTGCTCAACGCTGGCTGCTTGAGTTGGTGCTTCCGCGCCAAACATGCCCAAGACGGACCGGAGATTGCAAAGGGCCTGCAGCTTGACTAGAACGCGCTCTGATCCGTAGTTGGCGCCGTCGGCGTTGCCCGCCTTGAAGATTCCCGGTACCACGGCCAGGTCCACAATGGGCACCGGATTTTCTGGGCCGAGAACAGGAATGGTGATGACGCGCTCCATCGTCTCCGGGTCGAATGCGAAACCGAAGCTGGGCGGCTGAACGAGCGGCAGCTTGACGCGAGTGATGAAGACATGGAAGTCGGCCTTTGAGAGTCTGAAAATCTTGTCGAGCTCGGCTGCCTTGCGCACAATCTTCAACGCATCGAGCTTCACCTCCTGGACCTCGTTGTGAGAGAGCGTCAGCGGCATAATGGGCGCCAACGCCTCGACCATCGTTGCTGCGATGGATTCGATTGCGGCGCCTCCGTCATGAGGGTTGTTGATCTGCGAGATCAAGTGTGCTGAACGGACTCGCCAGTCGTGAAACCGTTCAATACTGACACTCGGTTTATCCGACGAGGTCGAATCGTGGGAGACGAGGCCTGGGTTATTCATCTGTCAGCCTGGCCCTTCTGCGCGCCCAAATAGCAACCCTCACTCACCTCGAATTTGGTCACCAACGGAGGAGAAGGTCGTGCCGACACTTCCGGCCCAGAGGTGTGACTGCGAGTCAAACACCCGGAAGCAGAGGAAGTGCCAGATCCAAGACTCCATGATTGCAGGGCGCAGCATGGGAAATTGCAACGTCCTGACCATGTCGGGGAGCCACTTGAACAGGTCGCGCTGCGCGAGGTACCCAATGGTTGGAAGGTCAAGAGGGTCGCGGAGGTACTTGAGGATGAACTGCCGGATCAAGCAGCCAATCGTCTTCCATTCTCCTTGAATCTCTGTGTCCGAAAGCTTCGGGACCTTCACTAGGGCCTTCTTCCTGACATCGTCCAGCTCTTGGGCAAACTCGATGGTTTGAGCTTGCATCTGCTGGGCTTGTCGCTCCATTCGTTGATTGAGGGTCCGGATTTCATCCTGAAGCGATGCGATGTAGGTCTCGCGTCGAGCCAGCTTGGCTCGCAGATTCTCCAGTTCATCGTTATCGGGCTTCTGTGAACACGCCGGTCCCGGGAGAATATTCCTGAGAGACCAACCGGTCCCTTGATTACCAGCGCTCGCTTGCTCCAACTCCTCCATCTTATCCTTGAGCTCGTGGCATTCCAGAGATTTATCCTGAATCGCGGCCAGATAGAAGTCGAGGCGCTGTTCATTCTCTCGGTTCTTATCCTGACAGCCTTGGAGACGGTTCCTGCACATCTCGAGCTTTGCTTTCAAGGACTGATTTTGCCTTTGGAAGCCATCGAGCCTGTTTTGAAGGTCCCGAACCTCGGAGTGTTGGCTGCTTTCTTGCAGCCGCGCCGATCGTCTTGTGGGATTATCCTGCGACGACGGGAGGGCTCCGCGACCATTTTGGGGTGGGCCTCCGTGCATTGCGCGACCGGGGACTTGATTGCCCAAGGGGCTTTCGTTGAATCTGGTATCTTGAGGTGGCATTTTTGGTCGTCGCGTTGGAAGGATCTGTTCTCGGAATTGTGAGTGAAAGATGCAGGTGTTTTGGGAAGGAGGTGGACGGGCGCGGGAAGACGAAGGAAACGAGAAGATGGATTAATTGATGATAATAATTACCTATTGCTTTTGGTTGCCACGTCTTGCTTTGAGTCGTCCCAGTTGCATGGATTTCGACTCAGTCGGGAGCGAGTCGGCGAGGAGGTTGGCAACCAAAGGAGGACGAGCGTGATTTGGGGTTTCGCGGCTGAGAATGTGGAAGAAGGAATCGCGAAGTAGCTGTGGTCCCAGAGATGTAAAAAGCAGAAACAGTCTGCCGGTTTGGTTTCTCCCAGATGCGTGTTGATTGCCAAGGGGAATTGGAGTGCGTTGTCGGCAAGAATTTTGAGCTATGAGTATGATAAGCAAAGAACCTCGGGAGAGGTGAGCCTTTGAAACAAAAGCAAACCCCAGTTCGTAAACTTTCTGCCTGGCCAACCAACCAACCCTCAGAATTGACGTCTTAACTGCCCTCAAAACGCCAAATGGTGAAGTTAATGCCACCGAAACTGCTCCTTGCCCGCTAGAAGCCCCTTTCTAGGCCTTGGTCTCGTAGTCTACCTCCACATGCTTGGATCCCTGACGCTTTCCGTTGTGGTAAACAGCGAAGTCAAGCGATCCGGCAACGCATGTCATCTGAATCTCAAAGACGAGCTCGTAGAAGACCTTCCCGAGAGGGTTCGTATAAGTTGGCAGAGACTGGAGGTCGATATCGGTGTCCCACTTGATGGTGCACAACTTGTTCACGCTTCTGTCCATCCTCGTTGGCGGTGGAGACGTCGTGGACTTGTAAATGTTTGTCTCCTGGCACACGCTTGTATCTTCGTTGGTGGCGTATAACGTGTAGAACTTCTTCTTCACGGGCTCGCTCGTCGACATGTTGTCGCCCTGTTTTTGTTGAGTCAGCTCCCGGCAATGATAGGCGAAAACATGGAGTCTCAAATAAAAAGAGAGGGCCGTCGCGCAGCATACAATTTGAAGGAACCATTCCATCTGATTCCGGGCCTTCCAGCCCTGCTCCTCCTCGCACCAATACTTGTCCTTGAGGGCGTGCTTCTTAGTCGACCAGCGTTCCGACATATCAGTGCCGCAGCTGACTCTGGCGACTCGGGTTTGGACTTGCACGGAGAAACTGGGAAGACCAGCCATGGTGGCAGCGTGGATGACCGCTCCACGGCAGATTGCCGTCCAGCTGCCACAAAGCGTTAGCAAGAGTTTGAACGGGTCTGGTCACTGAAGAAGTTCACATACGGGCCTGGGCCACGGGACTGGAGGACTTCAATGCCGCTGTCAAGGGCATTCTTGAACGCGGCGAAGAGATATTTTGATCGTCCAAACCCTCCAGCCATGATGATGTACTGGTCAATTATCTTGTTAGCCGCACATGACAACGAAGAAACACAAGCAAAGTTCCTCTTACCTTTGGGTCCTTCCCTTTCTTGGCCCGAACCCCGGCGACTTGCTCGTTGACCATGGCGCGAATCTTGTCGACGGACGGGTCAAACACACCACGCACGTCGTTCGAGTTCAAAGAGATTGTGGGATACGGGCCGCCAGATCTCAGAGCATTCAGAGATACACACTCGAAGGGCATCATGATCTGCCAGCTGTCCTCGCTGCCGTCGAACTCCTGTTTGATCATGTGTTCCCATTCCTTGTGAATAATGTTCTGGCGAGACTCGGCCTTCATCTTGCCCCATTTGTCGGCCCCGAACTTCTGCTCCAGCATGTCGATGAAGGCCTCGTCAACAAAGACGGCGCCACATAAGCCGCCTGGTTTGTGTATGGTTAGCCAGTTCCGCGGAAATGGGATTGAGAAGTAGGTAATTGGGCGTTGCATACCCTGGCCCTTGACGCACTCCTTCACCACCATCGGGGTGGTGGTCACCACCTCGTAGCTGATGAGATCAGCGGTGCCACCACCGCAGTCGACAACCACAAAAGTGTCACCCGCCTGAAAAGCGTTTCAAGTTAGACTCAACGAATAAAATTGACCATGTTTGATGGGCAACATGAGAAATGAATGCACTCACCTCTATGTCACCCCGTCCGTCCATGTCGGAGAGCGTGGCCATGGCCGCAGCCTCGGGCTCAGAGATGAAGGTCAGCTGGGTCTCGCCCGCAATACGCTCTCCCAGCATTCCGGCAAGGCCGGCGGCTTCCCGCATCCGGGCACGCGCATACTCTGGCCAAATGGCGGGAAGAGTGATGACAATGTGGAACTTGGAGAAGTTGATCAGGCGCCGGCTGACCGTGTCGGTAATGCGCTGGATTGAGTGGTTCCAGAGGTGGCGCAGGAACAAAGCGGTGATTTCAATTGCCGTCTTGTTGTGTTTCTTCAAGTAGTCGCGGGCTTCCTTGATTCTGGAAGACTTCCGGACATCATCCGGGAGATCCTTGTCATCGACGAGAAGAAGCTTGAACCACTTGACCTGCTCGGCGTCGCGAGGGATTCCGTAACCCCAGTTGACCTTGGCCTTGGTCCCAAATGAAATAGCGGTCGGGGTCTTCTGCTCATCTGAATTGCCGTGCAGATCCGAATCCCAGCTTGTGATGACCTCCATGCGATCAATTTTCTTGGACCAGGTGAAAGCAACCCCGGAATACGTGGTGCCAAAGTCGATGCCAATGATGATCGTGTTGTCGGCCGACTCCCCAGCCGCTTCTTCGATTCCCTTCTTTGAAGGAGCCATTGGGGAACTGCTCATCTGCGGGGATGTGCTTGATGGCTTGTTGGCGAAAAGAGTCGAGGAAGAGGAAGGGATCCGATCGCGAGGAAGAATTGCGAAGGTTAGCTTGAATGATTGGTTTCGAAGGAAAAGGGCCTGGAAGGAGGGACCAAAATGAGGGAGAAGGGCGAGGGGAGTGAAACGGAGAAAGTTCCAGAGAGAAGGCAGGAGAAAGTAAAAGGCGGAAGTGAGTGGTGCGTTGTTGTTGAATGCCAGGGAACCCAAAACTTGACGGAGCTTTGGGGTCTGAAACGGCACAGGAACTAGGCCTTGGACCGAGTCGGCGTCAAAGCAAGTGGGCGGAAGGAATGCCACCGGGGAGTTTTAAAGCAGGTGTTGTTTGTCACTCATCACATTTCGGTTCATTTTTATTCGAAATGTTGCATTTTTTCGTTCCCATCACCACACCACCACCATGAATTTATTGCATCGAGATTTTTCTCTTTTTAAAGTAATATCTGCGCCCTCAGTATAACTGGAGCATTTATTTTCTTTGCCCATTGGTAATACCAACTCGAATTTGTGCCAAATTTGGAAAGGGGATTGTGAAAAGGGGCAATGTTTACTTTTTTGGCAAAAAAACCTGCCCACCACCTGCTTCGAGGTGCTTGCCGATTTGAGCGAGGGAAGGTGCGACGCCACCAAGCCAAACTGGGTCCTGCCACCAGCTTCAGCAGCTGGGCTCCGGGCAGCTTCAGGCCCGACTCTCAACTTCGTCTCCTCAACCCGATTCCCCAAGCCTCGAATCCGCCACATCAACACCTAGAAACATTCCGCCAGCACCTACGGCCTCTACCATTAAGCGCACTGAACCACCTAATTATTGCTCATTTTTACACATCTCAGCATTCATCATGGGCAACGCCATTGCGGACGACAATGGCGCGAACAATGCCGTCGTGCACAGCGCCATCATTCACAACACCCCGCAGCGCGACGCCGTGCGCCTCAGCAACGAACAGCTCCGAAAGGTGTATGAGGAAAGCTTCCTGCTGTGGCTCGGGCATTGGGTGATTGCGGCAACGGAAGACCCGGCACTTCCTTTGCTATTCCTCTCGGCACCCCGCTTGTTCCGCCACCTGCCCGCCCTGCCCCTATTTCTCTGCCTGAAGCCCGGCAAGCATGCGATCCACGCGTCGGCAATTTCCATCTGGGGGTCAACCAACCCAGACTGCCCTGCTGGGTTGACCGAGTGGCATCAAAAGGCGCGGTTCAATCTCGGCACTCGCCACCCTGTTGCGAAAAAGCTCTACATCGCCAACACCCCCGACGGTGCCTGCAACTAGGGGTCGTGGTTTGTCCGGGGAGATCAGAATTACCTGTCGATCTTGGTTCTGGCCTGGTCCTACGTTCTCTCCGCGCGCTGGGCCGAACTCATGCCTGAAGGCTGTTCGATCCGGTACAAGGCCGACCAAGCACCCACAGGCACAGAAGGCCTGGGAAACCCGAAGGATGATCGGCCGACCATTACCGTTGACATTGGTCCGGCCAGTCCGCAGGAAACTCGATGGTGGTCCGCCATCCTCGCACCAGGCCGGGGCTGGGAGGCGGCGTTGTCAGTGGGGCGAGAAACCTTCTGGTCTCCCTGGTCGGTCCGAGTCCAGTCAGGGCCACGGCTGGTCGTCCCCCGAACCGACGACAGTACCTTTTTCGCTCGGGCAACGACGAATCTGACTCCCAGCTTTGCTGAAGCATTCGGCTTTCTCAACAATTTTTGCACTCGCCACAACATCGGAGACCAGGGCGATGCGGCTCTCGCTGCCGTGCTCCTCCTGCCAACCATGGGGGCGGCAAGAAAAGGGCTGCACCTGCCGGCAGTGGTGATCACCAACCAACCGTCGCACTTCGAGCCGGCGGGCTCGACGACCCATTCCCATCCCCCACCCCGGGCGACGCAACTTGATGGTTCTGCCCCAGGCTCGCCAAATTCCAGCCCCTTTCAAGAACCAAACTGGTTTCCGTACATGCGCCACCACCTCGACCGGCTCATGACCCTGAGCTGCTACACCAAAGGAGTACGTCCCATGCTCCTCAGCGCTTTCTACAATCCCAACGTCGGATGCAACGCCGTCTCGTCCTGGATCCAGGCAACTATGACAATGATCGACGCCCTAATTGTCCGCGGCGAGACCCTCATTGTTGCCCGCATGCTCATGGACCGCAACCCAAACGTCGCCCTGCTCTGGATCGGCGCCACGGTCCTCGGGCTCCAGAATAACATCCTGGAAGAGGTTCGCCGCGGTCACATTCCAACAAACCACCTCTCGGCCGAATGGTCAGGCAAAATTCAGTGCTTCATCCAACAGCCCGTACAAGGTCCGCTGGTTCCGGGTGGCCATGACGGCGCCGTCTCTCTCGCTGACCAGTGCCGCCTTCTTTATCTCGCACGCGCCGAGGACCGATGGCGCGACCCGCGTTGCCCGTGGAGCCCGTTCGGCGTCACGCCGCTGGAGGACACGGATGTCGAGGTCCGTCTGCATGCCGAGTGCGCCGGCCACGGGCTGCGGTATCGCGGGTTTATGTGGAATTGCCTCAATGGCAGGGTATCGGGGGGTGGTGGCAGCTGTCCCGATTGGAACTCGTCCAACCAGCCGAGCGGGCTACTCTCGTCGGTTATTGAGGTTTGCAGGGAACAAAGTGTCGATTATAAAGGGTTGTGCTTTGAGGACGCGTTTGTTTCGGCCAAGGCCACGCGGAGGATCTTTGGGTGGTTGCGCGGTAAGACGGGGTATGCGCAAGGCGAGAGAGCAATCTGGCAGCACGAGTGGATCCGGACGCCGGAGTTTGCCGCTGAGTGGCACGTTGCTTCTGAGACTAGCGAGAGTGTCGAGACCGAGCGTGGTAAGGGGGAGAGGGAAGTGGTTTGGGAGAGTGAGGGCGGGGAAGAGGCCACGGATTCTGGGACCGGGGACGGCAACCAACGCGCGATCAACTGGCACAGGACAGGAACGGAACGACGGCCAAGAGAATAATTAATCTCTGGACGAGCTCGCCTCCGTTTCAACTTCGGTTTCCACCAACTCCCGATCCCGGTTGCATCACGAACCCTGACCGACTCCATCCCCGACCTTCCCCTGTCCAGGAAACTCGGTGGTGCCCACAAACACGACCAACACAGCGGCATATCTACCAACCAGCATTCGTCAGCCTCGGTAGTCTTTTACAAATCATCATCAACCCAGCGGAAAGGGGGAGCTTTGGCTTACGCGGCCGTCACGGCAAACAGCTCGGCGCGCCGCGCGTGGGTCATGAAGCCGGCGCACAGCGCGAAGACGGCGGTGAAGGCCTGGATCAGCGCCAGCCTCTGTAGCGGAGTCGAAGCAAAATACAAGCCGTAGATGGACCCCACCAGCAGGTTGGCTGCCACCAGGATGGTGATGGCCTTGGCCGTTGTGGAGATGGATAACTCGCTGAAGCGTGCGATGTGCTGTGTCTGTTGCTGTGACCCGTCTGCGCGGAATTCCTGCGTTGCGTGAGCCGTTGTTTGTCTCTTTTTTCCACTACCCTCGCCCTTGAAATGCATGCACTCACTTTGTTGGCAGGCCAGCACTTTCTGAGCAGCTCTGACACCAGGTCGGATTCTCGCTGTGGCGTGAGAGCCACCAGCCCGTCCTGCGCGTCAAGGAACTGCTTCGAGCGTCCGCCCAGCTTGGGGAAGGGCTTGGTGAGCCAGTGCCGAAAGGCAGCGACTGTTCTTGGGCTGGGCTTGGGCAGGTTGGAGATTTGAGATTGAAGGAGGAGGGTTTTGTCTGGGAGTGTTCTTCAGTCAAAACATGCGTGTTTGCGTTGGGTTGGAAAGGCAGGGCACATAATACGGTAGTCTTTTAGGGCCTGTTTTAGTTCAATAATCAGGCCCATGTGCTGCTGGGCGTGGTATTGCCCGGCGGCGCTCTGCTCTATCAGCTGCTCCCATGTTCGTGCGGCGTCTTTGAGGGTCATGTTGTGGGTCTTGGCGACATCATGGTCGAGCTCCTCGAGCTGTTTCTCGAGGTTTATGATTCGTGCTTGCTGGTAGAGGAGATTCCGGGCTGCGAGGGAATCGAATTTGCGGAAGATGAACGACTCGTTGTCTGGGTCAAGGGCGATCCATTCTGCGACTGCGGCGAAGCTCTCGCTTGGTGTTGGGCCATTCATGTTGCCATTTTGGAGCTGGGGCGTGAATGGGGCGTCACTGAAGAGAGCAGCACCGCGATGACGGCTTGAGCTGGGTCATGGCCCATCCAATAGGGAGCGGGTGTTGACCTCCCAAGTCTGCCTTGCAGGGGTGCCAATGCTCAGCCGCCGCCACAACGATTTGTGTGGTTAACGCTGACGGCTTCCCCTCATGTTGCGCTTTTTCTCCCATTTTCTAAAGTTTTTTTTTTTTTGCTCATTGCGTCGACTTCTGTCTGCCCGCCGGTCCATGACACCGCACCTTGCCGCACGCCCCGTGCTTGTCGTCTCGAATCTCGCTTGAATCTTGCCGCGCCGGATGGCCTTGTCCACCGATGGCGGCAGTCCAGAGGGAGGGCTGCGAAGGCCATCGCGGCTTGCAGAACTCGCTCACGTGTTTTCCCGGTAACTATCGATTGGAATTTAACAAGAGACGACGGGAGATAATGAAGAATATGTCGGGGACGGAGCTTGAAAGTATGCGACTGACAATGAAGCGATGCTACACGGAATGCAAGGAAAGCGAGGATCTTCCGTGCCCCTTCTGCTTCGATTCAATGTCAATTACCAAGGGCATGGTTCTGCTCTCAAGCTTCTGGAGGCACGTCTCGACTTATCACGCCGAGAAACTCAACGAAATCTCAGACAACAAGGAATAGCGTGTCTGGATAAAAAAAGAATGGGAAACCGCTGTGGCGGATCAGACGTGCGTCAGTATATTATTCCGTACTTCTTCAGGTCTCCTTCCAAAGAGCTGGTCCTAATAACAAGAGAGTGAACAGGGCCTACGAAATTGGCTTGGGGTTGCGTGGCGCCGCCCAAGACAGACCCGAACCCCAACTTCAACCACCATCGCCATCCACCCCCACCTCCCTCATCATAATCCGCGACCGCCGCGTCGCAGGCACCATCAACACCCTCCCCGTCTCCGCCCTTCCCGACACCGGCGCCGACGCCTCCTTCATCTCGGCCTTCTTCCTCGCCCGCATCCAGCACCGCAACGGCAAGGACAACAACATCCAAGTCCGACCCTTCGACGCCTCCAACCCACCCCCACCCC
>FTCU01000683.1_pt1 | contig 10364 bp, 5 predicted proteins | sample 1639521 | NCBI WGS metagenome assembly FTCU01 (sample SAMEA3914864, study PRJEB12502) | metagenome | biome: forest; material: soil | place: USA | collected 2012-03-12 | depth 0.3 m
CGCATCCGGATGCAAGAGGATGCATCCATGTTGCATCCGACGCACATGACGAGCGCTGACAGAATCCCTCTTGCATCGGCGCGGGGTAAAGTAAACAAAGCGACGCGAGCTCCGGCCTGAGATAAACAAATTGACAAGCTGCCGTGTCTGCCCTGTCGCGGGGCAGCAGGCCGGACGCGGTGTCACCTGATGAAACAGCCGGGGGGCTGCTCCCGGCTGACCTCGGTCACCACAGAGTCGAACCGCTGCACCAGGTGTTTATTCGTCACATTTGATGCTTCACCGATCTACGCGATGCATAGCACCGTCAGTGCAAAGGGAACGGCAGTTCACGACGGTTCAATCCTTCGATGAGATCCCGGAATCGCGAGTGCGTCTTGCAGACAACAACATCGAAACGCGACACGCGACGTATGAGCCTCAACACCACGCTGCCATGGCCGAGATCTTGTCGAAGCGGTGGAGCCCTCACAGCCGTGCAGACGAGGGAAGATCGGGGTTACTGTGTAGATCGATCATCAAACTCGTTGCAGGAGTCATGAAGATGATGCGATTGGTTCCGTTGCGCCAGATCGCGATGCTCTGTGATCCTCCCACAGCCCAGAAACCTGTTTGAAGGCACATTCGGCAACAAGAGCCGAACTCGCCCGAGACCATCGCACCCCGCTCTCAATTCTGAGCCTTGGCTACTGTGTAAGTGGTGATGCAATCGTTTGCGGGCCACTTTAAGTTTGTCCAGAGGCCATTCGTGACACGAGACCGGGAACAGTGACATCCCTATCAGGTTGTTTATTTACTTTTCTGAATCGCAGACCTGGTATCCGTACATACATAAGTTCAGAGGAGAAGAGTCATCGATCGATCTCCCTTTTCTCGATATCAACCGGGAACTAACTTTGCTCCTGAAACTCGCTCAAGCGGTCCGGGTGACTTTGGGAAAACCCTTAACTCGATCAACTGTCCGGTGGTAAGCTAGGTTTATTCTGCACACAGCCCAAAACCCACCTACCTGCCTCAGCCTCAATGCTTCGATTCTCGCCTTCGCAGTTACCTCGGCGTCAGGAGATGCACATCCCAGAAACTCCACAGGGTTCAGCTCCCAAGTGCAGCCCGTCTCCTGGGGAGAATGGAGCCCCCAAGAAGTCCAAAGCCCTTGCTGCATGCCGCTAGTGCTGGCGAGACAGCTGCGTGGGTTTAGGGCTGCCGCTGCTGCAAGGTACGGAGTGCGTGGCCGTGGGTCCATCCCATCCTGTCTCCATCGCGCTTGGAGACTTTCGGCAGCCCCGAGCGGCCGCTGGTGGATGGATGAGGGAGTGGATTTGCGGTGGTGAGATTGATAAGGATGGCACCCGCCGGAGGAAGATCATGGATGAATATGTAGTCGTGTGGTCTTATTGACTGACTATTGTGCTCGACTATTTGCTGGCTGGACTCCAATTCTTGTCGTCGAGCCGTGGTACTTTTGGAGGAGGGCTGTCCTGCATCCAACAACACTGGCACTGTGAACGGCATCGACACCGTCGGCGGCATCACACAGCAAGCCATGACACGGCGGGTTGAGGAAAATGCCGAAGTTCAACGTCGGACTGTCCACGCTCCCCGTCTTTTTGCTGCGTATCCGTTATTTTGTACTCTGCGGACTATTATCACGCTTCCTCAGGACTGGGAGGCCAACAAGGAGGCAACAAGCTTCATATCATGTGAGTTGTCGTTAAACTTCTGAGTCATACGAGCCCGAGAATCTCGTACTTGACGGTGGAAGTGGATACCTCTTCTTGCCCGAGTCTTCTTGTGATGAAGTCTTCCAAACCACCGCCTCCGAGTAATACAAAAGCCCCGAACGCAGCTGGGTACCTATCAAAAACATCTGTTAATTTCGGAAACCTGCGACATTGAGGAGCCGAGAAGATCCCTTCGACGAGCCCACCATGCCCACCGCCGGTGGGTACAGAACGAAAGACTTTTTTTTAGGTCAAGTACGACATGCAACAGAGCCCTTCATGGCCCACTCGAACCTGGAAGTACGAATATTGCAAGACAGTGAAGTATTAGCTGCAAGGGATGCGTTATTCAAAGCTGCCAGAAGGAGAATCCTTCCCAACTCGTTGCTCCTGGAAACGCCCCGAACATCGGAACTCCAATTGAGTTAGCGGCCGTCAGCATTGTTCGAGATTTCAGCGTTGAGCTGACCGGAAGCAAGGGTTCCGTTCGGAGGACCAGGTCTCATTTTGGAGAGGATAGCTCGCTGTGAGAAGTTCAAACATCACAGATTCCTGCTTGTGAGAGCTGAGTTGACTGGCAGCACTCTCAGAACAGAACACACACTGTGCAGAACCTCAGAGGCTCATGGCCACTCTTGGCCACTCACTCTGACTGTTCGTACTTGCAGCGGCCGCTGGGATATGCTGTCTTGAGACAAGCGAGCACGAAATCTAGAAAAAGCTTAATTTCCTCGGAGCAAGGATCGAAGCTGTTGTCTTTTTGCAAACTTTGTCCCGGCTTCCGCCAACAAGAAGATATTGATGCAGAAATCGAGGTTCAGCATGCAAGGTTTGAGTGCACCAACCGGGGCAGTAACCCCCGCATCCTGTTATCATCTTCTGATGGCTATCCGATTAGCGGTCTAGCGAGGCAGAATCGGTCCCCGCTAAAAACTTGGGGTCAAACGCGGTCTCTGGGGAGAGCAGGCCAGAACCCGCTGCGATCTTGCCTCGATTCAAAACTCTCCATTCAACCGCCATAACTCACAAAATGGGCAGCAAACGGAAGCGCGTGGCCAAGGAGGCTAATAACGAGCCCCAGCCCTCGCAAAAACGGTCAAAGAAGGATGCCCCGGCACCCAATGGCTCCGCGAAATCGAAGCCGTCGAAAGCCCTCGACAAGTCCCCGTTTACTGAGCAGCCTACCGTCGAGCAGCGCAAGAGAGAGCTCGCCTTGTACGATCAACTGGGCAGCGAGGAAGTCGACGAGCGCATCGGGGCTGCAGATGCCATCATATCCGGTCTCCTCGGCGGCGAGGGCGTTCCCGAGCCCGTCCTCCTGCGCCATCTCGACAAGCGTCTGTTCCGCGGTCTTGCCAGCGGGAGGAATGCCTCGAGGCTCGGCTTCAGCTTGGTCTTGACGGAGATTTTGGGCCAGTTATTTGGGGACAAGGACTTGGCGGGCTCCCAGTATCCGGGATTGACCTTCGACAAAGTCCTGGGGCTCCTGCTGGAGAAGACACAGGCGGGAGGAAGCGGCTCCGGCCAGGAAGAAAGGGACCACTATTTCGGCCAGCTGTTTGGAATAGAGTGCTTCGTCCGCGCCGGGATCCTCTTCACGGATAAGGCGAGGTGGCTTTCGGTTCTGGACTTGCTGCTGAAGCTCTCGGCGAAGAAGAGTTGGCTGAAGCCACAGTGCGGCTTCGTCGTTGTGCAAGCCGTGTCGCAGATGAAGAAGAAGCTGGCCGAGGCAACATTGGAGAAACTGGCCGAGGAAGGATTTGTCAAGACCCCCGAAGGCGTCGGCATCTGGATTGCGGCCTTGGACCGATTCCCTGATATGAAGGTTCCGGCCCAACCCTGGCGGCACCCCCTGGCTGTCACCTCTCTTGCGGCTCTCCCTGCGGCTCTCAAGGACAGCGGAAGAGAGGTGTCGAATGAAGACAGCGGAAACAAAAAGTCGAAGCAGGGTAATTGGACCGCTCAACTTCATTTCGTCTGGGACCTCATCCTCGCGCACTTTGTCAAATCCGGCGCCCAGTCCAAGAGCGACATCAATGACGATTTCAAACAGTTTTGGAGTCGTGTAGTCGATGGTTAGTCTGCCATGTTCTAGCTTGAAAAGGGTTTTACTGATTTCTTTCTGCAGAGGGCTTCTTCTCCAAGAATGCTTCGGACAGCCAGAAGTTCTCGGGCTTCATGATCTTCCAGAAGATCCTGGAGGGCGCTACCGATTCGCCTTCTATCGCGTCAACCCTGTTCAGCAAAAATCTAATGGTCTGCCTCATGAACCAAGCCGCCAAGGAGGATCGATACCTTCATCGCGCCGCCGTCAAGGCGCTCAAGGGTATCGAAACCGTCGTTGAAAAGGCGCCGCCCCTTCTCCCCACCATTCTCAAAGAGCTCCTCGGTAAACACGGGGCATACAACTTTGACCAGCGCACAAACACTAAGACCGTGGAGAAGTTGCTGCAGTACACAACGCCTGCTACGGTCAAATCTGTGCTCAAGCTCCTGCAGCTCAAGGATCCATCCAAGAGCGGTCTTGACGAGCCCAAGTATTACCTGGCTCTGGGCGGCTATCTGTTCAAGCTGGCCAACGTGCCTTCCGAGACCCCTGATGCCGATGCCTCGGGCAAATCTATTCCCGGTCTGGCGATCAATGCCTTGACCGATCTTGCCTACTCGAACAAGTCGGTGCCCGTCGAAGTCAGGGAAACGCTGCGGACGAGATCTACCTCGGCATTTGCGAAGCTGGTTAGCAGGCCCGAGGATTTTGGCCATCTTTGCAATGCCATTTTGTCTATCGAGGCCGATGTGGACTCAGAGGACGAGATTGCCACCTCTGTTCTTCCGGGTGCGTACGAGAGACTCAAGGACCTTCTTGATCCTGCAACGTGCACGGATGACACGAGGGAACCCCGGCAAGCGCTGGCGTTGCTGCATGCCGTGGGTATTCTGCAGTTCTACAACCAAGATCCCGACGTGATGGATCTGTTTGAGGAGCTCGCAGAGTGTTACGAGAAACTTGAGAGCCATGCCAGTGGGTCTGATCAGGGTATTTCCGAGTACCTGGTTGAGATCTTGCTCGCGATGGTGGCCAGGCCGTCCTCGCTCATGCGGCAGGTCTCCCAGCAGGTGTTTGAAGCCTTCACTGGCTACATGTCGGAGGACGCTCTCAAGCTCCTCACCGACCCCTTGGCCGTCGAAGAGAGTGCCAAAGGACAGCAGGCATTGTTCAGCACCGAGGACGAAGACATGATGGATGCCGAAGCGGCCTCCGCCAGCGGAAGCGATGAGGACGAACTCGACTCCGATGTCGAGATTGTCAATCTTGAAGACGCGGGGTCCGATGGCCCGGATGACAGCGAGGAGGGCTCTGAGGACGAGGAGGACGAAGACGACAAGGCGGTTCAAGACAAAGACCAAGAAGCGCTCGATGCGCTCGACAACGCCCTTGCAGAGGCCCTCGGCAGCCACCGGCTCGATAAGGACGCCGAAGCCGAAGATTCAGACGGGTCCGACATGACCGACTCGGAGATGATGGCGGTGGACGAGAAGCTGGCCGAGATCTTCAAGCACCGCGCCAAGACCACCAACAAGAAGAAAGAGAAGAAAGACGCCAAAGAGACGGTCGTCAACTTCAAGCACCGCGTCCTGGATCTCCTGGCCATCTACGTCAAGAAGGAGGCCGCGCGCCAGGAGCTGACGCTCGACGTCTTCAACCTCCTGCTCCCGCTGCTCCATCTCGTCCGCACGACTACGACCAAGGCACTCGCCAACAAGGCGTGCGACATCATCCTCAACTTCTCCAGGAGCCTGAAGAAGGCCCGCGGCGGCAGCCAGGTCGCCAAGATCCCCGAGCTGGACCTCGAGGCTTTGGTGTCCCTCCTGGAGGAGCTGCACGAGGAGGCGTCCAGGGACCTGTCGCATGCCTTTGCAAGGGCTGCCTCAACGGCTTGCTTGGCGGTTGCGTCGGTGGTGTGCGGCGACGAGGAGAGGAGGGATGAAGTTTTTGGGTTGTATGCAAAGACGCAGCTCAAGTGGTTCAACGGCGAGGTCAAGATTCAGGCGTCGTTCTTTGCGGATTGGCTGAATTGGTGCCAGAGCCATGCCAGCACTGCGGCGGCGGCGGCGTTGGAAGAGGAGAAGTAGAGGTGTTTGTAGATAGAGAATACCCAGGACATTGCAGTTTCGAGTCTGCTTGAGTTTATTGAATTCAGCATGTTTGCTGGCGTGACATTATAGCCTGAGGCGCTTCCCCTGCTCATACGTGCTTTCACTTCGGAAGGGTCGCGGCTCCCTTTATGTGATGACCAAACATTCGGCGACGACCGCATATCCCCTGCACCAGATGGATATTGATCTATCTCACCACCTGCCCAGCCCGCAGCCGTCCGTATGGTACAATTGCATTCCCGAACCGTGACGAACTTTCTGTCCCGCCCCCGCCCTCCTTAATCCTCCATCTTCTCGTCGTCCTCTTCCTCTTCCTCGTCATCATCCAGCGACTTCTTGGCCAACCGCTCGGCCTCCTCCCTCAACTCCTTGGGCACCTCCCGGTGCAACCCCTTGGTCGGCCCATCGAGGCCGCTGATCCACGTCATCTCCAGCTCAAACTCCTTGTCCTTGCTATCGTCATGCGCCACGTAGATGATCCTCGCGGCCTCCTTGACGGCCTGCTCCAGCGTCAGGGCGGGGCCGCCGGGCCCGCCCAGGTCCAGCTTCTCCAGCTCCGCCTTGGCGGCCTGCCGGCCCTTGCCCGTCGCGGCGCCGTAGTAGCCCCAGTACAGGCCCGACGGCTCGATCATGTAGAGGAACGGCCCGCCGTGTGTCTTGCCCTCCACCTTGCCGCCGGCGCCGCACGCGGGGCCGTTGCCAACCTCGCCGTCCACCGGCAGCGCCTCGGTGCTATCGAAACCGCCCACGATGGCCGTGATGCCGAAGGGCCGCACGGACTGGTACAGCGTGTAGGCCTGCATGTAGCCGCCCATGCGGCTCGCTAGGTCGGCCGTCGGGATGGGCGCCTTGAAGGTGTCGCGCCAGGCGCGGGCCTCGTCGCGTGCGCGGTCGATGAAGTGCCGGCCGTCGGGGATCATGCCCGAGTATACCTGGGGCGGAGGGAGGGGGTGGTCAGCGGGCTGTTGTTACAATCCCTCGGTTGGGGAGAATGGGTCGGGGGGTCGGGGGAGGCTTACAACGCCCAGATGCCTGTCGACGGTTGCGATGCGCTTGTTGGCGCCGGATTTGAGCAGCTTGGATGTGACAATCTTCTCGACAGCCAGCACGACGCCGTCCTTGCACCGGATCCCGACCGAGGTGCCGCCGTTCTCGACCGCCTTCACGGCGTACTCGACTTGGAAGTTGCGGCCATCAGGAGAAAAGATGGAGTTGGCGAGGTCGTAGCCTGTGCCTATCGACGTCTGGGGGTTGAGGGGAAGAGGTCAGCTTGGGTCCCCGTTGGGAGTTGCAGAGCTGCGAGCGGGCCGGGCAGTAAGAACAGTCAGGCGGCTGCGAAGCATACCATTGTGATTGCAAATTTGGTCGGCTCGGGGTATTAAAAGGTATTTGGAAGGTTGCGACGTCAAAAAGCGCGGGTGTTGGGTCGGTGGTGGGTGGGATGCGGTGGTGGTCGAGGCTTGGGTTTGGTCTGGGGTTGGCGAGCTGTTGTTGCTTGCTGCGTGAGCTCCGATCAGGCAGCCTAGAGCTGCGCGTTGCTTCCAGCAGGGTTCCAGGTGAACGGGACTGAGGCTGGGCTGTGGCGCATGCCCCCGCCTTGCTTTCAGCCCTGTGGGTATGCGCCACAATACCAACCGGGCAGCACAGACCATGCGCAGCGATAACGGATAAGCCGAATGGCAACCCCTGAGCCCCTTTTGTTTGGATTTGACCATTCTCTTGAAGCTATTCGCAAGCCAAACAGCACCCACATGGTAGTTTGATAATCACAGTCGTGTTTGGTTGGGTTTTAGGACCGGACAACACCAAATATGAGGATTGTGTAATGCATCCCCAACCCCCAATAGTTACCCCTTAGGAACCCAGGGACTGCGAGTGGACAACTTGACGCCTGGAGGGTGTACATGCCCTCGTGCAGGGGCAGGATGCTGGTTACACACATTTTACGGCTAGCATAGCCGACTTTGAGGCCCTTCCCAAGTGGCCCTGTTGTTGGATCAGGACCCGTCAGACAACATTGTGGGATGAGCCCAGTCAAAGCGAAGCCAGGTGGCAAGCCGTGGTGCTACCAAGAACCCAAACTACATGCCACCTTGCAGCGCGTTGAATGTCCTGTGGAGTTCTATATAACTAGGATCGGTAGCAGAGTACGTAGGAGACTCTTTCTCGTTCCCTTCCGTATCTTCACCTGCACAGATCTCCAAGCGCCGAACAGAATCTCCATACTAAAACCACCCAAGAGCCTTTTCACCATGGCTTCTTCTCACCCTATCTCAAGAGGGGACTATTATGCCTGTCTTAACAGCAACTTCATTTATCATTTTCCCCGTTGCAAAACTGGCTCTGTCAATACTGGCATTAGCTATTGCGAACACTGCATCCAAGTAAGTCGTTCCCAGTCTCCCAGTGACCTCGGTAGCAGAAGTTTGACCAGACCACACCAGGACGGATTCGGCCGCAGTGAGGATCGCGACCTTACGCTGTTCCTTCGAGCCTTATACTATGGACGGCCGACCGGGAACAGAGCGAGCGCGGCTAGGGTAATTGGACACAAATCCTCCACCGCGTTAGGAGCAGCCTCCAACACGCACACGGCAACATGTTTCAGTTCTTGGGCTAAACCACTGCCAGATGATGAATCTCTTCCACTACATGGACCGCGACCCTTGCCCTCCCATTCGTCCACCGCCGTCGGCTCTGCCGACCCCAGGCCAGTATCTTCCCCGCGTCAATCACAGCTACCGCGAACCCGTGCCCCAGCCACACCTCGGAAATTGGCCCCTCCCGCCTCAGACGGCCACCGCCGTCCACGAGTGGCAGAAACTCGCCTATCCAATCTACGGCGACCCAACACCGCATGCCACTCCTTCCGGCACTCCGCCCCCTCCCAATCCCCTCGGCACTCCGCCCCCTCAAGGAGAACGGGTCCGCCCTGTCTGGCGTTGCCCAGACGACGTCCCAACCCCCGTCTACCCTGACCCACCTGACCGACCCGAGAAACCATACTGCCCCGAAGAAGAAGAAGCGGGATGCACGTCCTCGTCCGACGATTCTGAGCCGGACGGCGGCGGAGGCGGAGGCGAGGGAGATCCGAAAGGGGACACAAAGGGAGACAAGAAGACCCGGTATAATCTGTGGAAACGAGGCATCCTAGGTGGGAGGCACGACCCAAGACGTCCGGAATGGGTTAATGGTCATGTACAGTTCCCGGTGGTTGCTGATTTCCCGATTCGGGGGGGTGAGCCGCCTCGGCCGGGAAGTGGGCTGAGTTTGGAGGTGGAAGTGGAGGAGGAGGGAGCGGCGCCCAAGGGGTCGGGGAACGCTGCGGAGGGTTTGGTTGCAATGTAGTGGCGTAGTTAGAGTAGTTCGGTGACTTGATTGACTTTGCGTTGAATTCGATAGTTCTGAGTCATTCAGGGCAGAGAGATAGCTATCGATGATTTATCTTCTAGCTTGACTGAGACGTGTTCTAAATATGAGAATTGATATTCATGGTATAGTGAATCTGGTATTTCGGCGTGTTGGCTATCAACATTCTTAAGACAAAAGAAACCTGGAGTGATATCTACCCCGTCAAGTGTATGCCACCGCATCGTGCTGCTCGACAATCTAAGTAGGCAAGTATGTCTGGGTGCCATATTAACCAAACATAACCACCCTTCTCAACCCATTACTCTGCCCACAATCTCAAAGCATCTCCTCATCATCCCTCATCGCCATAAGCCGCCCGTACTGGTCCGCCATGGCCGCCTGTCTTGCCCAGTCCGCACCCACGTTGGTCGTCTTATACACGGGGTCGGCATGGGACGGGTTAAAAGTCCGCATACCCCCAGCGTTGGCGAGGGCAGCAGCCGTGAGCGAATTGTTCTCCTTGGTGGGCAGTGCCACAGCCTCAGCATATGCCCGGCGCACGGAGTCTTCATACTCACGGCGAGCCATCTCCTCGTATCCCGATGCCATGTATGGCTCCATGTAGTGGAAGGAGGAGTCGATCCAGCGGCCGTCGCCGGCTTGAATGGGCGTGAGGGGGGTGCCGTCGAGCGACATGACCGCTTCCGGCCTGGGCGCGGGCTCGTCTTGCATCATGGCAAACTCGTCTTGGAGTTGTTGGTCGATGAGTTGCTGTTGTTGCTGCTCGAAGCGTAGGCGGGCGAGGGTTTCCTCCTGCCCGACGGTCGTCATGCTCCAGGTGAGGGTCGGGTTGTCGTTGCTGTTGGTCGGAGGACAGATGCGCCAGAGCTCGATCAGGCGGAGTTTCTCGGGGGTGTCGACAGTCTTGAAGAGTTGGAACTGGGCGGATGACAAACCCGAGGTGTCTACGCTGTGCTCCTTGAGGACTTGTTCTACGGCGGCATGCTCGCTCTGGGGCGGCTCCGAGGCGGGCCGTGGTGGCTGGGCATCATGCTTTGCTACGTGGGCAGAATGGTTGTAGTGTTGCGAGATGTAGATGATCTTGCGCTCTTCCTGGGGCTCCGGTACTGGTGC
>FTCU01002960.1_pt1 | contig 10356 bp, 7 predicted proteins | sample 1639521 | NCBI WGS metagenome assembly FTCU01 (sample SAMEA3914864, study PRJEB12502) | metagenome | biome: forest; material: soil | place: USA | collected 2012-03-12 | depth 0.3 m
GACTGGGCCCTGAGATTTCAGGTAGAGATAAAGAGAGGCTAGAGTCGGAGTTTACTGGCCAGCCACATTTGCGTCCCTGTAATCCCAATTTCGACCTCCACCCCCGCCCACGCTGAGCTGCGGTGGGAATCTTGCAGGCGACCTGACGGATGGCTAACCCCAGTGCCTGTTCCTGTTGACACTGCGCCCTGTGGATGACCTCTGCATTGAGGACCGGTGGCTGTCTTCGTCCTGGAGCAGAAGTAATCGTTCACACGATGCCCTTCCGGCTGACGAGGAGAGTCACCCGGGGCGAGATGGCGTGAGAGAGAGCGGAGAAGGGTGTGCTGCTGCGCAGAAGGCAGATCCGGGCTCGTTTGTTTACCACCGAACCGGAGCAACAGCACAAGAGCCGGCACTGAGTTTGTGAAATCCACACGAAGAATCGCAAAGAAAATAGCACAGCCCTATTTTCGGTGTTCCCAGGAAACTCCCAAACACTCACCATCGTCCATTACTTTCTCGAGTTGATTATCCATTGGCGATCGTGTGTCCTGCTCGAGGACACGAGAACATGGTCTAGCACCTGTATTGTTCCCCTCGAGTTTCCCGAGCCGAGTAAGAACAGTTTCTTATTCTGTGGAATTGGCCTTGCAGATGGCGCCGCCCGAGCCGACTTCGCAAACCCCAACTCGAATTCCTCGGCCGGCCTTCATGGCAACATCGCCGCGAACACCTTCCATCCGCGCGGTCCCCTACAGCCACATGGACCGAGTCGCCGCCGGGACGGCGGGAGCCTATTCGCCATCAAGCTGGCCATTCCCAAAACCAGCCAAATCTCCATCACCGTAAGACGGACTGACCCTATCTGGCACTCTACTGGCATCGTTCGAGTTCCCTTGCTGATTGCGTCCAGGGGATTTTCGGTCACAACCCCTAGCCGTGGCGATGCGAGCGGTCCCAACCTCGAGAATATGAACCCGACCACGAGCACCCAACCCGGCCATCGAGCGACGATGTCGGTCGCAACTGCGTTGTCGGTGGCGAGAGACAGATTATCGGGCGGCCGCGCTCTTGTAGACGTTTCTCTTGACTCTATCGAAACGCAGATCTTCTCCCCGAGGCAGGGTGACAGTAGTGTCCACGGTAAGCAGCACCCCAAGGAGAGTCCAGCGATTTTTGAGAAAGCACCGCCGCTCACAAAGCCTCTAGTCCAGTACTCACGTCCCATCAACGCCAATCGAGCATCCCTCGAGCCGGCAATGCTCGCTCACGAGCGACCCATGAGCCCGACTCCGTATTCAATTCTGCGAAAGGTGTCCGAAATCTCCGAACCCGACAGCGAGGATGAATCGGGTCTCCGTTACGGACGGCAGCAGAGCTCTAGATCGCAACACCAAGGAGCTACCTGCCACCCGTCTGCAAACACCACCCCGCCAGGCGCCGCAAGCCAAGGCAGTTCAGACATCGGTGGCATCGCCGCAAAGGAAAGCGCCAGAAGCCCTGCCGCGGCTCAAGTCACGCCCATCCTCCGCGATGAAGAGGGTCGGGTTCTCTCGCGCTTGCGCCCTCTCTCGGGACTGAACGTTGCTAGTAGCGAGCCCCATCACGCTCAATATGTAGCAACTTCCAGCAGCGCCAAGGCCGAATTTGGCAGTTCTGATGCGTCCACCCCGGAGGGCATCATCGTGTTCCAGCCAAGTGAGGTGACGGGGACCCCGCTCACCATTGAGACCCCGACGCGGAATAACAGCTTTCGCTCGCGGAGAGCAACAACCATGATCCAAGAGCCGAACCCCGACCTCGAATCCCTCCGCCGTGGCCCGCGACTCCGTCACAACCGCCTGCCCCCGAGCCCCAGCATGGCTGTGAAGGCGGGACGGGGGATACCGGAGAGCACTAAGCAGCTGTGGACCGGCGTTGGCCGATCGCGCAAGATGATGATCGCCTCGGCCGTCCTCCTGGAGCTCTCGGTCCTTGGTTTCGTCTCCAGCGTCACAGCCGTGATCGTCAGCCAAGCCGAACGCGGGCACCCCGGCACCGGACTGGTGGCGTGGGCCGCCGTGAGCAGCGTGCTTGTCGTGGCCTCTGGGGGGATGCTGGTAATGGCCTTCTTGCAGCACCGAAATACCAACAAGGAGCTGGTGTCTGGAGAGAATTGGATCGAGATGCATCTCCGCTCCCGGCCGCTTCCCCCGCGCCCGCGCGGCGACCAGCGCCAGCACGACAATGGCGCCACCGAGGCGTGGCAGAAATTCGCCGTGGACCACGAGCAGCTTCGCCACTACGTCGAGTTTCTCGAAGGCCGCATCGGCGTGCTCGAAGAAGGACGGTCGAATGCAAACCAGGACCAGCAAGACGACGGGCCCAATGCCGGTGTCCTCCGAATCGACAGGAACAACAACACCGCTGCCAGCACGGAGAACAACAGCATCGGCCAGCCCAGCGGCAGCAACAGCGCCCGCAAACAAATGGACGACACCACCCCCAAGGCAAAGAAACAGAACGTCGGCGGTTCCTTGTCGCGCCGACAGCTCCTCGAGCCCGACGAGTCGGCCGCCGAGCCTGACTCCTGGCAGGAAAGCGAGAGGGACGGCACCCTCCCCAAGTCCGACACCAAGGCAAGCATTCTCACCGAGCTGTGCGAGGCCGTCACCGAGGGATACAGTCCCCTGGCCGAGCAGATGCCCCGTGCGTCGCTTCATATCCCCCAGACCCCAGAGAACACCACGCCGCCGGCCAGCCATCGTGGGAACGCTCTTCGCCCGCTTGTTCTGCCCGGCAAAGTTGCGGCTCGACAGAATGCGGCTCGTTCTTCGACCTTTGAGGTGGAGCACTGAAGGATCTCCGAGTATCAACGCTCGGAAATCGGCCCCCTTGGGCCACTCGTGCCATGGCGCCCAAGATGATGACTGGGTGCTAGATTCGAGGCTCACCAAACCAAGCACGCGTAGCTTGGTTTGCCGGTTACCCGATTTGTGGAAAGTTCTGTGTTGTATGGAATAGGAGCACTTGCTCGGAAAATGATAGGTTTGAGCTGAAAAGGGTCGGTAGCCAGGTAATTTGACGAAATACACAAGAACATTGCTCACGAGTGATAAGGCATACAGAGAGGAAAAGGGAGAGTATATGGGTATGAGCTTTTGGTTACCGGTTTGTTGAATTAGTCTGCCGAGCACAGCACGGCATCTCTCTCTCGAGAATTCGCGTGGGGCTAATCGTCTGGTGGTGCAGATGGCCCGTCATCGCGCCGGCTCCGGTGTTTTGCGGACATGAGGGCATGACGCCTCGGTCAACGAGCTGCCAAAATCAGATTGCCCGGGCCATGCGAGCCTTGTTCTCCCTGTATCTCTTCTCCTTCCCCGCCAGCTTTCTTCTTTTCTTCCACGACCGGTTTAAGTCACCCCGATTTTCCCAGAACCATTTCTGGAAATCGCTGGTAGCTTGGCTGGCACCCTCTCCGCCCTGGGCCACCGCGCTGCTCAAAGGAGGCTGCTCTTCGTCCTCTTCGGAATCCTCTTCGGCCAGCTCCTCGTCGTCCTGCCCCTCGGTGTTTTCAGGTTCCCAAGGTGTGAACCTTCGGCTGGGGTGTGCCGTGTCTGGGGTGGGCGCAGCACTCCTAATGCCACGCGACTCCAGATCTTGACGGGTGAAGGGGGTCAGCGGCATCCGGACGGCGGAGGGCTCGCCAGCATCTGCGTTGATGTCTTCTTCGGCGCTTGCTTCGTCGTCGTCATTGGCAAAAAAGCTGAAGCCTTGGGTATCAGGGGCCACCACCAAGGTTTCGTCGTCGGGTTGTCTAGGGCGCTTGTACAGGGCTTCCAGGGGATGCACCTTGGGCTCGTTAGGGGTCGACGGGGGGATTCGGATGGACAAGCTCTTGGCAGAGCCGGACGATTTGGGCCTCGAGGACTCAGGTTTAGTTGGCGACAAATAAGCAGAACCGTCCGACTCTCCCGACTCTGGAACCGGGCTGCCTTCAAGGGCGGAGGTTCGCTTTTCCGGTTCCTCTTCACTCGCGGAGCCATCGTCCTCGGAGCTTGTTGCGCTCTCTTCGTCTGGGGTGGTACCACCTTGGCTCCGCGCTTTCGGCTTGCTTGGGAGCAGGACCTTGGCGGAGGGAGGTGGTCTGGGATTCACAGCCTCGACGACATCACCATCCTCGTTCACCCATCCCTTCCCTTCGACGAACTCCGGTGGTGCGCCCGACCGGCCCGAAGGCGCCGCTGTCTTCAGAAAGGTTGGGAACTTGGTAGTCCTCTCAAACTCGTGGATGACCACTTCCCGTGACCTGCCCTTTTTCTTTTTCTTCTTCGGAGTGGCTGGGTCGGCGTCGACCAATGGCGCAGCGTTTGCGGGCAAAACCGTCTTGACAAGGCATTCGGCATGGTCGGAGTACTTGGATTTGGGTTGCTTCTTCTTGTCCTCGCTCTTCTTTTTCTTGTCTTTCTTCGATCGCCTCTCCTTGGGTTCGTCGGCACTGGTCCATCCTCGTTTGATCGTCCTGCCCTCCTCCAACACAACGCCGCTAAGTTCCTGTGCGCCTCGTTTTCTCTTCTTGCCCTTGTCCTTTGACGATAGTGCGCCCTCGGCAGTCTTCTTGGAGCTCCTCTCCTTGGCCATTGCTGCTTCGCCGAGCGGGGTGGGAATGCCGGCCTCCCGCGCGTTTCCGATGCGGATCTTGGCGCCCCTCAACACGGATCCGTTGAGCTTCTTTTTCAGCTTTTCTGCGTCCTCGTTCGGCAGCTCCAAGAAGCCGTAGCGCTTGTCTGGGAAGGTCTCGATCGTGTGGTAGGAGATGTTGCGGGCCTTGGGGAGAAGGGTCGACGACAGCACGGCGCTGAGCAAGTCGGCGTCAAGCGGTGTGACATGCAGCCGTACGTAGTGGGGGCTGTCGGGGGGCGGTAGTACCTCGCCTTTCTGGGCTGTCATGGCAGTCGGATTCTCGAGGTTCGGCGGTTGCGAGGCGCTTGCATCTCAGCTGGCAAATTGCAAGACAAGCCAAAAATAGTCGGAAAAGTTGACCGCCTTTGGCGAGAGCAGGCGCTTAGATCCACCGGGCTTGCCAGCTGGTGCCAGCTGTCGATCTACCGGAGAGCCCCCTGGATCTGAAGTTAACTGCGTCACAATCGTTTGCTGTATTCGAGCATCATGCATTGATGGGCAGGTAGGATGCATTTAAGAGGCTACCTAAAGTATGGGAAGGTCCTCAAAGTAGCCACGGGCATGGAATATGAACCGAGGGCCGCTGCCACTTGGCAATCCTGAGCCCCTGAAGCAGTTGCTGACTTCTGATCACCGCGGCAACTGTGCCTACCCACCGAGCATAGATGAAGACATACTGTATACATCCCTTACAGTCCCGCTATATCTCATTGTTCTACGTTTTGTGGCACCAACGATGCTTGTATCCCGACACGTGCGCGCATAGGGCGTGTGGTTCCATCGGGCTGGCGCCCGCCTACTTCGCAACGCCTAACGAACGGACAGTTGGCGGCCGACTGGGTGGTGCAGAAAAAGCGAGGGGAGCGAAGCAGAGCAGAGGCTCGAACACAAGTGGAAATTGCTGATTTTTTGATCTCATATGATGGAGCTGATGCAAGGCATCGCCGTTCCTCGCGCTTGGTCGTAGCTAAACTGGCTTCTGCCCCCAAACAACAAGACTGGGTTCTTCGTTAGCAAGCTTGATGCGTTTTGGGGGTGGTCCCTTACACGGTAACGTATGCATGGATGCTTCGGTCCCTCATGTCCTTTTTCACATCGACAACCAGCCTCTCAACATCCTCCGGCGTCCATCCGAGGGCCCGGGTAAACACAGTCATGGTGAAGCCGTCGATTCCTTCGAGGTTGTTTGCCATCTGCATGGCCCCGATTGCTTTTTGATCTTTCCCTTTGGCCCACGTGTTCATGGGCACGGCGAACTTTTTCTCCTCGAGGTTCACAAACCCGGCCTCGGCCAAGTAAGTCTTGCATCGCAACGCCTCGGTGGCGCTGCGACCCATCCTTTGGATGCCCTGAAGTAGGAGCGCATTCCATCGCTGCAGGGCTGTGCCTTCAATAGACCCGTCAATAGACTGGAAGTAGATGATGGTTTCCTGGGACTCGACCCAGCCGCCGGGGTTGAGGTTGTCGTATGTGGACTTGAACAAGAGCTTCCAGTCCTTCTTGATGAAGGTAAGCAGATAGCGGGCGTGGATGTAATCAAATTTGTGGCTGTATGTCCAGTCATCGTCTACGTCGTCAATCTCGAACCGGCAGTTTGGCGGCAGATAGGCAGGTTGAATCGGGCTGAGGTCAGTGCCTAGGACCTCGGAGTTGGGGTTTTCCTCGGCTGGGTAACCACGGGTCAGAGTCTGTCAAGGAAGTACAAGACTGATGATGATCAAAAGCACGAGCAAAATATCTCCCAGGCGGTGCTGGGAAGAGAGACAGACAAAGAACACCTACCAAACTCAATGGCCCAGATTCCTGTGCCCGTCCCAAGATCTAGGACACGGCCAGGGTTCATAACTGGGGCCAGACAGAGCTTGCCCTTCAGCAAGGACTTGGATATGAAGTGTTGGAAGTATGGTAGGCGTCAGCCGGGCACTCTTAGGCGAGGGAGTTGTGATTTCGGGCATACCAAGGCGATTTTGTTCTCTCTGCATGGGGGCTCTGGTCAGTTCCCCGGCTTCGGATCTCTGGAGCGACACGCAACCGGACTGTTCTCTCACCTCATCATTTGGTAGGAAGTACTCTGCAATTCAAGTCAGTCACATCGACGGCGGCGGTCCGAGCTGGAGTACACTCACTCCCTTCCTTGTACTTGTGGAAAGTTCGTCCGTTCTCGTGGACAAACTCGTACAGTGTGGAAGTTACAGAAGCGTTCGAGGCCGAACTAATGGCTCAACAACCATTAGCAAAACCACCGCACTGTGCAATATACGGATCACATGTAACAGGGCGGGTTGGACAGACGCCGCCCCTGAGCCCGCATTGGGGCTAGCTCCACTCCCGACATCATTGTCGACCTGGTGTTGTCAGTGCTATGCATGGACTTTGTGACTGTGGAGGGATCATTTCAGCATACACTCAAATCCACAGAGTAGTTGCTAAAGTCGGTGACAGATACCGATCCGTCATCCTGGGCCAGCGACTCTCCAAGTGAAACTGCCGGACGGGTGCTGGTGGAGGTAGATGCCGTCGACCCCAGGCTACGGGCCCGTTCTCCCGGTCCCGTCTCGAATGGTGTGTCCAACGGAGTTGCCATGGTCAAATTGAGGGATAATCCAGGACTCTAGCAGGACAAGCGTGATGTTAGAGGGGTGAGGTTGATTTGTTGCGACATTGCGCTGCCGAAATGCGCTAAGCCCGAAACTGAGTGAATGCTGGCCTGCTGACGTTGAGGGCGGCAGGGGATATTTAACCAACCCCGGAACCGCGTGACATGGTTTGAGGATAGACGGGAAGCGAGGGTTCCCATTACTCCGTACACATACGACACATGAGAAGAGAGAGTGCAATAAACACATACAATGAGACATACCAAACATTCCCCGGAAAACGCAACCCCCCATGACGCCCTCCGGACTTGGTCAAAACCCGCAAGCTTTTTATCGTACCATGACTCGACAGCCCCATCACTTCTGCTGGCCTCTTTTGTTGGACTCGCGAATTTCGGCCCCCGATGCCCTCCACCAAACATCTCCTCCCCACCTCATCAACCTCTCCACGGCTCCAGTAGGCGTCATAGCAGGGCGGACGTCGAGATAGAAGACTGGTTCTCCAGTGGGCTCTGGCGGTGCCGAGTAGAAATCGATCACGTATCGGACTTCCTTGGTCTCACCGCCGACATCACGCGAGATATACCAATCGTGGCGATCGAAAGGCGGCTCGGTGCTAACCCCAGACGCATTCAGTCAGTCCTGTCTGAGCCACATGCTGACCGGATGCCAAAAACTTACCCAAACTTGGCGGGGTATACCCGCGCGAGCATCTGCAGCATGGCTGCCTTTGGCGTCATCTCCTTGGGCCTCCCCTGAAACCTGATCAGGGTCGGCTGCGACCCTCCACCCTCTTCCGCCTCGAGCCGCCTCAGCTCCAGCGGCGCATTTTCCTCTCCGCGCTTGCTAACTTGCCAACCCCGGGCCAGACCCTTGCCGAACCTGCGTTCCCAGTCGACAATCTCGCCCCAGGCACCCTCGTTCAGAAAGTTATGGACCGCAACCATGCTCTCGACGGCCGTGACGTCTGTATCGGTGTAGCCCTTCCGAAGGAGCGCATTGTACATCTGCTGAGGCGAAGGATATTCCCAATTGCCTTCGCCGCTGCCTCGCGGTATGGAAGACTCGTCTCGACTTGTCGGCAGCACGTGGGTTTGGTTGGGGGCTCGTTCTTGGGAAATGGACTGGAACATGTAGTTGAGGGGGTTGAGCTTGGAGAGAATCGAAGGCTCTTGTCGCCGCTCCGACGATGGCGAGCATGGGCTGTCATGTGGGACGGGGCAGGAAGACAGCGCGGCGTTCGCGCTGGGGTTGCCGTGCGGAACGGGGCAGGACGAGGGCGCGGGGCTCGAGGGAGGGGCGGCGGGAGTGAAGGCATCGACGGTCGCCTTGTGCATGGGGCACCCGGGCTAGAAAGAGGGTTGAATGTCAACAAATAGAGACGCGCAAGCTCGAGGACCATTGTCGACTGCTTACAGGGGGTGCACCAGCCCCGCGAAGGTGTTTGTGGTTCGAGTCCGATGGAGGGACAGCCACCGCCGAAGCGGCTGGAGAGGTGTCGGCCCAGAACCAGCCCATGGTGATAGTCTGGCGAACTTCACACACGATGGAAAGAAGAGAAAACTAGAAAGCTGAGTATTAAGCAATACTGCGTTCGGCCAAAGATGGCTCGTGGACTTTGCGAACTTGGATGGCAACAATCCAACTTTTGAAGATAATGCGATAGGCCGAGAGATAAGAGAGAAAAAAAGACTGGGGATTTTGCCGCAGCGCAAGGATGATGAGTGCGCAAGGATGAGTGCCAAGGATGACGCGCTGTTGCTCGCGGGCCAAGCCGGCTCCCCGGGGCAGGGGACCGCCTCCGAACCCGACTGTGGAGCAGCCCTTGTGCCGGCTTCTTGCCGTTGGTCAGTCAAACAAGATCCAGCCCCAAGTCTACCTACAAGTGGTGTCGTGAATGACCTGCTGAGTATCGCAGTGCGGGTGGTAAAGTGAATATTATTTGGGGTGAAAAATACACAGCGCCGGCTGGGGGGGGTATCATGCGCTTCCTTTCCTGGTGGCCGGGCTCTTCTCCTGAGACGCCCGGAAGCAAGCATCCAAGAACGAAAGCCAGAATCTTTACGAACCCATGCCCACTGAAACTCACAGTGGCATTCCAAGCTAAACATTAGGGGAGAGGAGATCGTATCGAACGCATCTCTCGACCTGTCCACGAGAGTCAGAGGCTGTCGCGTGCTTCCGATGACAGGAAATGGACGGGGACGGGGACGGGGAAAGCTTACGTCCTCGGCACTGGCCTGCATGAACCTCCTCGTCTCAAGGCCCACCCAAATCATCAACATGGAGAAGTCGCCCTCCTTGACCATCTCCTTGCCGCTCTGGGCGCCGAGTTGGCGCAAAATTGGGAGCGAACTGCTGAGGAGGTCCACGTCCGGATTCAGAGTGCGGCCGATCCCCTCAAGCAGCAAGATGCTTATGACCACATTGACAAAATCCCCCTCCAGGCGGACGTGGTGCTGCCTCACCATCCCCAGGACCTGCTGCAGGATGTCACCAATCTTGACATTGCCGAGCGCGAGCGTCCGACTCTTTACTCCGAGCACCAAGTGCTGCATCTTCAAGGCAAACACTTCCTTGTCCAGCACAGCGTCGGGCTGCCGGCACCGCTCGCACATGAGATGGCCAGCCCTGTAACCGTCAAACTCGGCCACGGCGCGGAATAGATCAAGGAAGTTGCGCCGGTTTGTGCCATTGAGTTCCGTCACAAGGCCCGTATCGATGAAGATCAGCTGCGGCCGGAAGCCTTCGCTGTCAATCTTGGCCAACTCGCTGCTCCAGAGCTCTCTATTGTGCCGGTATGGGCGCAGTCGTGACAGGACTCGCTCTGTCACGTCCGCCTGACCGCCCATTCCGAGATTCTCGGGCGTGCGGCGGAAGTGCAGGCTGGGTCGGTCCGACTCATAGAACCGCACCATGATATTGCCGGGATGGAGGTCGGCATGGACAAAGTTGTCGATCAGAAGCATGCGCAGAAAGGCGTCGAGGCCCTCGGAGGCGATATCTTGCTGGAATACTCCTCCTCCGTTTGCGATGAAGTCGGCCAGGGGGATCCCCTGCGCGAACTCCTCAATGAGAACGCTCCTCGTGCAGAATTCGGTGTAAGGAAAGGGGA
>FTCU01003556.1_pt1 | contig 10349 bp, 8 predicted proteins | sample 1639521 | NCBI WGS metagenome assembly FTCU01 (sample SAMEA3914864, study PRJEB12502) | metagenome | biome: forest; material: soil | place: USA | collected 2012-03-12 | depth 0.3 m
AGGAGCGGCCGCTGGGGACGTGGCGGGATATTGCGGCTCGGGCTGGGCTCAAGGTCACCCACGTGGGAGTGGTGGAGGGGGGAAGTGGAGTTGTTGAGTGCATGTTGGCCGAGTAACGGAGGCTGTTGCCGTCGACTTGGCCCCCAAAAACGCAGTTCATGTCCTCCGCTTTCAGGTCTTTGGTCTAATCTGCAGGATTAGTACCAAGTGGGTTGGCAAACTTCTGATCATGAAGGGATTCAACATTCACCACCTACGTACCTGGAGTCCTCGATAATTGAGTACCAGGTATGGATACCAGGTAGGAATGTCAATGTCAAGGGTCTTCAGCACCATCCCACGCTCAAAACATCAAGTATTCCTTGATAGAATGTTTGATGCTGTTGTAATTTCCCAGAGGGGCCACGACTCGCTCAATACTCCCTAAGTTGCTTTTGCCCTCAACTGGCTTTTCTCAACTGCCGGCTTTTACCCAATACTAAGGGACCTTAAGTGGTTTTTTCTACAACCAGGTTCTCGCCACTTCCCCCCCCCCCCAAGCTAGTAATTCACCTGCAAGCTCATCACATAGCACTACCCAAATAACAAACGTCAAAACCGTACCCTTGAGACTGGAGCCGGAGAGATAGTGTTGCCAATGCAGTTCACTCCTCCTACAAGTCCCAACCAAGTACATGTACATGACTGATGCCGCGAGATTTGACCAGTTCACGCGGTATGGCAGTTCTGGAGGTGTCTCGCGGCCGTTGTCGTCTTTCGGTGGCTCTTTGTTCCTTTGTTCTTATTCTTTAACCATTCCTTGAGGCTGCTAGCCAGTCCGGTCGAGTTTCAGGGGTGAGGTGAGCCGAGCTTTACATGGTCACTCGCCGGGTTGCTCAGTTCCGGAGTACATGAGAAGTCCAAGAAAGGGGTCTGGGTCCAACCTCAGGTTCCTTATCAGTATGGCTATAGTGGGACGTACATGGTGGTTCGGTTTTGTGTCAACCCCTGAGCGCTACACATAGTGGCCTGGCAGTTGCGTGGGACGGGTCGAGGAAAGTCCCCCAAGTAACAGCATCTAGCAACAGCTAGGAATCAAGGGTTCGCCAATGACTGCCGTTGGTTCTGCCTTTTCAAAAGCTTTTGGTAGAGCTACAACCCCGAAAAGAAAAAGGAGGACAAACAGGACAAGGACAAGAAAAAGATAAATCCCCAGCAATATTCCTAATTCTTCACAAGCATGCCCGTCCCCAAATGGCAAGCCACATACTCAAAGAACTGCTGAGCTGGCTCAAGAACCATCACCTCATGAAACACCCGCAGCGTAACCTTGTTCTCTAGCTCCCTCGCATACCGAAAGAATCCCCCAAAAATAGCAAGGTGGGTCGGGTGCTCTCTGCACCATCTCTCCAGCGAGGTAAGGTCGTCAAAGTAGGCTAGCCCAAACGTGCGGTCCTTGCCGGGCTGGGCCGTCGCCGCGCCCACGACGTCCATGAACCGGCAGCTGTAGCAGCCCACTTCGTCGCCGTGGTCGCGCAAGAAGTCCATGCCCTTGATGAGGACTGGGTGCATTGTCTCGAGGTAGAGCTTGCGTTCTTCGGGGGATGTGTCGAGCCAGTCCTGTCCGGAGCGGATTACGGTCAGGTTCGGTTTACCGGGGATGGTCACCCTGCCGACGATGATGTCCTCTGTTGTCGTCTCGGAGCCGCTAAAGTCGTCCGCGGTGGCTTTGGCGCCGGTCAGCCGGTCGGTCTGGGAGGCAGGAAAACGATCGCGCATGCTGCCCCAGTAGCCGTGCTCCTGGACAGCTCCGCTCATGCCATTTCCCATATGGGCACATCCCTCGGGCGTCTTGAGGGTGTTGAAGAGGGTCTCGAGGCGATCCATGGTTGGGAAGAAGACCTCGAGGAACCACCCATGGCGACACTCCTCTGGCTTGAGCCCCTGCCACCACCCCCGGAACCCAGACTGGTCAGCCTAGGCCTCGTACGTGGCCGTACTCGGCCAGTACGCCAGCGCCGTAATGTTATAGAAGCCTTTGTTGTCTGTGACGGAAGCCCATTCAACGAAGGAGGGCGTACTGGTGGGCGCCGTCAGGAACGTCGAGAGCGTCGACTGAGCCGCTCCGTCGGAGTCCGAAGCGGTCTTGTACTGGGCCCCGATGATGGCCATAACTAGCTCGGAGGCGCGCTCAGGAAACCGCACGCTGTATGACTGATACGGGGGCTGGAAGTTGGCGGCGGGCGTGTTCGCTGGCCGGGTGCGGGTGCATCGGAGATGCTCAGGGATCGCGGATTCGGTCATGGTGAAGTTCAAGTTGTTCTTGTGGAGCGTGTAATGCGTTCTTTGTCAAGAGAAATGTGCGCTCTCCGACGATTCTGGCAAGGGAACAGTGTTCCTGCTCACATTGATACATCCTGAACACCCAGGCTGAATCATATCTGGCGCCTCTTGACTCTAACACGGTGCATCGGTGCCCAACCCATCAGCCACGCCGCCGCCCAAAACCAGTCACTCCAGAACGTGACCATCAAACGTGCCTTAGATTCCAGTCATCTACCGCCCGAAACCTAAACGCAAGCCTTAATTATCGCCCCAAGATTCCCAGCTGCCAGCCACAGATAACCGGCTCCATCCTGATACGCTGCCTCCTCACCCCCCCTGAATGCAGCCATAGCCCTGGCCAGAGCCACAGATTTGAGGAACGCCTCAACAACTCTCAGGGCACCGTCTCGACTCAGCCCAAACGGCTCGAAATCATCTGTGAACCTCCTCAGTGGACCAAATGGCACGCCGCCGATCCACTCGCCCACAAACACGCGAAGAACCGCTCGCCGGTAGCGCCTCGTCTCAGCAGCCGAGCAGCGAGACAGAACAAAGCGGTCCATCTCCGATAGGCCCTTGAACGACGCGTATGGCTCCTTTCGTGTGTAGTTGGTGGCTGTGGGAGCCCGTCGCAAGAGGGAGAGCAATGTCCAGTGCCATGCGGAGCTGCCCCGGGGGGACTTGACAGGCGGCTGTTGGTGAGTAGACGATAAAAGCTCCCTCTTATCATCCATTGAGGTCTTTGGTCTGAAAATGGATGCAAATTGTTCGGGATGGCTTGACCAAGCAGTGCAGGTACGCTCGTCGTCTAGCAGCTCGCCCGTAAACGCGGCGAGCGGGGATTTGTAATGAACAAACCGGGAGTAGAATATTGGACTGATGACTTGGAAGACAATCTGTGGGGAATCGGAAGGCGGGCTTGTGGGGGAACGTGGCGGTGTCGGGGGCGCTTCGAACACGGGGGGTGTTGTTGAGTGCTTGCCGGGCTGGGTGGCAGACACACGAGAGTGAAAGACTTCTGACTTCTTGCAGTGCTCGCCCGGGGTAATGTAGGTGACCGATATCGGCGTGGGATGGTTCTCAACGGAGTGTTGGAGGAATAGGCGGAAGTGCCTCTCGAGGGTTCTTGATCAACACCTGTTAGAAACTCTGTCGATTGACACGTGAATAACAGGGGAGCCCTACCTCTCAACCGTGCGGGCGGGTTTTCCCAAAGCAGTTTTCTGCGGCTCTCGCCTAGTCCAATACCGAGCAGACTTCATGAAGTAAATCCTCGCTGCTTCCGACAGAATCCGATATGTCATGACGGTACAAGTTGCAACGTACCACCATCGGGCCAAGAACGAAATCTGTTCCCACATGGATGCTTGCGAGGCGTCCAAACCGGGCTCACTGGACGTGACGCGTGTGACCATGAGCGGCTTTCCCTCTGGGCTGGTTAAAGTGACCAAGATGTCCAACTGCCCCGGCCTCGAGGGAGCGCATGGGTCACTTGTGTCCACCGTATACCAGCCAGAAGGAGGCATGAAGGGTGAAACGTGAATATCTTTGGTGAACCGGCCCCGAAAGCTGTACGGGCTGGTCTTGCTCTCCCTGAGTGAAGCCGAGGTCGGTGACAGCTCTTGTCGCACAAGCCACATACGACGCTCCCCGTACGAGGTGTTGAGTTCGGGAATAATGGCCGTGAGTTTCTTGTCGGCATTGTAAAGATACCAGAAGCCCAGCGGGTTGTCTACCTGTCCGTTGACACATGGAACTGCGAGGAGGTATGCGTGAGGCCACTCGTTGGGGTCCGCTCCCTAAGAAGTCCACGCGTTGGTAAGCGATGTTGTCACCTTCCGGGTATTACGTGGGTAATAAAGACAGACTTACCTCCGACAATAGGAACTCTCTCAGCTTCTGGGACATGGTCAAGTGCGGTCCTCCCCGGATGGCATGATCCTCGGCTCTCAAGCTAAACCAAGCTTTCCGAAAGGGCCAGTTGCTGGTTGAATCAGCCGGCTGGTCCACACAGAGAATCGGGCTGTAGCATGCGTGCAACCCGACTGGCATCCCGCAATAGAGGTAAGAGTGTCTGAAGGCGTCCTTAAATGGGGCAATCCGTCTGTGTCTCAGGTCGGTCGGGAAGAGCATCGGGGCTCCATGCAGTTCTCGTGGTTCGTCATCGTTTCGTTGGACATGCCGACGGTCTGTCGAACTGGCCGGTGGATGGCCCGGTGGTCGAGAACAGCCAGAGCTTGTCCCAGGGTTTCTGCTGAGAACAGGGCAAAGACCGTGTTCTTCTCTCTCGTTGTCTTCGGGTTTTGCAAATTCTAAGCGTGTCTGGTAAAATGCCAGGGCGAGGAAGGCAGCGAACGAGAAGAGGACTCCGATCCAGATTGAAGGTATGCATGAGATGCAGATTGCCAGAACGGCATGGTCCACGAGGAAGGCAACCGAGTCTCCCTCCACGGAGTGTCGAACTATGCCGGAGAGGGTGCCGGAGAGAATTCCGGATAGAGTCACCGGTAACAGCATGGTTCCAAAATAGCATAAAAAACACAGAGATCACCCAGTCTCGAGGACGGGGCTGGAGGGTGGCAGATACCAATAAAGAAGACATGCACTTCTCGTCAGGATGTAGGGTAATTGCAGCACCCAGCGGCCTCCGCCATCGGTATCTCCGGGAGTGCATGGCAAGGCATTATTTGTCCTATCTGCTCTGAAGCGATTCTCCTCTGCGTTGGCCGTGTAAACACCAACCAACCGTATCTTAACCAGGATCAAGCCATATTACCGTCTCACAGGGGTTGGTCTGCGCGTTTACCCGAGCTGAGAGTGGCGCTAACGCTCCTGCGCCACGGGTTGTTTGGCTTGGAGACTCCGAATGCAGCTAGACCTAGTTGACGACTCTGAGCTGTGCTGCACACTTCGCAGCTGAGCCGTGCTGCCGGCGTTGCCGGGAGAGAAACGAGCATACGTGTATCCACAGACGAAGCTAATGCCGCAATTTTCAACGCATGCTTGGACCAATCAAGCATCATGCCCTAGTCCTAACCCCTGATGGGGGATATGGGTCCGGAAACTCCTCACGCACGACTCCACGACAGACGCGGCATTATGCATCACGATGGGCTAGGTTTGGCACTATCGACGAGAACTGGAGCTTGGTGGCCTCGAAAACCTTTCTCAGAAGCCAACGGTTGGCTTAGGGCTGCGGAGCCCGAGACACCCCGAGACAGCTGAGGACTTGGCCGTTAGCCGTTGACCGTTGGGTGTTGTGCCCAAGTGGGAAAGATGGCCTGATTTGATGGGGAACGAGTTCTGCATGTTTGCGAGCCTTAGCTTGATGCGGTTATTGAATATAATACAAGGTCTCTCGCTCCTACGTCAGCGTGGAGCTTCAGTATGGTGCCTGTAACAACAACAGACAAACATGGACGACAAGCTTCCCACCCGCCAGTCTGACGTTGTCATCATTGGGGCAGGCTTCTCGGGCATCAACATCGCCTGCCAGCTTCAAAGAAAGCTGGGCGTCACGGACTATGTCATCTATGATAGGGCATCCGACTTCGGGGGTGCCTGGTTTGCGAACAGATGTGAGACGTGGCGCCGCTCCGCAAGCTTACTTGTTAGATAGTTGCTAATGGAGAGACACCGAATCAGACCCGGGATGCGGAGTCGACATACCAGGCGTGTTCTATTCTCTTTCGTGGTTCCCAAATACAGAGTTCACCACCGCATTTCCTTCACAACCCGAAATCCTCGCATACATCCGACGAGTTGCAACACAACACAACATCCCACAACACATGAGACTCCAAACAGAATGGACGGGCGCCCGCTGGTGTGACAAGGCTTGCAAATGGCGTGTTTTTTTTACGGAGATCGAGACCGGCACACGCTTTGTCCACGAGGCAAAGATTCTCATCTCTGCCGTGGGCGGTTATGTGAACCCAAAATATCCATCATTTCCCGGTTTGGAAGCCTTCGAAGGCCCGGTAGCACACACAGCTGCATGGCCAGAGAATCTCGACCTTGTGGGGAAGAACGTGATTGTTGTTGGAAACGGATGTAAGTACACGTTCAGAATACCAAGATGGCCATGCTCACACAAACCCAGGCTCGGCTTCTCAACTTGTTCCGGCAATTGTAGACCAAGCCAAGAGGGTCACTCAGTTCGTCCGAGTAAGTAACCCCGCCCTCTTCCATTACCATCAAGATCTAACCGCTTCTCGACCCCAGAGCCCACAGTACTATGTCCCGATGCCCAACGTCAAGATCCCACGACTCTGGAGACAAGCATTTGCCCTGTTGCCATCTCTTCTTCTCTTGATACGCTGGTTTATCTTTTGGACTCTTGAGACTGCGCTTTTCCAGTTTCACAATGATAAGAGTGGGCGTCATGCGCGAGAGAGCGCCGCGAAGAAAAGCCGAGACCACGTCCATAAGACTGCACCAGGTGTGTTGCTCCCAATCCGGTCATGGAAGATAAACATGAGTTGACAGCTGTACAGCTCAGTACTGGCCACTTCTCAGCCCTTCCTATGACCTTGGTTGCAGAGTAAGTCAGTGGGCTTTCCTCTGTGAGCATCAGCCCTGTTGGATTCAATGTTAACATATTCCCCCTCACAGCGACGAATCTTGGACGATACATATCTAAGAACTCTCGGTAACCCAAAGACATTTTTGACCAACGACTCAATCTCATCGGTGCGCCAGAACAGCGTCTTGACCGTATCCGGGCAGGAGTACGCAGCCGACGTAATTGTAAGTCACGCTGTATTCCCCCTTAGGTTTTCATTCATGGAAAAATTTCTCTAATCCTCTTCTGGCATCAGGTTATGGCAACAGGTTTCGAGTTCACCCAGTGGCAAAGCGACTCTGTCTTTGGACGCAATGGTGTCTCGCTTCAACAACACTGGAGCAAGTTCGGTGGCATCGAGGCCTACAAGTCCGTGGCCATGAGCGAGTTTCCCAACCTTTTCTACCTTTTGGGCCCCAACTCTGGCAGTGGGCATACCTCGGTGTTGTACTCGATCGAATGGTTCGTTCATCCTGATCCCGACTCCATGTACCACGTGCTAATCAAATTTCTCACCAGCTCGGCCGAGTTGATTCTCAAGCTTGCACGGCCCATACTTCAACGACGTGCAGCAGCAGTCGAGGTGGATCAGAATGCGGAGAAGGAGTGGTGCAAGACCATCCAGGGGACACTGCGGAAGACGGTTCTCACCAAGTCGTGCTCTAGTGTAAGCCACCCCCTCCAAGACCGAGCTGAATCGTAGGTAGTTTCGTCACTGCTAACTGGTGGCATAGCACTTCACCGATGCCCATACTGGCTGGAACTTCTTCTCTTATCCTTTCAGCTCGCTCCGCTTTTGGTTTGGAACTCGGTTTCCAAACATGTCACACTGGACCTACACCTAGAGTAGACCAAGATTGATATTCGTCGCAAGATGGAAAGCAAATGCATTGGAGAAAATAGAGAAAGGAAAACATATAGATAGATTGTACCAAGAAGCAATAGATGCGAGAGTGGGCAGGTCTCAAGCGGGTTCGTGTCCCTGCGCGCGCCCGTCGTACCATGCACCCTCGTGTTCTCGGCGGATGTGAGCCCGCCTCGGCTGAGCTTCGCGCATGTGGCTGCTACGATGAACTGGCCGGCCGAGAGCGGGCAGCCCAACAAGGCGTACAAGTGCATGCTGGATTGTCCGCTCGCCGAGTTTACATCCACAACCGGCGACAAGGGCGTTGAGCGGTCGCAGGGCTCGCAGCATAGCGCGTCGGGGGAGATCCATGTCAGCTTTCTTGCTCTGGGTCTCGTCTCCGCGCTGGAACGAGCAAGCTCTGGGGTCTACCTGCAGGGGATTCTTGTTGGGCAACGGCCAAGTGGTGATAGCTACCAGCGGCTTGGATTTGCGAGTATCTTCAAGCGTGGCATTTTCGACATGGAGCAGGATTTCGAGAATACTCTGATGCGGGAACTTGCGGTATTCTGATCAAGTAGAGATCCATCAAGCGTCAGTTATCATCTCAAATCGATGCGAATCAGTTGTTGAAAACGTCGGGGGTATGCGTCGACGGTGAGAAAACGCGAGGGTCTAGATAGGTCCCGTTTTACTTTTCAACCACCAGTTGATGAGTACTGGTTTAGGAGGTCTAAGTGCGGTAGGCGCACCAAGCTTAGCAGGATGCGAGCAATTATCAAGGGAAACTCCCGAGTCGCGTCTGATGACACTGGCTCTGTCGCTCCTCACAAAAAGTGCCGAAGTTCAAGGCCGGCAACTCGGAGACCGGGAAACCTCGCCCAAGACCCCGCGGAAGCTCCGCTGGTCGCCACAAGTGGGGATTCCCAGCATCCAGGAACGCGTATTAGTGCTGTTTAACGCTGCCAACAAGTGTTTTTCATGATCGACGACAACACACACTCTCCAATCGGCACGTTCAAACCTTGTCCGCAACCATGGAGGCCTTCGTCTACACGGCAAGCCCCAGCCGTGTCATCTTCGGCCCGGGGGCGTCGTCCAAGCTGCCCGAGGAGCTGGCACGCGAGGGCCGGCATGCGGCCTTGATCCTGTCGACGCCGCAGCAGGTGGGCGAGGCCGAGAGAATCCGAGATTTGCTGGGGCCCAACGCAGTCGGCATCTTCTCGGAGGCGACAATGCACACGCCCACCGAGGTGACAGAAAAGGCGCTGGCCGTGGCACAAGACCTGAAAGCGGACTGCGTGGTGGCCGTCGGCGGCGGCAGCACGACGGGGCTGGGCAAGGCCATCAGCGTGCGCACCGGGCTCTTGCACATCTGCATCCCGACGACGTACGCGGGCAGCGAGATGACGCCGATCCTGGGCGAAACGGCCAACGGACGCAAGACGACGCGGCGCGACACCAAGATCCTGCCGGGCATCGTCATCTACGACGTCGACCTGACCATGACGCTGCCCCAAAACCTCAGCGCGACCAGCGGCGTCAACGCCATCGCGCACGCGGTCGAGGCGCTCTACGCGCCCGACACCAACCCCATCATCAAGCTGCTCGCCAAGGAGGGCGTGCGGGCGCTGGCCGAGGCGCTGCCGGTGATCGTCAAGGACGGCAGCGACGCGGCGGCGCGCAGCAAGGCGCTGTACGGGGCGTGGCTGTGCGGGTTGTGTTTGGGCAGCACGGCCATGTCGCTGCACCACAAGCTGTGCCACACGGTGGGCGGCTCGTTCGACCTGCCGCACGCCGAGACGCACACCATCCTGCTGCCGCACACCATCGCTTACAACAGTCCCGCGGTGCCGGCGGCGATGCGCGAGCTGGCGGATGCGCTGCCGGACGCGGACGGGGACGCCATCGAGGGCCTGAACCGGCTGCTGGGCAGGATCGGCGTCGAGAGGGCGCTGAAGACGTACGGCATGCGCGAGGAGGACATTGACAGGGCGGCGGCCATCGCCATGGAGAATCGGTACTACAACCCGAGGGAGGTCGACCAGACGAAGCTGCGGGAGCTGCTGCGGCGCGCGTGGGCGGGCGAGCCGGCCAAGACGGACTTGTAGACAAAGGAAGATATCCAGATGGGGAGTGTTCTGTAAATAATCATTTCTGGCGCTGAATGCAGGGACGCCACAGCGGCGGGCAGCGGGCTTGGCGGCGCAATTCAGTGGTGAAATGACCTCATAGGCCCTGGGTGCAGCTCCGATCCGGCCTCACTTCTCCCCTCCCCTCTCCCCGAAACAACAACATCCCATTGACCAAGAGATGGGCAAGATGAGATTGACAACACACTCCCTGCTGCTCCTCAGCACTTTGAGCGTGCACAGCTCCGTAAATGCGCACTCCGTCGGTGACATCGAACAACAACAGCAACCTCTGGTCCTCCACAACGACAACGACCCCGTCCCCCCCTACCGCACCCCCCTCCTCTCCCTCCACCGCGCCCTCGTCGACATCCCCTCAACAAGCGGCGCCGAAGGCCCCGTCGCCCACACCCTCCATAAACTCCTCACCTCCCTCAACTTCACCGCCACCCTCCAGGAAGTGCCCCCCGCCCCCGACGCCCCCTCCACCACTCCCCCGCGGTAC
>FTCU01001050.1_pt1 | contig 10346 bp, 9 predicted proteins | sample 1639521 | NCBI WGS metagenome assembly FTCU01 (sample SAMEA3914864, study PRJEB12502) | metagenome | biome: forest; material: soil | place: USA | collected 2012-03-12 | depth 0.3 m
CTCCGTGTCTCGCAAATAATACAATAAATTACCTCCCATTTTCGGACTTTGCTGTTGTTGGCATTCACGAGTGCAAGCAAATGGTGGCTATCCGGCTTAGGAGTCTCATCCGCCAGAGTTCATGCATGACTGGGTGTCGACGCCACTCTTACGAGCCGATGGTCAATGCCGGGACCCAATGGCAACCCCTGGATTGACAACCATCAGCTCTGTGGAGATATCCACAGTTTCCCCGCGTTCGCTGAATCTTAGCATTCCCCCACAAACTTGGCGTCCGTCATAAGTTCGTCCGAAATGCGGGGAAACTGTCCGATGCTAAGACTCACCAAGGGGCTCACACAACGGTGCATCGGGCGGAGGTGGGATGGCCAGGTTGGTGGTGGCGGTTTTGTATTAAAGAGACGAACCTGAGAGGAAGCAGTAGTGGATTGCTATAGGCCATATCACCGCCCATCATTGGATTTGGCCATCGTCTCGTCTCATCTTGGCCATCTCGAGACTTACACGCCGAGGACCACACTTGACCACCAGCATCACCGGTACCATGTTGACCATCGCTGCCGGTCTGACCGTGTTGGCCGTCCTGGCGACAGTCTATGCCATCTTCAACATCGGGAGAAGAGACCCCAGACTACCGCCGGGTGAGTTTTCCGCCTCTTCTTTCTTTAGAGCTGTTTTTTTTCCCACGCTGACCTCGACATCTCTCCCAGGACCGCCAACACTGCCGATTATTGGGAACCTGCACCAGATCCCGACCAAGCGCACACACCTGCAGTTTGCACAATGGGCCAAGCAATACGGCGAGATCTACTCGCTCAAGTTCGGCCCGGCCACCTCTATCGTAGTGTCCTCGCCGCGCCTGGTCAAGCAGCTCCTCGACAAGAAATCGAACCTGTACAGCCGCCGGCCTCCCTCGCACGTCGGCGACCTCATCGCGCAGGGCGACCACCTCCTGCTGATGCAGTACTCGGACCAGTGGCGGCCCTGCCGCAAGCTGGTGCACCAGTACTTCCGCGAGGAGATGGTCAACAAGCACCACGTCGACGTCGTCGACGCCGAGGCCGTCCAGATGCTGAGCGACTTTCTGTCCCAGCCCGAGGGCTGCATGCGCCACCCCAAGCGGTTCAGCAACAGCATCATCATGAGCTTGAGTGAGCAACCCCTATTTACCCCTCGACCTTCACTAGAGCTGACCGGCTTGCTCTCCTAGTTTATGGCACGCGCACCCCCACCATCAAGACCAAGCACATGGTCAAGCTGTACGCGTTGATGGAGAACTGGTCCAAGGTGATGGAGGCCGGCAACACGCCGCCGGTGGACGTGTTCCCCTTCCTCAAGCTGGTGCCCGAGTCGTTGTTGGGCATGTGGCGATCCCGGGCGCAGGACGTCGGCAGCGAGATGAGCAAGCTGTACAGCGAGTGGGTCTAGTACGGCATCGAGCGGCGCAAGAGCTCGGGCAGCCGCGACTGCTTCCTGGACCGGGTGCTGGACCAGGAGGACAAGGTCGGGCTGGACCGGCATGGGCTGTACTTCCTGATGGGCACCGTCATGGAGGGCGGGTCCGACACGACCAGCTCGCTCATCATCGCCTTCCTGCACGCGCTGACCAAGTGGCCGGCGGTGCTGCGGCGCGCTCAGGCCGAGGTGGACGCCGTGGTGGGCGCGGACCGGACGCCGACGTGGGCCGACTACGCGCGGCTGCCGTACGTGGCGGCCTGCGTCAAGGAGGCGCACCGGTGGCGGGCCATGGCGCCGCTCGGGTTCCCGCACTCGCTGGCCGAGGACGACTGGGTCGACGGCATGCTGCTGCCCAAGGGCAGCGACGTCTTCATCAACGTGTTCGCGCTGCACCACGACGACGTGCGCTTTCCGGACCCGGACGTCTTCGACCCGGACCACTACCGCGGCGTGACGGCGCTGGCGTCGGAGCTGGCCAACGGCGACCACGCCAGCCGCGACCACTACGGCTACGGCGCCGGTCGCCGCCTGTGTCCGGGCATCCATCTCGCCGAGAGGAACCTGTTCCTGGCTCTGGCCAAGCTGGTGTGGGCGTTTGACGTTGGGCCCGGCAAAGACGCCGCAGGGCAGGTCGTCGAGCCCGACGTCAGCCACGAGACGGGATACTCTTCGGGCTTCCTGGTGTGTGCTGAGGACTTCCCGTGCACCATCACGGTACGGTCCGAGGAGAGGCGCGCGACGGTGCTGAAGGAGCTGGCCAAGGCCAGGGCTGTGGTTTTCTCGCGGTTTGAGGCGCCAAAGGAGTAAATGAGCGCGTTGCATTTACAGGATGACCCATCTGTCAGGCGTTTTGGGGTTTACATCTTCCGTAGCTCCCAGCTACCCATTCTAATATCACATCCTTCGTGCCATTCTCAAGCCTGCCCTGTGGTGCGGACATGGAGCGTGGGTGTTGTAGAAACTCTGGGAAGAACACAAAAGAGAAAACCCCCAACGCTAACGATCCCTGTGAATTGGGAGTAGGTAATTGTGCAGGAGAACCAAGTCGTAATCAGGGCAAGCCGAGGTCAAAACGCAGACGGCAAAACAAACTTCGGATGGAGACGGCCTGGTTCGTACGTTCCTGAAGTTGGATTCTTCTAGAACAAGCCGATTGAAACAGAGTTCTGTGATAAATACGCGTGCCTCAGCTGCCCGCAGTTGAGAAGGTGCCCTGTGACGACACACCCACCAAGTTGCTCCGCTCGAATCACGATCCAGCCACACCTCGCGAACTGCGCCGACTTGACAGCAAGGATGTCAAGCCCAAGCAACCACCGTTATCCCTGCACCCGCCAACCACATTCAGTGTTGCGCAACCCCGAATGTGGCTAAGACATCGGTGATCGGAATTTGGATTTCCGTGTAGTACGTGTAAGTGGTCGTGGCGCAGTCAAAATCACCACTTGAAGCATCAATAGGATCGGCTTGACAAGCATCTGAGGTATTTAGGTAGACAAGAGGGCATATGTTCCGGGCATACAGCATTTGTCTTCCAAAGCTCATCAGCTGAGATACCTCCTGTGAGGCGCCTCTTCTGCCTATTGTCACCCACTTGCCCTTTCTGAGAACGCTTCTCTGCCACAAAAACACGCCATGGCTGTGGACGCCAACAGCATCGTTGCTATGGTCGAGATAGCAGTTTATTCGCTTGCCTTGATTGTCTCGGTTTTCGTCTGCATCCGCCATGGGTTCAGACGTAGTTCGGGGTAAGCAACCGTACTCTGACACCTTCGGTTTCTTGGAACAAGTGAGGCTGACCAAATCCCGCTGCTTACAGCTGGCTTTACACCCTTGCTCTTTGCCTCATCCGGATCGCAGGGGCTGCCTGCACACTGGCAACAAGGACAAACCCGAGTAACAGCGGCCTCATCACAGCGGCCATTATCTTGGAAAATATTGGCTTGACGCCGCTGCTGCTGGCAACCCTTGGAATGCTGTCACGACTGTGCGTAACCCTCTATTTCCAAAATCCCGCCCGAAATCCAAGCACACATTACTAACGGCCACGGATAACAGTGTAGACTGGATCAACTTCAAAAGGGCCTCCCCACTCATCTCCATCATATACTTCCGTCTTATTCAACTCGTCGTGGTCCTCGGGACCATCCTCGCCATCGTCGGCGCTATCAAAGGCGATCACAACCCGAACTCTCCTGAGACCATTTCTTATATCGCCGCCGTTCTGTACGCAGTTACCCTCGTTGCCTTGATCCTTGTCCTCTTTGTGTCAATTCCCTCCCTGCCGCTAGTGCCCAAAGATGAACGCATCATCCTACCCGTTGTCGCTCTCGCTCTACTCTTCATTACTGTCCGCGTCCTCTACTCGCTCCTTGCAGCGTTTGTACACTCGGGCGATTTCGTGAGATTCGGCGGACCGATCGTTGTACGAGTCTGCATGGCCCTGATCGAGGAGTTTGCCGTCGTTGCTCTCTACCTCTTTCTTGGCTTCAGGCTAGTCAAGGTCGACCAGTCGGAACAAGGAGAGATCCTTTCGCGCCCATGGAAGAAGCGGCGGCACAACGGTAGACGGCATTGCCCTCCTTTTTTTCGTTGGAAGCGCTACGATTACGGTGGCGAGCAGTGCATCAGGGGAGATCAGGGCACATTCGTGATAATGAATAGTGCCTCTGGACGAGAGCAAATGGCAGGATAAGGATACTGAACCCGTGGAGATGTGGAGTAATACCACCTACCTAGGTATTACCTCATGGATCATGGTGGTAAGGTGGGAACATGATGAAGACTTTCACGTGTATCAATGAGTGAGAAGATCAAAAATGCTTTGTTCTACGATGGGATACAAAAGTTTGGAGCATGGGCGGCGATATGAGAATTTATTCACAGAATTGAAACTTCCTCGGATGCTCTGATCCTCTTCCTGTGACCGCTTGCGAGGACAAGACCGTTAGTTCGTGTCTTAATAACCCTAAGGCCCCACTAGCCATGATCACAGCTCTATCATCCTGGCTTGCGGGGCGGTTTGGTGTCAGACATTGAAGGTCGCAGGATCGCAAGGCGACAAGGGCCCAAGGGGTGCCGCGGCCCCTGAGAACTGGAACGTTCAGATGCATGGCTTCAGACTTTATTGGAATGGCTTCTGGAAAACGGTACCTTTACAGCCACTCTCCATCTCCGTCGGTCTCTTTAACTCTTGACAGCAAAGATTTTGTAGGAGCCTGTGGAAATCTGCGGTTAGCCGAATCTTCAGACCAAACTCCACACTTGAGCCCCTTGACCACTCCCTCACTTACCAACGAACTCATTAAGGTCGGTCTTCTCGTGGACCACACCCGCCAAAACACAACATCCAGTGCCAGCAGGAGGAGATGCACCTCCAGAGTCATCACAACCTCCAGCCGCAGCAGGGGCACAGCAACCCTCCTTCTTCTTCCCATCCTCCCCCGTCTCGAGATAAACATTGAGATCCGCCCGGGTATCAACAATCATCACCTCTATTTCCCATCGTCAGCTTTCCCCCCTTCTCGCCTTGCCAATTCAACATCAGAAAAGAGAAAAGCTCACCAGTAAACCCAATCCCCTTCAACCACGCCTCATACTCACCCACCTCACTCGCCCCAGCAATACACCCCACATGCATCGCCAGATCGGCCACCCACTTCTCAGGCAGCGTCTTCTTGGCCAGTATATCCGACACGGCCACTCGCCCGCCCGGTTTCAGGAGGCGATACATCTCGCGAAAGACGGCGGGCTTGTCCGCGTGCGGGACAAGGTTGATGACGCAGTTCGAGATGATGCAGTCTGCCGTGTCGGAGGGAAGCGGGATGGAGGTGATGTTGGCTTTGACGAAGGTGATGTGGTCGGTGGGCACCGTTTGGGCGGACTTGATGCCGTTCGCACGGGCTAGCATGTCCTTTTACCGGTGTTAGGGGGGGTTTTGGTTTGTGAAGCGAGGGAAAAGGGAGGGTGAGGGATGATCGCGTACGTCGTTCATGTCGATGCCAATTGCATGGCCGGAAGGACCGACTTTGGTGGCGGCCAAAAAGACGTCGAAGCCCGCGCCGCTGCCGAGGTCGATGACTGTTTCGCCCTGTCTGGAGGTTAGAATCGGGGATTGATTGGACTGGATTATAGAAGGTGACGAGCCTCCTTCAGACTGGCAATGGCCAGAGGGTTACCGCAGCTCAGGCCGAGGTTGGCATCTTTGGGGATGTTGGCGAGCTCGTCGGCGCTATAGCCAAAGGATTTAGCCACAGACTCGCCATACCTGACGCTGGTGCTGCGTGATGCCGAGCTGTAGTGCTCGCGGACTTGGTCGTAGATCTTGGATGGCTCCATATCCGCAGTGTGTTTACGGAGTATTGTGTTGTGCAGGCCGGAGGTGAGAGGGTCGGCGCTGAATGTCCCTTCTGCGGATGGATTTCTCCAGTGGTGAAAGAAGAAGGCTTCCGGATTTGTTACAGAACTGTGGCCGGGTACTTATCTCGTCTCCTTGAAGCTGAATCGTTCTGATTGCTTCCATCAATGGCTGTGAGTGGTATGTCATTGGATACTTGCCTAATCGGGTTAATGCATGATCCACGAAACCGACCCCACCGCAACGTTCGGCTAACCAGAGGCGGAAGATTCTCTGTTTGTCATCGACCATTTTCCTGCTCTGGTTCTGGCCCTCCCCACTCTTTTCATCAGCCCCAACTTCATCGTTTCACACTGCAAGCCAACCCCTCCAAGTTCTACAACACATGTTTCCTTCATCCCCATCAACCCGTGCAGCAAAATGGAGCCCAATCTCTATCGAACTCGACTTCACAAATTCTCGTGCAAACCTCCGGGGCATGACGCTGCCCGGCAACGCGAAAACCAGCGCCGACACCGGGCAAGAGTCAAAGGCCGAATCGCCGAGCTTGAAACCTCGCTTTTGAGCGCCCAAAGCAGGCTTACCGACGCGCTCAAGCAGATTGAGAGCTTGACTGCCGAGGTTCAGCGACTGCAGGATACCGTCGGCTCAAGGTCGACCACGCCGAGACAGGCAGCCGGTCAACAGCAGCCAGTTCTTGAGCCAGCAGCGTGCCCCGAACCTTCTGGCGTGGTCACCCCGGAGCCGATCCCCTCTGCCGATCGAGAGCCGTGGAGCCCTAGCCCGCAACCTCAACCTCTGGCCAAACTGCGAGCAAACAGCCTCGATGCCTCCAACTTCGAGGATCCGAACGACGATTGCGCCCTCTTGCCACCTCCAAGTGCTGGCGAGTCAACAATTCCTTGTCGCGAAGCGTACTCAATCATCAAAGACCGTAGCTCTCCGGAGTTTGACTTGTCTACTGCGACCGAGTGGTTGAAGCCAGGGTTTCGGCGGGCTCTGGTTCCCGGCACTGGATGTCGTGTCCAAACTCACATCTTGTTTGCTTTTGTGGACCACATCACCTCGACCTGAACCTTGGCAGCAAGGTCGTCGCGGAGCGGCCGGTCCGTAGTAACACTGGTACAGGCATCGCAACGTTCAATCATCTCATCTTTACTGTCTCCAGGACATGGGGTCGTTTCTCTCCGACAATCGCAAGCCATGGACCTGGGTGGGGCCAAAAACATTGGCCCCTGCCGAACGCGAACGGTCTCGGCTAAATCTGGACCAATAATCGGCGGGCGGTGACTGACACGCCTTGGGGAGTTGAGACGACGGAGGCCCTCCCTCCCCCTGGCGACAGTCCCGTTTTGTCCATCGCCTTTCTTTTTTTCTTTTCTTTTTTTCTTTTCCATACTTGGGACCGATAATTGTTCTTGCGAGAACCCAACGGACAGCCTCCTACGACTGTGCGACTTGCTAAAATATCCATCGACCTTCCCGAGCTGAACGAACCGTAAGTCGTTCTTTTCTCACCTATCCAGTTGTCCAACGTGGCAAAAGAAGGGAAAAAAGGAAAGGAAAAAGACCCACAATGCTACGGCCCTCATCCCCTCTCTCCGTCACTTCGTGGCTTCTGCCCAAACTGAGGAGTAGGCCCGTTCCAGTTCCCCGGCGCACATCCCTTCATCAACAACCGTCTTCTCGCCTCGCTCAGCCAAGCATGGGGGATCTCAACAACACGGCGGCGGCTAGGGAACGCCTGCTGCTCGCCACCGACCCGGTGTACCAATTTCGCAGTCTTTCAATTCGCGCCTGCGATGACGATCCTACTCTGCGCGCACGATATCGCCCATTCCTTCTGGACGACGAGATATCCAGCTCGGACTGGATCATGAAGCTCGAACTGGCTACGGTCGCCAAGATGGTCGAAACGGAGATCCTGTCGCAAGGAAAGGACAGACTACGAGTTCTCGTGCTCTATGGCAGTCTCAGGAGTCGGTTCGTGCCCCCCGCGGAGGCAGTGTCTCGTGAGGTGACATCCAGAAGCTGAAGCTGACGTAAAGAATGGACATCCAGGTCGTTCTCGAAGCTCCTCGCCTACGAAGCCTCCCGCATTCTCTACCGTCTCGGCTGTGACGTGCGAGTCTACGATCCGTCAGGCCTCCCCGTCAAAGACGATCAGCAACACGACCACCCAAAAGTCCAGGAGCTCCGGGAGCTCAGCAAGTGGAGTGATGGTCACGTCTGGGTGAGCCCAGAGCAACACGGAAACCTTGTATGCTGTCCCGCAACGTCCCGACCGCCTTTAGTTGAAGAGCTGACACACCATTGACGACAGACCGCCGTCTTCAAGAACCAGATAGACTGGATTCCGCTTTCCACCGGCAGCGTCCGGCCGACGCAGGGAAGGACCCTGGCTATTGCCCAGGTGAACGGTGGCTCACAATCTTTCAACGCCGTGAACTCGCTGCGTATCCTGGGCCGCTGGATGAGAATGTTTACCATACCAAACCAAAGCTCCATCCCGAAAGCCTGGACGCACTTTACCGACGCAGATGATCCGGTGGACGGGGGCAACCGCCTCAAACCGAGCTCAAACCGGGACAGGCTCGTGGACTGCATGGAAGAGTTTGTCAAGTATACAATTATCATGCGGCCGCATTTTGATCTTTTTGGGGACCGATTCAGTGAGAGGGAGGAGGTAACGGTCCAAAAGTAGAGGGGTTAGATTCGGTCGATGTGCAACTCACCGGTCTGCGCAGCTTTGGTTTACGTCGATAGAAAACAATCCAACAATTCAACTCATGATAAATTCCGTTCCCTGCTTTATATTACATCAGAAAAAAAAAGGGGAATCACTAGCCGCCCGTCCGCCCATCCGCCTATCCGCCCTGCGTTTCCGTCGCAAGCAAGTGCACCACAACTCGCCCATATCGACACCTCACCAATATCCTACACGACCTCTCAACTGCGTTCAGGAGAACTCCAGATCCGTCGACAACCTGGCCCATCTCGCGCTGGCCATATCCCAAAGGTAGGCCCTCTTCGCCGCCCAGACGCCTGTCCCCGCCTTGGGCATCACGCTCTTGGCGACCTTGAGATAGTTGGAAGACAGGCAGAACATGCCGAGGGCCGGCATCGTCTTGGACGGCCTCGGGACCGCCGCGGCCGCGCCCCGCTTGTTCGTCTCGCGGATGACACGCACGATCCAGCGGGCAGCGACGTCGGCGCCGAGGGTCCACGACGCCATCTCGTAGCCGAGGATGAAGAACAGGTTGGGCACGTCCTGCAGCATGGTCGAGCGCCAGGCGTAGCGGTCGGGCGCGGCGAACGGCTGGCCGTCGACCGACAGCTGGATGCCGCCGGCGAACTGCATCTTGAGCCCCGTCGCGGTGACGATCACGTCCGGCTGCAGCCGCTCGCCCGACTCCAGCTCGATGGCGTCCGCGGTCACGGCCTTGATGGTGCCCGTGGCCACGCTCGCCTTGGGCGTGCGCAGCGCGCTGAAGAAGTCGCCGTCCACGCAGGCGCACAGTCGCTGCTCCCACGGGTTGTACCGCGGCTTGAAGTGCGGGTCCCACGGGATATCGGCCGGCAGCTGCTTCATGGTGGCCTTCTTGAGCGTCGCCTTGGCCCAGCCCGGGAAGGCCCGGAAGATGTTGATGAGGACGTAGCCCTTGAGGACCCAGAGGAAGCGGTTGATGTGGTGGGCCATGGTGAGGGGCAGCAGGGCGAGGAGGAAGGCCGCGGCGGAGCTGTCTCGCGGCCGGGAGAAGACGTAGCCGGGGCTTCGCTGCAGCATGGTGACATGCTTGGCCTTGTCGGTCATGGCCGGGAGCACGGTGATGGCGGTGGCGCCGCTGCCGATGATGACGACATTCTTGTCGGAGTAGTCGAAGTCCTCGGGCCAGAACTGCGGGTGGATGACCTTGCCGCCAAAGTTCTCGATGCCGGGGATGGTGGCTTGGAGGGGCGTCTTGTAGTCGTAGTAGCCCGTGCCCAGCACGACGAACCGCGACCGGACCACGATGGGCTCTCCAGCCACGGTGACCTGGAGCTCCCAGTTCTTGTCTGCCGAGTTCCAGTTTGCCGACTCGACGCGGTGGCCGTAGCGCATGTGTTTTTCGATGCCGTGTTCCTTGACACACGCGGTCATGTAGTTCTTGATCTGGTCGGCGGAGGCAAATGAGACGTTATCCTTCCACGGGGCCCAGGGAAACCCGAAGGTGAAGATGTCCGAGTCGGTGCGGATGCCGGGGTAGCGGAACAGGTCCCAGGTTCCTCCGAGCGCGTCCCGCCCCTCGAGAAGCGCATACGTCAGGCCCGCCGGGGCTTCGGTCTGGAGGCGGTACGCGGTGTTGACGCCCGAGAGGCCGGCGCCGATGATGATGACGTCGAAGAATAGGTCGGCATTGCGCCCTTCAGCCGGGGTGCCGTTGGCCATTGTGGTGTCGCGTGATGCGGTGAAGACGAATAACTCGGCGACGGCGCTCGGGAATAGACCAACGTGTTTCTCTGAGATATGATGCCTGGACAGAAACTTGGC
>FTCU01002718.1_pt1 | contig 10346 bp, 16 predicted proteins | sample 1639521 | NCBI WGS metagenome assembly FTCU01 (sample SAMEA3914864, study PRJEB12502) | metagenome | biome: forest; material: soil | place: USA | collected 2012-03-12 | depth 0.3 m
TAAAGGGGCGATTTTGTAGGACTTTCGCTGGTCTGGGACTTTCGCTATACACCTACGTTATATATATTTACTAAATATACTCTTAACTCTATTTTTTATTATATTTTCTAATATTCCCTTTCGAGATATATCTATATCTCAGAAGCGAAAACACTAACACTTTTCCTACAGTGTTGAGTATTATATTTATTTCTGGAATTATACTTATATCTGCACTGCCTCGCTTAATTTACAATGTCTACCGACCGTTTTGAACCCTTGTCGCTGGCCTCTGGCACAGCCAACGTCCTCTCCGTCGCCGCCAACTCCACGGGCGGTCTCAAGTATTCGACATGCTCCCTCGTCTCCACAAACGAGGCGGTCTCGTACACTAGTCCTGGGGTGTCAAGCCCTCCAAAATGACTCTGGAACACCAGGTTTTGTCAGCAAACATGTTCTTGCTCGAGAGAGGAAGGAAACCCGTCAAAGTGGGGTCAGGAAAAACGTACCCTGAATGCCACAGGTATCTTCTTAATCCACCCGGTAGCCCTCAAGGAATCGGCCCACGCGAGTACGACATGATCTTCGTCAGACAGGTTCATGAACGCCATTGCAAACGAGTCAGATTTTGCAGTGAGCTCCTTGGAACTTGCGATGCGGCGGACGTCCATGGGGCTGGAGTTGAGGTTGGACACCTGGAAGACGTGGCCCTTGTCATTGACCATGACCAGCTCCCTCCCCGAAGGTGAAAATGCGGCACACTGTATGCGGTTCCCCAACTTGCTGTGCCGGCCGGAGACGTCTGTCTTGATCTCGCTCCGGTGCCCGTCCTGGGGCTGCATCAGGATCGGGGTGCCAGACTGGGTCCAGGTGGTTATGCAAACAAGATTCTCTTCGCCGTCGAGACCTGGCCGGAATATTGTCGAGGAGACCCCGTTATCCTCGGATTCGTGAAGCGGGACGGAGTATCGGCAAGCGGCGAGCTCTTGGAACGTCTGGAATGGGAACCGCCAGCAGTATGTCTGTATCAAGCCAGTTTTGGGCCCCCGAGTGCTCGCAAGGAGCACGAGCCCGTCATTGGAGAACGCCAATGTGTCCACGGGCGGGCAACTTCTGCAATCCTGGTGCTGGTAGGCGTGTAACCTGTCCTCCCTGGGATGCTCTATGCTCCTCGCGCTGAAGAAGCGGATGGTGGAGTTCTCGAACCCAACCACCACGTAGTTTTCTTGCCGGTCGATCGCCATGCTTTTGCACCACAGCGACGACGATATCCGATACTCAACCACTTGCGACGTTGGTTGCATTAAGTTCACAATTCGCAGCTGCGAGCAAGGTTGGACGTCAGCGCACACAATAACAACAGTAAGGGGGCGTTTGGTAGATTCTCACAGTTAGTTTTTGATCTCTTGTCCCAATGATGTAAGCCAGATGCATCTTTGCCACGGCGGCCAGAATGCAGGTGCTCTCTGGCAGGATGGCTCGGATCATGGTGGGAGGCGATGTCCCGACGTCCCAGACGTGGATGAGGTGCTGGGTCCAAAACAAACCCAGCGTCGAGTTCTGAGAAAGGTGAACGTTGATGCTTTTCGAGGGCCTCCCCCTCCCATGCGTCTTCTGTGTGCTGAGCAAGGGGGACAGAGAAATTTCTTCCAGCTTCTGTGCTTCCAACGCTGTCGAGGAAAGAGAGCTGGAATCCCCGGAAGCACCAACAGGTGGTTTTTTCGACGCCGCAAACTTCAGCCTCCACCTGGATTTCCCCCTCTCGGCAGATGTGACCAAGGGCACTGTTCGGGGCGTGTGAATCGAGGGGGCGTCTTCCACCCCCGTCTGCCTGCGCAAGACGGGTGAATCCCGCGAGAAAGGGGGCGGGTCGGTCAAGAAACTGGGATCCATGTGAGCCAAAGCGGGCTCTTCCTCCAAAGGCTTCCTGTGGTCGACCGATACATCGAGACGCGAAGGCTCGCTTCGGAGAGGCACGGATGACTGGTAGGGATTGGGTGACTGTGGCGACACGACGCCTGGGAACCCGGGGCTGTTGAGTTCACCAAACGACGGACTTGGGAGACCCGGTTTCACCGGATGGGGAGATGCAAATACTTCAACCTCGCGAGGCCTCGCAGCTCCAATGCCGAGAATGTTGTTATTGTTGTACCCCTGGGGGAACTGGCCGATTACTTCAGGTCGCGGCGGTCCTAACTGGAACTGTGTAGGGAGATGTCGCTCCACGTTGATTGTGTCGGCGTCTGGACGGAGCGGCTCCACAAGCTCCCAGGTCTGTCTTGCCGTCGGCACCTCGCGGGCAAGTGTGGCGCTCCCTCCACAGTATATACACCTGAAGTTTGGCGGCAGGCGGATCTCGGGTGTGCTTCCAGGATCGGGCTTGGAGAGCAGCTGCGTCAGCACGACCTTTTTTTATTGGAAGGTTTTTGCTCCCCTCGGAATACACGACACGAAGACACGAGAAAGACGGGGAGGGGACATACTGGCAGTTGAATGCCGGAAGACTTTAGCTGTGATGCCCCGACCAGATGGCATTCGGGACAGTTCACTACGTACAACCCTGGCCGCGAGGCAGCGAAGCGGCTACTGGGGTCATCCTGCAGCAGAATATTCCTCACTACCCGAGAGATGTTGTGCACCATTTCCCGGTCGCTGACGCGGTGTATGACTTGGCGCTCCTTGAGCCTCGTGCAGAGGGCATCCAGAGCATCCAGTTCACACTCGTCGACTCGAGGCCCAGCACCGTCATGCCGCGAGAGGTCCAGTGTGTCAGGAAGGATGATTCGGAAGGTGTTGCTAAAAGTGGCAACCATTTCTAGCCGGGACAGGTTGGGAGGTGTGCGTATGTTGTCCAGCGCAGTCAAGACCGCTGTCCGGGACCGGGCGGACGAAGATTGAAGACGCACATCACGCGTCTCTCGGTTGGCGGCATACTGAACGGAGGCGGCTACGACGTACTGCGATACGTCGCGCAGGGCAAGAAATTGGACCAGCCAACTGCCGAAGCCATTGGGGAGGGCAAGCTCGGCGATGGTCGTGGGTTGGAGACAGGGCGGTAGGGGGTACTAGCAACGAAGCAACCGTGAGCGAACAAACTCGTGGAGAGCAAGGGAGCAATCTTCTCCGTGAGAACAAGGGGACAAGGTGAGCAGAACTGGCCGTGGACAATGCGTACCAAATCTGAGGCCAAGGTGGGGAGCTCGGACCTGAGCCTTGCGGGCAGGCCGAGAGCATCAGGGTCAGTATGTAGCTGACCAGTCACCTCCTTGCACACCTCGAGCAGAAACGACTTGGGTCCGGGGTAGCTGTCAAAAACCTGCTCCAGCGACCCATGAATGCGGGCGAAGCGTTCGCGGCGGTCCCTTGCACGCTGGTTCGTGGGTGCCTTTGGATGAAGGGCGAGGACGCGCAGGGCAGAAAGCAGGAACTCGGCCAGGTGCCGGTCACGCAGTTGGCGATGCTCCCAGAGACACTCGCGACCCTCGACGACCGCCTGGAGGACAAACTCGACGCAGCGCAGTCCAACCTCCCAGCTGACGAGGAAGCCGAGGTACCATCCGACGTGGGTGGTTTCGGAGGGGATGGTCAAGCGCTGGAGGTCGAAGATGGCCTTGAGCTGGGAGAGCAGCGCGATGACGAGATGCTGATAGGCGACACCCCGGTCCGAGCCCCCAGCGTAGATCTTGTCGAGCGAGAAGCGGCCTAGCAGCTCCAGCACAATGTCGTCGACGTCGCTCCTGAGGGAAAGGTATCTCCACGTGTTGGCCAGGCGCAGGAAGAGGGACGACGGCGTCGGGGCAGCCATCGCGCACAACACCTCTCGGGGGCAGCGCCCCTGCGATCTCTGCTGCGGTCCAGCAAGGTAGTTGATGCTTTGCTTGCTGGCGGCGCCGCGTCGCGGGTGGGTGCGGGGAGTGGGTGCGGGGCACCGCCGGTGAGGTTATCACACGGCCGGGCTGGTTGTGGTCGCCAATCTCTGGGCCGTTTTCTCGGTCCTCTTTTGGCTGTTGTTTTTCCGTGTCACTTTCTTATTCTCCCCTCCACTTCTGGAATATCGAAGAAGAAGGGAAAAAGGCCCTGCCACGGGCTCAGAAGTGCCGGGTTGGTGGGGCAGCTGGGTCAGTAGGGCTGCGGCGATCCGAACGGGGTATTATGGGCGGTGACAGGCACGAGCTGGATGCAGTGACGGGAGAGAAGGCCTGGGCTCCCGGAATGTGTGTCCTGTCGAGGGGAATGCGAGACGGATCGTGCGTGGACGGCCGGCAGGCGGCAAGGCCTGCCGGGTTGTGAAGCAGCGACGCGGCCCGCATCTCAAGGTTGATAATATTAACTGCCCTGCCCTGACCTGCCCTCCGCCCGTCCCCTCCTCCCTCTTCCAGCCCTTGACCCAAATTCAGGCAAGCACCTACATAAGTGACAGGGACAAGGCAGTTCTGGGAGAACAGAGCTACTCAACCGCCGTTGCTTGACCATTGGCCAGGGTGGCTGAGTGCCCCCTTGGCTGTCTGCGTGCGACAGGGCCGGCAGGGCACCAAGAGCACCAACGCGGCCCTGGGCGCAAGAAGCTGGGCTGTTGGCGAGAGATTAGTGGCTGAGCCCTGCAGATTCCAGGACGCCATTTTCTGCGGTGCCGCGTGGTTGCCTGTGCGGCAGGCCAGGCCAGGGCCATTTTTACCGTGCGGACCACCTGGGGCTTGGGTCGAATGAAATGGAGGAGAGAAGATGGGTGGGTGACATCGAGAGCGCCCAGTCGTCGAGCTGGGTCAAGCTGGCCAAGCTTTCGTTCAGATAAGGTTTCACTCACAGCGGGGTTCGCTAAAACAGAGGCGGGGCGCTGTTATCAAGGGGAGGCTTGGACAAGAAGGCGCAGACGGTTCCGATTTGGTGGTTGGTGGCAGTTTTTGGTTTGGGACCCTGGTGCGGGGTGCCGGTCCAATCTCTCCTGCGTGGCTTGAGAAACCGTTGCACCTGGGCCGGATCATGGCAGATATCCCGCACAGTGCGTTCAATTCTTCCCGTGCAATCCAGCGTGGGCCATTCTGGCGTCGGACAAGCGAGACCTGTTGCACCGGCTGCTTGCTGCCCACTCCTACTTTGGCTGCTGCCTCTCTCCAGGTCTCACGGCACCTGGAAATTGTGCACCCTCAATCTCTGCCTCGCGTATCCCAGGAGCAAGGGGAAGGGGGGGCTGGCCAACCACACTGACTGTCCACCGGGTTACTCAACGGCGCGTTGCATTGTTGCATTTTGGGCATGAGACACCGCTCGCCTCGCTGGCCAACGCTAACGTTATTGGATGTTGATCCGAGGCAGGCTGCAGTCCTCCGTCCAAGGTAGCATGAGCAAATGCACCGGAGGGGCAGGGTTGGCAGCAGAGCCACTCACCGAGCAACAGACATCACCTACCTTACCCAACATAGGTAGCCCGACCGCCCCTGGCCGTTTACCTTACCGACGACTGTGAACCAGGTTGCCAGCCTTACTCTCCTTGGGAGTAGGCCCAAGCATCTTTGTGGAGGGTACTGCGTAATCTTGCGGCTCTCCAGACAAGGGCCAGCCGAGACGGGACTGTGTAAGAAATGGAGCATCGTTCGGCCGAACCACCCTTCCGTCCCCTCCTCAAGGGCGGACCAGCACACCACCAGCCTGCCGAGGAGGGCGGGTGCAGGTGCCAGCCACACTTAAATGCAGCATTCCACAGGCCAGGGCCCGAGATGAGCACGGGCAAGGGCTCCTCCCCCGCGTGGCCGGCATGGTTAAAGATGGATCCGTGACATCTGATTAGCCATTATTTTTACCATGGCCGATCGCGATCCACCACCGCAGGGGTCCCCCATGAGACAGCTCCATGAGCTCGCCAGAGACTAAGGACGGTGCAGACAGTGTGCTCCCAGTAATATAAGTCCGTACCTTAAATGCCTTCTCGGCCTCGTCTATCCTTTCCGGCCCCGCCTGAGACGCTGCCCTACGAGTTCCACTTCATGTGCTCTCCTCCCCCCTTGACCGGAGCTCGAGGTTTTCCAACCTCGCACCACAGGGCACAATGAGTTTCCCATCACAGAGTCCGATGAGTTCCGGCATGGACTACGATAAGCCCGAGGCCTTGCACCCGCAGCAGCTCTACCACCATGCCGGCCACCAGAGCCCGCAGCCCGATGGCGAGACCACCCTCCACGGCTTCGAGGAACCGGCGGTCCCAGAGGAGAAGCGGGAGTACCGCGGTGACAGCCTCTGGTATGTCTCGATGCCAAAATAAAGAGTCCGCCTGGCTTTCCCTCGACCATGATGCTGACCGGATGTGCTTCCCTGTCCACAGGCGAGTCCTCCATGAACGGCATATCAACGTACGAAAGAACCACGATTCCCTGGTGTGATGACAAGTATTGGCGTGTATTGCACATGCTAACCAGGCTTTCGCCGGCTCAAGATGATTGCCTTTTCTGGGTGAGTCGCTGTCCACCACACTGCTGCCCCCCGAGTCTTCTCTGGCTGACCTTGGTTCCCAGCACAATTGGCAATGGTACGGCCTCCACGCCTCGCCCGGTGACACTACTTAGGCAACTTGCTCACGCACGATATTTGTAGGACTGTTCTTGGGGAGTGGCCGATCTCTCGCGAGCGCCGGGCCTGGTGGTGCTGTCGTGGCCTACGTGTTGATGGGCACTGGTACGCGCCACTCTTCTCTTGATGTCTCTCGGGGGCGATGCTTACCTCCTTGTCCAGTTATCTCTTCGGTCATTAGCTGTCTGGGTGAGATGACGGCGCTGATGCCCGTCAACGCCCCGGTCATGGAGTTCCCCCGTCGGTTCGTGAGCCGCGGTGTCGGTTTTGCCGTCGGCTGGATCTACTGGTGAGAACAGCTCCGCGGCCGTTTTCGTATGTTGCTGGGGATGGCCCTGCTGACTTCCGTGGGCCAGGTTTGCGTACGCCGTCCTCGCAGGCGAGCAACTAGTTGCTGTCTCCAACGCAATCAAATTCCGATACAATGACGGGACTACAGACATTGGCTGGGACGTTGGCGAGCGCGTCGACAATGCCGTCTGGATTTCGGTCTTCCTGGTTCTTGTCATCACGTTCAACATGTTCCCTGTCCGGGTACGTGCCTACCGTCTTGCGCTGAGGGCGGACACTCAACGACATGGTCTCCGCCCACAAGTGAGTCCTCTGTGTTGACTCGGCCCGTACAGGTCTTTGGAGAGCTCGAGTATATCTTCGGGTGTATCAAGCTAGTGTTCATTGTTATGCTCATCATGGTACGTTTTTCCTTGGCCCGGGCTGCATCGAGGACCCTTGTCACTGACACGAGCCACGGCAGTTCATGTTCATCCTCTCCATCATCCAGCGTGAGTGTTTTGTTCATCCCCTTTTCCTTCTGCGGACTTGAACCGGTCACTGACAAATTGGCCTCAGCCCGCGGGGACGCTTATTACCATGAGCCACCGGGCACAAAATGTACGTCTCCACCCTGTCCGCTTCCCTGAACAAACGAGCTAACACCAAGTGAAGTTTGGAACTCGCCATACTCTTTCTTTAACCCTACCTACACCGCCAGGGACGAAAACCTCGACATCAGCCATGTCTTTACGGGCTCACTCGGGACTCTTCTCGGTGTCTGGTACGCCACTGCGACGCTCTTTTGTCAAGTCACGTCGGGCAGGTCACTAATCCGTCCACAGGACAACGTTCACCAGCGTCCTCTTCTCCTACATCGGCATGGACATCGTCGCCGCCACCGCCGCCGAGAGCCGAGCCCTCGCCGACGTGGAGAGCATGAAGATGGCGGCCCGGAAAATCAACCTCCGCATCATCACCCTCTACTCCATTGCGGTCCTGACGGCCTCCTTCGTCGTGCCCATGGACCACCCCTTCATCAACGGCCAGGCCTCATCCGTGAGCGCCCGCTCTGTCTTCATCATTGCCGCTGTTGAGGCCGGTATGCCCAAGGTGGCCCATTTTTTCAACGCCGTCTTCGTCTTTTCCGCCTTCACCTGCGGCATCAACTCGATGTACATCGCCGCCAGAGTGCTCCACACACTTGCCCTGCGCGGGCAGACCGGTCCGGAGTTCATCACCAAGCGTCTTAGAGCCTGCCGGTCTGGCGTTCCTGTCAGGGCCGTGCTTGTCACGGGTGCTCTGATGATGGTGGCATACATGGGGCGTTCCGGTGCCCCTGGCGCTGTGAGTACCTATCCCGCTGAGCTGGTCTCACTTTGTTGTTGCTACCCGACACCCTGCGTGCTAACACTTGACCCCAGCGACTCGATGAACTTTCAAACAACTGCACCGTTTCCTGTCTCGTTGTATACGCCACCATCTGCGCGACATATTTGTACTTCTTCAGGACGTATGTGCCTTCCTCTGTCCGCCAGCTCGGGCACTAGGCGACGTGACATTGATAACTGACGACGTCTAGGCTCGAGGACGCCAAGTTGTACGGCAACACTTCCGAGGCGCAGGCTGCCAGTTACGACCGTGACCACCCCCTGTACCCGTACAAGTCACATGGGCAGTGGCTTAAGGGTTGCTTTGGTCTTGTATGCTGCATCCTCCTGATTCTCTTCAACGGCGTGGCCGCGTTCATCGAGCCCTTCAACATCCGCAAGTTTGTGTCGGCATACATTAGTGTAAGTCTTGGCTCTTCGCCCCCTTTTTCGATGCCACCTTAAACGGGTTATTTGAGATACAATTTAGCATGTCTAATGCGTTGTAATAGTTACCGACATTCTTGATACTCATCTTGGGATACAACCTCCGCAAGCACGGGTTGAGATTCTCTGACTGGTGGGCCGACAAGTCCGGCGACCTGAGCAACACTGTGCAGGCCACGAGCCTGAAGCGAAAGGGGAGGCTTGAGTTTCCAGACAATGGCTTTACGAGAGAGAACGTGTTGACGTTCCTCGACTGGGTCTGGGTGTGGGTGAAGTAGAAGCTCCGGTGTTCTTGATTTCATCTCTCTTGTGATCCGGCGCGTTGGAAAGAATACCATCTCGTTTTTTTATCTTGGTTAAATGGGCGTGTTATCGTGGGTTTTGTGTGTTATTCTCAGGATACACCTTGCATACAGCGAATATTAGACTTCACGACCTCCGCTTTGTTACTCTAGTGCTCATGAGTTATCATATGTACAGCCGGCTACGCCCATCCTCCAGACTGGAATCCGCAGTTTATTAGTGGACATATCAACCCATAACGTACATTATAAGCGAGTTGCGCATATAAGCGAGTTGCGCACTCTCCACCACTCTACAAACACTATCCTCAATTGCCACACCACAATACTAGGAACCAACTATAATTACATCAGAAGCAGCTGAATCAGATGATTCTGCAGCCTCCTGGCAAGTACGGGCATTATAGCCAGGCTTGCCGCACACACTACAGCACCGAACCTTCGTACGACCCCCCCCTGCACCACTACCACCCGGCTGCGTTTCTTGCACTCCCTCGCCACCCACAGCCCCCTGACCCATTACATTCTCTACATCCTGTACAATAAGTGACCCTCCAAGCTGTACACGTGTTCTTTTGGCCCTTCGGCGCTTGCTTAGTGCCTCGTTGGCCTTTCGAAGCGAAGCGTTCTCCGCCCGAAGGAGGGCCACCTGGTGCATCACAGCCATTGTACCCTTGGTAAGCTGGTCCATAGCTGCTAACATCGACGTTAGGGAGCTATTTTGATAGCTTGCAATACGACTCTTGATGAGCATTGACTGCGAATTAGCTTCTTGGGGGTTGTGGGGTGTTGTGACGAATCGTCAGACCCAGCCTCTTCTGAGAGAGTTCCGGAGGTAGTCAACGCTGGAAAGGATTCGGTGAAGCCAAAGGGTTCACAACAAGTGCAGTGTGCAGATGTCTCAATAGTACGATCCAAGGTGCGATCTGAATTGCTTACTGAGGAAGTCCCAGACTCCCTCAACGAGTGACTAGCTAGCCGCATATATACACCTTGGCCTCTTTGACCCAGAAGTCCCTTTGTACCTGGATCTCATGACTCTCGTTGAGATCCCGTCGATTCAGTTGGCTCTCAGTCGTCTTTGTCGATCCAACCCTGGTTGGTCCGTTACCCCTGTCCTGAATGATTGGCTGGCAGTGCGCCCCGCGCCCCGCCCTCAGCCCTTCGGGCCGCCCCATGTGGTCAGTCCGTGACAGGTGTCTGGAAGACCCAAGGTTAGGCAGTACTAGGCTGTAAGGGTGGGGGTGCTGGTGTACAAAGCTTGATATCTAGCTAAGAAAGCACCCTCTTTAGATTAAATAGAACAAGACTAGCCCTTACAAAGCTGCCCTAGATATTCCTTTTAGTAATAGAGATAAAGAAGGCCTTATAAAAGATATAGAAGAATTTAAGCTTACTTATATAGTTAATATATATA
>FTCU01001412.1_pt1 | contig 10340 bp, 12 predicted proteins | sample 1639521 | NCBI WGS metagenome assembly FTCU01 (sample SAMEA3914864, study PRJEB12502) | metagenome | biome: forest; material: soil | place: USA | collected 2012-03-12 | depth 0.3 m
GCCAGTAGGTGACACGAAGTACTTATTAGGGTTAACAGCCGCGAATCGAAAATCAACGGGGCATGTCAAGAAGGGGGTTGATAAAGTACCACAAACACTGAGAACCTAATTAACCCACCAAGACTAAGAAGACCATTGCCCCCCCGAGGAGAAGATAGAAAACCCCGACCGATGACCGACATGGGCTCCTGCCTACACGTCATGGACATCAAACTTGACCAGCAGCGAACACGGTGTGTCGTGGCCCTTGAGATCCAACATGCGAACGAACTTCCAGCCCGACTGCACATACAGCAGCCGGACAGCAGCGACAACCAGAATTGGGTTGCTCGAGAAGCTGTCATCACTCTTGATCAGCATCCTCAAGAACACCAACTCGTTGTCATCAAACTCCCACTCAAGCGTCTCGTCCCAGATCGGGTCCGTCTGCGCAGGGTTCTCGCCCCGACCACCAAGGTGGCGGAGGAACGGCAAACTCAAGATTTTCCGCCGATGGTATGCCGCCGTCTTCTGCTTGGCCTTGAGCAGCTCCGTTCCGGCTCCCGGTTGGAGCAAGGTGCATGTCAAGTATGGCTTCAGATCCTCGACCTCGCGCCCTTTGGGCAGGGGGATGTCGCTGGCCCCAGCGACTCGGAGGCGCAAGACCCTGCGCCGAGCATGCAAGCTCGTAAGGCCATCCCCCCCAAGACGCAGGGCAGCTGGCTTCAGGACGTAGCCGGATGATCCGACAAAGAGGGCGTCGTTGAGTTGCATGCCCAGGCCAAAGGTTTGCCAGTTGAGGGCGCAGATCTGGGCGCCCACGGCCCAAAACGGAATGGGCGACAGGTTTTGTGAAGAGATCCGAGTGCCCTTGGGGAACACGCGCATGAGGTGGCGGGTGTTGTGTTGCGCGATCTCCGCCGTGTGCTGTCTGGCTTGGGGGGCCAGACCCGACTCGGAGATGTTGATGAGGTGGTGTTCCGGCGGGCCGTCCTTGATTTTGCCGTCGACGTACCAAGAGGAATCGCGGGGTTTGACAGACTGTGCGTAGACGCCCAGCTTGGCCAGCTCCGGAATGATGGTCGGCGGAGGGACGGCTTTCTTCCTGGCTTTGTACTGAGCGCGGGCTTCCTTGTCCTCCTCGGAATCGCTCGACGAGCTAGAACTCGTCGAATTGCTGGAGTCGTCCACCTCGTTGGGGAGATGATACTCAACAATGACAGCAATCTTGGAGCCCAGCGCGTCCAGTCGGACGGCACACCCGTCCTGCTCTCCTGGATCTCCCGTGCGCACCGGCGCACTGAGCAAACGGTCACCCCAAACCTCTTTCATGATTTCGACGAGGCGCAGCTGTCCTTCCGGTCCGCAGTGGCATTCCAGGGAAACCAAGATCGGGGCAGGACCGTATCCTCCAATCGAGGGCTCGGCCGCCTCACGGTCCACAACATCACGAATCGTCTCGCAGGCTGCCCGAAACGGGATATTGGACACAAGCGTGTACCCATGGGTGATCTTGGGCTCAGCTTTGTCGTTGGGGTTGTCCCTACAGCACTGGTCAGCAATCCCGGCATTCCCTCGTCGCTCGTGCTGGTCGGGAGCAAAGCAAGAAAGCATTGAGCACATCCTACTCACCAAGCGTCAATCTCGATGCACCGCGCCCCGGCCTTGAGTGTGGTGTCGTACGCCCCGGCAGACGACGTGCCGTACAGCTGGTGGGCCATCAAGTAGGTGTTATGACTCGAGCTGATGAAATATTCGGGCAGCGTATGGGATCTGTCGAGGAGATGGGCGGGCGGCGACACGACTGGCTGGTCAAGGAGGGCGCCGAGTGCTGCGGCGTTGTCCTCGCCCACCACGCCCTCGTGAGAGAGGAAAGCCTTCAGAGCATGGCTGACTCGCAAGGGGTGCTGCACGGCGCTGTGTCCTCCGCCAGCAACGGTGTCATTGTCAATCTCTTGCCCCTTATCCTCTTCCTCATCCTCATGTCTCGCCTTGGGCTTGAAAGGGTTGAGTCTGGCCATGTGGGACGAGAGCCCCGAACCTGAGTGTGTTGGCTCGGACATTCTGCGGGGCACGACTTTCCGGGGTGTGTTGAGAACGATGATGCGGTATGTTGCGTGATGTTGGGCGAGGTATGTCCGGGAGTACTAGTTGGAAGCACGGATCAGGTTGCTGTGCGGGATTTGAGGGGTCGGTCAGCCCCAGGAGCGGGGTTGCTGATGGCTGCTGGGCTGCCAAAAGACGATCGAATGAGAATGATCCGAGAAGTGACATGGTAAATACAAGTATCTAATCCCCGTTCAAGCTGCTCGCTCCGCGCACTTTAGCACCAATCTCTGTCTTCTAATGACATTTCCCTGCGAGATTCCCCGGGATGGATGTCCGCCCGCGTGAGCTGCCGGCATCCTTCCCCGCCCCCCGCCCCCGACCTCCCGCCTCCAGCTGCCAACCCCTTACATCACAACGATAGAACCAAAAACCACAAGAGACAAGAAACCAACCATTCCTAGAGGAGCTGCAATTCCTGCAGCCGCGTTTCCGCTGACTGGACTCCCCGATGCCCCGGTCGAGTTCGCACCCGTGTCAATGGTAAAGAAGGTTGCGCCGATGGCTGGGCCGAGCCCAAGCTGTGTCCGCCACCTCGAAAGCTGCAAGCGAGAGCTCCAGTTAGCGAGATCCATGTGCCTCCGTTTACGGGGCCACCCACATTCCAATTCTGAGTGGTTGTCTCCATGCCAACGGACTCGAACCCCGCCGTATTGAATCTCGCCGGCTGGGTGTACAAGGCAAAGATGAAACGATGGACGCCCGTGTTGGGCGCCGGGCTTGGGTTGGTGAATGGCGTGAACGGGCGCAGCTGTGCATCCGGGATCGCGAGGCGCTGAGCAGTCGGCAGCAGCGTCGAATTGCTCCCGGATCGCGTGTAATTGCCCGCAAGGTAATGTCGAAGGTTCCTCGCCGTTGGTGAACTCCGCGAGGGTGCGTCCGCGTCAAGCTGGAAGCCTTGTATGAGAACGGGCAGGGCTCGCAGGCTCACGCGGGTCCACTTACGAGATAAATCAGGAACCGTGTCTGTGCGGTGATGTTGGTCGCGTTGTTGAGGTTCTCGACGCTGAACTCAAACGGCATGGTTGCTTCCGCAATGGTGAGTCTCGAGCCCGGGACTAGAAGCTCATTGTGGCTATCCTGTTCGGCCTTGTAGCCTGCATAAAACGAGACGGCAGGGTCGAGCGCGGCGATGACCTCGGGAACGATCCCCGATGCCACGAAGCGGTTCTTGAAATCCAACGTGCTCACGCTACCGGCATCCGAAAGATGGTCGTCAGCCGAGGCTCCCGCCGCCATGGCGAGGAGGATGGGCAACCATGCGTTTCGAAACATTGTGCGAAGCAAAGCAGACAATCCAGTTGTTGCGAAGCGCAGACGCGAAAAAGAGGTGCGAGGTAGGAGATAATCTAGAAGCGTCAGGCGACTCGACTCGAGAGTATGCAAAAAAGAAAACAAGCATGCGTCTGTAACGGCCGGGGAAATTCTGGAAGAAAATATCGGCGATTCATGGCCGTTCTTAAGTATTTGGGAAGATCCCCTAATTAATCAACCCCAAGACTCGAATCCCCCTGCCTCGCTGGTATCTTTACGACTTGGCTCGGCAACTCCGCTGGTCGGAGCACACATGGTAAAACTGCCGTGTGGGAAATCATGCCTGGCACGATGCCTCCTTGTGTGGTTTATTGGGAAGACGTTGTCTGCCAACTCTGCACCGCACAGCAGCCAAGTAATTCTCTGAACTCCAAGCCAGAGATCACACCCTTGGCAGTCTCCCCCTGTTTCAGCGGTAACAATCCAATGTGAACTTGGCAGTCTTGGCTCTTGGACGTGCGGGTTCTGCAATAAGCATAATAGCCTTGGCTATCATGAAGTAGGCATTTTCAATGCAATGTCGCAATAATTACTGGATAAAAGGGAGTCGGGAGTTTGTTGCAAAGTTGGCTCGGTTCAGTCATCATCGGCAATTGGCGCAGACAACGGTTGAACCCGAATCAAGCAATAAGAATATGAGTTGTCATTGATCCAAGAGCAAGTTTTCACTGGGTCGGGAGAGGCACCTGTTTGCTCGTTTGATGACATACCCGTCAGCGTTTGCGGCCTGGGTTTTGTCGCATGAGAGTTCGATGGCGCGGAGATGCTCTCTTGATTGCCAACCAGTTCAACAGCATTGGCTGGAAGGCCAAAGGACACAAGAAAGACTGCAATTGTCTCCGGAGTATGGCCGTGAAGGGCTAGTTTTGTTGGGAGTGGGACGAGTTTCGCGTCACAGTCCCCCTTCATCTCCCGCTCGCGGCCACTGCCGACCAGACAGCGGCGTCGAGGCGCGCGGGCTCGCAAACCGAGGCTCTCAAACGAGTATGCGGAGGACGTCGTTGGGAAGAGGGATGTTGGAAAAACGCTACGCTGTGGTGGTTGGCTGGGCGCGTTCGGATGTAAGCGCAAATGAAACTCAGGGCCGATATTTCCCGGACAATCCTCGTTGGAGCGCCCCCCGAAAATGGCGCGCGCCTCAGGTAATTTCTGGAGTGCTTATCGTGCCAAGACTTTCTTGTGCACCGCGACGCGCTTCCCCCTCCATGTGTTTCACCGCTCAATCGCATCCGCCACAGCAGCGCCGGAACGGTCTACTCAACCCCACTCTTCGTAACTCATGGCATAATGAGGCTCCTGAGGACGGACACACTTGAGCTTGCCGAGTTTGTCGGCCGAGCACCTCCTTATGTCATTCTCTCACATACCTGGGGCTCCGAAGAGGTGTCCTTTCAAGACATGTCGCAATCGTCCAAGGCGGCAGCACTGAAGAAGAAGGCGGGATATGCGAAACTCGCAGGCTGTTGCTCGCGAGCAGCCGCGGATGGGTACGAATATATTTGGGTTGACACATGTTGGTACGACGCTCCGGTCCTCGATTCTGCGACGACTCGCTAAATCCTCTCACTCGGTTTGATAGCATCGACAAGACCAGCAGCGCCGAGCTGTCCGAGGCCATCAATTCCATGTACCGGTGGTATCAGGAAGCGCACATTTGTTACGCGTACATGTCGGACGTGGAAGCGCCGACTCAAGCACCGGATTCTGGCTCGTCGACGACACCAACGCTCAAGAAGGCATCAAGCAACCCCGATCCCGTGCGACCGGGAATTCACACCATCCCGTCCATATTGAGAGAATACGACAAACTCCCACGGACCTTTGAGAATTCCAGATGGTTCACTCGCGGCTGGACGCTGCAGGAGCTCATCGCTCCCCCGATGGTGGAGTTCTACGCACACGATTGGACCGAGATCGGCACCAAATTCAGCCTACGGAAGACCATCAGCAAGATCACGGGCATCGACATGCGTGTGTTGGAGGGCGCCGATCCTTCCACGTGTCACGTCGCCGAGCGCATGTCGTGGGCGGCGAACAGGGAGACCACGCGTGTGGAAGACGGGGCCTACTGCTTGCTCGGCATCTTCAAAGTCCACATGCCGCTGATCTACGGCGAAGGGCAGCGAGCCTTCTACCGCCTGCAGAAGGAAATTATGAAGACGACCGAAGATTACACCATGCTTGCGTGGGGGTTGTCGAAGTACCTGAGCAACAAGCACCATTGGAAGGGCGTCCAGGGAAGTTTTATGGGGGAGCCTCGCTGTCCTTTGGCCGATACCCCAAACGACTTTGAACTGCACAACAGGGCGGTGTGGACCTACTCCCGGCTCATCGGCGACGATGGAGGCACAATCGCGACCCAGAACTCTCCTTCTCTCGACGACACCCCTCCACTCATCACCAGCCGCGGTCTCCGCGTTTCGCTCCTCCTCAAGCCGGCGAAACCAAGAGCCGGAGAGGTCCTGGCCTACATCAACTGCAAAACAACGCGACCCGGCGCCCCCCCCGATGGCCGACTGTCGCCCGTCTGCCTCGTGCTTCGCCGCCAGGAAAACTCTAGCATCTACACCGGGACGGACGATCCTAACGCAGCATTCGAACTCCTCGAAAGCGAAAAGGCTCTCGGTTCGTTTGAACGAAAGACCATTTACCTGTCGCTGGCCAACGCCGACTCGGTTTTGAACCAGACACATAACCACCGGACGAGCAGCCTGGAGAAGAACCTCTATATCTTGGACAAACCCCCACCACTTCGGGCCGGGGAAGCTGCCATCGCGTCCCGGGCGCCGTGGAAGATCACGAGTTGCTTTTCCCACGCGATTGGGAGTGGCTCGGGACATACGCACTTTGAAGCTCCGCGGAGGTTTACTGCGGCGTCACTCTTCAATGCGTTTGATCTTCCCCCTTCCAGCGCCCGTCTGTTTGCATTTGAGCAGCCGCAGGCGGGCAACGGAGTGTTTGGCATTGCCGTGGGTCATGGATGGTGCGATGTGGTTGCTCTGGCAGACTTGACCTTCAGGGCCAAATGGGGGAATCTTGTGCGAGACGGCCACTGGAACGAGGCTCTCGCGCTCAAGTATCTCAGCCACGTGGCGGCCGGGAGGAGCGACGCAGATGAGGTCGTGGACCGTGTCTCTAAGCGGATCGCCAATTTTTCTGTCTCAGTCTCATTGAAGAAGATCCGTCGGGCGGATATCAACTGCGAGAGCGCGATCAAGATTTTGTGGTCGGTAGAGTGGGACGATGCCTGATGTTTTCTTTCAATAATGCCCGGGGGCGCAGTCATCGCGCGACTCTTTTTCAGCGTAGGTAACAAGAAGTTTAACTATTTTGGCGGTACAGAACTCAGAGGAACAATTAGAATTCAAGTTCGTCTTTTCTGTAGGGAGCATTCTGAATGGGAACAGCAGTTAATGGAGTGATCGCTTCGTTCTCCATGTTCAATCTAAACAGGCGGTCCACGCGCCGATAGAGATCCCAAACACCCGCTCTAGTTACTCGATTCCAGAAGAGAGTTCCAGGCGGGCCCTCACCAGTTGAGCACATTGTATATGGTTTTTCTCGGATTCCCTTCGGACTCGACCAGCAATCTCTCGTCCCGCCGCGCAATCACCTCCGCGGTGTTTTGTTGCGAAAACATCCGGTTCATTGTTTCCGACTCTTTGCGGAGCTGTGACCTGACGTAGGCTACTACCCCAGAAACTGTAGGAGTAGTGAGTGAGGTCAGTGACTGACACTCGTTGCCTCTTCAACATGTAACGCGCACAAAGCCGCTTACCTGTGCCAACAACGACCAGCCCTGGTATGACCATGCTTGGTGCTGATCTAACACAGGCGTCAGGTAAAAGACTCATCATTTAGTGGGAATGGAAGATACCTTGTCACCGGACTCCTCGCAACGCTTGGGGGGATGCTGGCTGCGAGCCGCATGGTCGGGCGGAAAGGAGCCATTCGCGACATGATCTAAGTTTGAGGTCGGCTAGGTTGTATTGGACTTAGAGTGGTCCTGCAATGGTCCCTGCAGCAAATTGGAGGCGATTAAATATCTGAGGTAGGGACGCAGGATTCTTTCGCGGTTTTGCTGTTCAACCGGGCAGCCATGTCGGAGCGCGCGCCGTGCTTCTTAAACAGCATTCCCTGCCAGCAAGGTTTCCGAAGACACATGCTTTCGTGATTTTCGTCAGCTGATGTTGGGTGACGTTGGGCCTGAGATCGAGCGACGGCGGGAACGGAGGCGGCAAAACCCGGATTCATGGGGCCATGGTGGTGCGACTCGCCAACCAAGGGGAGCTGGGGTGAGCGAACGGGGTGAGGTGACCAATGGCAGAAGGTTCTCCACAGCGCTCCGAGACCCCGTCCTGTGCGCCAGGGCGGCCGGACCCGATCACTCCCGGACTCAATACCAACAACAAGGGACGGAGACTGAACAAAAACCTCTGCTGTCTTGCTGCCCCGGGTTGGCATCTGCCCCTGCTGCACGTGCTCTTCTGAGTCGGCTCACGCGTTTCTCGCCCTGGCCATCTGTCCACTCTGCGAGGGCGCCGATCTCCACTCGCGCACACACCGCCAACCCCAACGCACGCCGAGTAACGAGTTCCAGCATCATCGGCCTGCAACCGACGCGAACGCGAAACCAAACAACACACTATCAACAAGGACAGCGCCAAACAGCGTCGCACCATGGCAAGATACGTTCCGCCGCCTGACAACAATGCCACCCAACACGACGGCACCGAGACCTTGGCGGTAAACGACACCGTCGTCCGCCGTCTCTTGACCTCATCCGAGGCACCACACTTTCCCAGGCGTGGAAAACGCTGTCCGAGGCAGATCTAGAAGCCATTTACGCACAGCTTCGATCCATGCTGCAGGAGTAGATATCTCTCCCTCCCCCGGCCAATGCAGGCATTCAAAGCTGCGTGGGCGGCTGGCTGCACGACTTCCGCTTGACCCAGACTTGGCCCCGCTTCGGCCCATTCAAGACGACCCAAGAGTTTTATCGCTGGCTTCGCCATGACTTTCAGCCCGTGGAGCGTCCCGAAAATATCGAAGAACAAGATTGGGAGGATATCAAGGCGATGGCTGAGAAACAAGACGGGCCTTGGCCACCGCCTGTTTTCACGCACGGCGACCTACACGGCCAACATCATGATCCGAGATGGCCGCATCGCTGCCATCATTGACTGGGAATTTTCAGGTTGGTACCCTCCCTACTGGGAGTACGGTGCGAGTTGGTATGGCCACCCGGTCCGGCGGGGCTGGGAGGACGTTATCCCGAAGATCCTCGACCCCCCGGAAGGGCTCGAGATGGAGATCAACCGGCAAAGGTTCTGGGGGAAGTTTTGAGCAGTGACGGGCACGAAAAATTTTGTTTTCTTTGTTTTTTTATCCCTCTTCTTCTTTTCTTTTTTATTATTTCCTCTTCTTTCCATTTTCCCCCTAACTATTTCTTCTATCTTTCCCATTTTTTTCTCTTTCTTTTCCTCGGTTCTCACTCTCTTTTTCAGTCCCCCTCCTCTCCCTTGTCCGGCTCCGCTACTGCGTGACCCCTCCTGGAAATCACATCGTCGTTGGCAGCATCCAGGTATCAAGACTGAAGCTGTTGAACTCCCGAGCTTGGTGGCCAGGAAGTCTTCAAACTCGCTAGTACTGTGGGCAATATGGGCACGACAGAGACGAAGCACTTGTTGTATTTCGTCAGTATTTGCTTGCGGAGGTGTGGAATGATGGGTGGCCGCCCGAAGGTGCGGTCCTGCTGTGCCTCCCGCGTTCTCTGATTCCTGTTTCTGTCCCCCCACCCGCACCGCAACCCCATGGCGGCCGTATTCGGTAACCAGGCTCAGCCAGGGTCTGCCAACCCTTGTCGATCACGGCCTATCAAGCGTGTGATTCAAGCAACTAACGCTGCAGTGCACAGAAGTGCGCCTGATGTTTTAGCCCGATGACCTCCAATCGAGGAGAGAGCTGGCAGGAGAAGAGACCGGGGGGCAAGGACTCAACCCCCTGTCTTGTTTGTTAGGAACGAGCGTGGATTCCCCAGGCCCTCCCAACCTCCCAGTCCGGATCCCGGTGCCGGGGTAAACCAACAGCTGGTCGTCAGGGGGTCCAACCAATCGCCGGTTTCCTCGGAAGGCATGCCGGAGCGGGGTTGTCTGACATGCAGGTGCCAGCCATGCAAGTGCGGCTGGGCGGCCCAGGGACGGGATGGCGTCGAAATGGATTCCTGGGCAGTGCAGCATCGGGGATGTCGCCCGACCATGCAGACCCGGCAGCACCGGGTTGTTGGTTGAGGAGTCAATAGTGTTGTCGGGGTGTGTGAGGGCTTTGTGCCATAGACGAGACGCCTGGGCTTGCAGAAATGGAACATCCCCAGGTATAAAGCTCGGGCTGGAGGCAGTGCGGTCGACTGGAGAGGGGCAAGATGATCTCTTTCGTTCCTCTAGCGCTTTCTTCCCCTTGGACTTTTCAGGAGCAATGCGGAACGCGTTACCTCTCACCTTCCTGGCAGGGCTTGCCGCCCTCGTCGGCCGAGGTCATGCCACCAAGAGTGGCGACCAGTATTACGACTACATCGTCGTCGGGAGCGGGCCTGGCGGTGGTCCCCTGGCGAGCAATCTTGCACGGGCAGGCCACTCGGTCCTGCTCCTCGAGGCCGGCGATAACCAAGAGAGCAACATCTATTCCGAGATTGTCTCCTTTTTTGGGTTTGCCTACACAGACCCGACGATGCGATGGGATTTTTTCGTCCGGAACTTTGCGAATGAGACGCAGAATCTCCAGCACAACCACCTCGTGTGGAAGCGACCGGACGGCTCGTTTTACGTCGGTCGGGATCCGCCTGCAGGCTCGGCCTTGCTCGGCATTCACTACCCTCGCGGCGGCACCTTGGGTGGCAGCTCTGCCGTGAATGCCATGTCCACGACGTACCCGAGCGACAGTGA
>FTCU01002854.1_pt1 | contig 10308 bp, 11 predicted proteins | sample 1639521 | NCBI WGS metagenome assembly FTCU01 (sample SAMEA3914864, study PRJEB12502) | metagenome | biome: forest; material: soil | place: USA | collected 2012-03-12 | depth 0.3 m
CCCCCCCCCCCCCCCCCCCCCCCCCCCCCCGCCACAACCACCCCCCTCCTGGCCAACTCTCTCTCCACATCCTTCCGCCTAACCATCCCCCTCTCCACACCCATCCCCTTCATCCCCTCCCTCACCGCCGCTCCCCACCCCTCAACACTCCTCATGCCAACCACCAAAAACCCCAGCTCCTCCCTCTCCACATCAAACACCTCCCACCACTCACACTCGGGCATCTTGGCCCCGAGATCCCTCGCCGCATTATACACCGCCGCAACAGCCAGCGCATTGGGCTGGCTGGTCAGGTACAGCATCTGGGGCGACAGCAGCGCCGTGTTGAGGTACTCGAGCACGCGGCGGCCGATCCGCGCCTTGTCTGTGTTGAGAAAGTCGAGCGCCTGCAGGTAGGTCACGGCCAGCGGGTGGGGCAGGGCGACGTGGGTGTCGAAGGCGAGGGCGTATAGTATGCGAGCCTCGAGGGCCAGGAGGCGGGTGTGGAAGGCGTGGTAGGCGGGTTCGGAGAGGTAGTAGCTTGCGGGGGTGTTGGTCGGTGGTGGTGCGGCGGGCGGGTGGAAGAAGGTTGAGGAGGGGGAGAGGAGGTAGGCGTAGACGTTGGAGAGGTCGCGTGGGGGGCGGGGGTGCGGGGAGAGTTTTGCTGTTAGGTAGAGGGTTGCGGCGGAGACGTCCTGCGCGGGGGAGGGGTGGTGTTAGTGGTTGGTTGGGTGGTGGGTTGGTTGGTAATGGGGAAGGGAGCGGCGAGAGGGGGAAAACGCACGCTAAATTCGTGGGACATTATGGGTTCTACGAGCCAGTATCGCGCGAGGAGGACATTGGCCTGGGCGGTGACGGACTGGGGCAGCTGGAGGAGGAGGCCGGCGGCCTGGGTCAGGCATTGCGTCGCGAAGAAGATGGTGTCTTGGAGCTCAATTGGGAGAGCACCGAAGGAGCGTCGCTGGAATAGTTGGTCTGGCGTCGCCAGCGGGTTTGTCATGTGCGACATTTTGTGCTGCGCGGTGCCTGGTTGGTGTTGGGAGGTCTGGTGGGCGGTCGATGAAGTCGATGCAATGGGTTGATGTTTGGTCTTGGTTGCCCGAGGTGCAGATGGGAGACAAGGATGCGCGCTAGTGACACACTAGCCCGTTACGGCAATATTAGCAGCAACCTGAACCCAATGAGGCTTGAGGTCAATGTTAGCGTGAACATCCACAGACAACCTCTCGAAGAGTTCAACTCTCCATCACCGGGCCTGCACTCTCTCTCACTACCTTTTTTCCGTTTACTTTGCATCTTCTTCTGTTTCTGCTTCTCCTTTCTTCTGGCTACGGTACTCTGTACATGTTGTCTGTTGCCCTGATCTGCTCAGCCAAGTTTGAGTCGTGAAATCCCATCGCTGTCGACTCTCAAGAACCTCGAAAACCCTGGACGGCAGACTTCCCATGAAACCTCCGGTTCTGCCAGGCTTCTGGCCGAGACTGACTTCCGCTTTGAAATCAAGACCGCCCCATTTTGGCAGCTCACTCGGCGTGAAGCTTCCAGCTCTCCCAATCCTCAAACCATCCCATGCTCCCTTCCTTTTTGCCAGGCCACACCTGTCTGAAGCACTGCAACAGCGCCAGATGCCTATCTCGGATTTCGACAGAATCCAAGCGGCGACCGAACTTGTTGACGTCCATCTCTTTGATGGTCACTATATTGTTCGCCTTTTCCACCATCCACGGCTTTCCGATCGCTGCCAAAAACGGGTGCAGCCGGGCCCCGAGCGGAGCACCCCGCCCGGCCCGCCACACGTCGGGGACTTCTTCCTCGTCAGAGTCTTCCTCTCCGTCATGATCTTCCTCTCCGTGATAATCTATCACCCCGTCATCGTCTCCCTCCCCGGCATAGTCTTCCTCCTCGTCAGGATCGTCCTGCTCGACTCGTGTGAAGTCGTCTCCTCTGTATGTTTGCACCAGCAGAACTTCCACGTTGCCCCCAACCGCGGCGAAGATTTCCCGAGCAAGCGTTGCGTCAAGGGCGCTGTTGATGAAAATGTCGTAGATGTGGCCGTTGCGGTAGCGTCCCATGCGGCACTTTTGCGGTGCATAGATATCTCTGTCTCCGTTCAAAAAAGCGGCCACGGCAGGCCAGCCAGGCCCAGAAGGGTAAGACTTGCAGAGAGGCGTGTTGTTGGGGCGTCCAATACGGATGAGATGAGGAGGAGGACTACAGTCCAGCAGCAGCGAGAGCCGACGGAGATTGGGCAAGCGCTCGCCAATGCGGCGGTACAGCGCAACCTCGGCGCTATCGCCTCTTGACCTCTTGAGCTGAATGGAAAGATCCGTGAGGCGGGGAAAGGACGAGACGAGCACCGTCAGCCCGCCGAGAGTAAGGTAAGACCGGGTCTTGTTCGGTGGGATTACGATTGGTAGAAATGAAAGCTTTTCGAGTCTCGGGTTGCGAAATGTAAAGACGAGTGAGGCATGGTCCCACTCGGTCACCTCGAGTGCCGTGAGGGAAGGCAGGCCAGACAGAAACCCCGCAATGGTCTGGAAGTAGTTGAGCCTCGGGCCCCCGCCGGTCACTGGCAACTCGCAGGCCAGAGAAAGCGTCGTGAGTTCGTCAAGACGCGTTTTGCCCAGGTAGACGAGCTGTTCTTGGGAAATAGGCTCCACCAAGTCCAAGGTGCGCAACAGCGAGAAGTCGATCAGGTTATCCCAGGCTTCATTCGAACGAAGACCAAGCACAGACAGGCCACCGAGTTGGTTAGTCCGTCCGTATTTTAGAATGATTTTCAAGTGTGTCAGATGGCCTTTCTCGGAGGAAATGACACAGCGCCCTGTTCGTTGCTCTTGGTTGAAAAACGTGATCGGGTTCAAGGGCCTCGGAATAGGGCGAGGATTGGTCCAGCTGGGAGGGAGAGCGTGCCCCTCGAGCACTTTGACTTCTCTGAGACAGGAAGAGAATAGTCCTTGCTTGACCATCCACTTGACAGCACCAACTTGCTGGAAGTTGTTCTCCTCGCCCCAGTTCATGTTGCGGCAGAGCCAGATGCTGTAGAGACAGGGAGAGGTGATGATTTCCCACTCGTGGGAGTCAATCGTGGTCGAGCCATCGTCGGCGCTCCGTAAGTTGAAGGCTTGCAGGTGCAGTCTGGGCCTTGTCGGGTTCCTGTTGGGGTTCGTGATGCCGTGCATTGCCTTGAGAAGACAAGGAGGGAATTGGGAGGAACATCTAAAGATCACGTCGGTCAATCCGGGAAGCTGGGAGATGAGATCTGCGAGGGGCCGCCAGAGGTGATCGGTGTCGTAGGCCGCGCTGGCAGGAGCGTGGTCAGACCACAGAGGGGAGCGGTAGTCCGGCCATATCGCGCCAGGGCCGTGCGACCCAAACTGGATGCCGTGGAGCTGAATACGCGCGATATACGGCGCGGTCGTTTTGGGTAACGAAAACGAAACCTCCCCATCTTTCCCCTCCGCGTCCGGTGCCGTCTCCCACATGTTATCGGCTGGGTTGAGACCTCCAAAGTCAATGATGCGGCCAACAATAACGAGGCGCCGGACGCTTTGAAACAGATCCAGTTGGTGCCGCTGGAGGAACTGCTTGCATTTTTCGACATCGCGGGATAGTCGAGCTGGGTCTTGGATTCTGAACGCGATGGTCGAAGCCTGGCAGCTCGCTGCGACAGCGTGACAGCGCTTGTTCGCCAGAGAGAACTCTGCAAGGCTGGAAGCGCTTGACTCTTCCAAGACGCTGCATATCTGCAACAGAATCTCGTTCGGGAGGGTCATGAGGAGGATTGGGGTGGCCGTGGGACCAGGGAGAGCGGGAAGCGCCATGGTTTTGTTTGCACGTTCTTGGGGCTTTCGGGTTTTGTGTTGGAGGTGTGAGGTTGGAGGTTGGAGGTTGGAGGTTGGAGGGTTGGAGGTTTTGAACAGTTTGAGAATCAATATATAGAGTTTAGGATTTTGGAATATTGAGTCATTGCGGGGAAGGTGCGACGTTATCAAGAGGCACGCGCCAACATGTGGCCTCCCAGAGGAGATGCTTGAGTCTTTGTTTTCAAGGCCAAAAGTCTCGTTGTTGTTGGAGTCATCTTGGGTGAACCGTGTCCTTCAACAGAAGTCCACCCGATGCTCTGGGACCCTGTGTTATGCTAAGAGATATAATTACAGGGCAAGGGCACAAATGGCTAAGGTGAGGAACATAGGTCAGAATCAGGCAGGTGGAAGACAACAGGGTTGAGAATTTCAAAAGAAGAGAAACGGAAAGAAACAAAACACCTATTGCCGGTGGCCGGAGCCGCCTCCCGGACTCGCTCCGGTGTGGGGCCGGCGTTTTGCGCGAAGGTGGGTCCCCCGCGGAATTAATTTTCATTCGGCAGCTCAACCCCATCACCCGCTCACCCACTTACCCACTCGCCCACTCAACAACCACCCAACCCCACGCACCACAACGCCATTTTCAGTTGACGCCCAGAGGAGACTCAGAGCCCGGCACAACATGGACCAGGTCACCAAAGACACCGAGTCGCTCACGCTGGGCGGCCCGGGCGTCCCAGACATCATGTCGATGCTGCCGGAACTGTCGCCCGGCCGCAGGCTCAACGCGGGCATGGCGGGCATGACCGTCGACGAGACCGTGGCCGAGCTCAAGAAGCACCCCATGTTCATGACGGAGCTCGACGACGCCGAGGACAACGAGCAGCTGGCCGCCCTGCAGGCCCTCGTCTATGAAGGCACCCCGCTGGAGAACGCAACCAACTTCAAGGAGCAGGGGAACGAGTGTTTCCGGGAGAAGCGCTGGCTGGATGCCAAGGAGTTTTACGGCAAGGGTGTCGCCGTTCTGGCCGCCGAGGAGCTGCGGCGGGCGGGGGGTGGGAAGCGGAAAGTCAGGAAGCCCGCAGAGCCGATGGCCCTCAACCCGGAAGCGGACAGCTCTGCGACTGTCGACCTGGAAGATGCTCCAGAAGCCGCCGAGGAAGACTATGAAGAAGTCGACGATGAGCCAGCTGAGGTGGCATCCGAGCGGGCTTTGCTCGAAACTCTCTACATCAACCGCGCAGCCTGCCATCTCGAGCTCCGCAACTACCGCTCCTGCACCGTCGACTGTGCCTCCGCCCTCCGCCTCAACCCGCGCAACATCAAAGCGCTCTACCGCTCCGCCCGCGCCCTGCTCGCCGTCAACAAGATTCCCGAGGCCGACGACGCCTGCGCTCGGGGCCTGGAGATCGACCCGTCCAACAAGCCCCTGCTGGCCCTCGCCCAGGACATCATCAAAACCGCCGAGGCCGACTCGGCGCGCCGCAAGCGCGAGGACGACCGCCTGTCCGAGGACCGCCGCAGGGAAACCCTGCTCAAGACGGCTCTGCAGGCAAGGAACATCCGCACCCGCACCACCGGCCGCCCACCGGATATGGAGGACGCCAAGATCAAGCTGTCGCCTGACGAGCTGGACCCTGAGAGCGCGTTGGTGATCCCCACGCTGCTGCTGTACCCATGCCATTACGAGAGTGACTTTATCAAGGCTTTTAATGAGCGGGAGACTCTGGATCAGCACTTTGGCTACGTCTTCCCGCTGCCGTGGGACCGGACCGGCGAGTATAAGCCTGCAGGGGTCGAATGTTATGTGGAGACCATTACTGGTGGGTTGGTTAAGCTCGGGAGGAAGGTGCCGCTATTGAAGGTGTTGAGCGGTGGGAATGTTGAGGTGGTGGACGAGTTGCTGAAGGTGTTTGTTGTTCCCAAGGGCAAAGCGGAGGCATGGGTAAAAGACTGGAAGGAGAAGAAGGCGAGCGGGCATCAGTGAAGGAAAACAGAGGAAAATGGAATGATACCCAGATGACAGACACAGCTTGATCGGGCAGCATGTGACAACGTGAGGCTGTTTACAGTATTCTGTGACCAAATGCTAAGCTAGGCGCGATCCCAAAACAGGGCAGGAAAACAAGCGACGGGCGTCTGAAGCAGCCAAGACCAAAAACAGCCAGCCGACCAGAAAGCAAGACTATGGATTTTGCCCTCTCATCACCAGACACCGCTGATATGCGCCATACATACTCCTCTCCCAACCGTTTCCACTCATCCGATCCAAAACAATGCATACAGATCCCAACAACGCCTCCATCCTCGCCGCCAGGAAACCAGGCCAGTGACAATCAACCCTGATAACCCATCCACACCACCTAACCATCCATCCCACCACCAAGGAAAACAGAACGAAATGAGAGATAAAGAATAAAGAAAACGCCAAACCAAAACAACAAAACACAATACCAAAATAACAAAACATCATCACTCATCACCCATACCAAACCTCAGCGCCCCTCCACAGTCTTCCTCCGCTTCGACCTCGTCTCATGCCCCCCTTCTTCACTGCGCCCCTCTTTCCCAGAAACAGCAGGCGATACCGGCCCCGACGGCGTGTCAACCGCATCACTGCCAGCACCGCCACCAGCCGCTTTAGGAGAAGGAGAAGCACCAGTAATAGAAGCCTCAGCAGCACCACCAGCAGAAGCAGGAGCATCAACAGAAGAAGCGCCACCTCCAGCAGCGGAAGCAGAACCATCACGACTGCGTTGAACAGGTACGTCTTCCGCCTCTTCACTGTCCTGTCCACCACGCATGTGCATCAGCATGATGGCTGCATCCCGCTCCGAGGCAGCACGGCCGCGGCGAAGCATCATCCGAGCGGTGTTTATGTCTGTTTCTGTGTCCGCCTCGTTGGTAAACCCAGCTGCAGCTGTGGCTCTGCCTGCACTTCCGGGTGTGAAAGTGATAGTGGTAGTCGGGCGAGGAGAAGTCGGAACTCGGATGCTCGAACGGGTGGTGATGGTGGTGGGTTGTTGACCCTCGTCGTCGAGGTCGACCGCGACAGAGATAGGACTGGCGCTCAGGCTGCCTGCGTGGCTGGATCCGGCGTCGTAGGGGGCGTCGGCGTCTGTGGAGTTGTATTCGAGCTGGTCGAAGCGGCGCTTGAGGCGGATTGGGGCGAGGGTGAGGCCCCGCTCTGGGAGGGAGGGGGGTAGAGGGTGTGGGTGATGGTGGTGAGGATGTTGGTGATCATGGTGGTGGTGGTGAGAGCGGGGGTGGTATGGATGCCAGTTGCTGTTGTGGCTGTTGTTGTTGGCGCCTGGGGTGGGAGAGCGAGGGATGGCGGACAGCCAGGGGTTGGCTGACGCGTTCAGGCCGTGGAGCTCCTCGTGGAGTTGTGAGGCGGTGCGGTAGTGGTAGACTGGGTGGAGTGAGGGGTGTGGGAGCGGATTTACCACTGTCCAGCCTGGGGAATGCAGTGGTGTAAGCGCAGGCGGTGGTGCTGGCGCGGTTGAGGGCCGGGACGTGGGAATTCGCCGAGCCGTCAAGGCTGCCGGATACGGGTGGCGGCCTCTGGGTTCTGGTATCGGGTAGTAGTCGACTTCTGTATCCGTGCAAGGGCTCAGTAGCAGGCGTCCGTCGTAGCGGGTGTGGTAGCGGTAGGGATCGAGGACGCGCGAGGGCCGATGGCACAGGGGGCTGACGCTTCGGGATGGCCGCGGGCTGGGCAGGCTGGCAGGCGCGTGGGGTTTGAACAGCGCAGCGGCATTTCTTTTTGCCTGAGCCACGATCTCCGGGTCGATTGTCATGTTGTTGTATCCTTGTGATTTCTCGGGGATGCACTCCATCGGGAACTGTGGGCCGAAAATCGGGATGAGAGCGCCGGCGATCTTGTGGCAGAAGGTCGCGCAGATGGCTTTGGCGCAGGAGAAGGGCATCCAGTAGCCTGCGGTCAGACATCAGCACGAAAGCGGGAATACGGGGGAGATTTGGGATCATCGCACCTTGGGCTTTGATGGAGCCCCCGGTGATGCTGTAGGTGATGTCCTTCAGGCCCGGGTTCTGGTTGAGCATTTTCGCGGGCGTGGTCTGCCCGGTCAGCGGGATCGAGAGAACAAAAGGGGCGAGACAAACCTTGCTGTAGCCACGGCACTTGAAGAAGGAGGTCATGCGAACGAGACCGACGCTGTAGTCCCACATGACTGTGTAGGTGGTGTCGTCGCCGGGGACCTTGAAGTCGTAGTGAAATGCTGGCTTGGTCAGTTTGGCCCCGACCCAAGGGCGAGGTGAGGCCCGTACATACCTTCGAAACCCTCTCGGCCAGTCTTGGAGAAGAAGTCTTTCTTCCCGCTGTTGTAGGGAATTCGCTCGAACGTATCTTGTATCGAGCCGAATGGGCGGACCTGGAATCGGCGCACCTCACGGAGCGACGCCTCGTCCAAGACTTCAAAGGGTGCAAAGTTGATGTCGCCCTTGGCCTTGGACCGAAGGGTGCTCTTGGTGTGCTCGGCCATTCTGAAGTCCTCGAGCAAGGGCATGGCTGAAGCTGGTTGGTGCCCAAAGACTGAAGTCCGACAGGTCGGAGAGGCTGGTGCCGGGCGAGAAGTTGGCAACGGAGCCCGCGGGGACGCCGGGTTAAGAAGTTCGGCTACCGATACCATGGCGGTGAGGGTGCAGGAGACTCAGTGGAGATGTCTCGCGTACTCGTCGATGCGACTGCAACTGCAACTCGTGGACGAGGGAGGGGCAAGGGATGGAAGCCAGGCGAGGAGGCGGGGGCGCGGGTTATGAAGTTAGACAGCGCTTGCAGCCCGAAAGAGCTGAAGACAGACAACTAAATGCCCCTTTTAGGCGCAAACAACAAAGCTCCGCGCAACCCTCGCGACCCGGAGAGGGCTTCAAGGGTGTGCACCCGTGACAAGGAGTACGGTCAGCTCTTCTGCTTCCTTGAGTTCCGGAAGTCAATGACCTGCAGCCCCGGGAGAGCGTCTCCGTTCTGTTCGGTGTTCTCGATGCAACTTCTTTGTCCGGGGATCCAGGGAATCGACCGCCTGGTCAGCGGATGGAAGCGTTTGACCCTTCCACCGCTCTTTGGGGGCTCGAGTTGACCGTCGGAAAGTGACAAGTGACAGCGGAGCGGCGGTCAATAGTCGGATTGAAGATCACAGCGGTGATGGCCCGGCAGCCGTGACGGTGGCTGTTGGCTAGCTAGGTAGGGGGGGAGGGAGTGTGACTATGCTCTGGGGTTTTGTACCCCCCTGGGCGGCACCGTTTAGGCGCCAGCGCCGCACACTCACTCAACTCTATGCCAACCCCTCAACTGTGTCCCAGGTGCTGTAGGGCTGCCGGCCAGGTCAGGCCTCGCAGAAAAGCCAAGCCAAGACAGCAGAGCAAGGCGGGTCGAGGTAATTACCTGGCCACAGGCTGGGGCTTGGCTGCTCCCGAACGACACACAGGGTGACCAGGCTCCACGCTGGTCTGGTGGCCTGGAAAACAGCAAATGAGTTTGGCACCGCAAATACCAGACTGAACGACCAGGCAGGGGTGCGGCCTGTTTGAGATCACTTGACAGAAGGCAGCGTGTCGGCCGGCTGCAGGAGACGGCGCCTGGTTCCTTGGTTCAGAATCTCCGGTGAAGAAGGTGGAACAAAGAGCGAAACTTGTCCCATGTTGACATGCCAGGCGGAGATGACAGCTTGACTCGACACACGTGGCTGCTTCACCGCTAAGGGGCGCCGCCCCGGTGAGGGCATCTTGGAGGGGTTGTCTCGCCCGGTTACAGGACAAGCAGCTGTTTTCGGTGTTACGCCTCGATGCGACCATTGAGCCCGCCGCTCTGTTGAGCGAGGGACAACATCAAGGGATCGGATGCGCACAGGCAGGGCTGGAATGGAGGGGGCGAGTGCTGCCCTCGATCGAAGCCGCTTGCTGCCTTCTTTCCGTTCCTCCACCATGCTCGGCCACGGCTCCGTCCTGCTGTAAACATCTAGGCTTCTTCGAGAAGCCGACCCGGGAATCTCCGGTCAAGCTCTCGGCAGCGGTGCGGCAGGGGGCATCTCCCACTGCACTGAGCCTTGCTTGCCCCCACGAGCTTTGCACTTTGCGCAACGGCAGCACAAGAAAAGTGCCCGATGAGGACAGAAACATGGTCTGAAACCCGTTGATCCTGGCGGGAAGCGTCTTTGTTCTTCAAGAGGGCGGTGTCGATGCGAGACGAATCGCCAAGTTCGACTATCAACACCGGGGTCCAAGTAGGATATGGCCGGAGAGTCGATCCGGAGCCGAGGGGATCGCACGAAGTTAAAAGAAAATGTGGCGCACAGGCTGGCGACAGATGGGGTGGAGGCGGGCGCGGAGGGACATGACTTGACAGCTCGCCGCTGCACGGCTTTGGGCCTCCACTGGCGCAGAGACGAGACACAGGAAGCCGTTTTGTGCCAAGCAGCATGGATCCCTCGACTCGTCACCCCTTGGCCATGCCCAAGCTCGTCGCTCCAGCCGTGATGAGCGCTGCAGCCACCCGCAGCCTTCC
>FTCU01000391.1_pt1 | contig 10295 bp, 10 predicted proteins | sample 1639521 | NCBI WGS metagenome assembly FTCU01 (sample SAMEA3914864, study PRJEB12502) | metagenome | biome: forest; material: soil | place: USA | collected 2012-03-12 | depth 0.3 m
CCTACGAGGAAGACCTGAGCGACATGATCGCCCAGGAGAGCCGGAAGAGGCAGCGCCGCGAGGATGAGAGGAGAGGGGAGCGTGAGAAGGAGAGGGGGCGGAGGTAGTCAGAGCCCGGGGAAAATAATGCCGAGATTGCGTTGAGGGCTGGCGGCGGGGTTTGGGCATCCAATCTGGGCGTTTCGGTGCAATTGTGGCAAATGGGTTTGTGGGTGTACAAGTTAGTGTCGGGAGAGAATATACCAAACATCAATGTCGACCTGGAGCGCTCTCCTTTGATCGTCTTCGGGGGCCCGGTGGACGTGAAATCAGTCTCAGCTATCCAACCTTGGGTTAAAGTCATTGTTCAAAATGAACATGAAGACGGATCAACACTTTGACCCTCAGTTCCCGCCTCAGTAATGACGTGGGCGAAACCCAGGCGAAACCCGGGCAAAACCAGAATGGATCTGTAAACCATATACATGGGATCAAAAATAGAACCTGGATTCCTCCTGTCGTCGATTTGAGTGCAGATGATGCGCTGCGTCTGCCAAGTCTCAGGATGTACCCAGGCAGCGAAGAGAGTCTTGTGATCGAACAGAATTCTCCCCTTCTGTCTGAAGGCTCCAGAAAAGAAGGTGCTAGCAGAGTGCAACGTCGATTCAACTTTACAGCCAACTACATCCTATCAATCCTACATCGACTTTACAAGCCGCGTTGCCTACACGCCGCCCAATGCTCACAGTGTTTCTGAGGCCATGACCCTCACTAGCAAAGAAGGCACACACCCACAGACACTCTGAACCGCATCAAACTCCGCTTCATTCCCCATTCCCGTCCCAAACTATCTCGCATGTTATTGTCCACCTGATTATCACCTCTGTCTCTGCCTCACCCTCTCCCACCCATCTCATCCCATTACGTATTGCATCTTCGTGGTCTGCATGCGTTCATTTGCATACACCCCAATCTACGAGCAGGCCTTGCACTTCCAGTGCCGCCTCCTCGCAACCGCCTCCTCCGGATTCTCTACGCAGCTGTCGTGGTAGAGCCGGTTCTCGCATCCCTACACAAGAGACATTGGCATTTCGGTTCACACTAAAGAAAAGGGTAAGGATAAGAAACACGTACCTTGTTTGTGCAGATCAACATGGCTGGCACGGACACGGGAGTTCCACAAGCACAGCAGCAGCCGCCCGACGCCTTGCTCCTAGCTGCATTCGTCGGGGCGAGCTCCTCGGCACTGGCCTCGCCCGCAGCCCTCCGAGTCCTCGCATCGTTGAGGAGCTGCGTCGCTTCCAAGATGACGGAATCCGGCAGGACGCGGCGGGCGAGGAGGGTCGCGACATGCTTGCTAAACTCCTCGGCGCGCGACGGCTTGGCGGCCATCCAGCCGGCCTTCTCGCGCACAAAGCGCAGGAATTGGCGCGGCAGATACTGCTCCGACGAGATGTGCTTGCGCAGCACAAAGGAGTCCCACTCTTGGAAGTACTCCTTTTCGTCGTTGCCCAGGTCGATAAAGTCCTGCACGTTGTCGCGGTGCTTGAGCAGCAGCCACGAGTCGTCGATTTGGTGCTGCGGGACGGGGGTGCCAGGCTGGAGCTGGACTTTGCTGAGAGCATCGAAGAGGGGTTGTTTCGTCTTGGGGACGAGGACGGTCTTGCGGGCGCGCTTCGGATTGAGTTTCTGGGGTAGCGGGGTCAGTTTTGCTCGGAGGGGAAGGAGTGGCATCAAGATGGTGTATCCTTACATTTCGGGCTGCTTTGGGGGGGAGCTCCCCGAAGACTTCACGGCCGTTGTCCGGGCCAAGACGGGAGGTGACCCAGGAGTCATCCCCATCCACGTACCTGTCGAGGTCCAGGGGCTTAACCGGAAGACCAAGCTGGTACACCCTCGGCCGCAGCGGAGAACCGTGGCCGCTGGCACTAGGCTTTACGGTGACACAGTACCCTGCCTTGGGCCTGGACTCAAAGTGGAAGTCATACTGCGGATGGCTCAGGTAGTGGGCGCGCAGCTGGCTGAGACGTTCATTTTCGGCACCACACAGGAGACAAGCAAATTTGTCTGTTTGGACCTGTTCCGGTGGGAGCAGGTAGGTGATTGTGTGATCGTCGACCTGGCCGTGCTCGTCACCAAACTTCCGCCGCTTCCTGGTCTCCTTCCCGACTGCGTTGTTCCACATTTGCTTGACGTTGTAGTTGATGTCCTGTCTCGCTCGCCGCCGCGCGCGGCCGGGGGTAAGCTCGCCCTCGGCCAAGTCGTCGGTGGGATCAAGGATGGCGCCATTTGTCTGCCCGATCATGGTGATATCCATCTCACCATTCACCTGTGACTCGCGACGCTGCTTGTCAAGACCATTCACGCCGTTCACAACGGGCGCAACGGGTTCGTTCGGATCAAACACCGAGATGGAGGGCAGGATGTCCTTGGTTTGCTCCCTCGGCTTCAGCTGGCTGGAGATGGGGGTCAGCCAGCGGACATCCATGTCCATGAGGAAGTTGGTGGGAACATCATTCTGCGGCTGCTTCTTGATCCGGAGGCGGGTTGACTTCCGGTTGCGGGTGCTGAAGACGTCGGCGATGCTGGCGGTGAGTACCCACTGGCGGGAGGGAAGGCCGCGGTTGTAGAACATGTCCTCGTCGCTAACGGTGACGAGATCGGTCGGCGGCCAGTTGGAATCGCCAGCAGACTCCAGCTCGAGAAGGACCGAATAAGAGTTGGCCAGGCCGAAGACGGCGTCGTCATCACGTTCGAGGAAGATTTTCTCCTCCGGGACGTGGAAGGGCTTGATGGAGGAGAAGCGGGCCATGGGAGTCGAGCCGGATGGGGTCTTGAAGATCCTAAGCTCGCAGACCTGACTGTCGACGTGCAAGACGACAGCTTCGCCGCCCTTGTGGCCGCAGATGGTGAGCTTGCAGCGGGCCCTGACCTGCACCACATCCCGGATGTTGGGGGGGATGACGCCGTTCAGAATGCCGTTTTTCAGGCGTGGCGCGTCCTTGTGGCTGATCTTGAGAACCTCGATCCGGAGGGCGCGTTGGGCGTTTCCGTAGTCCTCGAAAAGCGGGAAGCCATCGTACTCGGTGTCGATACGACGGCGCTTTGCCGCGCGCTGTGGTTGCGGATGGTCGTCGTCAGCGAGCTTGTCGGCGGGGTCGCGCGACTGTGAAGACGGTTTGTTGCCCATCTTGGAGTTCCAGTGGTTGGTCGCCTTGAGCCAATTCCGATGCAGGAAGGGCAGGCCACGGGTGCGATGGCTAAGGTTCGTCATCGTGTGAGTTCATCAGCGCGCTAAAGCGTGACAATGATCTTTGCGTGAATGGAGGCCGAATGAAAGGTGCAGGGGTGTCAATGGGTTAAAAGTGGGAGAGAAAGCCGCATTGTCCGGGGACCGAGCGGGAAATTGGGAAAGCGTGAAGGTGATGAACGTGGTTGGAACGGGGCTGGGTCTTGACGACGACAACAACGAGAAGTGGAGCAGGCCAGCCCAGCGGCGCCGGCCGGAGTGGTTGTGAGATGAAGGGAATAGGGAAAGCTGAAGCAGAGATGAAAAAAAGATGCGGGTGCGAAGTCTGCAAGGGTCGATTTTTGTTGGGCGTGAAGGTTGTGTGATGGGCTCTCGGCTGGGGGAAGGTGTGGCCGAAGCAGGCAGCGACAACAGCCAATGCCGCGTGAAGAGGGATGGCAGTCTGTTGTCGCCTGCGTGAGCTCGGCGATGTTGCGAGTCGACGGCGGCTTGGAGCCGGCAGGACGAATGCCCGCGACCGCGAGAGCACCACTGGGCCTTGCTGCGGATGGTCGCACGCGAAAGCACCGAGCAATGCGGGCGCTGCCGGTTGAAAAAATCAACTAAGCGCGCACAGTCGGTGTATGAAATGCGGTGTGTGGCCTTTGCAGCCAAAGGAACATCAAAATATCGGAATAGGGGCACGGCAGGCAGTGGAGCATTGAATGGGAGTTGGCGGGCTGGGGAAGACGCGTACTGTAACCGAAGACGACAAGAAGATTCTCATACCGCGAATTGGCTGCAGTTGATTTGTGCCACTCGGCGCCCTGGTCGTGGGGCGTCCTCTCCTCCGTCTCTGTCCCCTGGAATGGTTAGCGGCGATCGCGGTAGCACGGTACCGAAGCAGCCACACAAATTACCTGTGGTGGGGGGTATCCCGCTAACACCCCTGTCGTTTGCACGCAAACCTCGCCAGCGTTGATGATGTCGGGCTGGAAACTCGCTCAATTTGAAGGCCGGGGATACCGCCGGGCGGAGACCTGAAAAGTGTCAACGGGTCGGATGCAGCCAAGCAGCCGTTGTGGGGGGAAAGGTGCCCGGACCCTGGAACTTGGGTTTGAACCTCGTCCTCCACTGCGCGCAGCACGACGCAGACCGAGTGGCAGTTGGTTGTTTGGCAGTGTCTCAATGTTGTTTGCCGGGCATGGAAATCACATGCAAGTCTGTGAGAACGAAAAAAAAAATTAATTTAAAATTGGGAAAATATTTGGTTGGACACACCAGAGTCCCAACCTCAAAGTTGCTGATCCGTCGCCTCTGACCCCCACACAGGACGAACAACTCGAAGAGTCCACGATAATGGGATCCCAAAACTGCGCGGTGGCTAAATATATTCCGACTTTTCAAGACCTCCAAGGCCGTAATCAGAATATCCTGTGACTGGGCCGTCGCATTTTTGCATTTGAAATGTCTTGCTCGGGAACGCTTTTTTGCCTCTTCGCGATCCGTCTTCCACCTAACAAGTGACAATTGACATCAGGGTGCGGTCATCTTAAATCTACGCCAAGTCGAAGAGCCACCATGTACGGGCATGATATATTCCTACAATAAGTCGTAAAAAAATTAGAAGCATTCTGGACAGGGTCTTTGTGATTTGGAAACCTCTCAGCGTCCAGGTAAATTCGCGGATCAGCCATCCACGCCGAGGCCCGGAGGTTTTAATCATTCCAAGACTTTGCCCAAGCACTGGCACTTGAAAGCAAGACCTAAAAAGGAACTACACACAGGCTCCCAAATGTAACAGGAGGCAGGAGGCAAGTTGACCGGCCACGAAGGAAAGGATTGGCAATAAACATTTCTCAAGTAGCATTGAATCTTGCTCCTCCGATCGGGCATCCTGCTGTTTGCCTCTTTAGCGAGACCCCCAGCTCCACAAGAAAACAAAGGCGCATTCAGCTCAGCACACCTCCCACTAATCTCTAATAAAGGCCTTGAAGGGGTGGATGGGCACGCTGCCTCGGGCCTTTGTCGGGATGGGATTGTCCGTATTCCCGGGGCCTCCAGTTTGAAACATCATCGCAATGACGGCAGACGCGATAGAAAGTCGACTTAGTCCAAAGTGCCCAGCAATTGCCTACACTCGCATCTCACAAGCTTCGTCTAGTCCACCGATTTTGGGTTGTAAGCAGACTAACTCTCTTTTCTCACCATATTATTATTTTTTTATTTCCCTTCTCCACTTCTCTTCACTTGTTTCTTCTTTTTCTTTTGTCGTTTTGTCTTTGTGTGCCAGGGAGAGAGGAAAAAGAGAGAAGGGGAGGGTGAGAAAGCATTTTCATGTCGGCGGCGCGGCAAAATTTTTGACATATGCCTGTACCTCATTGGCAATCACTGGTAATCGTTGGACTCTCAGATATGATCTCATAACACTTGTCACTCTTCCCTTGCGTCGAGCTGAATCAAGGCAACAAAGAGACACCAACTCTATACAGCAAATCAGTTCAAAGAGGTCAGTCATTGGGTGAATATCACATTGCAGCCCGCGAATTGAACAATGAATTCTCAATTTCAACCCGATGTCCATCCGATAACGATCTCAGCCAATACCGAAGCTAACAGGAACTCGGCCTGATTACCCTCCAAGTGCGCAAGAAGAGTAGCAAAGTCCATCCCAATGATCCTCCCAACCGAATATAGGCAAAATCTCGTGGCTCCCTTGTATCAGATATATATCACACCGTATCCCAAGCTCTCTTCCCATGAGCAAGTTCGCCAGCCGCCCAACCAAAGCAACCGAACGCCATCCAAGCCTGGTCCCCTAGAACCAAGCCACGAGATGCCAATGCCACCCCCCCCAAAACCGCCAAGCAAAATGACAAGAACCCAGAGAAAGGTGACACAAGAAAGGGGTTTTCCGGATCTCCGCCCTCTACCACGCATACCCGGTATCAAAATCCTCATCGTCCCCTACCCAATCATCATCCGAGAGGTCGTCGTGCTCGCTATCCAGGAAATCGTCCATGGTGAGCGTCGTCTCAGCCGACTTTTGGTTGTCCAGCTGGATCTCGACCTTCTCGCACATTCCGTGGCGGAAGAAAGCTGCCGGCTCGCCCGCCGCGGGGGTCGCAGGCTGGCTTTCGCCGCTCTCAGTCCCCTCGCCTTCCTGCCCCTCCTCCTCCTCCTCTTCTTCATCAAGGTCGTCCTCATCCTCGTCCGTGTCCGGCTCCGCATACGACGGCCGGCCAAGGCCGTGCCTCAAATCCCGACCGACACTACTCGCGCGGGACGAGGGATGGGGGGATTGCGCAACAAGCCGGCTGATCCGCCGGGACGGGTTCTCGGCGGCCAGTGCACGTAGGTGCCCTGACGGTTTCTTCGGAGTGAGAAGCTTCTTGGTCGCGGCGGTGACTGTCTGCGGCACCGGTTTTTCTCTCAGGGAGAAAAGCGGGAGCGGGTCCTGCTTCTCGCGCAGGAAGACCTGCCGCAGCTTGCGATGCCACTTGTTGCGGAGCTGCGAGCGCTGCTGAATCGGGATGCTCAGCATGGCCTTGAGATCAAGCCGGCGGAGTCTGAGAAGTTTTGGCGCATTGTCGACGAGCGATTGCACAAGGTTTTCCGCGGCCTCTGCAGTCCACTTCTTCATGTTCAGAAGCTGGAGGGTTTCCAGGCTCTCTGGCCAGTCTGGAACTTGATTCTCGGTGAGCAACGAGTCATAGCTCGGGTCCGAGTCATGGTAAAACTCGTGATGCTTGAACGTTTTGAAGTCCATGGAGAACAACTCGAGGTTCGGGCATGCCACCCCGAGGACGGTGAGGAATGAAAGGTTCAGCGACTGGTTGTGGTGCAGAATCAGGTTTCTCAGCTGATATCCGCTTGAGAGGAGGTACTCTGCCAGGTCGTCACCATTAATATCCCAGCAGTTGATCAGCTCCAGGGTTTCGAGAGTCTTGGGCAGGAGTGGAAGGAAGTTGCCGTTGACTGTCGTGGAAGATTCGATCGAGAGATGCTTCAGGGAGGGCAACGCGGTGATGGCGTCTGCGACGCCGTGGATGAACGCATCGTCCAGCGTGGCTAGCTCAGCGTCATCGGCATTTGCTTTGGCGTGGAGCGATGGGACTTGGTAGTTGACCAAAGACAGTCTTTTCAACCCGCGAAATGGCGGGGTTTGGTGGACCGCCTTGATGCCGGCGAGGTCGAGATCCGGGCCCATCAGGCGTCGATTCCACTGCCACGAGACGAGCTGCGCGTGATGAGGCCTCTTCCCTCCATCGGCGTGATCTTGCAGTCCGTTCAGGGCCTCGAAAAGGGCGGCGGGATATTGCCAGCGCAGACTGCCGTCCAGAGATCGGTATGGCGGAGCATCTTTGTGGTGAAAGAATTGGATGGATTTGAGCCGGGGCAGGTTGCCGACTAGGGCCTTGAGATCCAGTGGCTGGCCTTTATACGTTTTCGACGCAATCTGGTCAACGTCGATCCATAGCTCCTCCACTTTTGGCCGGTAATTGAAGAGGGTAGTGGACGGGTCCTTGGACAGGAGCGACACCAAGCCGTGTGCCATCGGCCGAGTCAGCAACGGAGGAGCCTCGTAGAGCGCTGTCAAGGCAGGCTCGGCGAATGCACGACAGACACGGCCGGCTGCCGTCAGCCATTGAGCGTGCTGAAGCTCGGTGAGGGGTGCACCGGCATATCGGAAAATTTGGACCAGGACGAGGTAAGGCAACCGGGTCCAGTCTGGGATGAAGGCATCCTCAGGCGCGGCCTTGGAGACCTCTTGTCCAGGCAGTGTCGCGGCGACGGCAGCGCCGTGTGCGTGGTTCTTTGTTGGACTCGACTTTTTTGGAGATGTATTGTTGCTCCGGGGTTTGGGTCGTCCTTGACTGGTGCTCTTCTGCTCCACATCGGAGCCGGGGGTTATATAAGGGTTGTCGGCTTCATCCAGGCCATCCCCGCTCTCATCACTCTCCCCATAAAACCCCGGCAAGTGACGGCCCGGACGGGTCCGCTTTGCCCGTCGAGCTGCACTCTCCCCCGAGGATCCGGAGCGCTTGTGCGACCGCCTTGAAGAGCCGGGAGGGGGGGCTTGTGGCACCGTATCGGTGCCGCTGGCTCGATCCGGTTGGGCGAGCGCAGCTGAACTCCTCGTAAGCCGGCCTCCTGCTGGCCGAACGGCGCCGCCAGCCGGAGCACCCCGGGGCCCGGATGCTTGGCGCGGTCGCAATTCGCGATGGGTCGTCGGCGAGGCAGCGGGTACTGGACCCGGGGCGCTGCCGCCGCGAGTCCTCATGGCGAATGCGATTATCGTGCGATCAAATTGCTCGTTGGAGTGCCAAAACCGACAGCCTGTGAGTTTTGGGCAGCAGGGGAATGACAAAAAATGCAATGCGTTGAAGGAGCTTGATGTGTGACGGATTGGGAATCGATTGGTCGGTCAATTGCGGCGAGCAGAGATCGGTGGATGGATTGAGCGCCCAGACGGCCGGAGAAGAGTTGCCTCCAGGTGGCCTCAGCTGGCGCTCGGAGCGCACGACCAGTGGCTGCCCTTGGGACACACAGTGCGAAAATGCGAAAATGTCCAAACTCGCACCGTATTCTCTGCCCGTGGGACTGTATAGGCCTGGGTACGGAGTACTAGTGCCTTGTTGCTTGTCTGTCTATTATCTGATTTGGCGCTCACCACGATTGCAGGAGCTCTCTGTTATTCCATGCTACCCCGCGGCTCGTAGCTATCGAGTAAAGAGTGCCCCGCATTCTCGCTGGTCGATGTGCCTTCTGAACACAGGGCGGCTGGATTCCGCGTCTCCCAAGCACCGCAGATTCTTCGCTGATCCCATGTCTACCGCCCGTGTTGGCGCGCAAGAGCTTCCCAAGGCCATTCCCCGTAACGCTGATAAGACTGGGCACTGTGGGGTCGTCGCTCCAATGACATTGCAATTCCAATCACGGCCCAAGTGTAGTGCTTCCCCATCTTGGGTCTCAATCCCTCACTCGCGGCCATATTAGCCACTCTTGTCGTCTTTCTTCGCAGTTTCCCTCAACGTCTGACCTCGACCGGCGAAGTGGGGTTGTTTGGCGTCTGCCGCCTCCTTCTCCTTGTCCTCAGCTGTTTTCACGGGCTTGATCGGATACCCGAGGAACAACTTGTTTGGTGGGAGACGGAGTGGCGCGGGCGCCCCATTCCGCCCCTGAACCACGGGTTTCTTGGCTGTGCTCGACTCTCCAGCTACGGGAGTCGCCGGCTTCGGTGTGGATGCCTTACTGCCCTTTTTGGAACCCAACCGATGACCCTCCCCTTGAAAATTGCCTGCCAAGGTTGCCGGGGCGCCTGGGGCAATGGCGTCGTAGTTGATCGCCTGTGCCATGGTGCCTTGATGGCGGAGCAGCCCACCGGCTGGCATCCCGCCTCGTGTGCTGTGGGGTGTGCTAGTGCCGCTGCCTCGCGGTACCCTCTCAGGTTCGACATAGCCGACTGGCGGGGCAAAGTCAACGCTGACATCAGTCTCGATCATGCTGACACCCATCTTGTCCGTCTCGGGTTTCACGTCGAGAACGGCCATGTCGTAGATCTCGTCGTTGTACTCGAAGTTGAAGACGTCGCCCTTGGTCACGGCGGCGAAGTTGCGGAAGGCCTTCTCGAGAACGGCGCGGGGGTCGGAGATATCGAGGAAGTTGATAGACTGGGGTTGCAGCTTGACCAACTTGGCCAACTCCAGAGAAGTCGTCTTGACCTGGATCATATCCCCTACCTCCAGCTGGAGTGTTTGCATCATCTACCGACAGTCAGCATCCTTGGATCACCCTTGGCATCAGGACAGATGCCACGTACCCATTGTGGAATGTAGGCTCTGCCCTCCTCCGCCACGAACTCCAACACGCCCGCATGCGTGTGCTTGCCCGCGGAACCGTTCATGAGCTCGAGCATGAGGGCGAAGGAATGCGCCACGCGGAACTGACGCTCCGGACTCTCCGCTTCGAGTCTCTCGAGCTCCCGCGAAAGAATGCGCTTCTGCTGATCCGGTGAACGGTCCCGCAGCTCCGCCATCGCGCGACGAAGTCGCTCGACGCGCGCGTAATCCCGGACACCGAGATC
>FTCU01000545.1_pt1 | contig 10273 bp, 9 predicted proteins | sample 1639521 | NCBI WGS metagenome assembly FTCU01 (sample SAMEA3914864, study PRJEB12502) | metagenome | biome: forest; material: soil | place: USA | collected 2012-03-12 | depth 0.3 m
GCGTCGGTGTAGAACTCGCTCGGCGGGATGGCGGCGACGCCCAGCTCCTGGATCAGGAACCAGGCGAGCTTGAAGTCGCGCGGCCGCTCGGCCACGTGCGGCGGGAAGGGGTAGTCGGCGGGGATCTGGACCTTGGCGAGGTTCACCATGACGAAGTAGCCGCCCTCGGGCTCCGAGTAGGGGACGCCGAGCTCGTGCCAGACGGCGTTGAAGAGGTCCATTTTGTGGCGGAGGTCGGTGATGGACTCGTCCCAGAAGCCGAGGGCGTCGGCTTTTTCGAAGCCTGGAGGACGGGTGTGAGAAGTTGGTCAGGGAAAGGAAGAAATTAGGGCACGGGGGCATACCGATGGCGCAGGCTTCTTGAAGGGGGGAAACGGAGGAGTAGCAAATCCTGGTATGTGCTGCCGAGACGTATTGGATGAGGTGAGGCGGGCCCATGAGCCAGCCTGCCGGTGGTGGTTTGTTCATGTTAGCTAGCTAGCCTTTGTAGTACGCCGAATACGGAGCGAAGGGAGGACGCACCGACTCGCCACCCTGTGGCGTAAAAGTTCTTGCCGGCAGACCCGACGGTCAGGGTAATCTGCTCGACCTCGGGAGAAAGCGTGGCGATGCGGGTGAAGGGGACGTAGTAAAGGCGGTCGTAGACCTCGTCGGACAGGATGATGATCTGGTGCTTGAGACAAAGGTCGGCGATGCGTTGCAGCTCGTCGCGGGTGTAGACCTTGCCGACGGGGTTGTCTTTTGGTGTATTAGCATATTAGCACACGTATTGGCGTGTTGGAGGATGCAGGAGAGACATACGCGGCGTGTTGATGACAAGCATCTTGGTCTTGGGGGTGATGGCACGCTCGAGTTGGTCAAAATCAATGGTCCACTCCCCGGCGGACAGGGTCTTGACGGCGCCTTCTTTGGGCGGGTGCATGGGCACGTAGACGATCTTGCCGCCGGCCATCTCGATGTTGCTGATGTACTGGTCGAAGAAGGGCTCGAAGACGACGACCTCGTCGCCGGGCTCGATGAAAGCCATAAAAGCGCTCAGCATGCCCTCGTTCGCGCCGGTGGTAATGGTGATCTCGGTCTCCGGGTCGAGCTTCCGCCCCCAGAACGGGGCGTAGGCCTCGGAGAGGGCCTTCTTCAGGCGTGGGCGCCCCTTGGTGGGCGAGTACTGGTTGCAGTCGACGCGGTTGAGGGCCTCCTTGGCGGCGTCGAGGATGAAGTCTGGCGGGTTGTAGCCGAAGAAGCCCTGGCCCATGTTGACGATGGGCTGCTTGGGCGAGGCGGCGGCGGCCTCGTTGATGATGGTCCTGGGTGTGTTAGTCTTCTCTTTCTTTTTCTTTCTTTTGTTTTTAACTCTTCAATTTCTCTTCATTTTATTTCTCCCTTTATGAGAGACAGAATGAGTGGGAAACTCAACTCACCAAACATCCTGGCGGTTGCCCGAGACGCGGGCGGCGGGCTTCAGCTTCTCACTCATGACGGCGGACCGGTGGAGATGCCTTCTAGTTGATGTTATCGCTGTCGTCGCCGTCGGCCTGAGTCTCGGACTGGCTGCTACCACGGGGCGCCGGAGGAGAGGGAGGAGCGGTGCGACGACAGGGAATGGCGACTTCATGGGACCGACTTGCGAGCCCAAACAAGCCAATCACGGTCCGTGGAGGAGCGAAATACCAGTCTGGAGTCAGTCACTGTGGAATCGATGCGGAACCCCGGATTTCGCTTTGTCACGGCCACTCCCGGGTAACGTTTTGTATCTTGTATTTGTCCGGTCCGTCATCGGCATGCACGCTGTCGGCGGGTGGATTCCAGTGCCATGGCGCAATCCCGTGGGCCCAAACCGGACGGGGACTGAAGCAGCGGAATGGGGCACGTGCTTGGCACCAAATTGAAGCCGGTCATCAACTGCTTCCAGACCCAACACCAGATGTCTTCAGTGGTTTTGAACCATGGCTTGTATCGGGGAGCGTCGAATTCCTTGTATGAAATGACCGTTGTTCCCGCCCCCCTGGCTTGGGGACGGTCTCGGGTCTGGGAGTCTACCACTTGAAGGCCTGGAGCGCTTACATGCACCAATCCGAGCATGCCCCGATACAGTGCCAACATCCGTCCTGACCGCCCGTCAGTCTTCTTGCACTTCTGTCCATGTTCCAGGGCTGCGTCTGTATGGTGGCTCAAAGTCTGGACACCCTCACCAGCAGGAGTGAGGGCTGCCTGGAGAGTATCTCGGGGTCGATTTCATTGTGAAAATCGTTCGATATTCTCTATTGCGTGCTGTCGTCGTCCGATGGACCACAAACAGCCATGTTCTTTGTTTCAGTCTGGAACCCGCCTTTCTTCCAAGACTGGATCGCCGCAGAGTGAAATTCAGTGCCCGCCTCGACCACTGAAGCGAGCCGTCAGTGAGCTGTGCCTTGGTTTTTTCTTCCTTTTTTTATGTGACGTGTTGATTGCCTGCAGCGGCGAGTCAGCGGAATTTTAAACTCTGTTTCCTATTGCTCGCTGGTGGAATACTGTGCGTCAATGGCGTTCACTCTTCTGTTGATGTTGAGGGAAAGCTGCTGCTAACCGACTCTGCCGCTGCCCACTGCGGGAGATGTTAAGAGCTGTCGTGCACTTTAGTCACGTGATCTGGTGGCTGGCTCGCGTCCCGACAGTTGCCCTGCCAGCCGCCCTTCCCCTGCCTGGCTGGATGCCAAGCGACCTGCGGTCATCGCTGGAAACGATCCCCCGAAACCTCAACTGCCCGTTGCATTGACCAAACCTGCAGCTCGAACAAAAGTCTACCAATTTTCTCCCAACTTCCCACACCACTGCTCACTCTCAATCCCTCACCAACAACACTCCCAACACCACCAAGATGCCCACCACCCGGCGTTCCACCCGGTCGTCCACCGGCGCCGGCGCCAAGCAACAAACCCTCAGCTTCAAGCACAAGGTCACCAAAGCCATCAAGACAGGCAAAGAAGGCTACAAATCCCCGGCCCGCGCAAAGGAGTACATCCCCGAGCCCTCGCCCGAGCCCGCCACCACCCCGACCAAGACCAAAAAGACTCCCGACCACGACGACACCGAGCCGCAGCCCGCCCCCACCACCACAACGGACGAGCAGCTTGCCGCCGCATCCGCAGCAGCAGAGCAACCCCAGACCGACGCCGAGCTCGCGGCCGCACAGATCACAGACAAGGCCATCGAGAAGTACTGGCGCGGCATCGAGGACAGCCGGACCGCCCAGGCGGTGCACAAGAAACATGGCGAGGGGCTGGCGACGGGGGAGAAGGTGCTGCGGTACTTTGACGTCAGCTCGCAGTATGGGGTGCGTATCCATCTCTCAAGTCCGTTTTTCCATTTATCTGTGGAGCTAGAGCTAATTAATGCCTTTTTGTGTGGCAGCCTTGCATCGGGATCGCGCGCATCAAGCGGTGGCAGCGCGCACAGAGGCTCGGGCTGAATCCGCCCGTGGAGGTGCTGGCGGTCTTGTTGAAGGGGGAGGAGGAGGGCAGCGCACATATGGATCGGTTGTTGAATGCGACTGCTGTCGGGGTTTGAGGGAGGAGCTTGGTTTGTTTGTATGACGGTGATGGCTTGGAGTTTGGGAGTTCTGGGGTGGGAAAGGGAGGGATTTGTCTAATGTGCTTGTTTGCTCTATTTGGGGGCTGGGGCTCGGTCTAGCTCTCTATCCGTCTATAGGATACACCGGAAACTGGCTAGCGACACAGTTTGCTTGGAACCTAGCCATCCTGGGCTCAGTACCAGATACTCCTTGTCCGGTGGTGGGGGGCGCTCTCTTGCCCTGTTGCCTCCATCTCTTTTATCGTGTCGTACAGGAAAAAGTCGATCAGGATGGCGTTTGTGTGGGTCTCGGGGTGCTGTCTGCGGATCTCCCTGCGAATCAGCTCCACGCACCATATGCTGCAAGCTGGTGAGGAGTCAGCGTGTGCGTTCTGTGTTGATGAGGATGGTGCTCCTACCTCGTAGCTGCATCTCCCAGCTCCCGCCGCACGGGATATCCTTCTTGAGACGTATTGCCGTCTCGAGCGGCGGGCTGTAGTACAGACACCCCATGGTGTTGAGGATCTGAGGCACGCGATAGTCGGCGAACATGGTGATCTTGTCGATATCCCGGAACTCTCCGTAGTCCTCACCCTCAAAACAGGCCCACAGATCGGCAACCAAGATCTGGGCCCGTTTGAGAATGCGGATGGGCTTCCGCCGGCCTTCAAAGACATGCTCGTCCCGGAAGCAGCTGAAATCCCGGGCCAACAGGTTGACCAAGCCGGCGGCCGACCCCTCGGCTGCTTCAACCAGGTTTACAGGGTGGCATTGGTATTTCTGGGCAGCATGTCAGATCCCGACGGCAGGCTGGCGCCAAAGAGCCCGGTTGCGGCCCAACGGCTGAGAACACGGCTGAGGACATACTTCGTACAGCACCCTGCCGGCCTCACGCAGGCAGGCAAGCCGCTCGGGCAGAAGCGGCATCTCCTCGTTTGTGCAGGACCGGAAGACTTGCTTCAGAACATCCAGGGTGCACTCTTCTTCATCCTGCCAGAAGTGCGAGTCTGTGATGGGGATCCCTTGATCGAAATTCTAATTAACATCCTATCCGAGGTCCGAGAGGAGTACTGTACACAAATGATAGGGCAGACATCTGAGAGGTGCAAACAGGACCTGGGAGCCAACAGCTGGAACCTACCTTCGTCCAACGCCCGCTGCAAGGCGGCCACCAGGCTCCAGTACCCGGTCCACCGCTCCCCACGGTACTCAATCGCAAAGCGGTCCGCGTCGGGCTTCTCAGACCAAAAGGAAAAGTTGAGCAGATCCATAGTAAACACGAAGGCGACGGCGGCCTCGTCCCCTATCAAGCGACGGTCGGGGTGCAGCTCGTGGGCAGACCACGTGGCGGGCGAGTACTCCTTCTGCTGCATCTGGGCGTGGATGACCGCGGCGGCGTTCTTGCAGGAGCGCATGTCGATGGCCACGTCGATGGAGTTATCGTAGACGTACTCGGCACCCTCTAGGACGCCCGTCTCAGGCTCATCGTTGAGCGTGAGCTTGCCCTGCAGATGCTGCCGTAGCAGGGCGAGGAGTTCAAGATCGGGCTCGTCGTCTGACATTTTTTTGACAGTGTGAAAAGGGGAGGGAAAGGGAGAGGTGGGTGGAAAGTTGGTTGAGTGTTGACGGAGTTGTGGTTGTGGATGGGATGAGTAATGAGTCGTGGGTGTGTCAAAGGGGAAAACTGTAAAAAGGGGAACGTGCGCTGTTCCTGATTCCGGGGGTTGAAAGGACCACTTCAGCCCAGGCCGGGGCAAGGAAAGCCCTGTCCGCGTTGTTGAGCATGAGGGAGTCCAAGAGATACGAAAGAAATACCATTGCCCTTCCTTGTTCGACCTCAATCCAAATAGCCTTGGATACTTCCCGCTACGCTGGAATCCAACGGTGCTCGATCTTCCCTTGTGGAACATGAAGCTGTGGCAGGTGAAGAGGCAACCACTGCAGCAACGCTAGCACAGCGTCAACGCCAAGGGGGCCTTACAGGGCAACCAATGGGGATTATTAGGTGATGGAGGAGCTCACACAGAATACTGTATCGGTGTTCCGAAGACAGAGAGGGCCGAGTAAAGGATTGCCATGGATTGAATCGGACCCTGCTGAAGATTATTGTTGAATTTCTGCTGAAAACACAGAGGAGCCAAATCATGGCGAACTGAATGAACTCGGCGATCTGAGAATCAGTCCAATCCCGCAGCCTGGAAGTGGTGGAGCAGTCAGGCCCGGGCTCAGCCGGGCTCTGGATGCCGGGGCCTGTGTGGGGCCGCACGCGCCCAGACCACTTCCCACTCAATTGCGCTGCAAGTCGCGTTGGCAGCCGCGTTGACCCACTCTCTTTCAGTCAGACATGCGACCAACTGCGCCGGTTTCGTTCCCAGTGCAAATGCCATAAACAAGCCGGACAAGGCTGCAAGCCACTTCTCCCTCCTTTCACAGACCCCAATCCGGATGGCCATATTATAGGACCCTGCCCCTCTCACTCCGGAATCCCGCCGTCCGTCCCGCTCGTCCTCCTCTTCCCATCTTGACTCGGCGATTGCATCATGGATCCAGCACCTGCGAATGGAGGCCTCGCTGTGCCGATCGCACCCATTGCGCCAGTTGCGCCGGTTGCGCCGGTTGCGCCAGTGCCCACGACTCTCTTGTCGCGCGATAGCTTCAACTCGCAGGCGCTGGGCCGCAGCTTGAATGCTCATGTCAAGCAGGTAGGTGTCGACGCCGCTCTCTTCCACTAACACCCATGAAACCACCACGCAACTCCCAGAAGCAACCGACTTCTCTCTCCATCCCCTTTCTTGCACACCAGCACCAGTTATAACCCATTGCCTACTTATTGCTTATACCTACCTCTCGTTCCATGGCTTGTCTCCTCAGAACCTCCGACATGTCGCTAACAAGACAGTCGCGCGTGCTCATGGTCGGCGCTGGCGGCATCGGATGCGAACTCCTCAAGAACCTCGTTCTCGCCGGCTTTGGCGAGGTCCACGTTGTCGACCTCGATACGATCGACCTCAGCAATCTCAACCGGCAGTTTCTCTTCCGCCAAGAGCACATCAAGAAATCAAAGGCATTGGTATGGACCCACTCGACTACCAACAGGACCAAACTTCGACTAACGGTCTCGATCACAGGTCGCGAAGGAAGTCGCCCAGAAATTCAACAAGGCAGTCAAGATCGTTGCCCACCATGCGAACATCAAAGACCCCCAGTTCAGCATCGATTGGTTCGGTGGATTCGCCATCGTATTCAACGCGCTGGACAACCTGGAAGCAAGGCGGCATGTCAACAAGATGTGCCTGGCAGCCGACGTGCCGCTGATCGAGAGCGGGACAACTGGCTTCAACGGCCAGGTTCAGGTGATCAGGAAGGGCGTCACGGCGTGTTACGACTGCACGCCAAAGGAGACACCCAAGACATTTCCCGTGTGCACCATCAGGAGCACCCCGAGTCAGCCAATCCACTGCATTGTCTGGGGCAAGAGCTATCTGCTTGTCGAGGTCTTTGGAACTAGTGAGGACACCGCGGCCTTCGACCATTCCTCCGACGCCGAGAACGCACACGAGATCGAGGAACTCAAGCGGGAATCCGAGGCGCTCAGGAAGATCCGGGCATCCGTCGGCACTCCAGAGTTCCACCAGCTGCTCTTCGACAAGGTTTTCAACACGGACGTCGTCCGGCTGCGGTCCATGGAGGACATGTGGAAGACGAGGAAGCCGCCGGAGCCGCTCGACTACAAGGAACTGATGAAGAAGGCCTCGGACGCCATCGCTGCAAAAGATACCGTAATCAAGGACGACCAGAAAGTCTGGTCGTTGGAAGAGAATTTGGTCGTCTTCAACGACAGCCTCGACAGGCTCAGCAAGCGCTACCTCGAGCTTGAGAAAGCACAGAACGGCACTGGCCAAGACGCGATTATCACATTCGACAAAGATGACGAGGATACCTTGGATTTTGTCGCGGCGAGCGCAAACATCAGGTCGGCGCTCTTTGGAATCGACCGAAAATCCAAGTTTGACATCAAGCAGATGGCGGGCAACATCATCCCCGCGATCGCCACCACGAACGCTATTGTGGCTGGTCTTTGCGTCCTCGAGTCATTCAAGGTGCTCAAGGGCGAGTACGACAAGGCGAAGGAAGTGTTTTTGACGCCCTTTGGGCCCTCCCGGCTCCTGGCGTCGGACAAGTCCAGGGAACCGAACCCGGACTGCCCGGTCTGCAGCGTGTTCCAAACGCGCGCATACGTCGACCTCTCGAGGGCAACATTGAACGACCTCGTTGAGGACTTTTTGAAACTCCAGTTGGGCTACGGCGAGAAGGAGATTTCCATCGCCAACGAGGTCGGCATTCTATACGACCCAGATGAGACGGACAACCTCGACAAGAAGCTGGTTGATCTCGGTAAGCGTGATTTCTCAGGGTTCAGGGTGTCCGGGGTTCTGACACTATCATACAGGCATCAAGCCCGATTCATTCTTGACCATCACAGACGAGGATGACGACGACCCGTTCGTCAACGTGGTGGTTGCAATCCAAGAAGCGTAGGCCTCCTCTCTGCCCTCCTCACAGTTTCCCTTGTTGACTTCTCTCTAGCAAAACACCCCTCAAGGACAAGCCCATCACGGCAGTGTTGTCCGGAGAGGTCAAGATTCCGACCAAGCCGAAGAAGACGCCTGCTCCCGAGGCCAACGGCCAGAATGGCCATGGCAGCAGGGAGCGCAGCGAAGGTCTCGTCGAGGTGCTGACGGCGAAGCGGCCACATCCGGAGGGCCCCGAGGATGCGGCGTCAGTTAAGAAGGCGAAGACGGCGGCGTCGACGACAGACAAGGATGACGACGTTGTTATCCTCGACGACAGCGCGGGGGGTGCCATCGTGATTGACGATGACTGAGCTCACGAGCCCTATGATGACATCAAACGCACCACGGCAGGTAAACAGAGCAACTTTGCCGGAGCTCAGACGGCGCTCAGCCCGCCGTCGAGATTGAGGATGCAGTTATTCGCGTAGCCATTTTTAGCGAGGAAGGCGGCGGCATCGGCGACCTCCTCGGGGGAGCCGAAGCGCTTGGCCGGGATCCGCGCGCAAAGTTCGTCTCGAATGCTGAGACCTATGCGTGGCGAGAGCGGAAGCGTGTAAAATTAGCGTTGGGCATTGTATGGATGCAGACATGGCCGCATGGTCTTGACGCTCATCACAACAGCGTAGCCAGAGTTCTGGCAAAATGGAACAGAAAACTCACCTCCAGTCATCTTGCTTTCGATGTAGCCCGGCAGGATGGCGTTCACCCGGATGTCGTACGGGGCGAACTCCTGGGCGAGCGAAGTGGTGAAAGCTGGCAGCATGTCAGCACACGAGCACCACCACAACCCACATCCCATTTGCTTCACACAAGATAAAACAACCCCCAAAAACGTACCTAGCTGCCCCGCCTTAGCCGCCGCATACACGGCCGTCCCGACCGCCGGGCGGAGCGCCAGCAGGCTGGACACGTTGATGATGCAGCCGCCGGCGCGGCGGCGCGCCATCTCCTTGCCGACGACCCGGCAGCCGAGCATGACGCTGCGCAGGTTGGCGGCCAGCAGGGCGTCCATGGTGGCCTCGCTGGTGCGGAAGAGGAGGGACTGCTGGGCTGCGCCGGCGCAGTTGACTAGGATGTCGATCTGGGACTGATTTTGGGAGGGGTGTTAGCCGTATGTATGAGAGACTTGTGAGTTGCTGGGTTGATATCAAAGTAAAAAGGAAAATGTTGAACATGGAGAGGCTTACGTGCGCCTGGACAAGACTGTTCCATCCCTGGATCTCTCCGACATTGAAGCAGTGAAACTCGTAGGGTTTGGCAGTGGTTTGCTGTGAGTTGGACACTTCTGGCATCTGGTGTTGCAGACAGTGGTTGAGCTTGGCCTGGTCCCGTCCTGCGAGCACGACTCTGGCGCCCTCTCGCACGAACCGTGAGGCGATGGCGAGCCCGATGGCTCCTGTGGCGCCGGTCACGACGGCCGTCTTGCCGGCGAGGGAGAGGAGGGCCATCTCTGGATTTGTCTTGAGAAGCAGTATTGTATCAATGTTGCTGGGTGCGTCTCTCAAGAGGTTCACACAGCTCCAGAGGCAAGCAGGGGTCTGGGTTCGTCCAACACTATTTAACCTCAACGTCACAGCGGGCGAATCGCCTTGAGCAATCCCGCTCCAGTGGCTGCACCCTGGCGCCAAGACCCAGCTGGGCCTGGGGAAATCCAGGCAACCCCCGATTTTGCTGGCGGCGATCCACGACGCACATGTGCTGGGGCAATTTTGAGCAAGCGAGTCCCCACGCTCGGCGGCCCGAGATTTCTTGCAGTTATTAACCCCATCCCGGTGTCGCGCTAATAATAACGAGAATCGTGACCACCTCGATGTCTCGCCTCGCAGCCGCCATCGCCCCAACTCCGACCCCGAGCCTCACCCCGACCCCAACCCCGACCGCTCTCCGCCTGCCCGCCCGCCCGCCGCCGCGACCGCTGCTTGCCCCGGGGCCTATGCCGTCACCCTGACCTGAATTGGCGAGCTCCTCCGCGGGCACGGCTCCGACCCCATGAATCCGCCAAAGCGTGGCGCCGGCTCCGGCCCCACCCCAGCCCCCGCCGATCCCCCGCCGACCATCGTCGAGCCAAAGGAACCAAATGGCGTTGTTGATGCCGGGATGAGGAGCCTGCACCATTGTATGTGAGCTGTCTCGTTTTGTCTGCGCCGATTGAC
>FTCU01002137.1_pt1 | contig 10266 bp, 14 predicted proteins | sample 1639521 | NCBI WGS metagenome assembly FTCU01 (sample SAMEA3914864, study PRJEB12502) | metagenome | biome: forest; material: soil | place: USA | collected 2012-03-12 | depth 0.3 m
GTCCAAGGACAAGTTTTCGGAGCCCTGCCGCGCGGACCAATCTGGCGGTGCTGCTGGGGATGCCAGAACGCAGGCGGGATGGAACTCTTCTCGGTCCGGCCCAGAGCGCAACGCACCAAGTATGTCATTGTATCCAGCTCTCATGTGCTCCGACACGTCGACTTGCGCACCGAGGAAATAGCGTATGCTCCCCTTCTCCATCAGCGGACATATGAACAAGAAGTTCCAGTAAGGCGTCCCATCAGGCCGGTAGTTAAGCAACAGCTCCGTGGCTTCCCTTCCGGACAGAAGGGCTTGGCTAAGCCGGAACGCCGTCTTGGGATCGGTAGCGTCTCCTTGGAGAAGCCGGCAGTTCTTCCCTACAAGGTCAGTCCGTTGATATCCCGACATGGCCAACAGCCCGTCTGATGCAAAGACAACGGGATTATCGTGCCGAAACGGATCAGTAAGGCAGAAGGCGTCGCCAAGACCAGGATAGGATGCCTTTACATCTCCGGTTAGGGAGCAGTCTGTTGAAAGTGAGACCGCCAGGCACTGTGAGAGCTGGTATTTGACGAACTCCGGGTAGAGGTTATGAGACAACCGTTCCTTGACCGCTGACTTTGCCTCCTGATACACTTTGTCAAGGGCAGGGAGTGCTGTTGTTGAGCAGTTCTCGATGTTTGACCGGAGGGCGCTCACCACCTCCAGTGGAAGCCTGAGCGGTGATGTTCCTGTGGTGCCGGTGATGTGCGACGATATGTAACTCATCGAGGAGACGGTACTCCCAAGTGCACGAGAATACTCTTCCACCTACGGGTACATTAGCATGGGAATTCCGTTGCGAAGTGGAAGGAGAGCTGACCATGAGCAGGAAGTCAATGTCCGACTCGCCGTGTCTAGCCTCTGCAAACCTACGAAGCCTCTGTCCCGTCGCCGCGTTGGAACAGGCCAACTCGATCATAGCGGGTTCAAAGAAATCTGGAAGCACTCTGCTGTCGGACGCAAAGCCCCTAGGTCCTTCTGTACTTGATTTGCGGCCAGAGAAATCCTCGCGGCCGGAGAAATCCTCAACACGGCTGTTGCCATCAAAGCTCAGCGCCTTCACCCGGCAACGTCTGATCGCTAGCGACATGTCCGAGGTGTAGTTTGTGCCCTGGCGGAAGGCGGCTTGGTCTGTGTGCAATGCCAGGTCCGAGTCGCTTCTCAGTCGAAGGTGCGACTTCCGATGATGCTGGGGCAAGGGCTGGGGGGACGTGACGCCGGGAGGTGGTGACAATGCTGTCATGATCGGATTATCGATGGGATAGATATGGTGCTACAAGGGCCAGATTGGCCTGTTGCTCTCTGGTGGGCAAAGTGTCCGCAGTATCGGACCTCAAAGGTATATAACTATCCGGCTGCGCCATGCCACCTTACCCCGACAAGTGGCTAGAGGCAAGAGGGATGCTGTCCCACTCGACTTGCCCTGAAACGGCAGAGCGATCGGGAACCAGCTAAACAAGCTAGATAGAGGGATCGATTGGTGCAGTCCTAACCGACATCTTCGGCACTCAAATCTGATCTGCTCGGGGGACTGGGCTTCATTGGCCGAACCAAAAGTTCCAAGGTTGGGATCCTCCCGAGCAGGTCATGGCCGTGCGTAGTGCGCAAAGGGATTTGTGCTGCTGGGGAAATCCATCGCCCATCCATTGCTGTCTAACGTTCGACTGGCAGCATACGTACAGTGATGAACCTTGTGTTGAGGAATCTGTTGGGAAGCCCGGAGCTCCGCCCTGGCTCGCGCCCCTGGTTTAGTGCAAGCATAATACCGAAACAAACACCGTGCGATGGCGATTCTGTGACTACTTAAAATCCCAAATACGGAACTGAGCCTGAGCGCTCTTAGGGGGGCGACGACTAGACGAGGCCTAGAACCTCGACGACTAGACGGGGCCTAGAACCTCGAAAACAGCAACAGGAGGGGCGACATTGTGCTGACCTGTTCGCGTACCCGCCTGCCCCGCACCTCCACGGGCCTGGAGGAAAACAGAACCACGGAACAGGAGATCCAGGCGAGCGTTGCCAAGCCCATACCCCCAGCCAATCCCGACAAGGCCGCTGTCCGTGCGCAGCTAGACTCTCCCCACCGATGACCCTGCAGCTTCACTAAAGTTTACCGGTGCGCGCGCAAGCCGACGTCGACAGGCCAGTCAGCAAAGGCGAAGTGAGGTGGACCAGTGTGAACTTCCCCTGCCTGTCTCCGCCAATTCGGCCAGCCACTCTGGAATGATTCTTGAAGACAGCCGACCGCCGCGATGAAGACGGACTATTGACTCCCTTCTTCACTCCTTCCAGAATCTGTGTGAACGGGGTCAATTCCAGTCCCGGCTCCAAACTGATTGGTGAACTAGCCTTACTACCAACCCATTTCCCAATACCGACGGCCAGTCTTGGCCGCAGACCCGTCCCCATTCATCCACCACATGGCATCTTGACATGGACTTATACGAGATCACACCCAGGGAAGCCTTGGATCTCCTACCTAAGAACTGGAAGTTATCGAATGCTACCGCAAGACAGGATTCGTTCACATACCCCCTAGGCGGACACAGTCACTCTTCCTGGAGTCGCCACCAGAGCCGGTGGGATGAGGCCGAGAAGCTGGAGAGTGCAGGTGAGACCCTCAAGACTAAACTCGGGGCCGACCACCCTTCCACGAGAACCGTGGCAAGGGAAGTAAGGAGCATTGTGTAGGTAACACTCCTTCCCGACAATACCTCCTGGGTCTTCAAAGGACCCCGACATCAATCCCATTTTTGGATTAAGTTCTCGCGCCTTGTCCATTCATTTCCGACGCCTGAGGGGAAGTGGCTGAGGCAGCCACTTCGCTAGAGCCCGAGCTCTAGGAAATCACAACCTCCTTTGTCACCCCGGAACCCTGGACTGCAAGGATCCCTGTAAAAGATCTGCAGCGTACACCCTGGCGGAGTCTGCGGATAGTGGATCCGTATTCAGGCGGCCCCAATCCTGCATCGCAACGTGCCCATGCCAGCCTCCCAAAGTTCTCGCCAAGACCTGTCACCAGCAGGGACAATGGAGACGGCCCCGGAAACCGGGACGCCGGGTGCTACTGTGTGACGTCTGTACATAGAATTGGACATACATGTACATGTTTACCCCAAGTGCCCTACCTCATCATGAGTCAGGTATGTATGTCTCCTGGACAGAAAGATTTCGACAACACCTCGGTGGCAAGGTACCATTGATGCGCGTCACATGCCCTTGATCCTCAGAACCCCAAGAGAGACACCACGGCCGTCTTGGGAAAGGACGTTTCTTGAAGATGGTCTGGCCAGTGAGCGGAGTGAGCCTTGTGCTTTCGGAGACACCCCGTTGGCTGGACGGTGCCAAGGGGAAGCTGGTAAGAAGCAAAACCTATCGCCCAGTCAGTCAGCGGGTTGATCGCTGTCTGGGGAAGCGGGGGACACTAGCGCACAGTCGACTCGCCGAGGCCAGGGGTCAACTTTCTCCTGTCTTTCGCCCTGCCAACTTTCTCCTAATCTCTCCTCCCAGCTTGTGACAGTCCACAGGGACAAACAGAGTTGGCAAGGAACCCACGGGCTGGATGGCGTTAGTGTACGTGCACGGACAGCGTCGTGATTCACATGTCAGCTCACGGTGGCGGCCCAGTCGCCAACGCGGATCCTGTCTCGCGCATGGAGACTCCCCACAGCGAAGTTGCGCACGGGTCTGCCCTGCCAAGCCAGCCCTTTCAAGGCCCCGGACGGGCTACTGCACGTCTGGACGGATTCGGATGTTTCGCGATCTTCTTTCCCATCACCCACCCAGACGGCGTGCTTTAGCTCAGGCGCCACTGCGGACCCGGGCACGCGGTCGCGAAGCTTTGGACGGACGTCAAAGTACCAAAGAATGTGTGCAGACGGTACTTCTGTACATCGGTACTTCAAACAAACCAGAATTCCAGATTAGATGGAACACCAATATAATGCCCTCTTGTTGACCCCGGATTCCTCGCGTTGTCCAGCGTTCCTCCATCTCCATCTCTCCCATTCCTCCAGTGCCCACACAGCCGATCAACTGTATTCCCGACGAGACGTCTCGGACGCCGTCAACCGACAACGCTACTCGTGTCCCAAAGCCCTCGTTCCCACCAACATGAGGTCGCCGCCCAAAGACGTCGTGGCCTCGTGGCCGGCCCCAAACTACGACGACCCAGTGACCCGGGGCCCTGCTCTCGTCATCGTGGAGATCATCGCCCTATGCATCAGCACCGTATGTCTCGGGCTGCGTCTCTTTGTCAGGATACACATTCTGCGTAGCCCCGACTGGGACGACTGGTTGATGGTTGCCGCGGCGGCAAGTGCTCCTTTTCAATTACTACTTGGTTGCCCTTAGAGTTACTCCCGAGGAGTGTGATGAAGCTTGACGGCTAACTCATCCTGCCATGTCCAGGTCACCGGCGCTGGAGTCACCGTCTGCGTCGTCCTAGCCTCAATCCACTACGGTTGGGATAGGCACGTCTGGGACTTGACCCCAGCAAAAATACTGGCCGGGCGTCAGGTCTCGTTTGCCGCCCAAGCCCTGTTTGTCACGGCGACGGGGCTAGCCAAGGTCTCCATCTTTGTTAGCTACCTGCGGCTTGCCCCGCTAGGTTCTTGGTTCCGGCGTCTGATTTGTGAGTCTACCAGTTGCTACCCTGGATTCCTCCTCATTCAGGTTCCGTCTGTCTGATTAGGAGCTAACCGGGGTTGGTTATCAAAAGTCGTCGGCATCGGCGCCACTGCGATCATCACCGGCTCCATCCTCATTTCTCTCTTCGCCGAGTGCAAGTAAGTCTCAAGTCCTCCGCACATAGGGCAGCTAGCGTATATATCGGGTGTAGTGAGCCCCTGACCAACCGCATCTGCTGTGACAGGCCTATCTCGAGCTACTGGAACCTGGCGAGGACCCAGCAGGACTGTTTCTCCGAAAACCCGATGCTGATGGCCCATTCCACCACGGGCGCCTGCCTCGACTTCTTCATCTGGGTGCTTCCGCTGCCGACCCTCTACCAGGCCAAGCTGCCGCTTTCGCAGCGCTTCGCCCTCATTGCCCTCTTCAGCTTCGGTTTGGTCGTCGTCTTTGCCGGCTGCATCCGCATCTACTGGATCCACTACGTGGTCGAGCAGACGTACGATGTCACCTGGTACGGTTTCCAGCTGTGGCTATGGACCGCCGTCGAGGTACAGTTGGGCATCGTCTGCGGCTGCGTCCCCTGGCTCAAGTCGCTAAAGAGGCTCTGGAAGCCCCAGACCGTCACCGAGGCCAGTGCGCGGCAAAGCGGCCCGCGGTCGGACGGGAAGGGAACCATATCATCCAAGCGAGTCAGGGCGCTGCGGATGGACACCCTGGGGACTATGATGACCGCCAGGGGAGAGCACGCCGACCTCGAGCGCGGCTCTCTAGGCAACGAGTCGCAGACTCAATTGAAGTTGTCAGACACTGACACTCAGAGGGGGTCATCGATTAAGGGGGAACAGTGGGATTAGCGTTCTCTCTTTTGCCCCTTGTTATCTTCCAGCTCTAAGCGATCCTCATCAAAATCCCACGGCATCACTTTTCTGTCCCCCTTCCACAACGGGAGACTGCGGCTGTCTCTCTGCGCGCGAGGAGGCTTCTCAACGCGCGAAGCCGTTGCTCGGAGGGGGTTGGCCCGCTTCGAATGTTTGCGCATACTTTCGACATGAATGACCAGGGATACTTCTTGTTAATTTGTTTGGAAATGGTGATGACGCAGTAAGGGTATTTTATATGAAGCTGGCTGCGTGCCTTCTGCCTGAAGCTGTTGCGCGCGCGCAGATGGGAAACTGGTGATCTAGAGTTGTTGTCGTTGTCGATGCAGGGGATAGAATTCGCCTGCCCGCAACCTGGAAGTGCGGGCGAGCCAGGGCGGTCTGGCACCTCGGGGTTTGAGCATTTTCATGATGGGCTGGGGGCGGACGTGGAATATCAGGAGGCGCTGAGAAGCTGGGAGGCCTTCACCGAGGAGGAACAGACCACTAATTGGAATTGATTGAGGAGGTACCTGACCTAAGATTCGAACAGTGACAAGATATGCGTAGACTACCAACTTGCCTGCCCAGCCTACAGTTTATAGAGCACAATTTTCATCTTGAATCCCTCTTGAGTGCTAGCATATTGAATCAACGTGTTGACCGTGTTGACCTTCTTCAGGATGTCAAGCTAGCAACCGCCGCTACCAGGGAAGCAGGGGTTGCAGGAGGGAAGGCAGCCTGCTGCAATTAGCAAGTTATACTGGGTGTATCATTCGTAGGGCAACTTGCTGTCGCAACAGTGGTCATTTAATCGTGCGACGCGCACGAAGCAATTCAACGACCTGGACCATGCCCAACGGCTGCGCAACGAAAGTCAGGTTAGTCCGCTAAGCGAGGCGACACTAGTAGTTGGGGGTAGGGTCAAAACGTGCCTGTCACGGTCTACCCACTCCCCATCCCGCCATATGCAGTCATAATCGTCCGTGTGGCCAGGAGGCATACGTGTTACTTCGTTGCAATAGAGCGAGGGACAGGTGCGGCAGATAATTTCACCGGATCCAATTGTGTCGCAGCTGGTGCTTGCGAGGACGAGATTGGAGAGGGGCATAACCATGAGGAAAGTGAATTGAGCAAGCATCATCTTGTATGATTGAGGCTTAAATGATACTTTAGGGGGACAGTGAGGTTGGATTGTGTGCTGATGAAGTGATGTGGCGAAGTTATCCTGGGATGTGCGAGCGTAGGAACTAACTTACAGGTATATATATTTTATCCTTGGCAGCACTCAAGAGGTATACGAGGTGGAGATACTCGCCAAGTACGAAATGTCTCATCTATGAACGTCATTATGGGCTCACGATATTTGGACAGCCTGGGGTTCCTGTAAATACCAGTTGTCTCTAGATGCATGTATACTTGCTATACGTAACGTCAAATTTACATCTTAAACACAACGTCGCCTAATGACACGAGGTGTGACTGTGATAGCCAACGATGAAATAGTGATCTCAGTGGCTCAATTCATAGACTCGAGTCAAGGGACAAGCATTATATCTAACTAGTAATACGAAGTATGGCTGTGATATATAGCCCTGTCTATCGAAACAATGGAATAGTGATCTCAGTGGCTTAAATCATAGACTCGAATCAGGGGACAGGCATCATATTTAACTGGTAACACGAAGTGTAGCTGTGATGTCACGGAATGGCATCGTGTTTGTGGGTGTGTGGGCGGTTCCTCGGGAGTGTAAGTGGGCGTTGGGGTAATGCTGCTGCTCGAGTGCAAGATGACGAGGTACTGGTTGACCTTGTTTTTTCGTTCTTAGCTTGGCTCTCATAACAGGTTCATACCTCTCCTGAGAAACTGGGATGAAGCTCCTTCCTCCTCGTGTTATCACGATGACAGAAATCGCGCATCGAGACGCCCTCGGAGACCGCCACGCCAGTATCCGGGACCAGATTCTGCGCTCGGGAGGTGCGTGATCTCGAACCTCACTCCAACGAACGCTCGAATTTCGTACACTTGCCAACCAAAAACATAGAATTTTGACGGGACTTTGAACATCCCTCAGTCTCCCTCAACACCGGGTTTGACGAACCCATTACTCAGTACCTAGGCTATTCCCATCAGCTCTCGAACTGAACAACATCCGTTGTCTTCTGTTAATCAGGGGTGGAGGCTGAGCTCCTTGATACAAGCCGGCGCTGGCGCGCCAAGAATTGAAGCAGGCCGAGAAAAACAAACAAGGAAAAACAAAAAATCCGCCCTGCAAGTCGCCCAGATAACTCCTGGCCCTTGAGTCTCATGTCCCAGATGCGGCACTTCCTACCCCGACTTAATATATGTGTATGCATGTGAGAGATTCTCGTGCTCGCCCGCGTTGCCCGCCCCTTGGCTGACTCCTAGCAGCCTAACCGGGTTTCGATAAGCGTGGGCAACGGGTTTCGGGATCGCAAAACGCCTCCGCCATTTGTCACCGCCTGCAACAGGTTCATTTACGTCGAGAACCTCGTATCTCAAGACGGACACACACGGACAGGGGAGTCCGAGAAGACAGGCGTCTCTCCCCGTCTTTTGAACGGTGTCCGAGAAAGCAGCCGCAGTTAAGTCGGCTCCCGTTTTTTCGGCCCAGGTAGGTCTCTCACCTCGCGCCCCAAGAAGGGGTTAGGGTATGGCCCCCAAAACAAAGCCCGCGGCCTGAGCCCCGCGAATAGCAATGATGAATTTTCGCCTTCGGCGTTGCAGTCACGCGTCAGAAGGGTCAGCACTGCCTAGCGCGAGCGGCACAGCTTTTAGAGAAGCCTAAATCCTGGACTCTAGTGCACAGGAGCTAGAGAATAGGATGCAATTAGAGGTCTAAGGTGACGCGTTCTACGTACTTCATTAGCGCTGCAATTCTTCTTGCTGGTTAGTTCTAGAGAGCATTGACTGAGTTACAGGACTTAAACACCAGTCGAGGCTTCTGGCCTCGCTCTACCCCTCCTGCTCCGCTAATCAGCCAGTGCATAGGCCCTCCTTTACCTGTTGACCCTAGTACTCTGTTGTCCTAGCTAGCTGACCGCGAGGTTGATTCTTTATATCTTTTCTATACCTTTACGTCTTGCCTTGATTCTACCTTTTCCCTACTTCCCCTCCTTCCTCTTATTTCCTCTAGCATTAATTGTATATATACCTACTAATAAATGCTACGTTTAGGCTTAGACGCAATACAATATTACACGCTACTCTTAGCATTAACTAGCTTTAAAGAGACTTAAGTAGGTTTTATAGATAGGAGGTCTAGTTAAACTAGGTCCCCTTTTATAAGTATCCTAGATAACTATATCTGATTTATTTAACTAAAGGATAGAGAGACTTTAGTTATTACTTTTGTAATTCGAAAATATAACTTACCCTAACTGCATAAGGAGTAACAAGTCTGGAAAGTGTTAACTAGTAATATAGAATATATTATAATCTTTTAGCTAGTATATAGCGCTCTATTTATATATTAGCTTATATAATAGAACTCTAACCCCTAGGTAGAAAACTATGTTATTAAATCTCTGCAGAGCTATACTATCTTTTATAGCCCCTTTTCTTCTTTCGGTTTTTTTTTTCTTTTTTCTTTTTTCTTTCTATTCTCTAACTTTCTGCTTCTTGAAATTCGAGTTGAAGGAGTGTTAGGTATCGGGACAGGGGGGCGGCGATGAGGAGGGCGGCGGCTCTAGCTGGTTGGGCGGGGAGTGTCTTGCCGCCCGTGGCTCACCCCCTTAAAGCGGCCGGAGCCTGCCCGGAGCCAATCCCGCAAGAGTGGACTATTATTCCGGGAATATGGCACTCTTGTGCACATGCCTCCCGCTCACCGCCAACTTGGCCGCATGAGTCATCGCCTCTTCAACGTATGTCCGGTATTAATCCCAATCAGCCCAACCCCAACCGCAGCCTCACCAACCACCAACCAGCCAAATTTGTGCACACCCCATTCCCTCCAAGCTCAACACAAGAAACACCACCCAGCACAATGTCATTCTTCACCCCAACCACCATGGCCCTCCAATCCCTCTTATACCTTACCCTCTGGCAGACCACCACCCACCTCGTTCAACGGCACGGCCCCTCAACCACCATCGCGCCGCTCTTCACCAAACTCAACAGCCGCCTCTACTCCCTCCTCTCCCTCCTCCTCTTCCTGCTCATCATCCTCTCCCCTTCGCAGCACGACTCACTCGCGCGCACCCTGTTCCACCTCTCCAAATTCTACGAATACATCGACCTCCTGGGCGTCGCGGCAGCAGGCAGCACGATCGATCTCCATTTTGGGTTTCATCATCTTACCACGCCGTGGCTGACGTTTGTGCGCGTTCTTTCGGCTGAGGGGTGTGAGGGGTGGCGGTGGTTTGGCGCGGCTAACACGGCGCATCATGGGTTGATGTATGCGTATTTTGGGGGGTGGCAGGCGCCGTGGGTGAGGGAGGTGTTGCTTTGGACAGGGCAGGTGCAGTTGGGGATTGGGATGGTGGCGGATGGGTGGGTAGTTGGGAAGAAATTGGGAGATGGAGGAGGGATAGGGGAGGTCTGGAGGTTTTTGGTGTCCGGCGCGTTGTTGGGCGTGTATTGGGTTTTGCAGAGGAGGGAGATGAGACTTAGGGCTGAGGACGTGGGGAAGAAGCAAGTGAAGGGCAAGGCAGCGCGAAAGGCTTCGGCAAAGGTGATTGGGCATGGTTGGGCATGATTGGGCACAGCCGGGTATAATTGAGAGGTATTAAC
>FTCU01002319.1_pt1 | contig 10219 bp, 4 predicted proteins | sample 1639521 | NCBI WGS metagenome assembly FTCU01 (sample SAMEA3914864, study PRJEB12502) | metagenome | biome: forest; material: soil | place: USA | collected 2012-03-12 | depth 0.3 m
ACGGAACGAAATGGCTAGATTTGATATATTCTATAAGAGATCCCACCAAACAAAGCATGCCATGCAGTGCATAAAACCAGATCCCCTTCCCCCTCCTCTCCTCATCCCTGCGACATGATATCCCCCGGATACATGTTGCCCGTTTCTCTTTTCTTTTCTTTTGTCATTTTTTCATTCCAGTCGTGACAAAGACCGGCGGGAATGCCGTCGGCCAGCCCCCCTTGTGATTAATAGTTTAGGAGGGCTATCGGTGCAAAGAAACGAGGCCGGTGTTTTGGCTGCCCGGCCTGTGTCTCGCATCCTCCCCCGCACTCTCGCTGTTGCAGAGGGCGTTTAGCCGAAGATCCAGAGGAGCTCGGTGGGGAAGTACTATAGGTGGGTCGATGGTCAGTATATATGTCATGGGAGATATAGGGGTCATGGAATGAAGTCAAAACTCACGTTGGAGGGCTGGTTGAAGCGGATGCCGCGGTTGAAGCCCGAGATGGTGGCAATGTCCTCCTCGGAGAGATCGAACTCGATGCTGGCCAGGTTGGAGGCCATGATGGGCTCGCGGGTGCTCTTGGGGATGATGGCCAGGCCCCGCTGGGTGGCCCAGCGGAGGAGGACCTGCGAGGGGTCGCGGTTGTACTTGGCGGCGATCTTCTGGATGGTGTCGTCCTCGATGAGGGGGGTCAGCTTGACGGCGTGCTGCATGTTGAACTCGAGGAAGCTGGCGGGGCCGAAGGAGCTGTAGGCGGTGACGGCGATGCCCTCGTGCTTGGCGAGGTTGAGCAGCTCCTGCTGGACGAGGTAGGGGTGGTGCTCGATCTGGAGGGTGGCCGGGCGGATCTTGGCGAAGCGGAGGAGGTCGTAGATCAGCTGGCTCTGGAAGTTGGAGATGCCGATGCTCTTGGTGAGGCCGGCGGGGACGAGGGCCTCGAGGGCGCCCCAGGTCTCCTGGATGGTGGCCTTGCTGGGGCGGATCTCGTCGCCCTCATAGTGCCAGCCGGGGGGGTAGCGGACGGCGGGGTCAACCCACTCGAGGGCGACGGGGAAGTGGATGAGGTAGAGGTCGAAGTACTCGAGGCCCCAGTCGGCGAGCTGCTTCTTGACGATGGGCTCGACGCGCTCGGCGTCGTGGAAGGTGTTCCAGAGCTTGGAGACGATGAAGAGCTCCTCGCGGGTGACGAGACCCTCCTTGATGGCGCGGGCAACACCCTGGCCGCACTCGACCTCGTTGCCGTAGTCTGGTGACACGTCTCGTCAGCCTCTCACTCACTTCTCGGGTCTTCTCAGTGTCTGGGTGTAAGACACAAGCAAGCCCACTTGCTTGGCGCAGTTCCACAGCGTGATCCACATCCCGTCCCGTCCCATCCAGCCCAGACCCACGGCGGCACCGACAAAGTCTCCGACAGCAGGCGACAGGGGTCCGGCAGAATTCAACCCCTCCATCCTGCAGCGCAGACGGCGGGGTGGATAAGACAGAGAAGAGGCGGGGTAATTCCCAATCGCCCTTCCCTGTCCCTCCTCCCACGCGCGCCACGCGCAACACCGTGTCATAGAGATCGCCCACAGACCCGATTTTTGGCTGCTGCTGCCGGACGGACGGGCGGGATGGTGGAGGCGTGGAGGAATGGGCAGCGCAAGAGCGTGACTTACCGCAGGCACCGTCGAAGAGACGGTATCCGGCCTTGATGGCGTTGTAGACGACGTCAGAGGCGACGGCGTTGTCGACCTTCCAGAGGCCGAAGCCCACCTGGGGCATGTCGTAGCCGCTGTTGAGCTTGATGACGGGAGCCATTGTGTCGGTTTGGGAGTCGAGACGAAGGGAGGGAAATGGTATGGGAGATGAAGAGGAAATCAGCCGGGAGGCATTGACAACACCGAGGGGCTGCTGCGGTACTTATACGACTTGCCCCTCCCCACATACTTCTCCAGTACGGGAGAAGGGAGGGGGAGGGGGGAAGGGGGTCGTGGCCACCGACCCACGCAGTAACTTTCCTATGCTACCCTTCATCTAGATGATGAGCCGCCGAGCAGGGTCAGGGCCATTCCGTCCCGTCTGCGGCGGTATCTCCAGCAACAACTCAGGTACCGCCCCTCCCTCCCCCATCTAGACCCGCTCTATCGTCATACGGAGTGGGAGGCCAGGGCTAGACAGCAGGGTCCCTCGGGGTCCGGCGAACGCCAAGATTGCATAACAATAGTCGTCACGGAAAAGACCAGTTGCTAGTGGCCCAGGACGAGGCTCACGATGTCTTGGGGCGTCGTTTCTCCTGCAGTCCGGCCGCTGATTGGCATGGATAATGGTCGAATCGAGCAAACCGATGCCCACCGAAACTCCAGCCAAGGCTGTGGATCGGTCTGGGGACCGCCCATTTGCGCGGGTTAAACGGGTATCCTTCGGTCTGCTGGAGACCTGTGGACTCCCCTGGGCCGTCGCGAGTCGGGTTGCCCATTACAAATGCAGAGCACGCAGTAGCCTCATGCGCACGACGGCACAACTCGTCTGGGAACGCCTGTGTAACCAAGGTGCCCAGTCCGGCAAGGAGTCTTTCGAGGGCCGCAGGCTCGCGACCAGACGCGGACGTACCGCCGAGTCTCTGGGCGGCTGCCGGGCACCAGCGGGCAAAATCTCAGATGATCAGCTGGCCGATGCCGGTGGAATGTAGGGAAATCCCTCCGGACGAGCGATGCGTTCGCTGCAGGGCATCGCTGCTGGGTCTCAGAAGCTCGACTTGACCCGGTATCCGGCCATGTCGCCTATTTAGCCTGATGAGCACCCGCGCCAACCAGAGGGTCCGGCTAATTGGGATGGGGAGAAAACAGGAGCATATCCACTGTGGATTTGCCTTCTCGCCGGAGTGCCTCCATGCCCGCAATGCGCTGACCGTTCACCTGACCCAGACCGACGGTGAGTTCCGGGAGTTGCTGGTGATACTGCCTGCCGAGAGGACGGTCCGAGATTCTGGCACAGCAACGTCCAGCATGCCGACTTTAGCAGAGTTTAGCCATCTCAGGAGCCGGCGCATCACATCGGGCGGCGGTGAGGGCTCGCCAGTGTCCCCGTGTCATCGTGTCATGTGTGTGTTGAATTGGCATTGCTCGCGTAAACGCAGGAAAAGGTCGCGGCGTGCGTTGCCGATGTGCGGTTTCGTTTTCGGATTCAAGTCGTGGTTGATCGACGTGGGAAGTTGAGAGACGGCCAAACAACTTCGGGTTGACGTTGCCAAAACACCAACCATTGTCTCACCAATGCAGTGCGGCTCTTGCTCATTCATTGGCTCGGTTGACGACGAGCATCACAGGCGCTTTGTTCTGTCCAGGCCTCACGGGGAGCTTTAGCCCGAGGATTCCAGGCTCAGGACTCGGGAATCGGGGCCAACTCGTCACATTATTCGTGCAAGAATTGAAAAATGCTCGGGAAGAGCGGAAAACGTCAGTCTTGCAATCTGCAAAGTTACACGATTGCACGTTGCCTTTCTCTAGTCCAAGGGGGGTTCCATTGTCGACAATTGGAGGAAGAAGAAGGAAAAGTAATATGGAATATCTTACCAAGTGTGAAGTTCGAACAGGGTTGAAGGAGAAAAAGATCCGGGAAGAACCAAGGGTTAGGGGCCATTCGCTTAATTTGCTGCCTGCAGGGCCGCAGGCAGCCAGAGCATCAGCCACAACCTACGTGATAAGGCAGGTAATGCAGCCACACCAGCCACACGCGCTGACCATCCCAATTTGGGTGTAGCTTGTGTGGTACGTACCTGGCCAGCTTTCAACATCATCAAAGTGATTTGGACGTGAGCTCGCCAACGCTGCGCCTGTCCACCCCACTAGACGTGATACCTCCCACAACCTCTCCAACGCTGTCATGGGTATAAGAGGGTCGACCCATCGCAACTAAACTCGACACACGCGCACCCCGCCAACCACAGAAGCGGAGGAAGAGAGACAAGGAGGAGGGAGACCAAGAAGGGGGGGCAGCCAACACCATCAACGTCCTCCGCCCGCCAGGCCACCTTCGTCAAGATGTCCATCCTCGGGAAATTCATCTACAGTACGCCCGCGCCGTCCACCACCACGCTCTCTCCGTCCCCCGCGCAAACTAACATCTCGCCTTCCCCAAGTTACCGTCCTCCTCCTCAACGCCATCTGCATCCCCTCAGAAGACCGCTTCCTCGCACGCGGTACGTCTCTGCGCCTCACTTTCGCCTGGGAGGAAGAAGCTGGAGCCCGGATGCCGCAGCATCAACAGAGACCAAGAAGCTAACAACAGCCACACAGTCGGTTTCGCCCCCGCGACATACCAACGCGGCTTCGGCCAAGACACCGACTCGAGCGTCAGGTACAAGGTCATACAGCTGATTTCGAGCGTGCGGACGGTCATGAGGGGTAAGTCCGGCCAGCAACCGCTCGACAACACGTTCTCTCCGCCGGCGGGGAGGCGATGTACCGGACTATGCTAACCGACTTGAGAATAGTTCCCCTAATCATAATCAACACGCTCATCATAGTGTACGAGCTCATCCTCGGCTAAGGAATACGAGGGAGAGAGAGGGAGAGAGTGAAGGTGGCGCCGGATGGTGAAGGACCGGCTGGAGACGATCTCAAACAGTTCGGTCTGAGACGAAGCGGGGAGCGAGTGGAAGGAATATGTCACATCATATACTGGGGACAGTGGTTTGGTCGTGGGCTGGCGTTTTGTGGGAATACAACATTGGGTTCACGCGACATGAAGCTACCACCAGCTCGAATTCTGGTTACCAATAGTCACCTGAAATGGGTATGTTTGGTCAAGAGAAGATGAGGTCAGAGCTCACAACTGGACACTAGCCGGATGAACGGCACACACAAATAGGAAAAGGCGTCCCGTACGGGCATTATTAGCACGGCACAGACAGGACACTCAATTGGCGATACTCGCTCTGTTCGAGGACAGAAACTCCGGCCCTGTCAACCAGAGAGCCAGGATATGGGGCCCTAAGCCTCCCGACCCTACCGACCAAGCCGTGATCGTACATATTACAGCACAACCACTACCAAACCACCCAATCCTCCATTACACCCAACATCCCCTATCCCCAACAACTCCACCCAGACAGCGACGCCCCCTCCTCCCTTTCCCACAGAGACGCCCGCCATTTTGGTCCAGCTCCCCCATCCAAACCGGCGCAGGCAGAACACAGCTCTATACAACTACCCAGACGGCATGGCGAAACCAAACACAAAAAAGGTATCCGACAAGAACAACAACAACAGTCATTAGCAGCACCACCCGTCCCCGCCCCCCCTCAAACCAGGATATATCCAGCGCGCTTTATGTACTGTCCTTGTCCCGTCCCAATCAATCCAATCCCATCCCATTCAAAGAGGGAAAGAGGAAAGAAAAAAAGAAGACGCCAATCCCGCCTCGTCCAAGCCGAAAACCTGTCGTATCAGGCCGTAGAAGAAACCGCCCCCTTCGGCCGCGGCAGCGGCAGCATCTCCAGCTCCACCGCACCACCACCATCCAACGACGGCGACCCCCCCGAGCACAGCAAACACCGCCCCACGCCCCGCTAGGACACAGACGACAAGAACCTGCTGCTCTTTTTCCTCCCCAGCCCAAAACTGAACCGCTCCTTCAGCGGCTTGTCCTTGTCGGCTCCCGTCGGCGTGCCGGGCGGCGCCGTGTCCGCGCGCTGCGTGGTCCAGGAGAGCAGGTGGCCGTTTTTGCCGCTGCCGTTTTGAAGCGGGATGGGTGTTGGCGGGAGAGGCGGCGGGTGGCCGTTCTCTCCGCTGCTTTCTCCGCCGGCGCCGCCTCTGTCGCTTCGGTTCTCGCTCGTCTCGCTGCGGTCGGTCCTGTCGCCGCCGCTTGGGCCGCCGCCGTTCTTGTCCTCGTCCTTGTGGTTGTTGTTTTGGCCAAGGTGCAAAAAGGCAAAGCTCTTGCGGGTCATGGACTTGCGCGTCATGGACTTGCTGGTCCGGCCGGCGCGGTTGAGGAAGCCATTCCAGTGGGAGGTGCCGTTTTGCTCCAGTTCGCCGCCGGCGCCGGCGCCGGCGCCCGCTTCGGAGGAGGTGGCTGTGGGAGTGGGAGTCTCGACTGCGGGGGCATCTTTCCTGCTCCGCTTTTCTTCCTCGGCCGCCATCTGTCTGCTCTCTTCGAGGGCCTGCTGCAGCTGCTCGCGTTCCAGCCGCGTCGTCTCGCGCATCTTCTGCACGGCCTCTGCGCGCTCCTTTGCTGCGACACGCACTTGCTCTTTCTCCGCCGCTTTCCGTGCTTTCTCCTCGGCCTTCTCGCGGGCTTTGAGCTCCTTCTTTTCTCGCGAGATCTCTGCCTTGGTTTTTGGCGAGTCCGTGGCGGCTTTGGCTGGGTCTGCTGCGGTTGCCGGGACAGTGGCCGGTGCGGCAACCTGAATGTGCCCTGGAATTTGGGGGAGCGGTGGCAGCTGGCCGACGGGGGAAGCAGGGTCGATTTCAGCAGGGGCCGACTTGATAGGATCCAGTGCGACCAGTTTTTCCTGCTCGTCAACTGGACCCAAGGGCTGTGAGTTGAGCTTGGAGAGGGGAGCCGAACTCGTTCCGTTGGCCAGCTCGACGGTCGCTGCAAGATCGGCTGTTTCGGCGGCCAGCTTCACCTCATCCATGCCCTCGGCGTCCAGCTCTTCCCGCACTTTCTCAAATGTCGTTTCCTGATAGAACAGCACATAGGCACAAGCCATGCCGGGTTGGTCGCCAAAGAAGTTCCGGACAAAGTTCTTGTCCACGGGCTCCACCATCTCGTCGTCGAAAAGCAGCCAGCCGCGATCCTTGGTCTTGATGACGGCAACGTAGTGCCCGTGGTACGCGTTTCCTCCGATGTGCACAACCACGGCATACAACTCGTACATCCTGTCGGGGTCCTCGGCATCGTCGGTGGTGTTGAACATGCGGAGGTGGTAGGGGTAAACCACGCGGTGGAAGAGTTTCTGCAGGCGGCTGTAGTCCTCGGTGTACTTGAACCGTTTCAGGTGCAAAGCCAGGATCTTGGGCAGCTTCTTCACCTTCATTCGCTTCTCTGCTTCCTGCAGGCCGCCGCAGTGGTCGCAGTGAAACTTGTTCCTCTCGCACAGCATCTCCTCGGCCGAAAAGCTTTGCAGACACGAGGTCACGGACGAGTGTTCCTCCAGGTCTATGGACAAATCCAAAAACGTCTCGTCACGCTGTGATGCAGTCTCGCAGGTCAAGCATCTGGTTTCCGAGGTCAGCACGCCCTCGAAGATGTCGTGCACCCAGCCAGTCCCTGGCGCGCGCGCCCCGAAACTGGTATTCGTCTTCGACAGCGCCGTATCGATTGGCTGGGACGAGTCGTTCTTGCTTCTTTTCTCTGCCAGCTCTTGCATCCGCTTGCCATTCGCCTCGACGTTAGCGATGACGTCGTTGAGCACGATGCCGTAGAACTCGTGGGCGTCCTGGTGCATCGAGTTGCGGAACATTTCGTTGTTGCGCTTGAATATGTCGAGGAACCTTTGTGGACTAAGCACGCCTGTCCTGGACTGGCTGTCGATGAGAGTTGTGAAGATGTCTCGGAGGCCCGTAAAAGTGCACTCTTCCATGCCGTAGGGACCCGCAGTCTCCTGAGCCAGTTCTAATACCGGGCCCTTTATCATGGCCTGCTTCTTCTTGTATTCGGGCGCATCTGGCTTGTCCTCGGGCCGCAATGGCGGTGCCACCGGGGGCAGTTGTGTCCCGCTGAAGGACTGCCTCGGTTTGGCAGGGCCCGCGGCATTCCCGTTTGCATTTGCCTGCAGAGGGGGCCGTATTGTCACATTAACCTTCCTCGCGGGTTCGTACGGTTCGTCCCATGGAGAGGGTGGGGGATAGTTGACGACGTTCTCTCGGAAATGCTCGGAGTGGTAGAGTGCCTGAACAATCGAGTTGCAATAGCTGCAGTGTTGGTGGTCAGCATACTAGCGCTTGCAATGAGCGTGAATCTCTCCACCGCGTTAACACTGACCATGTGTTCCCGAACTAAGGATAGACAAGAAGTATTAGCTCTCTGTACAAGCACGTGGTGGGACTGGACTGGCAGCCTTACATTCTCCAACCCAAAGAACTTGTCGGTGCCATCTTCCCGCACGGGGCCCGCATTGTGCAACAGCTTCTCGACTGGTGTCAAGTCTAGTGGCGGCTCTTCCTTTTTATTCTTGGTGGACGCGGTGCTGTCGGACTTTGAGATACCCTGGACGATCAATGGTTAGCCCGACGGGTTCCACATGGGCGGGAGGGCAGGAAAGGGCGCCGAGGCGAGGGGAGGGTGGCGTGGTGTCGCTGTGTTCTCGGATCTTGTGTGATTTGTGCCCCGAGACACGGCGGCGTGTCTAACTTACAGATCCGGCGCCTTTGAGTTTCTGGAAGAACCCCGCCATGGCGAGCGCCGTGGAAACCGGGCGCTCGGGGCGTCACTCGGCCGGCCGGGGGTGGTCGGTCGTTGTCGTGGATCAGACCGTGTGGACCGGACGGCGTGGGCCGCGTGGACACTGCGAGGCACGATCAAGGGGGGGTCGACGACGGGTCGAGCGATTCGGCGGCAATCATCCGGCGGATGGGAGCAGTATTGCCAAATGTGGTACGTGACGCCGGCAGCGATGGCCAAGAATTATGTGCGCTTGGTATTGGGAGTCGTGCGCACAAGTGTGGCGGAATAATTCAAGTCGCGCAAGTCACTCGGAGTCTCGGCGCGGGTCGTTCGCGACATGCGTGGGTCGGTCGATGGAGGTCGGAGAGTCGGAGAGTCAAGAGACGTGGGATGAGGCGAATGCTGCGAATCGCTGCGTTGGGCACTGCGGACGGTGCGGATGCCGACGTCAAAACCATGCAGGCATCGATGCCAGAGGGATTCCAGAGGGATTCGCAAGAGTGCAGGACGGGGCAGCAGGTTTGCAGCAGGGAGGAAGCGAGGAATCGACGTCGGAGGCAGCTTGGAGGCACACGCAGGCTGTGTGGCCACCCACCGCTGGCCGCACTGAGGAAGCTGGGGTAGCCTGGAGGTCAAGGGTCCTTGCTCGCCATGCAGTTCAGTGGAAAACCGGCTCGTTTCCAGAACAGGCGGAGATGCGGGGCCCTGGCAGCCTGGTGCGCCTGGATCAAGGGACCCGCCCCGCCGAATCTCCCACACCCCAAGTCCCCAACGCGCCACTCGCTCCATCCTTCCCCGTCCCTGAGGGGAACCATGATTTTCCCCTGCTCCCTGTTGGCCGACTCTGTCCATTGGTGGTCCACCGAGGTCAGACTGACAGCTGAGAGGATCGTCCAACGGCGCAACAAGCAGGCTTGTCCCCGGATTTTCAACAGTCTTATTCGCTCGGGATAAGATCTGGGGCACCGCCGGCGACGACAGCGGGAACACCAACGGCAAAAAAAATAAAACACACGTGTGCGTGACGACAGCGGCAACGGCAGCGGTAGTGTCGGCGGCAACAGCAGCATCAACGGGAACCACAGCAGCGATGGCAACGGCAACGAACACGGCACAGTGGCAACCACAACGAGAAATATCCATAGCTTCCACCTCCGCAGAACCTGTCGTTGAGAGAGGAGAGAACTTTGAAGCGGTCTGCCAGTGACTAGCTCGTCTTGCCCTTGATGTCCGCTCCCGTCCAGACGCCGCTACGGCAGATGGACTTGGGCAACCCCTCTTTCTCAACATGTTGCTGGTCACTTGACGTGCAGAGCCCGGGCAGACTGCCCCAAATCAACCAAGGAGCCAACCTACCTATCTAGGTACTCTCTCCCTCTCCGACTCACCTCACGGTTCGCTCCCGTCGAGCGCTTCCTCGGTCCCGCCGTTCAAGTGGTTCTTGGAAGCCTGAGTCGGACAGAATGAAACTGCCGTCTTGTGTGCAGAATATATCTTGCCAACCCCATCGCCCATTCGAGATTGGGCTGCATCCCTCGCCGCTGTTGCGTCCAACTGCATGGCCCACGTTAGCGATGTTGCACTCCGCCGAGGCCCATCGGCCCCAGACTCCGCAGAGGGGGGCTGTCACTCCGATTCAACTCACCCGCTAGCAGCATCAATACGGTAGTGATTATCCCACCACCCCCAAGTCACCCGGCTTAAGCTTTGTGGCGGGGTTGGCGGAGGCAAACTTCTGCACGACAACCGACTGTCTCGAGGCTTGTCATTCGAGGCGAGCAGCCTTCGGTCATGCCCCAAGGTTACATCCCCCGCCGTGTCACAGTCCCACACGAGGCGCCAGCCCCAGCCAGGCGGATTCCTCGA
>FTCU01002790.1_pt1 | contig 10200 bp, 8 predicted proteins | sample 1639521 | NCBI WGS metagenome assembly FTCU01 (sample SAMEA3914864, study PRJEB12502) | metagenome | biome: forest; material: soil | place: USA | collected 2012-03-12 | depth 0.3 m
CTGCGTTCTCTGCCATGCAGGGCAGAGCAGCGGACGGGACCGATGTGTCTCGGAACAGCAAGGATGGAGGGATATAAGGGTGAGATTGTCAGTCATTGACCTTGCAGGCAGAGGGGAAGCGGAAAAAGAGGGGCTGAGGCGGCTGTCTTGCAGCAATGACACAGGACGAAGCGGTTGGTTGGCTCGAGTTGGTTCGGCCACGCACCCCGACCTGAGCCAAGCGGATCCGGCATCTCGGCACATCTACACAGTACAAGTTCGAGAGCCCCCATCTGTCCGAGGTTTCCTCGTCCCGCAAAGAGGGTTTGAGATGAGTGTCAAAGAGTTAGAAGCTAATAGCTTGTTTCCAAACAGCCTCTTGTCTTGCCTCTCCCCCAGACCAACGAGGCCGCCACCCTATCTCCATACTTGAAAGGAGGTGACGCTTGTGTTGCGGCCAAAGGCGGGTTAATCAAGAAAGATGTTTCAGTAAGTCGGGAGGAGAGTGCACGTTCATGAATCACGATGAGCCGTGTGCATCTCTGGGTTGAATCACCATCCCAGCGCCAACGTGACGGTAGTGTTGACCTTACGGCACCGTCACACCAACTGGGCATGAAATAAACCACGTTGCTGTGTAACCAGCCTGAAGTACCTGGCTAATGAGCTCCGAGACGCAGGAACAGGGGCTGTTGGCACAGCAGTGTATTATCTCTCGCTTATGTTTCTGGCAAGGATTCCGGGTCACCCCTCACTCCAGAATGTCACCGAAACACCGAAAGAAAAGCCAATTGTGCGGGGGTGGAAATGTCGTGCTCGGCTGTGCGAATATCTTACACTACGTGTATTGCAGAAGACGGGACAGCCGCGCCATCAGGGGCTCTCGGCTTGTGGAACATAATTGCCGATGGAAAACTTGGAACCCATGCCGTGGAACGCGGCTTGCTTTGTTCGGCTTGGTGACACCAAGGTTGCCAAAGCCTCGGTTTTGAGAAATTTACCTTATGGACAGAAAAAGCTGATGTGAGTCTGCTAGCGTTGTGTATTAACATTACTATTAGTATGATGAAATAGAAACGCTAAACTCGCGCTCAGGCCGATGCCCCGTTCGCCAGGAGGGATTCCCCTGCCTCTTGTTTGCGGGAACCCTCGGTGCGTGCCTGGAAACCTACCTTAACTTTAAAACGCTTAAAATGTGCAAGGACGGAGAACCGTTATGAACTTGACAGCAGCTCTGTGCGTGCGTCTTGCTTCCCTTCCCTCCGGCCACCTCTCCTCGATGCTTTCTCTCCTCCGAGACGTCAACCATCCTAGCGCATGGCGAAGGATTCTTTTCGGGCCACCAGCATGCGTGCGATACTGCAGTCAGGTCTCAGGATTCACACCGAGCGCCACAGGTTCATGCCTGGGTCCAAGCGCTGGATGAGTGAGCCCCTGCTGAAGAAGAGGCACTGGACTCTGCAAGATGCCACTAACACCCGACTTTCATCAGGGCGGGGGCTTACGTTGACGCTAGCTTGGCATTGGCGAAGTCGATGCCCAAAATGGCTCACGCCACCTCCAGACGACCGCACTGACCCGCCGGATGGCTAACCGTTAGGTCGTCTCGGAACCCCGGCAGGCAGAGCCTAACCAGACCGTGTGCCAGCCGGCCGGCAGAGGGCTGCGCGCTGCGCTGGAACTGGTATCGCGTCCCCACCCAGGCCGCCCGTTCAGCCGTGACCTCGGCCAATCGGCGTCTTTCCCACACAACTCCTCGGCTGCCCCCTGCGTCTCCTCTCTCCCTCTGCCTGGTCAGAGCTTGGTTCCAACCTGGTCAGGGCCTGGTCAGAGCCCGAAAATACTCTGAGTCTCGGTGGTACCGCAAAAAATGCACGTCCCTGTGCCGCGTCCGAGCACCCTCCAGCCCGGAGTTGACCAGAGTTGCGGGCCAGGTGAAGATGGGATGGACCGTGGTTGGGATGGAGTCAAAAGACGGCGGGATCGCCCCCGAATTGGGTCGTTTCACCGTCCCGTTTGCTGCCAGGCCATTCATCAACAACTGCCAACATCAGCGACACTCTCAGCCTCCGCCCTTGAACCGCCGCCGCATGCCCTCTCGCTGACTCGTTGAAGATGGTGCTGTTCGACTGGGCGGTCCTGGCCGCGAGGCAGGCCCTGGATGAGGGTGGTAGCAGCACACCAGCACCGACGGGCGAGAGCCGCGCCCCAGATCTCTATGGATTCATGTTTTCCTTTTGGCCCCTGGCCCTGATCGCCGTGGTCCTCCGCTTCTACACAAGGGTCCGGTTTGCCAAGCTTGGCTGGGACGACATCACCATCGTGATCGCCATGCTTCTGTACACCGGGCTCATGGTGGCTACAATCATGGGTAAGCACACTGTGGCATGAAGATAAGGGGTGGACGGACCAGGTGAACTCGAGACTGACCCGTGCAGCGATGCAATATGGCCTGGGTGTGCACATCTGGGAAGTCCGTCGCGAGACCGAGCAGCAGATGCAGAAGGTAGGCAGGCACTCACTTCAAAATATGTCCTATCCCCCTCCAAGTTCCCAATGCTCACCCGCTTCCGTGACAGTGCGGCTTTGCCTCGCAAGTTCTGTACCCGTCATCACTCGGCGTCATCAAGCTGTCCATCATCTTGTTCTTCGTCAGGGTGTTGCCGCCGGACCATGCGTGGAGGAAAGCCCTGTACGGGATCGCGGCCTGGGTCGTGACCTCGGAAAGCGCCTTCACCGTCGCCCTCTTCCTCCAGTGCCGACCTCTGAACTTTTACTGGGATAAGACGGTCGAGGGCACCTGCTTCGACCAGCCCAAGTTCTACTACGTCGATGCCGCCCTGAACATGGTGACCGACATTGTCATTCTGTCGCTGCCCTGGTTCGTCTTCAGAGGACTGAACCTGTCCAAACGGAGAAAGATTGAACTGCTCATGGTCTGCTCCGTTGGCGTTTTGTAAGTCGACCCTCCGGTTGCCCAGTCTCGGTTGGATCTAACACCCATCTTCTTAGCACCCTCATCTCGAGTGTCGTTCGTCTTCCGTTCCTCCACGGCTTGAACCAATCCAAGGACCCAACCTGTACGTCTTGCCAAACAACCCGTCATCCCATGACCGCGTCACTAACACTGCTCACAGGGGACGTTCCGAATATTGCGACCTGGTCCATCGCCGAGCTCGGCTCCGCCATCACTCTCTCGAGCATCCCCGCCATCCGGCCTCTCTTCGCGAACTACTTCCCCAACTTCATGGGCAGCCTCATCGGGAAGAGCACCGCGGCCGGCACCGCCGGTACCAACCCGGCCGCTGTGTCGGGAAACACGAGCCGGATTCGGAAGACGACCGAGTTCACGGCCACCGAGACGGTGGCGACCAAGAAATCAGCGACAAAGCAGGACTGGCACTCATACTACGAGTTGGATGATCAGGATGATATGCATAAGAAGCGGAGCGCGGATTTGGAGAGCCAGGAGAATATCTTGCCGTCGCCGAAACGGAAGTGAGCTTGTGCGCTTCTTAGTCAACGCCTGCCAGTCAGGTTTGGTTGAGTCTGGATGGATTACGGTGGTTTCAGGATTCACTTTGTCTCTATCATGCCAGCCCATCATGTGAGACGTTTCAACTTCGACATACAACTGTATTCATCGTTCACGTTACCCTTGAAGCTTTCTAGACTGTTGATCCAGCTGCTGCTTATGGTTATCGTTGACTGTATTTGGAATCCTGGTCACTATCGCCCCTATCCCATCCATGAGGAAATCTCTTGGATTGCAACCCCTGTGGTCCGGACCCTTGGTCCCTTTAATCCGGATATCGTGCGTTACCAGATTTAAAAGCCTCTCTTGAAGGTCCATGACACTCATGTCAAGATTCTCAGCGTCAGGGATCGGCCACAGGCCCGCTCGGGTGAGATAGAAAGTCATGTACCCTAAAATCATGGGCTCGCACCGGTTGTCTTGTTTGTAAAAAATGGGATCTGTATGCCTAATACATATAACAGTCTTGAACCACGAATGGCTCATCATAAACACTTGAGTTGTTGGGACATCAGTCTCAGCTTAGAGTCTCAGACATGAAACCGTATCCACGTGCGCGGATCAGGCGAGTCCTTGGCCCGGTACCTGGTGACATACATCCCCGGGGGAGCCTCGAGCCCGATCCGCATCGGCTTCGTCCACACCAAGTCAGTGAACACGTCCCTGAACTCCGGCGGCCCTTCACGCATCTCGTAGTCGTCGGTGCCGAACATGACGTTGAAGGGGTCGTCCTTGACCTCCTGTGGCATCGCCGCCCGGATTCTCTCGTTCTTCTTTGCCACCCACTGCGCATGCTCCTCGCCAGGGTCCTCGAGTTTGAGGTTCTCTTCGCCCCATTCCTCGGTCAGGTCCATGCCGTCGACCAAGTCGGAGAGGTCGCCGACGCTTTGCCTTTCCAACAGAGACTGGGCAAACAGATGCAGCTTTGGATACGGGAGGTGATGTTGGGCACTGTATTCAAAGTTCTCTGGAATGCAATTGAAGCGCCAGTCGATGGAAGGAACAAGGTAGAAGTTGAAGAGAGGCCCGTCGTGGTTTAACCGGTACCGGGGGAAGGTATGATAAAGGGAGCCCGGCACACGGGCTTCAGCCCCTGGTTGGAACCCTCTCCACGCAGTATAGTTTTCTTTTTCCGGCCCGCTAGAGAAGACGCAGTCGGCAGCGGCAAGTTGTTCGGTGGGCACACAGAATTCCAGCGCCTAAGGCATGGGGCCGAAAGTCGGTCGTCAGTGATGTCAGTACCTAGGAGATAAGCTTCAGGATGGGGGCATACAGAGCAGATTCTTGGAGCACCGTAATAACACAGCGCCTTGACTCCAATGACGCAGCAAGGGATTCCATGCGCCTCCAGGAGGTCGATGATCTTACGCGCCTGAGTTGCGACGTTGAAATTGCGCGGATCGGGAAACGGGAACCGCCTGTCCGGAGGGAGTTTTTCCATTTCCCTTTCCCATGCTTCCCGCCATACTTCCAAGTCTTGTCGCTGCTTTGGCGTGCCAGGGGAACCCATCCGCGATGACATTGTGGACTGAAACGGCGAAATAAGTTGGATGAAACAGACTTGTAAGTTGTGGAAGTCAAGGTTACCTTAATGTGGAACCGAATAGTAGGGCCAGAATGTACCCAATGAAGTTGGGAATATGGATTGGTAGTCTGGACAATGCTGTCTCGAGGTTTGTTTCGCATGTCTCCATGTGTTTTTGGAGAATCTTCTGTTTCGAGCTGTCTTCTTCGAGGAAGATGCCGCGCAGGTGTCACAGCCACTGCAGTAGCTTTGTAAGCTCCTCAGTGCAGCTGTTAGCCACGGTAAGCTCTTGGCAGCTTGGCAGTCTCATTTGTATATAGATCCTGCGGCCTTACGCAGCTCCCACAGACCTCTTCTTCCTTTTGTTGAACCAATGCACTATCCACAGTTCTCTTCCACTACCAGAAGCTCCCTGTTGTGTGACAGCCTTGGATGAGCTTTTCTTTTTAGAGGTGGGAAGGGGTCTTGGCCAAGTCTTGGGACGGGCTACTTCATGCTTCGGTTCCACAACCCCTATTCCGTAAGGTAGTGACCATTGTCTTGACCTCGAATCCACATGCACACGATCCATGCATGTGCCGCGCTATACTTCTAATAACCCCAAGTAGCGCTTTTTCTTGCTAGCCAAGAAAAACACGCTCCTCTCAGTCATCATCTCAGTCGAGACTTCAGACACCAAAAAAAAAACACGCACCATGTCGCTGAACTCCTTGGACAAAGACTGCATATACAAAATACTTTGCTTTGTCCTCCATCCGGAGGGGAAGCGTATAGATGTTGTGGGTAAAGAAAACGCCCACCTCGCCTGCGTCTCACGTTCCTGGCAAGCCATCATCGAGGAGCGCACATTCCACACCATCACCTTGACGCAGCACGATATCGCCGATGCCGCCCGCATCATCACCCCAGCTCGCCAGCCTCTCGTCGGCACAGTGAACCTCAACATCCAGCTGGACAACTACGACGAGGGTGCCCGCTGGCGCGTCGAAACCGCCGCTGAGCAGCAGCGCAACAGCGAAGTCTTCACGGCCGCCGTGCGCAACGTCTTCAACTTCCTCAGTAGCTGGAAGCCCACACGCGGCAGCGACTTCACCTTGGCCCTACGCGTGTGGTCACCCACCGACATCAACCGCCTATCCCCGGAGGCGGCCGAGGAACTGGTGCAGCGGCTGCCGTTCTCGCCGCTCCGCCGGTACGAAAAATCTCTCATCCAGTTCCTGGACGATGCCGACACCCTCCCCGCATTGGAGCACGTCACCGACCTGCAAATCCAGCGCTACCCGGACGGTACCCAGGGCAGGAACCTGTACCGCGCGGTGGACCCCGCCTCGGTGCCGCTGCTCGTCTCCAAATGCCACAATAAACTGAAATGGTTGACCCTGTTCCTGATGGACTGGCCGCGAGGCGCCTTGGAGGAGCGCAAGCGCCGCCGCAAGACGCTCGCCGTGGCCATCGACGGCCTGCCCAAGCGGCTGGAGAACCTCAACATCGCGTACTGGGGCTGCCCGCCGCGCGACGAGAAGTGCGACGCCCCCAACCTCCTCGACCCGGGCGAGACGGAAGACGCCCTCAGCCTGAGCCTGCGCCGCTTCTACCGGCGCCCCGGCGCCGTGCGCGTGCACATCACCCACACCATCCTCGGCCCGGAGCTTTACATACCCGAGGGCGAGGTCGGCAACGAGCCTGAGGGGGGTGACTACGACGATTCGGACGACGAAACACGGTACAGCTATGACGACTGTCGGCCCAGCGCCGAGCTGAACGATCTGTACGCCCGCTTCCCCAAGGTCACCGCCGACGGCCGCTGGCTGCACCAGCGCTATGAGGGCAAGAACGCCGAGCAGATCGCCTGGGAGGAGTGGGACATTCGCGGCACTTCCGGCTCGAGCGAAGAAGAGGACGAGGGGGTGGCTATCGCGCCCGGCCCTACCGACCCCGATCCCGAGCTGGACCACCCGGCATACACCAACAAGCACCGGTTCCGCATCTTCCCCATCCGGGAGGTGCTCAACCCGCTGCTGAAGGCCGTGGCCCGCACCTGGAGCCAAATGCCCACGCTGTCGAGCGTTGAATGGTCGGTTGCGAGCCAGTGGCCTGCGCACAGGGTCGAATATGTCGCGCACTATGACGACGACGGAGGCGGTGACTTGGACTTTCGAGGGTTTGGCTTCTATGAAGACGGCGAGGACTTGATTGACACGGGCGAGCCGCTGGTGGACGATGACGTCGTGGATTATTTCAAGGAGGTGCTGTCTGAGAGGGAGCCGAAGGGCGAGATCGAGGTTTACATTGAATAGTCGTAGATAAGGTGCCTAGCTACGGACACAGATCTCCTGGAGAAGAACCCAGTCTAGGCGTAGTCGAATTTTGTACAAACCCCATATTCCCACAGCGATTCGGGCACGGCTTTTGTCGAAAGCTTCTTCGGCGGAGCCAGGGGCGTGGCCGGAGTGGTCCTGATTGCCCGGGTCACCATCTACGGGCTGAACTTCCTAGCCTCCTTTCTATATCTCGACCCCTGGCACATGTTCCATTCCTTTCCTCAGTACATGATCCTCATGTCAACATATGTCAACATCCTGATGGTCTATGCCTTTAACAACTGGCACGACGTCTCATGGGGAACGAAAGGGTCTGATTCTGCCGATGCGCTGCCTTCAGCTCAAATTCTCAAAGGCGACAGCAAAGAAGAAGCAATGGTGGAGGAGGTGGAAAGAGAACAGACGGACATCGACACACGATTCGAGGCGATAGTGCACAGAGCTTTGGCTCCGATGCAGGATGCCAGCGACCAGGCGGCCGAGGCCAAGAGCGCCGAAGACTCGTACAGGTCCTTTAGGACCGGTCTGGTGGTTTCCTGGCTTATTTCCAACATGATTCTTATCATACTGGTTACCAGTGATGATTTCGTTTCACTCGGTGTCCCGGTAAGTCTTCTCGTGGCGGTGGTGAGTTGCGATGTGTCAGTGCTAACCAGATGGAACCTCTGCCAGGAAGCCTCGAAAAGCCGCACGCCCTTCTACTTCAAGGTGCTTCTCTACGCAACTGCTGCCCTTTCCGTCATTCGTTTCATGGGGTTTCTTTGGTTTATGGGTAGGACTGGTGTCATGTTCTGTTTCCTGAAAAGATGATCGGTGCAGTGGAGAATGATAATGGGAGGAGGCGGTGAATTCATCGTTCTGGGGTGGAACAGGTCGGCATTGTACGGATCGTGCTGTGTACCCCAGCTTCTGGCCAAAGCATCATGGTGTTGGGTGATCAGCGAGAGAGGGAGAGCTTCTCAAAATATTCACATGTCACTGTGCGGTAACCCACCCGCGAGTTCTAAACGGGCTACCGATCATCTGTCAACTTGAACATCGACAGTATCACAACATCTATCCGTAACACTATCCCCCCCTAGCTAGCCCAACACCCCAACAGCCACAGCCATGACTGGTGCACTTGCTTTTGCGACACCAACCACGGCCATCCGCACAACGCCCCCTCACCTCCGCTGCCTCAGCAAACAATGCCTCCCCCACTTCCTCCTCCACCCCTCAGGCACAACCTCCCAATCCGGCAGCCACATAACCCTCCCCAAGAACCCCGTCCTCTCCGCATCCAAGAACCTCTCACACCTCACCACCTCCCACCTCTCCCCATCCGCCGCATAATCCGGCTCGTTCGGCGGCAGCAGCCCCTTCTCCGCCTCCCCGCGTTCAGGATACCCCGTATCCACCAAAAACACACAGCTCCTCGCATCCACATACTTCCCGTTGTCCTCCTCGTTCCGATCATTCAGCCCAATCGTCGGCAGCCACGTGCCGCTCCAGAAGCCGAACCCGACGCGCGCCTCGGAGAACTCGCCCGGCAGCAGGCCGCGGAACTCGGACCGCACAAACTTGGCGCGCATGTCCCGCGGCAGGAAGAAGGAACTGGGGAAGCGGTACCAGTCCTTGCCGAAGCAGACTGTGTCGCCCGGCCCCGCGATGGTAGGGTCGGCGAGCGGGGCGTAGAGGGAGAGCGGGGCGTGGTAGGCCGTGTAGATCCCGCCGACGCGGGCGAGGCCGAGCAGGGCGGAGAGGAGCAGGGTGAGGGTCACGGCGGCGAGCTTGAGCTTGGCGGGGATGTGGTTGAGGAGCGGGGTGGTCGGGGCGCCGAGGAAGGTGAGCAGGGCGTGCAGGGCCAGGGCGGCGTTGAGGGCCAGGAAGGGGTAGGCCGGGTACATGAAGCGCTCTTCCTTGTGGGGCTGGAGGGTGAAGATTGTGAGCCAGAGGTAGAAGGGGGTGAGGAAGACGAGGGTGCGCAGGCCGGACTGGAAGGTGGAGCCGGCGGTGTTGCGGGCGAGGAGCTTCTGGAGGAGGAAGAGGGGGAGGGAGGCGAGGGCGAGGAGGAACCAGATGTTGAAGTTGAGGAGGAGGTTCTTGAAGTAGAAGGTCCAGGGCTCGGTGCCGTAGAGGTCGGGACCGCCGGTGTCGGAGAAGATGTTGTATTTGATGATGTTCCAGGTGACGATTTCCACTTTTCTGTAGAAAAAGGTGTTGATGGCTGTGTCGAAGGCCTGAGGCGGGGTTAGCACGGGAGATGAGAAAGAGAGAGGAGGAGAGACAAGACGTACCACCAAGACTAGTGTTGCGACGACACCACGCGAGACCCTGATGAAGGCCTCGAAGCGGCGCTCGTTGTCGCTCAAGACGGCGAAGAAGACCTCCTCAAACACGAAGGGAGCACACAGGGCGACGGCGAACGGCCAGCCGAGTACGCCACCGACGGCAAACCAGAACATGCCCTGCGACGTCTTGAGCCCGCCGCGCCAGTTCATAAGGGCGGCAGCGCCGACCATGACCATGTACATGGCGAAGCTCGACGGCAGGTAGGCGGTGCTGGAGTGGAAGTTGCCCGGGCTCAGGACCAGGGCTAGAATGAAGAAGAGGCCAACGCGCGGGTTCAGGGCCAGGCAGACAGCACGCCACATGAGGGTCTGGCAGAGGGCGCAGGCGGCGGCCAGGAGGTAACGCAGGAAGTAGAACTCGGCGACTTTGGACGAGTGCGGCAGCAGGCGGCGGAGGTTGGCGCCGACGGCGTGGATGGCGATGTACAGCCAGCTGCGGATGGCATAGTTGGGCGAGTACTCCCAGGTCTGCAGGCCGTAGCCATGGCCGAGGTAGTGGGTGGGCTC
>FTCU01000380.1_pt1 | contig 10193 bp, 6 predicted proteins | sample 1639521 | NCBI WGS metagenome assembly FTCU01 (sample SAMEA3914864, study PRJEB12502) | metagenome | biome: forest; material: soil | place: USA | collected 2012-03-12 | depth 0.3 m
ACCATCGACGGAGTTCTCATGGAGTTTCAGATGGCGCCAAACACGGAGGCGCCGGCCGAGATGCTCATCTACTTCCCCAACCACCGGGCGCTGTGCGCGGCCGAGGACGCCACCCACACGTTCCACAACATCTTGACGCTGCGTGGAGCCGTCGTTCGCGACCCGCACGGCTGGTCCAAGTACCTGACCGAGACGATTGATTTGTTCGGCGCCAGGTCGGATGTGGTCTTCGCCTCCCACAACTGGCCTGTCTGGGGCACCGACCGCCTTGTTTCGTTCCTGACCATCCAGCGCGACTTGTACGCCTACATTCACGATCAGACGCTGCGCATGTTGAACCAGGGACTCACGGGTCCCGAGATCGCGGAGAAGATGGTCCTGCCGCCGGCCCTTGAGCAATCCTGGAGCGCCCGCGGATACTACGGGTCGATCAGCCACAATGTGAAAGCTGTGTACCAGCGCTACATGGGCTGGTTTGACGGCAATCCGGCGCATTTGTGGGAACACATCCCCGAGGAGCGGGCCAAGCGCTACGTGGACCTGATCGGTGGCATGGAAAAGACAATCGCCGCGGGCCAGGCGGCCTTTGACAGCGGCGACTTCCGCTGGGCCGCTGAGATCCTCAACCACGCCGTCTTTGCAGACCCGGGCCACGGCCGCGCCCGGAACATCCTAGCCGACACGTATGAGCAACTCGGCTATGCGACTGAGAACGGCACCTGGCGCAACTTCTTCCTCTCGGGCAGCAAGGAGCTGCGCGGGGGCAACTTCGGCAGGCCAACGGCTACCTCCTCGGCCGATGTCATCTCCCAGCTCACCCCCGAGATGCTGTTTGACTTGTTTGCGATCCAGATCAACGGACCAGCTGCCTGGAACGTCAAGGTGACCATCGACGTGGTCGTCACCGACAAGGCAACACAGTATCGGCTGTGGCTATCCAACGGTGCGCTCGTGTATACCAAGGCCAAGCAGGCGGATAATGCGCAGGTAACCATCACGGCGACGAGTCGCGCGCTGACCGGGCTGGCTATCTTCAAGCTCGATCCTGAAAAGCTTGCGAAGGCGGGTGTGGTGATTACGGGAGATGTCGGGGCACTGCAGCGGCTTAAGAGCTTGCTTGATCCGGGTGATCCGAACTTCAACATTGTCACACCATAGACGCACGCTTAATGCTTACTGTGTTCGTTCAAATCTACCAAGTGTCTAGTGGGAATACCTCCAAACCAAACGCATGCAGCCACGTCGCAGACATCTAGATTGAAGCAAGTATTGGCCTTCCTGCCTTACACCTATGTGTCTCTCTGGTCCTTCCGCCCTGATAATCTGATGCTGTAATCGACAACTCTTGATGCGTGCCAAACAGTTCGAGTTCCCCCGCCATCTGATGCCATGGTTGGGCAAGAGAAAGGGGCTGGCCGCGTGCTCATCCCACAGCCGCATATCTGTACTTCGCGCTCAGATCGATCCTGTGCATCGTGATGTTGTCAAAAGTAAGCATCGGACTGATACACGACCGTGCCGGTGTCAGTGAAGTCGACTCAACCCTGAACCGTTTTGGCTAAAGTCAGCACCCTGATTGTCTGCACCTGACCTCGCCCCTCACGCGTGGTATCACACCCGAATTGACGATGGAGCCCCAATCACAGGTCGTGTGGAGCGAGCCGCTGCATATTCCGCTCTCTGTGGTTATCTACCAGACACGTCAGGGCGGGAAAGCCAGGAGGCTGAGTGCTGGGCTCGGTTGGTCATGCATTTCCAGGTGGACGACAAACGAAAGGACTGTAAGCAATACATGCAGATAACACCCGATTTCAGGCCATCGAGAAGCCGTTTCGCTACTGTCGTAGATTCATATGACGCACTACGATCGTCGATCACTTATGGTCTGCTGCTCAACCGAGCATGGGGGGTGACGAGTATTGTCTTGGAATTCATCCAGCTCCCTGGTGCCTCGCGCAGCATGCCCGACAGAAACTTCTCAGGTCTACCCCATATCTCAACGGATAAAACGCATCAGGCGCCAGATGAGTAACAGTAAGCAGCACAAGGCAAGTTTAGATGACAACCAACAGCCGCAGTTCATCAATGCATGATTCTGCTTCTGTACGACCAGAGAAAGCCTGGCTTCAAGCAGCAAGTCGTCGGCGGTTTAACTCGAGCCGATGTCCCAAGGTAACCCCTTTTTGTTGACTCTCATAAAATAATGCACAAACTGGCCGAAAGTTGTGATTCTAATCCGCCATTACAACATAGCATCGCTGATGTGTCCTCCACAGCCGCGGGAATCGGGCTAGTAGAAACACTTATTTTTGTTCGACTTTCTCTCAGAATCTGATCAGTCGGTGACTGGTTTTCCGAAAACCGAAGACAAAACTTGCTATTCTCGCAGACCAGGAATCCTTGATACGCTACTCTGCGCCGAGAACAAGAGCTCAGTGCCCTAGGTTCACGAAGGGCTTGTGTGCCTGTCTCTGCCTACATCTTAGGATCCGCCATCAGACTAACACTGCCAGATGTTGATTCTGGGTGTCGGAACCTGTTAGTCAGCGGCGATAAACTCGCGATATTGCTGCTGGGGACGTTGAGAAGAATATCTGACAACGTGACACTGCAAGGCGGAGTACCCTCTCGCTTTCCTCGCAGAGACAGCAACACACCCGGAACTTAAGCCCCTCTCTCTGCAGGTCTCGCGAGGCACAATATCTCGAATCCTACCGTATCATCAAGCCCAACGTCGACCACAGCCGCAATCTCAGAGAGAGCAAGCCAATACTCTCGGCATCCGGAACCCCGCTCGCCAACACCTCAAGACCAAACCGTAACCGAACGGCAATCTGTACTTGGCTTAACCTGGCAGTATCAAGCGAAGCTTTCATATATCGAACACTAGACATGCGCAACCAGAGATATGGGTGAAGCGAGATAACACCCAGCTTCGGAGCATCAGGAACCATCTCAACCCCCGACGGATACCCTTCGTCATGCCGCCAACCTCCTCAACGCGCCCATGATGGCCAGCGCAAAGTATAAAGCGAGCCTTGTCCTCCCCGTACTCCCTTTCTCCATCTCCAGGAAACCACCACACAGACATTCGAGCCAAAGAGACCTCTCAGCAACACTCACCACCAACCTCCAGCCACCTCGATCCCAGCCACCAAAATGAAGATCACCCTCACCACCCTCACCCTCCTCGCCCCAGCTCTCGCCCTCCCCAGCAGCGACATCCACGAAACCCGCCCCCTTACGCGCGGCATGTCCCCCCGCGCGACCTTCAACGAAGCCGAAGGTAAGCACCCCTCTTTGCTTCCATTCCTCTCCAGACAGCAAGATGAAGTCCTTGCAGTGCGTAACTGATGACCCAACCACTCACTCCATCAAAGTCTTCTCCTTCGCCACCCCCGCCAGCTGCAGCATCCTGAGCTGCATCAACGTCATCGCCGAGGCGGTGTGCATTGCCGACGCGATTGAGGAGGACAATTGGAAGGATATCTTTACTTGTGCCAAGCAGAAGGAGGTGTGTATCACATGCTCTTCTCTCTTCCATCTCGATACTCTGCTCTACTCTGCTGGCTGGCTGGCGCTTTTTTTGTATTCCCTTCCCGCACGGCTTTTGTCGGACTGTCTCCCAGAAGAGTGGTGTGCTGACGCGTGGGATAGATGTGTGGTTGTGCTGGGTGCTTCAGTGCGCTCGGCGGGTTTTTGGAGAAGTATGGTCTTTGTTGATGACCATCATGTGGATGGGGGTTTGGGGGTGAGGGGTAGGAGGGGGGTGAGGGGAAAGGGTGAGGTGGGGGTAGTTGGAGGAGGGGATGTGAGGGGTAAGACGAGTGCTGTTGTTTTCTGAGTGTCGTCGGGGGAATTGTACAAGTACGATCTTGGTCTCTGCAGCGGGCCGATTTTGTACAGCCACTCTTTTAACTTGATCGATCGTTGGTTTCTTTCCACGTGCTTCAGTTTGGACGAGACGTGAGACGGTATGTGAGCCGAAACACTGCATCGTCCAAAAGACTTGCATGGCTTGCATTATGGATTCTTAGTCTGAGCCGAGACAAAGTTGACCCGGAGGGATTACACGCTTGACTGGAGTCTACTTGGCCACCTCGACAACATCGAAAGCATCCTTCTCCGACCCGGCATCGGCCTTCCGCTCGAGGTCGTGCCTCCTGGAGATATCCCCGAAGATCTCGTCGATCTGCTCGAGCGATTTGCCTGGAATGGGAGTCAGCAGTGTCCTGGATCGGAGTTGCTAGATGGAACATACCGCTGGTTTCCGGATAGGCCACGGCAAAGACAACGGCGCAGAGCGCGTTCGTGAGGATGAAAAGAATCTGTGTTGTTTGTTAGAGGGTAAGACTTCCGAGGTAGCCGTCCGGTGACACTCACGTAGTACTTCCAGCCCACCTTCTCAAGGGCAATGGGCGAGCACTGGGTAATGACCAAGCTGATAGAGTAGTGGATGACCTGGACAACCGAGTTGGCCTTGGCGCGCAGTTCGGTGGTAAACACCTCGGGCCTGAAGCTCTGTTAGATGCTGCTCAACGCGACCGAGGCTCAGCCGACTCACGGAATAATCCAGGACATGGGTCCCAGAAGCGCCGAGTAGTTGGCAGACACCATGAAGATGCACGCAATCAGACCCTTCTGAGCCGCCGCATTGGTCGGGAAGCCCGGCTTGGCGGGGTACAAGGCGGCCAGGATGGTGATGATCATGTACAAAACCGACAGCATCGACGAGCTGGTGATCAGGATCGTCTTGCGGCGCACGCGATCGACGAAGAACAGGGAGGCGATACAAGCGATAGGAGCTACACAGCCATACAGACCGCTGACAAGCAGCTGCTGGTCCTGACTGAACTCCAGGGTGGCGTAGATGGCCGTCTGGTAGTACTGGACGAAGCTGATACCCGAGAGCATGGCCGCGGCCCAGACGAAGGCGCCGACGAAGAGGCGTCTCCGGTAGGGAGCGGTGCGGACAAGGTCGAGCCAGCCGAGGCGGTTCTGGGACTGCATCTCATCGGCGATGCTGGCGTGGATCATGCTGAACTCGGTCCTGCAGTAGTCGTCGTTGGTGCCGTCGTAGTGCCAGCCCCGGAAGGACTCCTCGGCTTCCTCGTAGCGGCCTTTGAGGCAGAGCCAGCGCGGCGACTCGTTGATGAACAGAACACCGACGCCGAGCAAGAGCGCGGGAATGCCCTGGATGGCGAATCCCAGCCTCCACTGGTTGTCGTTGTGCCATTTCCCTTCGCCGACGCCGGTCCAGAGGGCGACGAAGAAGCCCCAGGCGGTCACTTTCCAACAGTCAGCCTGCGGAGTCCTGGAGAGGGGGATTGTAGTTGAGACTCACTCATCTGAGTTACTCCCGTAATTCTCGCGCGTTCGTGTGTCTGGGTAGGCATTCGTCAGCATTGCATTCATCATCGGCAGCGGGTCGTGGCAGAATGCAGTAGTTCACCCACCTTGGCAATCTCAGCTCCGAAAACGGGCGCAACACCGGTGATGGTGCCGACAGCATAACCGATCAAGAAGCGGCCGACAATGACTATCGGCAACGATCAGTATCCGACCTGCTAGATCTCACCAAGGACGCCAAGCAGACGCAAACTCACGCATAGCAACGTGCGCTGCACCAGCCATGAGCGCGGCTCCGAGAACACCCCATGCGCACCCAAAGGCAATGGCCTTTCGCCTGCCCAACCTGTCACTTGTCACGCCCACCGACGCACTGCCCAACCATGCTAATGCCCTGTCAGCGTCGTGTTCCTGCGAGGAAATAGAGAACCAGAGAATGTCGCACCTCCGCCTTGATAAACCGACACGATGGCGCCCCGGAGCGGCGCATTGGGCTTGTTGAAGTAGTTGGTGAACGAGGCTAGCGCGAGACTGGGTGTGATGATGCCGGAGTCACTGGAGACAGAGTTGTCAGTGCCTGTGCTGAGTTTTGAGATTGAGAGTAGCAACGTACTAGCCGTAGAGAAACCCTCCTATGCCCAGGAATATCGAGGCCAGGAAGGTCTTGGTCAGCCACTCTGGTCCTCGCGGCATGACGGCGGTTGGGAGCGAAGAAGCCTGTGGGCGGTGTCGGGATGAGACGGGGATGTCGACACGGGCTGGGATGCGTCTGTGGAGGTGTGGACAGGATGGTGGCCGTCTGGATCTCGAGCGGATTCATTTCCCTTTATTCCCATGTGGCATGAGTCCCACCCTCCACTCCGGGGAACTGCCGATCGATGGGTACAGGATCACGTTGAGCCAAGACGAGCTAATGTGCGGAGAAGGGTCCATGGGTGGGTTGGACCACTGACAACGCGTCAACCCAGATGCTATTCCCGAACCCTGGGACAGCCGAATCGTGCGGTAGCCATTACCCAAGCAGTCGGGTCAGGTGCGTGTCGCCACTGGTTCGGCTCCTGTCTGTCGACGGTAATTCGGCGTTGGTCTTCTACTCGGTGATCCCGCCGTCGCCATGCAAAGTCTCTGGCCAGGCAGTCTGGTGATGTGGGAGTCACGCTGCCCGCGACTCGACACCGTGAAGACCCAGCTCGCACGGGGCGCTAAACTGGCCCGGCGTTCACCCGAGCAGCCGAAGACGGCGCGTATTTGAAGTCCACAACGACGACATGGGATGGTACACTACTGTGCAAATTCTGAATTCTAGCGGATCCGGGGGTTTGGAGGTTGCAATTTGCGTCGTGGCGAGAATTGGAGGGCAGTACCTGGCCAGCGTCTCTCATTCCTCTCGTGGTCTCGCGCAGCAGAAATGCCGGGCTGATATCAGAGACGTGATCCGTGCTCTTCAAGCTTTTGCCGAACGTCTGGCTAGCGGCACGGCAGTGACGAAACGCGCCTTGGGCATCGAGAGCTAAGGTGTGCGGCTCAGAGGCTAGGGACCAACAGGCTGGTCTCGGGTATCCTTGCTTGGTGAGCTGAGCTGATGAGCGAGCTAAAATGGGGGATGAGGATTTTGGGGATTTCGGCAGACGAATGGCAACGTGGGCGCCAGCTGGTGGAGTCTCGATGGACACCAGCGTCTTGGCGGATCCGGGGCCCCGTGGGACGCGGGCTCGGCGGGGAGGCTGGGGGCGGTCAACGGAGGGGATGCCGCGAACCCGCAAGGAGCAACTGATGGTGGAGCGAAGGATCTGATGATGTTGGTCAGTCTCCGTATTCGATGGCATCTGTGTTGTCTTTCTCTGCCGACCGGGTTGGCGTCCTGTTGCGCTCTCAGGCCCTAAACCAACTCGACGTTCCAGACCAGATGCTGGTGTTGCTCCCGCCTTGGCCTGCAGGCGACGCCAGCCCTATCAGGTGCATGATGCAGTGCAGTGCAGCAGGGGCAGGCGATGGTCCCTCTGCGGGGTCGTGAGGGGACAACACCAAGTCGGGGATCTCTCCGCCGCAAGGTTGCATCGTCGTATCGTCACATCGTGATGATACGGTATCCCCACGCTCTCGTTCCCCGCTCCTACTCCGAGAGGCCATGCTGCGGAAAGCAGGGGATCAGGGACGGGTGATCGGCGAGGGTGGAATAGATAACGCCAGACATCTGCGGGCTGCAAGTCATGCAATAGAGGGCGGTGACAGGTAGGGGAAAAACAAGATGGAAATGGAGCTAACAGAAAATGTATCTTGGAAAAAGGAGGAGGGGAGGAAAGAAAAAAGCCGGAAAGAAAAAAAGAAGAGAGAAAAAGATGAAAGTGAGGAGCCTGCAGGTACCTGAGGGAGCCCGGAGGAGTGATCGGAATGGCGAGGATAAAACTGGAGCGACAAGAAAAGAGCTTGACTGACAAGAAGCTGAAGGAGAAAAAAGAAGTCGGGTTGAATGGCAAGAGGGAGGATTTGGCATTTGGCAGGAAAGAGCCCAAGGTTGAGAGACTGTAGCCTGTTTTGAGCACGGTCGCTGGTCGTATTGCGCACTGAGGGCTCGCATCAGTGCTGGGCTGCCGCGTGCATCGCACAAGCTGCCACCCAATGGCAGTGCACCAATCGCCGATGACCGACTTCAGCAACCGACTTCAAGTCTCCTTCAACCAACAACCAGCAACCACCATCTCACCCGATGGCGAGGACCACCAAACCCATCGATGCCGAGATGGAAAACCGGTTTCTGTCGTCCGACGAAAAGTAAGCCATTTTTATTTTATTTTAACTCCGCCCCTTCATCCGCTGACCAACCCCAGGCTGCTCCGCACGGGGCTCTTCTCCGACGTGACGGTCAAGTGCGGCGACCGGACCTGGAACCTCCACAAGAACATACTGTGCTCTCGTAGTGTCTGGTTTGAGAAGGCCCTCACCGGCAGCTTCGAGGAGGCAAAGACGGGCGTCGTCGAGATCCACAACTTTGAGCCCGAGCCCGTCGACTGGTTGGTGCGCTACATTTACTCTGGCAGTGAGTTGAACCTCGACGAAAACAGAGAAAAAAGAGGAAGAAAGCAAAAGGAACAGACGAAAAAAATGACGGGGAAGCAAATCGGAAAAAGACTGGGAAAATACAGACACATGACGGCGGAAATGACTGTGAAAACAGCGTGAGAACTGCAACTGACCGACTCAGGCTGCGACATCGCCTCCCTCAGGCCCACCGAGACCAACAAGACCAACTTCGTCACCTGCTACGAGGTCTACACCGTGGCCGACTTCTTCGACCTCGCCCCGCTGGCCAAGATTGCCCTCGACACCCTGGCCGCCGAGTTCGACACCAAGCTGGGCCCCATCCAGCTGCAGCACGAGCCGGCCGACTGGCTGCCCGAGCTGTGCGACGCCATCCGCCTGGCCTACGCCGACGCCGTCATGGGCGACGGCCACCAGAGCCCCATCCGCACCGCCTTCCTGGCCTTCCTGCACACGGCGCGATACTACTTCCTCGGGAACGCCGAGTTCATGCGGTTCCTGGAGGAGGAGACTCCCGTCTTGGCCTTGGAGTTCTTCCGTTCTATGCGCATCGCCGGCGACTTTTTCGCGTATCTCCCGGACCAGTGTTGTTCCAACTGCCGGATGAAGCCCACCAGGGGCGACAAGGCGTACTACACGCACCTCGCCCCCGAGGTCCTCAAGCTGACGACGTGCTGCTCGACCTGCGCGGGTAAGAGGGGCTTAGGGTCCGGCATGACGAACTGGACAGGCAAGAAGAACCCGGCCAGCGTCTAGGCGGCGCCAGGCCGGTCCATGTACCTGGGCGATGGACTTGTTGTCATCCGTCTGAGCAGGGAGTAGATGTGGAACTGTCCCAGGGGATAGAATCTCAGATCAAACAAATAGATCTCCTCCCGCCCGCGGGGAAAAAGCCATGATCCCACTTTTTGTTCGTCACCTTGGCCAAGCCGATCCTTTTGAACTTTGGGCGTTCGCCAGTGCCAGCCGGTACCAATGCCAGGCAGAGCGATGTCAAGTTGCCCTGGTCCCAAGCCATATGCAGCACCGGCACGCACCACACGTTCAGCGGCGGATCGGTGCTCATCCGCGGATAATCGAGAAAGATGTCCCCGATCGACGTCTCCGCCTCGGCATCCAGCACCGAGTTCTTGCGGTACTCGTACACCTTGCCAGTCACCGAGGCACCAGCCACCCTCAGTTCCCTCATGTAAGCTGTGACGTTCAACACCCCGCCATCCACCTCGCCGTAGGCGTTGGCGCTGGCCAGCGTTGCCGCGACGTCTTCGATCTCGAACCAAGTCTTGTCCCACGGCTCATACCCCGTCAACGCGGTCCTGTCAAACTTGATGCCCGTCAAGTTGATCGACGCCCACGACCAGCTCGGCGCCCGGAAGCGCTGCTCGCCTGGCTGAATGGCGCCCTCGACCGTCCACAACAGCCCCTGGTGCAGGTCGCCCTCCCACAAGCCCGCCACGTAGCGATCCCCCACCAGTCCCTGGAACCTGCTCGCCAGCCCCCCGATCGCAGGCATGATATCGAACTGCTTGGTGATCGCCCGCACCGTATACTGCTCCACCGTGCGGTACCACTCGGCATACAATCCCGCCCTGTCGACCTCCTCCCCCCTCACCGCATCCCCCAACAACCTCGTCCACTCCACCCCTCTCCGTCCCTTATCCGGCTCACCCATCCCAGGCCGATTCTCACTCGCCTCGCCCCCCTGACAAACCCACCTCACCTGCCACCCCTCCCACCTGACCACCCTCCCCCCGAGCACCAACTCCTGCATCGTCCACGCCCGTCCATCCAACACCCCCCTCCCC
>FTCU01002076.1_pt1 | contig 10175 bp, 8 predicted proteins | sample 1639521 | NCBI WGS metagenome assembly FTCU01 (sample SAMEA3914864, study PRJEB12502) | metagenome | biome: forest; material: soil | place: USA | collected 2012-03-12 | depth 0.3 m
CTCCTCGTTGAGGTACGGCGGCTCCGACTCGATCATCTCGATGGCCATGATGCCGAGCGACCAGATGTCCACCTTGGGCCCGTACTCCTTCTGCTTGACTACCTCGGGCGCCATCCAGTACGGCGTGCCAACCATAGTAGCCCGCTTCGACTTGGTCTCGGTCAGCTTGGCGCAGAAGCCGAAGTCGGCTGCGGTGGCGGGTCAGCAAATTGTTCTGTAAGTCGTTTCTTCAAGGAAAAGGGCCAAGAAGGAAACGTACTAATCTTGACATTGCCACGGGCGTCCAGGAGGACGTTGTCACTCTTGATATCGCGGTGAATGATGTTCTGCGCGTGCAGATGGTCGAGGCCTTGGCAGGTCTATCGAAACAAGTTAGCTCAGGAACGGAATCGCGGGGCTAGCTGGCGACGGCTTTCGCGTACCTCGAGGCAGATGGTCGAAATTTGCTCCTCCGTGATGACGGGGTTGTTCTCAATAACATCGGTCAGAGCACCACCCTCCATGTACTCCATGACCACCCAGAGTTCCTTGTCGTTGTCCATGAGGAAGGCATCCAAAAAGTTGACAATGTTGGGATGCTTGTTCTCCTTCATGACCAGAATCTCGTTGACGATGAGCTCCTTGCGCGGCTGGTGGGCAAGATCCATCTGCTTGATGGCGACGCGGTCGCTAAGCCCGCGCGCCTTGAGCTGGGAGACGGGAGCTCCGGACCTTGTGCCCATGACCTTGGCGACGTACACGGAGCCGGACGCGCCTTGGCCGATCTTCTTCTGCTTCGCATACAGCCTGTTGGGGTCGTCCTTGGACACGACCTCCCTCAGCTTCGCCATGACCTCGCCCTCCGACATGGTCGACATGCGCACGTCTTGCTTGCGCTCGGATGGAGAGGGTTTGGCAGTCAGGGCGGCTTCGGCGGCCTTGACGGCATCCGAGGTCGGACTGACCTTGGCGACATTGAGCGGCTTCACTGGCGCCGGCAGGCGAGACGGCGGTTGAATCTGAGGCTGACCGTTCGGTCCCCGTGCCGAGGCCCCGTTGGGGTAGCGGGCAGCGGCCGGGGCCTGGTCCGGCCTAGGAGTGCGCTGCGCCTGGGCGTTGGGATCCCGGGTGGAGCTGGACTGCTGTGTGAGAGGCGGGCGGGATGGAGCAGAAGTGTTTCCTGGCGGAGCAGGCGCGGGTCTTTGTGCCCTGAGCGACTGGGCGGGCTGGGGCGCCTTGGGCGCCGCTCGTGTGGGGTTGTACCGATCAGCAGAAGACGGAGAACTTCCGTAACCGCCCAGTTCTTGTTGAGCCATGGAAACTTTTGTCTTGGGAAGTGACGCGTTGTACGCCTCAAGCTCCCGGCGAGCCTGTTCCTCCCGCTCCGCCCGTTGCCGCTCCACTTCTCGGGCACGCTGCTCCTCCCGCATCCGATCCGCCGAGATGTAGTTGGGAGCCACACTCTGCAGCTGTTGCATCGCTGACGACTGCTGATCCATCATCCGCGGCGACGGGGAAGACATGGGCTGCTGAGGCGACGGGCTTGTCGTGTAGGATCCGGGGCTGCGCTGGATGGGCTTCACCTGCCGCGGCGGCGCAACCGAGTTCCCGCCCGCGTAGTTGAATTGGTCATTCTGCATGGTTTGCGGGGACGAGGTCATAGGAATGGGGGAGCCGTATGGCTCAGGGTTCTCGGCGCGCTTCGTCATATCGGAGTAGAAATCCAGGACCTCGAAGACGGCCTGGGGGTTCTTCTCCACATCCTCTCTGGTGATAGCCGACGAATTCAGCAACCTGGTCCACTCCTCCGGCAATCCGGTGAACTGCCCCGTCTGGGGGTTGAAGCCGACGTGGACAGAGTGGGAGAAGTTGGAGGGGTTGCTAACGCCTCCAGGGCAGCGGGCATAGATGCAGTCGATCCACTCGTACAACTCGTCGTCCGTCTTGACGCAGATGCGCAGGGACCTCACGCCGTTGTCGTCGTCGCCGGGGGGGCCGGGATACGCGCTGGTCAGATTTCTCCTGATCTCGAAAACCGGGTCGCCGTTGTCGTCGGGGACTCGATCAACGCTGATGACGTCGGCGAGCTGAATCTTGTACAGACCCTTGCCGGTCTCGTTCTTGTGGAAGTCCAGGATGTCCTGACGGAGGATGAGGTATCTGCTCTTCCATTGCTGGAACGGGTTCTTGCTCGGCAGGCCAACATAGCCTTGCTTGATAATGGCGAGGCCCCCGGCGCCATCGAAACCGCTGGATCCCTGGCGCGAAATCGGGAGGGACATGGTCGATGCGCTGTATGTGCTCGAGGCTGGAGAGGCCAGGCTCATGCCCGACATACTGCTTGTGAGGCTCATGTTCGGCATGATGCCTAGGCGGGGTTTGTCTGTCGGGGGTCGTGGTGCAGGCCCGGGGTTCATGAACTGCCCACTCGAATAGACATTGCTGGTCGGAAGATGTTAGCATCCATCACCATGATCCTTGTCATTTCTCTCCCAAGACTGGAATGGGAGGGACGGGGTGATTGTTTAGTACCCGTTATTGCCCGACATGTTGACGGTGCTGGGGAAGATGGTATGCTAGACAGGCTAGGATTATGATGCCTGGCGAGGCCTAAGTCAGGGCCTCAGGCTCGCGCGTGCCTCGAGGGGTTGTTCTAATGCCAGCGGTTAGCAACCCGCGCAGTTTCCAAGGACAACGCCCCCAAGCCAAATCCAAAGCTTGGGCAGAATTGAATTCCAGCTTTCAGGGCGGAAGATCGACTCCTGACACAGGGCGGCAGTACCTGATATTGGGTTGGATGCGCGCAGCTCGATCCTGCAGGCGCGAATGGAGCCGGCAGCACTGCACAGCACAGCGCGCTGTGTCGGCAGCCGAGAGTCGAGTCGCAGTCGATCAGTCGCAGGCAGTCGTGGCACCAGAAGTCGACTCAGGGACGAATGCACAGCCGTTGAGAGGGCGAAGGGGACATGAGTAATGTTCGTCGGAGAGGAGAGGAGAGGTGCGCGGCTCGAAGGGGCAGGTCGTTTGCAGCTGGTCGGGCCGCTGCGCTGAATGAGGCGGGGGATGGGGGGGTGGATGGGCGGTCAGTCGAATTGGCTGCCGGGTCACTGCGGAATGGTGCAGCGTCTCGGCGTGCGCCCAGGGTCAACGCGCTGTTGGACGGCGGGGCGGATTATGAGAGAAGAGCAAGACCCGCGGGGGGGGATTTCGGGTTCCGCTGGTGTGGTTGAATGTACAAGCACACGACAAGGAGGTGCCTGCGATCAAAGAGTCGGTTGGCGTGTGAGCCTCGGGGTGGTGGTGGTTGCAGAGAGATGGTTTGCTTTCCGCTTGGGAGGTCAGGTCGGGTGCCTGTGGGGATCTCTCAGAATGAACGGGCTGGGCGCAACGCTTCAAGCACAATGGTCCGGCGCAGGGAGGGGTAAGACCCACTTGGGCCGTGAGTTAAGGGTCCGGTCGTGCATTTTAGGCCAGTACCTGGCTTTGCCTGCTGGCCGGCTGCCCCCTGAAGGTAGCCTCCTATGCGACCTTCTGGGGCTCTTTTGGGAGCCTAGCATCCCTTACCCACAGCGCGCACCGAGTGCACAAGAGGATTGGCCCTCCAAGCGCGGCCACCGCTGCTGATGCTCGGGGTTTCCATGTTTGAAACCCAGGGCCGAGTCGAGCCAGGGAGTCGAGCTTTTCGTGCTGAAGCTCTCCAGTCAAAGTTTCTCTTCTATGTTTCGCTGCTACAAGTTGGAAACGACTTCTCAGGGCAAGTTTCCAGAACTGTTGAAGTAGGAAGTTCGGTAGGTAGGTAGGTGGTTTCATCTCCCTTTCACTCCTCTTATCTTACTTTTTGTTTACTCTGTTCTTTCTCTTTTACCTGTTGTTCGCCGCTTGGACGTGGTACGCCGGTGGATGGGACAAGGACGGAGAAGAGCCCCACGGTACTCTGATCCGGGCAACCAAGAAAGCTTCAACTCCAGAATATGGAATTGCAGGACTATGAGCCACTTTGCGCTTGGCCTCCTCTTGTCTTGTAGGAGAGCGTAGCGATTTATGCCGGCTTCGGCCAGCCAAAAGACGAGGAGGGCTTGAGCCATGTGAAAATGCACATATTTCTGTTGTACATGGTCAAGTCACCATCCCAGCCGAAACAACAAGCGTCACAGCGGACTGAGTCGAGCCCTGCCTCGCCCCGCAGACTATCGAACCATAACCCACCCGCCAACGGCCTCACCATCCAGGCCTCCGTAGAACCGAGAGAATGGCCGCGGGCTTGCATCCCACAGCAAGCCACCACCGGCCAACAAGTCCGATCCGGCAGCCGTCAGCAGGTCCGGCTTGGCAAGGGTTCTCGTCCGTCCGTCCCTTGATTCCATTCTGCCTGAGCTGACGCCCGTTTCAGGCGGCGTGGATCACATCACGGGAGACGCACTCATCGCTTCCAAACATTTCAAATACCTAGATATACCCTGACCATGAGACATGAGATGGCAACCAGGGGATGAAAAAGAGATGTGATAAAGGAGGTAAGATGGAGGCAACTACCCGTATGCCGCATCCCGCGTGCCGACCAACACGACGCCCCAACCAAGGCGCTGGCATGAGGGGGACCTCGTCACACAACAGCACCCGACTGACAGTGCTTGTAAGGGGGGTCGGTTAGCCCTGAAGGTGATTAGCCGCTCCGAACCCGCGACACTCCCGTCTCGGGACGAATCGAACCCAACTCGGAAATCCCTTCCTCCAACCTCCAACCTCCCCCGCGAGCCCCGCCGCCATCTTGCTGCGGTTGGTGGGAAGCCGCCGCAATGCTGCATGCAGAACGATCGACGACGAGCATGCCCCTGGTTGGAAATTTGTCATTTCTCCGCCCCAATCCACACCCACATAGCAGCACCACCTTCAAGACATCTAGCCTTTTTCCTTTTTGGTGTTTCTGAACTGCGGATCTCTCGTCGCAGGATGATATTGCCACTGCCGGTGCTGAACTCCGCCTCGTCCTCAACGTCGGCGCACATGGCGAGACTGGGGCAATCCGGGGTAAGGATAGAGCTCCTTTGCTGAGTCGAGCACCCCCGCAAAATAATATCATGCCACACCACGAGACACACCAATGTAGACGCCTCAATCTGCTCCGACTCGTCGTTCGTTGCCTCAGTCTCCATAACTCACAATACACCCCGCGCTGGTTCCCGTTTCTGTCAACGAAATGGAGGAAGAAAGCCGCAGGGAAAGAATATCGAGTCGACAAGTTGCAAGCGTCATGCTTGCGCGGGTGGAGGCGGCTTGGCCTGCAGCATCGATGCAGCCCGACGGCTTGGTGCCGCATCCTGCAGCATGGAAACGGGCAGATCTTCAAGATGCCTTTCCCAGTCTCACGCGGCTGGATGCGCTAGCCTACGGGGTTTTCTGCATGGCATTAATTCCGGTGCGCGCGTAACGGATGGCCTCCTGCACTGCTCCGAGAAAGCAATGGGCGCAATGCATTGTTCAAGCTCACGTCTTCACCGAGAATGGCCAAAGTCAAGGTAGACTCCAAAGGGGCTGAGATGAGCAAGCACTCTCGTCTATTGTGGTATACGCCTGGGGCCGTCTTGACAATGCGCGCTGGCATCAACACACACACTCCAAGCCACCCTCTAACCATCTCCAACACTGTAACCCAACCCTTTTAACGGACAGGAATCTCAACCTCCTGCTGGCCCTCAAAGATGGGCAGCTCAGACTCAATATCCTGCCATGTCTTGGTGCCGTCAACCAGCGCGCGGATGGCCGCGATGATCTTGTCCTCGTCGGCGCGCACCTGCCGTGTGCTGTCGCGCTCCCTGAGGGTGATGGTGGCGTCCTTGACGGTCTGGAAGTCGACCGTGACACCGAAGGGCGTGCCGAGCTCGTCGTTGCGGCTGTACCGCTTGCCGATGCTGGCCGACGAGTCGTCCACGCGGCTGGAGAGGCCGGCAGATCGGAGCTTCTGCGACAGCAGGCGCACGGCGGGGGCGAAGTCCTTGTGCGACGACAGAGGCACGATCAGCACCTTTGTCGGCGCCACGGCGGGAGGGAACGACAGAACCTAGTGAGGAGAGTTAATTTTGTACTTCTACCAGGCTTGCGCCCTTGAGGAATGGGTAACTTACACCACGGGCCTCGTCACCACCATCGCTGGCTCTGGTCCAGTAGTTGTGCTCCATCAGGGAGTACAATATCCGGCCAATACCGAACGACGGCTCGATGACGTTGGGTGTGTATTCCCGAATGTTCTCAACCCGCTTCTGCCACTTGATGGCCAGCAGGTCTTTGCTGATCTCCACCTTGCCGTCGCCGACGCTCGGCACGTTGATGATGGCCTTGCCGCTCTCCTCGAGGTCCTTGGCGAGCTTGCCGCGCTCCTCCTGCGTGGTGGCCACGATCGCGGCTTCGATGACTCTGCCATCCTTCTTGTAGAAGGGGCCGAACTTCTTCCTCTCGAGCTCGACCTCCCACTCCTCGATGACCTTGGGCTCGTCCAGGCGCTGCCGCACGATAAGGGGCGCACCGGTCTTCTTGGCATGGACAGACAAATCGTAGGCGCTCCGGTCGGCACAGCCAACGCACTCGACCCAGCCGCCCGAGGTGAGCAGCTCGGCATCCCAGCAGTCGCAGGCATAGTGGGCCATCTCGTTGGCCATGTGCTGGCGGAAGCGGATCTTGGACTGGTCGATACCAATCTTCTTGAGGAACAGCTGGATGCGGGCCAGGAAGTAGCCCAGAGTCTCGTTGTCGACAAGGCCGTCTGAGACAGCCTTACCGATCGTCAGCCTCCTGGTAGTAGTCTTACCAGACAGCTGGGTGTGACGGTCAAGGAGCTCGAGCTCGATGTCCTCGACCTCGTGGAACCGGTGGTGCTTCTTGTGGCCCTCGGGGTCGACAAAGTGCTCGATCTCGGCCATCAGGAACTCGCGGACGCGAAGCAGACCAGCCCTGGGGGAGATCTCGTTACGGTAGGACTTGCCAATGGAGGCCGAGGCGAAGGGCATCTGGCCGGTGTTGAACTCGAGGAGCTTGGCGAAGTTCAGGAACTGGCCCTGAGCGGTCTCCGGGCGGAGGTAGCCGGGGATGTTGCTGCTGGGGCCGATTGACGTCTGGAACATGAGGTTGAAGGCGACCGGAGGGCTGGGCTGCTCGCCGGTGGCGGGGTTCCTGAGGTCGTACTTCTTGATGAGCTCGCCGAGCTGTTGGCCATTGTAGTTGTCGATCTGCGCCAGCACCTCTTCGTATTCCTGGGCCACGGCATCGTCCAACTTGACGGCCTCATGGCCCTTGGTCTTCTTCTTCTTCTTCTTGGGGTCCACCTCCTTCTCCTCGATCTTCTCGCCGCGGGCCTCCTTGTTGCCCCTCAACCGCGTCTCGAGAACGTCCTCGACGAAGTGGTCGGCGCGGAGAATCTCGCCGTTCTTGGGGTCCTTGCACATCCAGTCGGCGAACTTGTCGACGTGGCCGCTAGTCTTGAGCACATCGTGGGGGGTGAGCACGGTGCAGTCGACCTCGAGCATGTCCTCCTCGAGAATAAAGTGCTTGCGCCATATGTCGATGATGTTGGCCTGCAGCGCGCAGCCGGGCGGGCCATAGTCGTAGAGACCGGAGACACCGCCGTAGATCTCGAAGGAGGGGGTGTAGAACAGGCGGCGGCGGAGCAGAGACTCGAGCGAGGCCTTGTCGAGGGGCTGGCCCTTGAGGGTCGTCGCCGTCGTGGTCATGATGGGCTGCTTTTGCTTCTTCTTGGACGGCTTGAACTTGGCGTAAGCGTAGGTGCGCGGGGCAGAGGCAGAAAAAGCGGTAAATCTGCGGACTGGAAAGACCGTCGGGGTCGAGACTTTGTGGAGGTTGAGCGCTAGACCAGCAAGTGGTGGGAGGAGGGGGCGGGGGGGCAGAAAGGGCTTCATGAATTGCAACGGTGGTTGTTTTGGCCCAACCACTGCAGGTGAGTCACGGCGCTATTTCTCCTGGCCAGGTCCTCCCGCTTTTTTTCGCCCGATCTGCAGGGCCGGGAATCTGCTTGCTGCACTGATTGAGGGGGGGTTCCCTCTGGAACTCGCCTCCACACTGGCGAGACTGGGCATACACACCACGGAGCGAGGACACGCGCCACTCCGGAAATTCAATTAGCCGCTATTCGACGTTCCAAAACTGCCCCGCGCTCAGGCCCAAGTTCGGCGTAATGAGGGGCAATCCAGAATTCCAGACCCCTTGCAAGCGGCCTGTTGGGGAGTGCCCCTGCACTGCATGGATGCGACCTAACCCTCTCGGGCCTCTGAAGCCAGAAAAATTTGGGGCGTCCGATAAGGATCAACATTTCTCGTCGCGATAACAACCCAGAAGACAACCTGGAAGAAAACAACAAAACACCGAGAAACGAGCCAATCCGCAACGATGGGGTCCGGAAGAGGCACGTCTGGGGGCTCCCTGTCCCTCAAGACCTCCAATAAGCTCAGGCGCAAACAGCTCTACGTCGAACAGAAGAAGACGACAGGCAAGGCCCGCCACGAAGAGCGACACCGACGACGCCGGGACGAGGCCAAGGACCCAGAACTGCGGAGGGAGCGTCTCGAGAAGAACCAGCCCGCGAGCATCGACAAGAAGAGGATATGGGACGATGTCGACGATGACAGTCTTGGCGCCGTGGTGGACGTTGCCCAGCTGAAGCGCCGCCGTCTGGAGCAGGCCGAGGCCGCAGCTGCCGCGGAGGGAGAGGATGCGGAGAAGGACGACGATGTCGACAGCATGCTTGGGTCGGACGATGAGGAAGAAGGGGACGAGGACGAGGGCGAGGACGAGCGCAAGGAGAGGCTTCAACGAAAGCGGGCGCAGAGGGCACCGAGCCTCGCCCCGTCAACGACATCCACGAACCTCGAGCTCACCCCGGATTCACTCGCCGCCCAATTCAAGTATCTGTTTAGCGACGAGCCTCCCGCGATGCCGAAGATCCTTGTCACCACCGGGATCAACGGGACCATCCACAAGGAGGCACAGGACTTTGCCTCTCTTCTTCCCAATGGTGAGTGGGCTCTTACCCGACTCAGCCGGCGCTGATCGATGCTAACATGGTCGCAGCCACCTACATAAGACGGAGCTCGCATCGCTACGGGCACAAGTACAGTGTGAGGGAGATCGCGAAATACGCGAAGAGTCAGTATAGCTCTGCCCATCGTCCATGGAGCCACTACTAACAGCGCCTCCAGACCGCGGGTACACTGCGCTTTTGGTGGTTCATGAAGACCTCAAGAGGCCCAGCCAGCTCAGTGTTTGCCATTTGAACGGCGAGGACGCGCCTCCTGGCCCGACGCTCACCTACACGATCCGGAATTACCTGCCGGGGAAGTCAATTCTCGGGCACGGCAACGCCACCAATCACTACGTGAGAAACACTATGGAATCCTCGCGCTCTCTACAATACTAACACGCCATGCAGCCGGAACTCCTCCTGAACGGCTTCAAGACGCCGCTGGGTCTGCTGGCAGCCAAGTCCATGAACACCCTGTTCCCTCCGAAACCCGAGCTGGCTGGCCGGCAGGTCTTGACCCTGCACAACCAGCGCGACTACATCTTCTTCCGCCGGCATCGGTACATCTTCCGTGAGGCGCGGGCGACGGAGAAGAACGTGCAGGGCGCGGACGGCAAGGAGATGGAGGGGGTGAAAGGGATCCGTGCGGGTTTGCAGGAGATTGGGCCCAGTACGTCGTCTGTTGCTTCGGCATATACGGGAGAAAGATGCTAACTTTTTACAGGAATGACCCTGAAGCTGCGCAGAGTTGACAAGGGCATAGGGAAGGCTGGCAGCGAAGGCGAGGATGCGCTGAAGTGGGAATGGAAGGCGAAGATGGAGAAGAAGCGGACTCGCTTCAACCTGTAAGGGGATAATGTGATACCCGAGGCGGGCGTTGGGCAGCAGAAATTCATCAGCACGGTCTTTTCAGGGGTATTTCATTTTCTTCTGGGTCATCAGTGTGCCTTGAGTTTCCACGACAAACAAGCAGCCAGCTGCTCGCAAAGACATTGCCAATCCTCAGGCTATCAGCACCCTCACTTCCCCTTTTCAACCCCCGCCCCCTTTCCCCTCTCCCGCAGCATCACAACAGAGTACCTATCCCACGTCAGTATCCCGCCCCAAAAAAACACACCATAATACCGCCAGAAGCAGACAAGTCAGAGCAGAAATAAACTCACGCAAAAAC
>FTCU01000833.1_pt1 | contig 10173 bp, 9 predicted proteins | sample 1639521 | NCBI WGS metagenome assembly FTCU01 (sample SAMEA3914864, study PRJEB12502) | metagenome | biome: forest; material: soil | place: USA | collected 2012-03-12 | depth 0.3 m
AAAAAAAAAAAAAAAAAAGGTCGCTGCTTTCCTCTGCGGTTGCTTTCCTGCCGTTGCACTTCTGCGGTTGCCTTCCTAGTAAAACCCCCTCTCTCGGGGGTTTTCGTAGCCTGTAGCCTCCTGTAAAGGAGGGTGCAGGCGATCTTTTTGGTCTTTGTTCTGTTGCCAGTGTGCTTCAACAACTGCACATCCAATGTTAACAAACAGCTGAGTTCAAGATGGTGTTTTCCAGGTCACAGGAGGACAACCGTTCTCTCATTTCACTCATGTTGTTCTTTGAGTGGTCAAGATCAACAACAAACGAAGGTGGTATCATTGGAAACTAAATAAACAACACAAAAGAAACCCAACAACAAGACGCATCGCTTACTCCTGTCGCATTACGTCTGCAATCTCCCTTTCCGCTTCCACCCTCCCTATCAAACGCATTTCATTACTGCGTCAGACCCAATTCGAGAGCCCGGGTGGCATAGAGTTGTTTGGTGTGTTGTGGTATCAAAAAAAGGAGAAAAATAAGACGAAACGGCAGCGCTGGTGGGGAGGCCCTCAGATGTTCTCAATGATCCTGGCGTTCATGGCCTGCTGGAAGCCCGAGTCGTGGGCGGTGGAGTTCTCCTCGGCAAAGGGGTTGCTGCTGCTGCTGGCGTTGACAGCGGCGTTAAAGGCAGGCGAGCCGGGCAGGGCCTGGTTGGCGCCGGGCAGGAAGATGACCTTGCTGTTGGCGCTCTTGGCCATGGCCTGCATGGCCTCGAGGTAGCGGATCTGCATGGCCGGGGCGGACGACAGGATGTCGGCGGCCTGGCGCATCAGCTTGGCGGCTTCGACCTGGGCAGCGGTCAGTACATGCACGCATGGTATTTATTGTGGGAAAAGGGGGGCGCACCTCGGCCTTGGCGGCAATGATCTTGCTCTCGCCGATCCGCTTGCTCTGGGCGGCCATGGAGAGCGACTCCTGAAGCTCCTGGCTGAAGATGATGTCCTTGATGAGCATGCTCTCGACCTGGACGCCCCATCCGGCGGCCACATCCTCTATGATCTCGCCAATGCTCTGGGCGACCTCCTCGCGGCGCTCAATGACGTCCTGCAGCACGCGGGCGCCCACGACGTGGCGGAGGGTGGTCTGGGTGCGCTCGATCAGGGCCTGGCGGACGTTGGTGATGCCGAAGGCGGCCTTGTGAGGCGAGACGATGTGGTAGTAGATGACGCCTAGTAGAAGCACTCGTCAGTTGTGTTTACACAAAGAAAGAAGATATGCTCGGCGACGTACTGGTGAGCTGCAGGTTGACGTTGTCCTTCGTCATGCACACCTGCTTGGGGACCTCGACGATCTGGATCTTGACATCGACCTGGGTCAGGCTCTCGCTCAGGGGGTTGACCTTGACGAGGCCCGGGTCGACGGCCTTGTAGAAGCGGCCGAACTTGGTGACGAGGCCGACGTTGCCCTGGTTGACCTTCTTGAAGGGGTTCGGGCAGCAGATGCAGCAGGGGACGGCGCCCATGGCTCCGATGCACTCGCCGAGGCCGTGGATCATGGCGCCGTACCATCCCGGGAAGTGCACCTCTTCGACGACGCTGGCGTAGCTGCGCTGGAGGTCCTCGGGCTTGGGGCGCTCGACGCGCATCTGGGCATGGGACTGGAAGCCGCCATTGGTGGTGACGGTGGTGTCGGTGGCGTTGTCGGCGGCCTTGCCCTTGGACGAAGAGCCCGTGTCAAAGGAGTCGATGTGTTGCGACATGGTCGAGATGGTCAAGAATGCTCAATCGGGCAATCAGCTCGATGCAGACGGCCGAGTTCGTTCCAAGATGATGGCGAAAGCGTGCGTTTGATGGTTTTGGACACAGGAGGCGATGGAATGCAAGTCGCGGATCCTGGATAAGCCGACGGGACGGACGGAGACGAGGGCGTCGCGGCTTTATAGCTGCTTGGAACTTTTGGGGTCGTCGCCCCGAAACAGGGTGCCCGACAGGGTGCTCGCTCGTGTAACTCGGGGCAGCTCAGGCAGTCGCTCACTGACTGCCAGGCGGGAGTGATGGTGGGGCACGGACGCCAACCCGGTGCTGCAGGGAACTGGGGCGCCGTTGATGCGGGGTGTGGGGCCGATCGGCCTGCTGATTGGGCGCTGCCCCCCCTCTGAGTGCCCCGCTCGCAGCCATGCCAATACGGTGGATACGGCCTGTCATGGCAGCTCCCGCTGCGACCCTGTTACATAACCTTACACGATACCGAGCTCGACACAAGTTCCAGCACGCGCGCACTCCGCCCCGGGGCAAAGCCATCGCTTACTTGGTAGTTCGGACTCGACGCAATCTTGCTGCAAATGGCTCTTTCATAAAAAAAATGCCTCGTTATCAGCCGGGCAATCCGGGCGACAGACAAGAGAGCGAATTTTGGACAATCCGGTCAGCAGCGCAGCAGAATTGCAGCGGTGCATCTCGCGGATCAGTGGTCGTTTGCGGTTGGTCGACGGGTTGGTTGTGTGTGGACCCCTTTTGAGGCTGTGTGCGCTGCGTTTGGACACCACTCCACCTCTTGACTTAATCACTCGAGTTTCCTCATCTAGAGGCAGTGACGTGATGAATCTGACGGCGGGCAGGAGTCGGGACGTGTTCCCCCGCAGAGCTCGCGGACTCTCCAGGCTCTGCCGAAGCCTTCCGGAATTCTTCCTCTTGTGTAACAACCCGTGGCTGTGTCCTCGAGGCCCAGGCAGGGCACACATTCGGGCAGATTCGGGCTCGTCAACAAGGCGAGCTTCCTTCGGGCCCAGTGGCACAGCTCTTTCTCGCCTCTCTGGCTCCGATCTGTCTGGAGACCTGCCCGTTCCGTGACGGGCCGTGCTCGGAGCACAAGATCTTTGCCTAGAAGCGGCACGTCAGGTGTTGGGGACACAGCCATCGAGGGATCGATGCGTGAGGCTTCTGCTAATTAAGTGGCGGGGACAGCCACGGCCAAGAGGCCATTGGGGGCCAGGAATCGTTGAACCGTACGATAGGCAGACTGGGACGGGAGAACGGGCATCTGCAGCTTGCAAGACGATCTTTGGTATTATCGGATGAATTCGGATGGTAATACCCGGCGAACTCTCATTTTGTTTATACCCGGCGAGCTCGCTTTTCGTTTGCCAAACATGGCTTGCAAGGGATGGCCAGGTACCACTTCATTGACAGAATCGTGGGCCTGGCCGGAGAAAGCGGCGTCAATGGTCCCCGAAGTGGCCGGCGAACAAAAAAGGAGGCCAAAAAAGAGGGCTGTGCTGGCTTTCGATCGCATCGCCACCCAACTCGCCTGGTATCCAGTCCTGGCCCGAAACTCCCTCTCTGAATGCACAGAGTCGACCAGATCGTCCAACCACGTGCCAGTGGCTAATAAGGAGGCCAGAGGGGCTCTCTATGAAATCATGGGAGAAGTCAGCATCGAGGGTTGTTTTGTTCAGCGAAGAGGCGAGTTGAAGCTAAAGTTAGCTATCAAAGAATTAATATTCTTAGTAGCAGTCCAGACATGGCAGGGTTGAAACAAAGCGTGTGGCCGGCGGCAAACGTGGAAACAAACAACCAACCCCTGAGACTGGATCCTTTGATTCCAAAACGGCATGTCTTGGGGGCCATTCAGGCGTTTGACCGCACAGTGCGGCCATGGGCGCATGAAAATGCCCAGGTCTGATTTGCGTCGACACTGCCGAGCGACAGTGGCGAGGAGGAGGATGTTGGTTCAATATAAAGATGAGGCCACGGCCCAGAGAGATGGGAACTTCAGACAAGGACAAGACCCAACCAAACCCAGACCCAAATTCAAACTTAAACTCAAATTCAAACACCACCCAAGACCAAGATGCATCTCCTTGCCACCTTGTCCGTCCACCTTGTCGCCCTCGCCAGCCTTGCCCTGGCTGCTCCGTACGTGTTCGTCCCTCCCAACACCATTCACTGTGATTACTGACACGGAAACTTGCCCAACACAGTGCCCCCGCGCTCATCTCGACGAACCCCAACGAGGTCGCCTTCACCACCTGGTGGTACCTCATCGGCTACAGCAATCCCGACTGCCAAGGCGAGATCCTCTGGCAGAAAGGAGACGTCGGCGGCGGGTGCTACGACATGGGCAAGTACGCCGCCTCGTACTCGTGGGTGGTCAAGCAGCTTACCGAGGTGACCACCTGGGCCGAGCTCGACCGCGGCAGCACGGGTGCCCAGGGGCCGGGCACCTTTAATACGGTCAAGTATTTCCATGAGCCTCTGCCGGGCTATGAAGACGAAGTCGTGTCGCACTGCATCAATGCGGGTGTGGGCGGGTTTTCCGTGAGGGTCGCATAATCCGTGAGCAAGTTGCTGGTATGGGAATCAAGTGTTGGCAAGGCAATCAAGTTGTTGATAGTTGTCGAGATGGTACATACACAATCAACCTACCTGTAAACAACAACTTGCTCCATGGGCACTTGCAATACTCTCTCTCATAAAGACAAACAAAACGATAATGTTTCAATAGCAAAGACGAACCACCAAGAGCCAGCCACAAGAAGAAACAGCCAGAAAAAAAGAACATAACCCTCCTTCTTTTTTTCGCTCCAACCCTCAACACCAACCAAAACCAACCACCACCTTTTAACCCCCCCCATCCCCATCCTCAATAAAACCCCCAACACCCACAAACCCACCACCCATCGACCCTCTCCCACCTGACCCTCCTCCCAACACCCCCACAGCCTCCACAACCCCCCTCAATCCGTCTATACCTCCCAGTCCCCCTGCACCGCGCACACCCCCTATCCTCGCCACGACATACCCCGCACGGAAAGGTGCGCGGCACGCCGCCGAGCCCGAAACACACGTCGCACACCGCGGCGTGTGCTGTCGTTCGTAGGGCGCGGTAGGAGCCTGTGCCGCGGCAGAGGGTGCAGGAGGGGTTGGGCTGTTGTTGTTGGTTGTTGGAGGAGGAGGACATGGCGGGCAGAGAAAGGGTCTGCCGTCTTTTCAGGGCTGTTGTTGTTGTCGACTTCTAATTACGTCGAGAACGACTGGTCTTGTCCCGTTGGGGAGACTTGTGTCGAGGTGTAAAGACCGACCGACGTCTGACTGTCTGTCTGTCTCGTAGCAGAGCAGTTTTCTGCGGTCCTGGTCAGTGAGGGAGGAGGGGAACTGCAGGGTAAGGACATGCAGCGTACACAGAGGGAGCGAGGGTCTGCGAAAGGTGTTGTTGGGTGGAGGATGGGAGCGATGCATGATGGTGATTACGGTGCATGTCGGTGGCTGGTATCTGTGCGGCGGATGGTCCTCTCTGTTGGGGGCTTGCTGACTGCCTTATACCTTTTCCCCACCGCTGCCACAGAGTAGCAAGGAATGGTTGTGTCTCAGGAGCCGCATTTTCTTCATGCCAAACGGCACGGCCGTTTTCTGGCGCGGATCACGAAGATCCATACAGACAACACAGCAGTAGCGTTAAGGTAAACTGTGGCCTGGCGGCAAACGCGCGCTCTGGGGGCGATGTGCCGAGAGCCATGGCATACTCCGTACCGTGCTGGAAACAAACCTGGAAACCATTCGTAATTCCCTTGGCATGAAGACGGGACCACGATAACGTCCCGACGTGGGGATTCTCGTGTTGCAGGAGACACGGGAGAAAAGGGAAGATGAGGCGTACGTGGCTGCGCAGAGATATGCAACGACGGACTGGCCAAGGTGGCTGGCTGGCTGGCTGGCTGCCCACTGCCCGCCTGCTTGCCCGCCGCTCAGGGCTGATCTATTGTTGGTTCATTGGCCGCTGGTGGGTTGCCCTAGGTTGGTTCCAGCTTTGTCGCCCCAGTTTGGCCGCCTCAGGCCTGATTTGTGGCTTCACGTTAGCTGTTGGGGTCTAGGAAGGAGGGCTGCTGAAGAGACTGCACCGAATCAGCATGCGGGCTTTTGGCGACCGGTGAGTTTTGTTTTCCTGTTTTGTTGAGCCGGGTCATGTCAGCCCCACCCGGCTGGCGACATGTCGATTATAATGAGCGCCGATTTGGTGAGAAAGTGAGAAGCGGGATTGAGTGGTTGCGAGCGATTTTTGGCTGGGCCGCTTGCTTGCCGTTGGCTGCCCTGAGGTTATGGCTGTCGACCATTGGTCCGTTTCGCACCCGTCCGGGCACCCTCAAGGGGCGTGAAGGGAGATTTTCATGTTCATTTTTTCACTCATCCTGGTCATACAAGTGAGATATCTCACCAAACACATCATCCAAGACATCCCTGACCCGGCGCCGTCCCAAGCCGCCCTAGGACTTGCCGGCCCTCACCCTCGTGCCCGGCGGGTGGTCCTCCTTTGCAAACTTGCAGAACGGGTGCGTACACACTCCCTCCCTGACGCTAGGGCACTAGTGTCGCCACGACGTCAGCATGGGCAAACAAAAAACTGAGGGAAAAAAAGGAGAGAGAGGAGGGGAAAACTCACATGGTGTCCGTAAATACAATCGTCGACCTCGCAGCCCTGCCCATTGGAGCACGGGTTGAGGCGGGTCAGAAACGCAATGGCGACCAGCTCGTCCTTGGTCGGGCGGTACTTGTGCTCAAAGGTGCACGACGAGCCCTTGGCACACGGCCCCCGCAAGTAGTGGTTGTTGCACAGCTTGTTGTGGTCGCGCCGCTTCTTGATGGTGTCGAGCGCCGTCTGGGACACCTGCAGCGGCGTGTCGAGGCCGCGGGGACCCGGATTCCTTGACAACAGTTAGTACTCAAGGGAATTAAAAAAGAAGAAAGACAAAAAAAGAACGGGTACTTACCATGCCCCCGGCTTCGACGGGGGAGGAGGCCGGACGGCGGGCGCGGGCGCCGGTTTGGGCTGCGTCGGGGCTGCCGCGGCTTGAGGCGGCGGCGGAGTGGAGATCTTGACGGCCCGGGCGTAGGTCGTGGCGGGGACTTGTGCCGGGGTTGACGCCGCCGATGTGGCCGGCGTCAACGTGCCGGCGCTCGTGATGCTCGCCGTGATGGGCGGCGCTTTGGCTTCAAATGAGGCGGGTGGAACGTATGGAATAGATGGAGTGGTTGCAACGGCGGGCTCGGAATGGGGCCTGTCTATCAGCTTTTCGGAGCGGAAGAGCTTTTCGTTCAAGTTCAGAATGTGGACTCGCGTCGCCACGAGCTCGTGGACCGTGGGGATGCCCTCGACCACCGTGACACGGACCCGCAACGAGTCGTTTTGGAACAGCTCGTCCAGAAAGGGGGCGTAGCCGGCGTCGTGCGAGATGCCAAGAATAACCTGTTTGCAATTGCTGTTGCGGAGGTGCCATTTTGTGGTTTCTGGGGATCCGCCAGTCAGTCTTGGGCCTGCCGGTTGCTGTGTGCTACGCACCTTTTATCTTGTTGTCGGCTCTCTCTTTCCCGTGGCCGACGTCGACAAAGTCGAAACTCGCTTTGGCCTGCGTAAAGCCCAACGAAAAGTCTTTCAGGTTGCTCTCGTTGGCCAGGCTGCCGTCGCGGCGCATGGCCTTGCAGAGACCGGCCAGGTTGGCGTACACCTTGGCAATAACTTCAATCTCGCCGGCGTGGGTGCCGCACTGCTCGAGAATGGCAGCCCGCAGGGCGTATGCCGCCTTTTTGCCGCCATCGATACCCTGGCTGGTAAAGGCTTCCTTGAACTGGAGAGAAAATACGTGAGCGAGACTCAGGAGACCAGTGAGGCTGGGTCACTAACCAAAAGACAGTCGCCGTCGATGAGGACGATAACATAGGGATTGTTATTCTGCAAAGCCAAAAGACAGTGAGTGAGCGGGCAGCATCCAAAGCGGGCAGCCACTCGGTGATGCTACCTTCAAAAAGTTGTTGTCCTCCATGATTGTAAGTTGGCACCTTTCCATCTGCTGGACCTGCTGCTGCAGCTCGCGTCTTGACCTGGTGGCATCTTCGAGGTCCAGCTCCGTGTCCCGAAGCTTGCTCCTCAGGCTGGCGCTCTCGGCGCGCAGCATGGATTGGATGGATTCCGAATACATGATAAGATCCTGCAGGGCGAGAGACACACTTAGAGACAGCCGCTCTTGAGACCTCTCCACTCAAAAACGTCAGAAACACACACACACACACACCTTGATCAAATTGTCTTGAGAGTCCCGGTGGACAGAGAGGCTCTGGAACCGATGGACAAACTCGGCGATGCTGCCGTTGACATCCAGCAGGGCCCCCGTCTGAGACGGCGTCTGGCCGTTTCGTAACCCGTCCATCTCGGGCGGGGTTCTCTCGAAATCGGCGATGAACGGATAGCGGTGGTAGTGAGCACTGAAGATAATAACAGCTCGTCGTGTCGGTGTCGGCAATGAAATGGAGGCAGACACAGCTGCTGCAACTCAGGTGATGGAGTGGGGAGAGGAGTGTGGCCTCGGCCCGGGCCAGTAGGAACGCCGCAAGATCGACCCGGAAGCAGGATTTCGGTCGATCCAGACCCAGCGAATATTCAAGACGGGATACAATGTGTTGGGCGGATTGAGGAGCAATGTGCAATGCAGAGGCTGATGGGGAAATAAGGCCGACTTTTCGTGTCAGCCCACAGGACAGCGACGAGCGGCACCGGGCAGCAATGCGGCCAGCGAACGGAGATGGGGGGTCGGCGGAGGGTGGCGGCTGTGTTGTCGCGACCACCGCTGCAGGGCAGGGCGGCTGGCGGGCTGTGTGGCTCGGAGAATGCCAGAGCAGCTTCAGCAGCTCACCAGCGCAGCAGCTCACCAGTTCACCAGTCCTGGGCTCCTGTCCCTTGGCCTGAGCCTTGCGACGCCCCCCGGAATCTCAAATGCGATTCGTCAATTTCTCGTCAAGCGCAGGTCGGGCACCCCGGGCACACCGCGTGTCAATCAGATGCTGCTGCGTTGCACGCGGCACGGGCAGCTAACGACAATAAAAAATCTCACTGGCAGCAGCGGCAGCAGCAGGAGCAGTGAGTGGACAGTGGTGGTTGTTTGGGGTTGGTATTCAGCCAGTGGGCGGCTTGGGGAGGGCGCACGCAAAAGCATTGGCCGAGACCAAAATCATTTGGGACCCTTTTCTTTGACATATTTCTCATGCCCGCAAGTTTGATAGAACTTGTATGCCCCCATGTTTGAATCAGGTCAGTCAAAAAGTCCAAAAGAGAACTGCCAGAGCTGCAGGCACGAGAAAGGAACAGGAGAGCCTGTCGCCAAAATAAACTGTAGCGCGCAGGTCTTGAAACATCAGATCAACAACTATCCTACACTTTATTCTGCAGCCTGGACCCCACCATCCGCCGCACAGACCTGCACCTTAAACTTGGCCCCCGAACCCCACTATTGACCTCTCTCCGTCAAGCTGCCAGCTCCAAAGTCAACCCCAAAGCCAAACCCCAAGGCCAACCTCGACTTCACGGCACAACACCACCGCCAAACTGCCAAACCGCCGCCCATCATGTCGCACCCGCGGGTAGAAGAAGTGTCGGACAGCGACCTCGACATGTCTGACCCCTCCGAGGGCGACATTGACGACTTTGCCGACGCCGACATCCTGCGCCGAGTCGAGACTCGCCCCTCCCAACCACAGCAGCAGCAACAGTCCCGCCCTTCAGCTCCACAACAACAAGCCCGCCAACAACAACAAGGCAGCGGCTTCCCCCAGATCCAGATGCAAACCACGACCGACGAAAAAGCCTACAAGTCCTTCCAGTGCCTCTACCCGGTCTACTTCGACCGCACCCGCACCCGCGCCGAGGGGCGGCGCGTGCCCCGCTCGCTGGCCGTCGCCAACCCGCTGGCCATGGACATCGTGCAGGCCTGCGCCAGCCTGCGCCTGCAGACCGTGCTCGAGGCCGGCAAGCTGCACCCCAAGGACTGGGCGAACCCGGGCCGGGTCAAGGTCAACCTCCGGCAGACGCCATCCAACACGACCACGCCCATCACCAACAAACACCACCTCTACATCCTCGTGGCCAAGCACCTTCAGGCGCACCCGACGACAGAGCAGTCGCGGTCGCTGCGCACCGAGGTCCGCGGCGCGCCCATCCCGCCGCAGGCCCTGGAGCCGGGCAAGCCGTGGCCGCGCCCGGCCGTGCCGCGCGGCTGGAAGATGGGCGAGCTGCTGCCCTACTACAGCCCCGCCATGACGGGCGGCGGCGTGAGCGAGAACTTCCTCAAGGAGATGATGAAGGAGATGCAGGGCGGCGGAGGAGGGCCCGGTGGCATGCCGGATATGGCGCAATTGCTGGCCGCCGCGGGGGGC
>FTCU01002231.1_pt1 | contig 10170 bp, 10 predicted proteins | sample 1639521 | NCBI WGS metagenome assembly FTCU01 (sample SAMEA3914864, study PRJEB12502) | metagenome | biome: forest; material: soil | place: USA | collected 2012-03-12 | depth 0.3 m
AGTTTGGGGTGGGCGGGCGGTTGGCGGGGTGGGGGGGCGTGGACGCGGTGGTTTGTAATGTTGGCGGGGGCGGGTTGTTGAACGGGGTTATGGAGGGGGTGGAGCGGCATGGGAAGAGGCTTGCGAGTGGGAATGGGGGCGGGGAAGGGGTAAGGGTGTTGGCGATGGAGACGGTTGGGGCGGAGAGTTTGTGGGCTAGCGTGCAGGCTGGGGAGCTGGTTACGCTGCCTGGGATTACGTCCATTGCGACGAGTCTTGGGGCGAGGAGGGTGTCGGAGAAGACGTGGGAGTGGGCGCGGAGGGTGGGCGGGGAGAGGTTGGTTAGCGCGACGGTGACGGATCGGGAGGCGGCGATGGCGTGTGTGCGGTTTTTGGACGACGCGAGGATCTTGATTGAGGTTGCGTGCGGTGCGACGGTCGCGACGGCGTATAATGGGGACTTGAGGCGGCATTTGGGCAAGGGGTTGGCGGATGAGGAGTGGGCGAGGAGGAATGTCGTGTTGGTGGTCTGCGGCGGGTCGAATACCAGCTGGGAGATCCTTGAGAAGTACAAGGAGACGTATGGGATAGAGTAAAAGCCGGAGTGCGTGGTGGGATGGCGGCGTTGCTTTCGGCCGACGGGGCCTTATTGTTGTTCGTCTTGGCTTTGATCTCTTGAATAGACCAGCTCTTCGTACCCCTCCGGGACCTGCGCTGCAAGCCTGTCCAGATCGCGGAGCACCAGCTTCACCTCTCCGAAATAGTTCACCTCTCCCTCCTGCTCGAACCCCAGCCCCTTGAACAACGCAACACTGTTGGCGTTGGTCTGGTTGATCTTGGCCATGAGGAGCTTCAGGCCCGGCGGCGTGGGCATGTCCTTGTCCTCGGCATACTCGCGCATGATGCCGTCCAGGTGGCGGGAGATGTACTGCAGAAAGGCATGCACCACGGCCCGGCCGAGGCCCTTGCCGCGGTGTTGCTGGCCGGCGATCATGATGTCGATTTCGCCCACGCAGAACTCGGGGGTCGCTGACGGGAGCTCCAGGTCGTCCTCCTCCTCGTAGGGATACAGGAATAGGTTGACGTCGCCCACCATCTTCTCCGGGGCGTCGGGTCCGCCGGCTCGGACTGGGGTGTCACCGCTTTCTCCGGCTGAGAGAGGCTGGCAGATGATGAAGGTCAGCTTGTCGTGCGAGGAGCGCCATGATTCTTGGTTTTCGTATTCCTCCTCTAGCGTGAGACGCTCGGAGGCGGTGGCTTCTTGGATGTCCTAAGTGGAGGTCAGGGTCAAAAATCGAAGCCAAGAAAAGGGTGAAACGGCGTACAGGATCTTCCATCCAGGAGTGATAAGTCAGGACATGGCGGCGGTCGTACGGCACGAGGAGCGCCTTCGTCGTGGAGACGGCTGTGGTGGAAGTCTTGGTTATTTTCGGTCTGGATCTGGCCAAGGAGAAGGGAGCATACCAGTCAGCTCATTTAACTTCATATTTTCTGCTTGGTGTTGGGCTGTCTGTTGCCCATCTACTGTTGCGTTCAGTTAGTGGGTGAGACTGGAGGTGAGATATTCAGCTGTTTTGTTGCAAACAAAACCCGGGACAATGCTCTGCCATCTTATCGGGGGTTTGCTGGATTCGAAGCATGCTCCACACTCTGCCGGCCGACCAAGATGGCACCTCGTCCGAACTTCGATCGAGATGTCTATTGTTGAACACTATCATGACAGGGTATCTCAAGCCTGGGGCCAATATCTTGCACATCACACCATCTAGTCCTACAGGTTTCCCGTCCTCGGCACCTGGGAGAATGCCGCCCGCAAGGTTGTCGTTGTAACGCATCAGTTGTCCGTCTCTAGGACTGGAGCGGGTCGGTCGCGCTCTTCTTAGGTTTACCCTTTTTAGACCCGAAGTCGATTTCAACATCCTCAATCAGGGGTGGGAAGAGACCGTCAGTGCGGCTCCTCCCCGGGTCGACAATCGGGACGCCATAGGTCGTGTCGCACCGCAGGACGGCATGGCCAAACGTCCGCTTGTCGTGGGCCACCCCCAACGTATCAAGCATCTGGGCGGCCTTGTCGGGCAGGAACGGCTGCAAGAGGATGCCCGAGATGCGCAAGCCCTCGGCCACCAGGAACAGTACCGTTTGTGCATCGGCTTGATCTGCTGGGTTTTCCGACTTGACCAGAGCCCACGGCTGCGTCTGTGAGAGGAATTCGTTCAACTGCCATGGTGTTAGCGAGGAGGTTTGCCAGAGAAACCCGGCCAGAGCCGACATACCCGTGCGCCTATCTCCAGAATCTTGCGAATGGCGACGACGGGGTTGTGATTCTCCATCTGCTTTGCAACCTCGGGTCCGAGACCCGCTAGAGCGTCCTCAAAGTCCGGCACAACAAGCCGCAGTTGCTCTGAGGGCTGAGCACCCTCCTCGCGGAACGCGTTCTCCACCACCTCTCGCACGTTCCAAGCCTTGGGTCTCGTGAGACGGCTGAGCAGGTTCCCAAACCCCCACTGGAGATACTTCTTGTACTTTACCACGAGGGTGTCGTTGCTGTAGTCTGCGTCATCGGAAATGCCGCCTTCCGACAAAAGATAGAAGCGCATCGTGTCGAGGCCCCATCGGTTAAGGGCGGTCAAGGGGTTGACCACGTTACCAACCGACTTGGACATTTTCCTCTTGTTCAGGGTCCAGTGTGAATGGACCAGCACCTTCTTTGGCAGAGGCAGATCCACAGCCATGAGAAGCGCGGGCCAGTAGACACAATGGAACCGCAGAATGTCCTTACCGACGACATGCAGATCAGCCGGCCAGCCGCTTAGATGCGCCTCCCCAGGCACCCAGCCCGGAAAGCCGGCAGCGGTGATGTAGTTGATCAAGGCGTCAACCCAAACATAGATGGTGTGGGACGGGTCGTCAGGCACCCGGATGCCCCAGTTGAGCCGCTGAACGGGCCGCGAAATGGAGAGATCCTCAAGGTGGTTCTCGACCCACTGGACAACCTCGTTCATGCGGTAGGCCGGCTCAATCCACCCGGGGTTCTGCTTGTAGAAGGCCAGGAGCGAGTCCTTGAGCTGCGTCATGCGGAAGCAGTAGTTCTTCTCCTCGACCCATTCCACCTTGCTCTTGGTCTCGACCGACGCCATGTGCACGACCCCGGTAAAGGCGTCCTGGTGCTTGAAGACCTGCGACTCGGGGTAAAAGCACTCGTCGCTGACGCTGTACCACCCCTCGTGCTTGGTCTCGTAGATGAGCCCGCGCTCCCGCAGCAGGAACCAGAAGTGCTCGACGGCCTGGACGTGGTCGCGGTCGGTGGTGCGGATGAAGCGGTCGTAGTCGACGTTGGTCAGGTGGGCGAGCTCCTCGAAGCGCTCGGCGTTGCCGTCGCAGAAGCGCTTGGGGTCCATCTCGGCCAGGGCGGCGGCCTGCTGCACCTTCATGCCGTGCTCGTCGGTGCCGGTGCACAGGATCGCTCGGTTGCCCAGCAGGGTCTGCCACCGCTTGAACACGTCGGCCAGCACCATCGAGTACATGTGCCCGATGTGCGGTGCTGCGAGGACCCTCCTGGTTAGCACGCACACCGAGGACCAATTCGGAACAGACCGGGCCATCAAGGGTCCAGCACATACCGGCGTTGACGTAGAAAATGGGCGTAGTGACATAGTAGGGTTTGTCGGCTGGTGGTGGTGGAGGTGGTGATGGTGGTGCTGCTGTTGACAGCTCCGACATGAAGCGTCGCGATGCCACTGCGCCGAAGCTGCTTCGGCACGAGACACACACCCAATTCCTTGGCCGGGTCACTGCCTGCTGCCATCTCAGCAGCCGGCGGGCTGACGCCGCCTTTGCAAACTCCATTGCCGCTGGCGCAGGCAGGGAACTCGTCAAGCACCGCTCGCACCGCTTGCTCCGGAGGATGAGTTGAGCGTTTGAGAGCGGCCGGAAATTTTGGTGGGTCCCGATCACGATACGAAGCTTGGTGGCGCGAAAGCGGGAATATGCAGCTATCGGAATGCAGTGGAACTTCGGGCAAGCTCATGCCGAGCATCAACAACACCAAGAAATCATCACGAGTTTGGAAACATTGTTTTCTGGGTGACAGAACGGTTTCTTTGTTCCAATGACTACAATGCCTTGTTTTCGAGATGGCATTTATTAATCAATCATACTTCAAAAGAAAATGAATAAAGAAAGGAAGAGAAAGAGTGCACCGAGTCAAAAATAACAGCGAGGAAGAGGAAGAGCTTGGGTGGTAAAGACAGAATCACAAATAGCAAAAAGCTCACCGACTAGCCCCATCCGCCGGTCGGATGAGGGTAGTCGGGTACGAAAATCCTTTTATAGTTTTTAAAGATTTTGCTTCGCTGGTGGGGAGTCGAACCCGCGACCATTTCGGTTGTTGTTCCACCCGTTGGCCCCCTCCCAAAGCCGCTTGACCACTCGGGTGGTCCGTTGATTGGGAGGGGCGGTGATTGTGTTCGTGCGGGAAGTTGTATATCTACCTCGCACTGGCTGGCTGCTGGTGGTGGGATGGTGAGGTCGGATGAAAGCTGCCCGGCGCCGGGGGTTTCCACCGAGGACTGACGGCCAGCCCGCCAACCACACCGGAACAGAGCCGCACACACAGAGGCTCGTTTTTTGAGACGCAATACTGTCGGTTTGGTGGATATCAGACCAAGTCTCAATCTTGTCCCCATGAGTGACCGGAAGCCTGAGAGGGAGCCAGGTGTATGTCTGACTGTGACAGACCGCAACTGGGAACTGGGACAAAGGATACGTATGTATCACGCTGAGCCATCATTGGGCATACCGTTTCGACACTTTTACGGTTAAGTTCGTCAACCCAGACTTGATTCGGGATCACCGGCCGCCTTCAATTGCAGCATCTTCCCCGTCGTCAGCAAGGCAATGCGGTGTGTCCGGGTTTTGGCTCAAGGCTGCTCGTGACCGGGCTGTCAGCATTAGCGAGCGTCAACACTATGGCTCCAAATCCAAGCGTGTGAGGCATCAATTAGGCACCTGAGAAGATCCGGCCTCCTCTAGGGCCAACTGTGTCTTGACTGTCCTCGTTCAACTGCCTGCCATCGAAATCCAGGCGAGCTTGGCTTTCCTCTCTCGGCTACCTCCTCGGCGACCACCGTGATCTCGGCCAACTCCGCGAGCAGTCGCAACACCACTGCATCGCAAAGCCTCGCAGACAAGCTCAGCCTCCTTCCCACGTGCTGCGGAACCTTCTGGGTTGTGAGAGATGGAGAGGGTTTGGCTTGGCGGAGCGGAAAAGCAAAAACAGATTGCCTAATCCGTTAGGCTCGCCCCACAGGGCTGAGGGTCCCCGCTGCAATGACGTCGTGGCTCCGCGCTCCGTTCCCGGTCCGTGAGGGAACCCTCCCGGAGCACGCAGATGAGCCCCATCTCCCGCACCTCGACGAATGGTGGAACGCTTTGAAACGGCCCTCTGGAGAGATCACCGACCGGCCGCGGCGGCCTCTCCTCGCAGAGCTGCTCACATCACGCTTTTGATTGGCTGCCTGCGCAGGCAGCGGGCGGAGCTTGTCAGCCTTGGGAAAGCCCAGGGTCCAGCTCGGCTCGAGCCAGGGTCCCGACGGGCTTCGACCGGGCTTCGGCCAGGCTTCTGGCGCTGCTGCGGCCGCATTTGCTGCAGGACATCTTCTTTGCAGCCGGAATGAGGGGTATGATGTACGGATTGGACACCGGATGGAGGAGGTAAACTTCGGACCTGCGAACCACATGCTGTTCCTGTCCGGGCCGTCGGTGAGGCGCAAGGTGGGGTCGCCGATGGGTGTGGAAGGACCAAGGAGTTGCCGGGGAGATGCCCGTCCGCAACAGTGCCATCCGAACACAGACCAGACGAGAACCAACAAACAGACGGCGGGTTGCACAACCTAATCACCACAAATACCCACCGAGGTCTGTATTGCAGTGGACATTGCTCGGGCAGACACGCCCATCGTCACCGTGGCCTTTTGCCTCGCACATTCAAACATCTGTAAAACGGGCGGCAGCCAATTGGTCCCTAGTGCCCTGCCCCAGTCCCTCCGGCCCATTCCAACGACCGTTTTGCGCACCGAGAGAGGTCAATCAGGCGAACGAACCCCCAGCCAGCCCCGCTTCCATCTAAAGACCCTGGCACCCGTTCAGCCCTGCACTCTTCCCCCCCGAGCCCCAGTCGTTGCAACACCAACTGCCCAACACCGCGCGTTTGTTCGCAATTTGCACTGCGCGACTCTTCACCACGCGCGGTTCTGCGAGGCTGCTGCTATCCTGTAGCCCGCATCTTTCCAATCGCAAGGCGCAAGCCTTGGACACTCACAACCCAGCAACGTTTGCCCAGCTCCTTCTGGGCCACAGCGATTCGACGATTTGACGATTGACCCCGCGCACCTCTGTCGTGATCCCCGCATCAGCGCCGCGCCGTGCCTCTCGTCGATTACAACGAGATGATTCTACTTCGTACCCTGACACGGATCAAATAGCCGCTATTTACATACAAGAATGGTTGAGAGGGTCGACATTGATGCCCTCCTGAACACGGGGTCGTGGAGGACCGCCCGCTCAAGGAGCCCCAATCCGCAAGTCCACCGTTGCGCGTGCTTTCTTGGGATTTGTTTGCTAACACGGCAGCGGATGCAGTTACGACACACAACGCCGGGCGCACGAGACGCCCCGGTCAAACATCCGCGTTCCTCGGTCAGCCGAGCCGGGATCTCGCAGCAAACGGCCACCACCCCCCTGCGTCGAAGATGAGGAGGCATCCTTGGCAAAGGAGCACGCCGGTTCGGTAGTCTCGGCCACGTCCGACGAGGAGCCCAAACACCGCGGCGACATAGACCAACACCCTATCCTGCTGCCCGTACACGAACACAACCCGGAGCGCAGATTTGTCCTTGTCCCCGGCGCCACTGAGGGCGATACCTCCAACATCGAGCAGGCCCGGTATGAAGCCAACACCTGCCGCAAATATGTGATCGTGGATGGAGAAAGCGGAGAGAGCAGCAAGGAGGACAGAAAGAGGAAAGACGCGCCCAAGGAGAAGCCTGCTCGATCCGACGATAGCCCAGAGCCTACCAAAGACAGACGCGACCTGCCGAAACGGAAGAGCCACCAGGATTTGCCGCGTCTCTCGACGGACTTTGAGGAGACCGAACCCTCGATCCGTCGCTCGGGAAGCCGGCGTGACCGGGAGAAGCCTCTTGTACACCAGGAACCCCAAGACTCCCATGGATCTCGTGAGAGATCCAGTGCAAAGCCGCCTGACAGCGCCTTTCTGTCCCCTGCCCCCGTCAAGCTCACCGCGGGGAAGCGCGACCGGGCCTACTCAGATGCCAGGTCAGACACGAGTGGGAGGCCCAGCCGCAGCCCATCCACGCGGAGGGACGCCGATATCGAGGTGTCCGACAGGAAGAAGCCGCACCATTCGTCCCGGTACTCGGAAAGCTCCACCTTCCACCAACGGACCTCGTCCACCACAAACAGACCACTCCCCTTTATCCAACCGTCCGGTGGCGATGCCGACGATATCTTGGCGTTCATGGCCCCGGATGATAGCTTTATGACGAGGAAAAGGGACACCCCCCCGCCGAGGGGAGCTCGGAACAGCAAATCCCCTCCTCATCCACGGGGTGCCAGAGAAATGCCTGGTTCGCCGACTCGCAAACGCCACCCTCGGCCCGCAACTCAAGACGGGTATTCGAGTGATGATAGCTACAAGGGAAGGCGCACCAATCGTGGTGAACGCTCATACCCCACGCGGACCAAGCCGGAGGCGGACCGTCCATCGAGTGCCTCGCCTAACCAGCCACGGCGGTCAAACCAGAGACTCGGAGGCCCGATTCCGCCTCTGGCTGCTGGCCTGGCCGCTGGTGTAGCAGCCCAGTTCTTGGACGATCAACCTCGACCGGGTTCGCGGAGTGCAACCTTTCCGGCCGACAAGCCTAAGAGATCTGCCGAGCGCTCCGTGTCCCCGTCCCCCGCAACGAGTGCATCTCCTTCTCGACGGCCTGCTGGGAAAGCGCAGCCAGGAAGGCACTCTCGGGATGCAAGCGTCGGCTCCGTTTCCAATGGATCCGCCTCAATTTCCTCTTCGCTGCCAGGCTCACTGCCCCGGGCCAGCACACTGGAGAAGCCCTTACTAGGCCCGGTCACGGCCCTTGCGCAGCAAGAATCCCCAGAGTCACAATCCCCGGCGCTATACTGGCAGCCTGGTCAATCTGGCGAGGCCGACGAGGATGTGACTAGCCGTGCGCTCGCTCAACTTCCCGACTGCCGTTGGAAGCACCCTGCGTTGGCCCGGCATCGAGCTGGTAGTGAGCAATTACTCACGTTGAAGCGAGCCGAGAACTTTACCATCTGTCCCGACTGCTACGGGGCTCTGTTCGCCAAAACCCAGTTCCAGCACCTGTTCGTCCCCGCTCCCCTCCGCTCCGGAGACCAGGTCGTCTCGTGCGATTTCGGCGCCTCACCGTGGTACCGCATCGCGTACCTCATGACGGTAAAACAGGAGCTCCCAGATTTGCGTCTGCTGCAGGGGATAGCGTCCGTCGCAGCACGATCACAAGCCTGCGCCGGAGCGCAGCTCGCATCGCGCATCTGGTACAGCGTCATCGCGCCGGGCTCGAGGCGCCCTGTCCAATCCTTCAACGCCTGCCTGAGTTGCGCCAAGATGGTCGAGGCCCTGCTCCCGAACCTGGCCGGCGTCTTTGTGCCGCTCGACTCGCACGAGGCAACCCGAGGCGTCTGCGATCTCCACTTTGCGCTCGAGCGCAGGCGCTTCTTTGATTACTTTGACGAGATGAAGGCGACGTCGGCTAAAGCGCTCAGCCAGAGGACAGCGCCCAATATCATGGAGCTGGTCGACCGCGTGAGGGAGATCTCGCTGCACGAAGAGTGCCTGCGCAACACGCCGATCCCGAACCGCAAGTGGCACATCCTCGAGCAGGTGCCCGAGTTCACCGTGTGCGAGGAGTGCTTCACCGCCGTGGTCTGGCCGATGATCGAGGACGAGGACAATGACACGGAGATCCCGCGCAACTTTTTCAAGCACCGGCAGCCCAAGCCGGTCGCTGCTTGCCAGCTGTACAGCGAGCGCATGCGCCGTGTGTTTCGAGAAGCGTGCAAATTCGACGACTTCGCGTTCCTCGCCTCGTGCGTGCGCAACAGGCTGAAGTCTCTGGCCGAGGTTAAGGCGAGATACAATGAGCTGCAGAGGGAGGACCAGGAGGACCCGAGAGTGCAGGATGATCTTGCCGCTTTGGCGAGGCTGTTCAAGGAGGTTGAGTAGTCGTGGGTGATTGAGTGAGAAGCCTGTGGCTGCTTCGAGGATGTTGTTGTGTTATTATGAGGCCACGCGCCGGGGCAGTGAACGTAGATTTAGGGTGGTGATAATGAAGCAGTCATGGGAGATGCGCAAATCGAGGTACATTCCCCTTCTCCGGATTTGGCACGCATACGATGGCATGTCCGGCAGTCAGTTTTGAGCCACCCAGACTCACCACGACAGACGTTAGGTGCCGAATTAAGATTAATATCACTATTCTCCGACAGCCGTACCCCACGTTTCTCCCGGCTGTAGTGGGACGTCACCCAGAGGGGTGGTGTCGGAGATCAGCCGGAGGCCCTTCACCCAAGGGGACCAAACAAGGCGCGCTGGGAGACTGCCACAATAAACCTTATCCAATCTCGATACCATGTCCCAGGTCTTGGACTCTCACATTGAGGGGCTCTGTGGAAGCAAAGCGGAGGGAGTAAACCCACCTATCAGGCGCGCAATGGCTCATCTAAAGGAGGTACACCACATGTCTGCCCCTGACTGACACTCAGGTACAAGAGGAGAGCCATGATCAAGTCAACCGCCCAGCCCCTCAGGCGGCTGTGAACCCATCACCGCCAAACCCAAGCCCACAATGCGGTCTCCCTCCCTGCTCCTGGTGCTCAGCACCATCATCCTCCCCGCCTCGGCCGCCATGGTCAAGACAGGCTCAACCTGCGTCGTCACCCCCCTGACCGACACCCCCTCAGCCGTCCTCCACCGCAGCATCGGCGCCGTAGCCCCCTCAGACCGCGACCTCAACCCAGATGACTCCCCAAACAGCGACAGCGACCTCTGGGCCACCCCAAACCCCTCCTCCAACCCAGCACCCGACCACCAAGACACACCAAGCCACCACCCCCCTCACCACCTGTCTC